>Ga0157370_10006016_pt1 | contig 13500 bp, 8 predicted proteins | sample C35metaG_FD_113463 | JGI IMG/M metagenome (GOLD analysis project Ga0157370, IMG submission 113463) | Corn rhizosphere microbial communities from Kellogg Biological Station, Michigan, USA - C3-5 metaG | ecosystem: Host-associated > Plants > Roots > Rhizosphere > Soil | place: USA: Michigan...
GGATGCCGAAGAGCGCACCAGGCTCGACGAGTACCGCAAGCGCGCCGCGGCCGCAAGCTCCAGCTTCGAGGATTACGCTCCGGCCGACGACCGGCGCTGATGACCTCGGCCCTGCTCTCGATCACCCCGATGATTCCGACGGGCGGGAGTCTGGCCGACGGGCGGGAGTCTGGCCGATGCGCTCGCTTTCTATACGGGCGGCCTGGGCTTTTCGATCGCCTGGCAAGCTGGCGGCGCGGCTGGCATTCGGCGCGACAAAGTTGCTTTTACGCTCATCGAGAACGCCAATCGCGAATGGGCAGACAATGCGAGCTGCAGTATTGGCGTGGCAGATCTCGATGCGCTCTATCGCGAATATCGAAGCGCGCCGGCGCGAGTCGGTCCGCTTGAGATGAAAGCCTGGGGACGCCGTGAATTCCACATGGTCGTTCCCTCCGGTGTTTGCCTCCAGTTCTATCAACAGGAGATCTGAACGCCGGCGTGCCGGCCCTCACACCGAAACAGGCGGGCACCGACTCCGATTCAGACCGCTGCTCCACTCCCCCACTCAGAAGATAATCTTCGCCGCGAACTCGAACTGTCTGCTCACGTTCGCCTGGCTCGAGATCTTGCCGAAATTCGCGTTTCCCAGCGTCACGCCCGGCGCTCCGAACACCGGGTGGTTCAGCGTGTTGAACATTGATACCCGGAACTGCAGCTTCGCCGTCTCGGTGAACGGAAAGTCTTTCGACATCGTCGTATCCGAATTATTCATCCCGGGCGAACGCACTGTCCCGATATAAGGGCTTGCATTGCCGAACGTAAAATCCGCCGGTTGCGCAAACGCGCTGGTGTTGAAGTAGTTCGAAAGACGGCTTTCAATTGATCCTGATACGCCCTGCGATGGATCTCCAACCACGTTGGGACGGCAACTGTTTGCTCCGGCCGTGCATTTCGCAAGACCAAACGCGAGCGGGAATCCCGCCTGGAACGTATTGAAGTTCGAGAGCGTCCAGCCGCCCACGAGAAAATTCACCACCTGCGGCGAATTCGTCCCGAACCTGCGTCCGCGGCCGAATGGCAGATCCCACGCCACCATTGTGGTGAGCCGCTGCGGTACGTCGAACGACGCATAAGACCTCTCCGCCTGCCGGTTGTAAGGATTGTCGGCGTTCGTCAGGTCGCTCAGATTTTTGGCGAACGTATATGCCACCAGCGCTGTGACGCCATGCGAGGTCCGCTTCTCGAGCTGCATTTGCAGCGCTTCGTAATGGGAGTTGCCGAATGCCGGCGCAATGCGAGTCACTCCTGTGTATTGCGGATACGGCTTCAGCAGTTGCAGCCGCTGAACCGTCTGTCCCGCAAGCGCTCCGTTCGTAATGATCCCGTAAAACGGGTTCGGAACGTTCTGCACCAGCGCGGAGCCCAGCGAAAGATACTGCGGATTGAGCGCATCCATATTTTGATTGATTGCGCCCGTAAAATCCGTCGGCGCCGCGGAGAGGTGGTAGGCGCGGCTGCCTACATAAGACACTGTCAGCAGCGTCTGGGGCGCCAGCTCGCGCTGCAGATCGAAGTGCCAGTTGTGGAACATCGGAGTGCGATCGGAAGGGTCCACGAACTGCACGGTTTGGCCGATCAGCGTCGCGAGTCCCTGCGAATTTCCCACTGCCGGCAGTTGCCCGTTCGGGAACGGATTGCTGAGAAGGTTGTAGGGCGTGTATCCATCCTGCGTCGTCACCATCGAGGTCGTGTTGCTGTAGCCGGTCGGATAAACCATGCCGACCAGTGGGATGTAGCTCAGCGAATACCCTGAGCGAATCACGGTCTTGTCGTTCAGGCTCCAGGCCAGCCCGATGCGCGGGCCGAAATTGTTCAGGTCCGAATTATAGATTTCACGAGGCAGGCCGCCAATGCCCGCGTACAGCAGACCGCCGGTAAGGTTCAAGCCAGGAACCTGAAGCGGGCTGGGGGTGTTATACGCAAATCCTCGGGTGGTGCGGTTGTAACGCTCCGTCGCCGGCGTCTGATACTCCCACCGCAGCCCAAGGTTCAGGGTCAGCTTCGGAGTAATCCGGTAATCATCCTGAAAGAAAATCCCGTAATACACGTTCTCGAGCGAAACGCCCGTGTCATTCTCCACCGACCCGCTGCTCGGAAAGCCGTAGAGAAATGACGCCATCGCGAGTCCGGTGCCGGTCGCCGGCAGATTGGCTGTAGGTCCCCCGGTCTGATTCGGGGCGAAACTGAAGTTTCCCGAGGGATAGGTGTTGCTCAGGAAGTTGCCGCGCAGCAGATTGATCTGCACGCCGGTCTTCATGAAGTGCTTGCCCCGCTGCATCGAGAGATTCGATTGCAGCGAGTAGTTATAGCCTGGCTGCTCCTTCCAGCCGACGCCGCCTTCGAGCGTCTCGAAACCGCTGACGCTTACGGTCGGAAAATTTTTGAACTGCGTCGAATTTACGAACGACTGTGGCAACCCGAGCGACGCCAGATCGAAGTTCGCCGAATAGGGCTGCTGCTCTTCCTTACCATAGGTATAGCCCAGCCGCGTATCCAGAACCGTGCTCGGACTGATCAGGTAGGTGTCGTCCACTGCCACGCCTGCGTTGGGGCGATGTACGACATTGCGCCCCGGCGTCGCAATTCCTGGAAAGTCGTAATTGAAATTGAAGAATCCAATCCCGTGATTGGCCCTGACGTAGATCTGGTGCTTGTCGCCCAGTTTCTGGTCAAACTTCATCACCCAGACGTTATTGATCGTCGGCCACTTGCTGCCCTGTACATAGTCGTTGATCCATGGGGTAGCCGGGTTGACATTCGGATTGTTGGGCGTGGGCCAGTAATTCAGCATCTTCTGCGCCACCGGGTCCTGCCTCGAAAGCGGAATAACGTTTCCAGGCAAGGGATCGCGCGTCGGTACGCCGTTTGCCACGTGTACCGAGAACGGATCATAGATCGCGCCGCCGAACTGCGAAAAATTCCCCTCGCGCATCAGCGTCGTCGGAACCGACAGGCTCGGTCCCTGTCCGTTTCCTTCATGCGCGCCTTCGTAGCTGAAGAAAAAGAACGTGCGGTCCTTGCCGTTGTAGAGATGCGGAATCCAGACCGGGCCCCCCACGGTTCCTCCGTAATAGTTCGTCGAGTAGGGGGTCAGTTTCTGCCCCAGCCCCCGCTGGAAAAACAGGTTCGCGTCCACCGCGGAATTGCGAAGGTATTCGTAAAGCGATCCGTGCAGGCTGTTCGTGCCCGATTTGATTACCACATTCGTGAACACGCCCGCCGCGCGTCCATATTCGGCAGGCAGCGTTCCCGTAATGATCTTGATCTCCTGAACCGCCTCCGTCGAAGGCACCCACGGCGAAAGATAGAGGCCGCGCCCCACGTTCACCGTATTCGACACTCCATCTACCGAGACCTCGCCCGTTGCCGGGGGCGATCCATTCGCCGTAAACAGAACGTTCGTTCCTGTATCGGTAGGCCGCGTGTCTTCCAGGTATCGGTTGCCCACCACTCCGGGCGCATCCATGTAGAGGAAAAGGCTGCTATGTCCCTTCAGCGGCTGCATGTCCACAGTCTTGCGGCTGATCACTGAGCCAAGCGACGACGATTCCGCCTGAACCGCGGCCACGTCCGCCGTCACCTGCACCGTTTCGGCGGATTGCCCCAGGATGAGTTGCATGTCGATTTTCAGGTTGTCGTTGATACTCACCTGAATGCCTTCGCGCACCGCGGTCTTGAATCCCGGCGCTCGCACTGTCAGCGAATAGGAGCCCGGATCCACGTACGAAAAAAGATAATGCCCGCTCTGGTCCGGATTCTCCTGGCGCTCAATACCGGTCGCGGTATTCCTTAGAACCACGGTCGCGCCCGGTATCGCCGCTTCGGAGGGATCGGTGACAACCCCCTGCACGGTCGCGCGAAACTCCTGTCCCCAGATCGCGAGAGTAGTAAGCGAGAAAATGGAAAGCACCCGCCATGTCGACATGAAACGCCTCCTGCGTAACCCTTGACGTGGCAGCCATCATATAAACTCTGACGAAAATGTCAATTGTGTGCGAGCCGATCGAGCGCCCATCGCGCGTGCTCCGCAACCAGCATGTCTTCGGATTGCGCCAGCTTCTCGAGCGGTTCGCGAAACTTCATCGACCGCGCATTTCCCATTGCGATCGCCACATTTCTTAGAAATCCCGAATATTTCGCGCGTGTCACCGGTGTGCCACGGAACATTTCGCGAAATTCCGCTTCGCCCAGCTTCGCCAGTCGTTCGAGTGGCGGAGCGGCCTCATCGCGCGATCGAAACGCCTCCACTTCGGTTTCAGGCGCCCGCCGGTTCCATGGGCAGACATCCTGGCAGATATCGCACCCGAAGACGTTGTTCCCGATCGCCCAGCGTTGCGCCTCAGGTACCGCCGAGCGCAGTTCGATCGTGAGATACGAAATGCAAAGCCGCGCGTCGAGTTCGTACCCGCCCTTCGGCGACGGTACGATGGCGGATGTCGGACAGGCATCGATGCACCGCGTGCACGTTCCGCAGCGCTCCGGCGCGGGCCCGTCAGCCGGCAGATCGAGCGTGGTCAGCAACTCGCCCAGGAAGAACCACGATCCGGCGCGCTGATTGATGAGACAGGTATTCCGGCCAATCCATCCAAGACCCGCCGCCCGCGCAAGCGATCGCTCCAGAAGGGGTGCCGTATCGACGCAGGCGCGCCATGAAAAGTCTTCGTTTTCCACTAGTTTCCGCGCGAGTTGTTCAAGTTTCACCCGAATAATCGTGTGGTAATCATCGCCCCAAGCGTACCGCGAAATCCACGCCCGCTCGGCGTCGCTGAAATCTGTCGAATAAGGCTCCGGTCCGTTGTAATTCAGCGCCGTACAGATGATGGATCTGCAGCCGGGAAGCAGTTGATCCGGATCCGACCGGATCTTTCCCCGATGGTCCGTCAGATAGCGCATTTCCCCGGCGAGACCGCGCTCCACCCATCCCTCATACCTGCCAAAATCGGGTACCGGATCAGCGCGTGCAATTCCAGCCAGAGAAAACCCGCACTCGCGCGCTAACTCACGGATGAGACGGGGTGTTAGCGACCGTGTTACGCTGGTCACTTCCGCGTCGGGGAACATTTCGGGATGGCTTTGTAACCGTTCAGCTTCTCTGAGCGCCGCCCGGCGCTCGAGTGGCGCAGTTCGATGGATTTACGTCGCACCGGGCCGGTAATATAACTATCCTGATCATAGCGAACCTGTCAGCGCCGCCACGTCCGACGACGAGAGTCGTTTCAAAGACGACGAGAGTCGCTTTAGGGATGTTCGACGAGAGTCGTTTTGAACACGTTCGACCGAAGTCGCTTACGAGACTTCCCGATGAGAGTCGCCTGACAAATTTGAGGAGAGTGGTTTAGAGAAATGCAGAAACCGATCAAGCACGTGGAAAAGGCCGTAACGCTGGCAGCGGGAGTAGCCTGGAATGTGTTCAATACGCTGAATTCCATCCGGCCGAATCCTTCCTTTACGCCCAAATGGTCTGACAAGCCGCTTCTCAAATCGTGGGAGAAGCAGAAACCGCCACTCGGCTGGCCGCGAACCACGGACTCTCTGTGCCCGAAATGCGTGCCGGATATCCGCAATAAGGTCATCAATGGCAATCTTCCCGTCGACATTCTCCGCAACGAAAAAGCCGGCGAAATCAAGGCTCAAATTATCGAGCGCGACGGCCAGATCTGGATGGTGAAGGAGTGCCCCATCCATGGGCATTTCGAAGACCTGATGTCGATTGATCCGGTCTTCTCCGAGCACCTCGAGCGCGTTTTCCCGGGCCGCGACATCCGCGCCCACAACGATTCGAAGCTGCACAATCACGGCTCGAGCACCGTCACTCACGGCCGCGGTTCGGTGCTGACCATCGATCTCACCAACCGCTGCAACATGATGTGCGACCCGTGCTTCATGGATGCCAATCAGGTCGGCTTCGTGCATGAACTGTCCTGGGAAGAGATCCGCACCATGCTCGATAATGCGATCTCGATCAAGCCGCGCCGTCAGATGTCAGTCCAGTTCTCAGGTGGCGAGCCCACGTTGTCGCCTTACTTCATTGATGCTGTCGCCTACGCCCGCAAGGTCGGCTACAACAGCGTTCAGGCGGCAACCAATGGAATCGAATTCGCGAAAAGCCCCGAGTTCGCAAAGAAAGCCGCTGAAGCGGGTCTCCGTTACGCTTATCTCCAGTTCGACGGCATCGGCAATGCCGCCAATTCGCATCGCGCGGTCGGCAACCTGTTCGATGTGAAGCTGCGGGCCATCGAAAACCTGCACTCCGCCGGCGTTGATATCGTGCCGGTCATCACCATCGTTAATGGCGTCAACAATGAGCAGGTCGGGCACGTCATCCAGTTCGCGCTCGATAACCCGAAAAAGATTTCGTTCCTCTCCTTCCAGCCCGTTTCCTTCACCGGTCGTGACGAAGAAATCACAGACGAGCGCCGCAAGGCCCAGCGCTACACCCTGGCTCACCTGGCCCATGATGTGAAAAATCAGGTCGGCATGGGAGAGCCCGCCCGCGACTGGTTTCCGATCTCCTTCATGAGCACCTTCTCGGATTGGGCCGATCTCGCTCACGGGCCCACCGCCGAATGGGGCCAGTTAAGCTGCGGCTGCCACCCGAACTGCGGTATCGGAATGGGAGTGATGATCGACAAGGAAACGAAGGAATTCCGCCCGGTCACCCAGTTCCTGAACGCGGAGCAAATGGCGAAAGACGTTGCCAGCGTCAATGACGCGGCGCGTGGCAAATTCCTTTCCACCCTGGGCTTCGCGCTCGCGGTGCTGCGGAACTACAATCCTTACGAATCTCCCACCCACCTGCGCATGACGGACCTGCTGAAGAAGTTCGATAAGACCTTCGGCGCAACCGGTCGCAACTACGGCAAGGTGTCGGGCGATCGCACCATCGAAGACATCAAAAAGCGTCGCGCCGATCGCTGGAATTTCCTCTTCATCGCCGGGATGTGGTTCCAGGATCTGTTCAACTACGATTTCCGCCGCACCGAGCAGTGCATCATCCCGTACGCCACGCAGGAAGGCGAGATCAGCTTCTGCGCCTATAACACGGGTGTGGGCTGGCGCAACATCGTCGAGAAGATGCACATGACCGCGACGCTCACCAAATGGTATGAAGAGCGCGGCAGACACGAGATCTTTGCGGGCGGCAAGGCGGTCCCACTGGCTTCCAAAGACCACTCGCTGGTTCTCGATATGGAAGCCGTGAATGCCGAACGCCAGCACGATCTCGACGATCTTGGCATAGCGAAGACGGCGCGTGAGGAAAAGATTCGCAAGCGCAACGAAGAGATGGCGCGCAAAGCGGGCGAAGACGCCCGCATGGCGAAGCTCTACCGCGAAGTGATCCTCAAGGAGAAGCCGGCGGAAGCGGGTTTCGTCCCCGTGAACCAGCTCGGCGGAATCAAGCCTGCCGCTCCGAAACCGGCCCCGGAAAAACAGGAAGAAGTCGGCAGCTTCGGCGATTAATCAGGCCGCTCTGGCCAGAAACCTCCCATCGAGCGCCCCCTCCCTCAGCGGAGCGGGGCGCTCGAGTTTTCTATAAGTCATTTCGATCCACGGTCCCGTCAGCGCGCCGGCGCGGTTCGTCGTCCGGATACTCCATCGCCCCACTTTGCGGCTGTTCGCGCACTGGCTCTCCCGCGCTTTTTCATTCAAATCGGGGAAGGGCATCGTAATCAGCTCGGAATCGAATCCCCGGACAAACTCGAAGCCGTGGTCGTTCGCGATCCGGTTCACGTGCTCTTCCTGGTACCCGTAGAGATACGGAAACCCCAGCAGGTTATTCCACGCGAGCGCAGCGCCGTCGTGGGAGCGCATCTCGAAGTAAAACCGCGCGTTCGGAACACGAACCACGGCGAGGCCGCCGGGCCGGAGCAATCCGTAGATCGCGTCGAGCGTCGAAGCCGGTTCGGCAAGCTGCTCGAAGCAGTTCCATACGAACACCGCGTCGAACGAGCGCGCTGCGAGCCGGGTGTCTTCCACCATCTCACGCCGCACCGTGAATCCACTGGCGCGCGCAAACGATGAAGTATCGGCGCCAACATCAAGCCCGATAGCGGTCCAGTTCCACTCTTCGGCCACTTGCAGAAACGCTCCCAGGTGGCTTCCGACTTCGAGCACGTCGGCGTGGTCGCCGAGCAGCTCGCGAAATCCCGGGGCCTTGTTCCGAAACGCCTTCACGTACCGGGGCAGAAGCTGCCGCATGATCTCCGGATCGTTCGGGTCTTCGCGATAGGAACCGGCGTCGCGGATTCGCCTCTCCGCGCGGACCAGCAGACCGCAGCCCGCACACGCGTGTAAAGGCGCGGCAAAGCCATGCATGAAGTCTGTGAGGTCTTTGGCTTCGGCTCTGGACGGTCTGCGTCCCAGTTTTGCCCGGACAAACCGCTCGCGATAGCGGATTTCTTCCTGAATCTCGTGGGCCGGGATCGCGCCTTCAAAAGTGGCGCTTCCGCAAACGGGACAGTTCACGCCGCGTAAGGTGCACCTGCGGGTCCAAACCCGCCCACTTCACTCTGCGGCGTTTCGTTTGAACAGCGCCTGCGCCACCGGACGAATACGCTCCGCCTGATCCGCCGTAACTTCTGAAACCCAGGGCGGAATGGACCCGGTATCCGCAATGCCCGCGAGCGCCACGGCGGCATGCAGCACCTTCGATGGACCCCAGGCGTCACGCAGGTCCTCGAGAGGGATAAACTCCTCTCGCAGTGAACCGGCCTTCGTGTAATCCTCACTTCGGCAGGCGTCCAGCACCGCGCGGCACAATTTCGGCGCTACAACGCCGGACCCGGTCGTGAAGCCGCTCAACTTGAACTTCCGCAGGTGAGTCACCGCCGGCCGTTCGCCAATGCCGCTGATGATCTTCAAGGGGTCCACGTGCTGAACCAGCCTTGCCAGATACGCATCTTCCGCCGGATCCTTCCGGACAATCGCGTACTTGATGCCGGCGCACACCTTCGAATCCACCAGTCGCCCAATCGCCTCGATGCCCGCGTCGATATCGGCCCCGTAATCCAGCTCGTGCTTCACATACAACATCAACGGCACTCCGCACGCATTGGCGATCTCATGCATGCCGCGCTCCATGCCGATCGCGTCGCGCGGATCTCCCGTCGGCAGCACCAGCACCGATGGAAACCCGTACCGGCGAATCAGCGGGGCCTGATCCATGGCCCTTCCATATGAAGAACCGACGGCCGGGATGATCGTCGCCTGGTTCTTCAAACCGCCCAGCCAGTCGGTCAATTCCGCGTATTCCGCCATCGTGATCTGATACAGGAACGCATTCCCGCCATACACGATCCGCGTCACCCCGTTATCCACCAGATGACGAAAAATCTTCATGTTGGCGTCGAAATCGAGCGACCGTTTCGCGTCTGAGCGCCGCGCCAGAGGCGGCACCGGGTAGATTTCGGTGAGTTGCTCCGGAAATCCGGAAGGCGCGGGAAGGTCCTCAACAGCGGTACTGCCCGAGGTGCGGGGCGTATGGAGCGACTGATTCTGATTCATTGCGCTGGCGACATTATAATCGCTGATCTCGTGTTGCCGGGCGGCGGTGAGTCGTGCGCGGATGCTTTTCCATATACCCCTCAGGCGCCCGTCAACATGCCCGGGATCCGGCGGAAGCCCACTGGAGTTGGCTTCCTCGCCCGCTGCGGGCAGGTGGCTTCGGAACCAGGCTCGTGCGCCTGCCCAGTGCGTGCCCCATCACCCGGCATACTTCACTCCGCACCAGTGGCTTCGGCAAAACGTCAAATCCCGAACGGTTCAGGACCTCGACCCACAGATGCTCGTCCGCCAATCGCGAAATCACAATCAGCAGGGGCGGAGCCTCCAGACCCTGAACAGAGCAAAGGACATTGAACCAGTCTCCATCTGGCAGATCCCGCTCGGTAATCACGACCCGAAAGCCGCCATTACCCAGAACTCTTTTCGCCGAACTCAAATCCAGGGCGCTCACCAGTCCACAGTCCAGACTGCCGAGGATTTCTCGCAAATAGCATGAATCGGCAGGATCCGGGCTAACCAGCAAAACCGCTCCCACTGAGATTTGGGGTAGAGCGCTCATACCCGCCCGTGGTCAGTCGCAATCCGGTAACCATCAACGGCGGCGGGATGTGCCGTGGCAAGCAGCGCCGCGACCGCGGATCTCAGTTCGCCCGGAGTAAACGGCTTGGACAGGAAATGTTCGCCCGCTGTAGCGTTTCCCGGGTCACCCGATATGAACAGCGCCGGCGTTGCGGGATGGAGTTCGGCGAAGGCGCGGCGCAAGGCGATGCCGTTCATTACGGGCATCGCTACATCGGTAACCAGCAGATCGATGCTACCGGGATACGCTCGCGCCAGAGTAAGCGCCTGAGCGCCATCTTCGGCCGGGAGAACCGAGTATCCCGCGCTCCCAAGAACACTGCACGCCAGCGCGCGCACGCTCGGACTGTCATCGGCCAGCAGGACCGTGTACATTGTGTTTCCTCTGCTCCAATGTACGGCTCCATCCCTCAAAAAATTCTCAAAAAAAGGTCGCAGCCGAAAAGGCGCGAAATCTTCAGATTTCCGTTTCCAGCCGGTACCCGATTCCCGGTTCCGTCAAAACAATTGCCGGCTGTAGCGGGTCGTCCTCGATCTTCCGTCGCAGATTGCTGATCGTGACGTGCAGGACGTGCAATGCATGCTCGTTGTATACCTTGCCCCAAACCTCATGTACGAGTTGGCGATGCGTAGCTACCTTTCCTTGTCGTTGTGCCAGGCGCTCGAGCAGCGCGTACTCGGTTCGAGACAGGCGCAGCGGTTTGCCCGCCGCTTCAACCCCGCGGCGCATCGGATCTATAGCAAGCTGCCCATATCGCAGAATCGTCATCGCCTCCTGCCCGTGTCCGCGCCGCAGAAGCGCGCGAACGCGGGCGAGGAGTTCTCGATTTCCGAACGGTTTCGTGAGATAGTCATCGGCGCCTGCGTCGAGCACAGCGACCTTCTCGGATTCCTGACCGCGAACCGAGAGGATCAGGATTGGGCATTGGTCGAATTCACGGATCTGTGCGACAACTCTTGATCCGTCAATATCGGGTAGCCCAAGATCCAGCAGAACGAGGTCAGGATCAACTGTGGAAACGGCCCTGATCGCCTCATCACCGGACGCTGCTTCGTGCACGATGTACCCTGCAGATGCGAGATTCACCTTTAGAATCCGCCGCATGGCAGGTTCATCATCTACGACGAGGATCCTGCTCTCAGAACTGGCCGCTGCACACCTCCCGGTGGCGAACTCTGCGAGGACGCGCCCGATATGGGCAGACTGAAATGAAAGATCGTACCCCCTCCGGGCCGGTCTTCGATCCATATCCTGCCTTTATGCGCCTCGACGAATGCTTTACAGATGGGCAAGCCCAATCCTAATCCCGGGGTCGCTTCCGTTGCAGACCCGCGCGCGAATCTGCCGAATACAGCGGCGCGTTCCACAATTGGAATCCCGAAGCCTCGATCCGCAACACACACGTGAATCTCTTCCCCAACTCGCCCGGCGCCGACTTCGAGCGGAGAACCCGCAGGTGAATACTTCGCGGCATTGTCAAGCAGGTTCACCAGCGTGTGCACGATGAGGGAGAAGTCGAGGACCGCAAGGGGAAGGCGATCGCGGATGGCAAACCGGATTTCGCGATCCAGCGGATTGCGAAATTCCCTCAACGCAGTCCCTATCACGTCTTTGATGTCGTGTGGCTCGAGCCGCAGCTTGAGCGCTCCCGCCTCCAGTCGTGACATTTCGAGCAGGTTTCCGATTAGTCTGTCAAGACGGCATGCCTCTTCATGAGCAATGCGTGCAAGTTCAACAACTGCGGCCTGCTCGCCCCCCTGACCTTCCACGATCGGATTCACCGCGCTCACAATTGCGGCCAACGGCGCTCTCAAACTATGAGAGATCGAGTTCAGCAGGTTCCGCTGGAATTCATCCGCCTTCCTCAGTACTTCGGCTTCGCGGGCTTGTTCTTCCAGTTCGGCGCGCTCAATCGCCAGAGCGACCTGACCGGCCATAGCTTGCAACACGATCTCATCCCGTGCTCCTACATTCGGCGCGGAACCGTCAAGAGTCAATAGCATGACGCCAATCGTGCGTTGGGCAGTTACCAGCGGCAGATACGCTCCATCGCGCGTGCCGGTCTCTCCGCGCGCAGCGCTCCGGAAATGCTCCTCGGCAGCGGTGCGGACCGCATTTTCCAGCTTCACGCCCGAGCGCCGCAGTTCGAGTTCTCCACCCGTCGTCGGCAGTAACACTGCAATTGTCAGTCCGAACGTCGAATGAATCCGTGCGGCGGAGCGGGTGAGGACCTCCTGCGTGTGGCGAGCATTGGCCAGCGACTTCGTCATTTCGTAAAGCGCTGCCGTTTGCGCTTCCCTGCGGCTCGCTGCGAGCGCGTGCTCACGGACAGCGGTACTCAATACCGAAATGAGAACCGCGAGGCACATGAGGGTAAGGGTGTTAACGAGGTACCAGGCGTCCGTTACCGCAAAGCTCATGTACGGCGGAATGAAGACGAAATCGAACGTGAAGGCGCTCACGATGGACGCGATGAGCGCTGGCCCCAACCCCCAGTTATAGGAGATGAAAACAACTCCCATCAGGTACAGCATTGCCAGATTGGTTGGGGCGACTCGAAGATCAAGAAGCCCACCCGCGAATGTGATCACGGCGACCAGGAGCAGCGCCTTTAACCACCGGGTCCATGAGCCGGGCCCGTCGTCCGTGCTCACAGCCCTGTCTATCCAATGCCGGACAAAGCGGGCGTAAGCCTGAGGTGAGGGAAAGGGTTCGCGATCACGGTTCGACACCCCGTTCGAAGCATTCGTCACCAACAGATCCTCCCTGGTCGCAGAGTCTGCGAGAGGCATTCTCCCATACGGCCGGATTGAGGCGCCGCGGCGGTGCGTGCTGTACACGTTAAAACGTGCGCCCTGAATGTCCGGGGCCGCCTTCGGCATTCTCCGGCTTCGGCACTCTCCGGAATGAGACGCCGCGTACCCGTACGCCTGCCCTTGCCGGCGCTCGTGCGAATTGCCAGTCTATAATTCGAGTTCCGCATGAAATCCGTCTCGATCTGTCATGCGCCCGAAGATCGGGAGCGCGCGCGTGAGCTCTCTCGCTTCATCGAAGTCAATTTCGGCTTCGAAATCTCGCTTGAGGATTCTGCCCGCGATCTTCCTGCCGCCGTCGAGCGCGCCCTTTCAGCCAACTTCGCCATTGTGATGCTGTCGCCGGCTTCCGTTCCTGCGCCAATGAAGCGCGAAGCGTGGGAGCCCGCTTTCGTCAAAGCGCCTGCGGAATACGGAACCCCGATCGCATTTGTTCTAGTCGAGAATTGCCCGTTTCCCGACCTGCTGCGGCGGCAGCGATTCTTCGACTGCTCGCAGGATTTCCTCGCCGGAGAGCGCGCTCTCAAACGCTGGATACTCGCGCACGAGCGAGGTATTCCC
>Ga0157370_10006020_pt1 | contig 13493 bp, 14 predicted proteins | sample C35metaG_FD_113463 | JGI IMG/M metagenome (GOLD analysis project Ga0157370, IMG submission 113463) | Corn rhizosphere microbial communities from Kellogg Biological Station, Michigan, USA - C3-5 metaG | ecosystem: Host-associated > Plants > Roots > Rhizosphere > Soil | place: USA: Michigan...
ATCACGGGCTGGATCGGCGCGACCATTGGTGGCGGATCGCGGCTGCGCGCCGCCTCCCGGGTGGTACTGGGCGGGGCGCTGGCCCTGGCAGCCACGTTTGCCATTGGCCACTTGCTCGGCGCGAGCGGATTGGTCGGCTGACGATAGGCTGTGTGCCATGGCCGCCACCGTTGACATCCCCGACGCCCTGCAGGCGCGTTTCGGCCGGACGCCGGCTGGCCGTGAGTGGCTGGCCGCCCTCCCCACGCTGATGGAGGGCGCATTGGCGCGCTGGGGGCTTGCCGTTGACCTGCCCCGGGGGGTCCAGGCATGGCATGGCCACACAGCCATTGTCGTCCCTGTGCGCCTGCCGGACGGGGCAGCGGCGGCCCTGAAAATTGCGTTTCCGTATGACGAGTCGCGGCTCGAGGCTCCAGCCCTGCGCCTGTGGGACGGCCACGGCACCGTCAGGCTCCTGGCCGACGACGCCGGCAGCTGCTCCATGCTGATCGCCCGCCTCGATGCCGTGAAGTCCCTCATCGATGTCCCCATGGAAGAGGCCGTGGAGGTGTGGGGCGGGCTGGTCAGGCAACTTTCCATCGAGCCGGACAGCCGCCGGGAATGGGTTGACATTCCCCATGTCGCAGCCTTGGCTGAACGCTACTCGGACGAACTGCCGGAACGCTGGGAACACCTCAACCGGCCTTTCCCCCGCTGGCTGCTGGAGGCTGCACTGGAAGTGTGCCAGACCCGAGGGGCGGTTTCACGCCGCCGCGCCCATGACGTCCTGGTCCACACGGACCTGCATTACCTGAACATCCTGGCCACCGTGGACGGCTCCGGTTTCGTGGCCATTGACCCGCAGGCCCAGCTCGGCGACGCCGAATTCGCCGTGGCACCGTGCCTGTGGAACCGGCTCCGAGAGCTGCCTGTGCGGAACGCCGAAGCCGCGCTCCGGCGTCGAGCCTCCCAACTGGCTGCAGCGGCAGGACTCGACGCCGGGATTGCTGCCGAATGGGCCGTGGTCCGGGAGGTGGAAAACGCCCTGTGGTACCTGGAGGGCGCCGGGCACCAGGGTGACGCCCAGCGCTCCCTCTGGGTGGCCAGCACCATGGCAGGCAGGCCGATGCCAGGGCTCCCGGCAGCCCGCGACTTGAAGATGCTGGACTAGGCCTTGCGGGGCCGGGCCGAAAGCACTACCTGGCGATATTTGCCGCCCACCAGGCCCCCGCGCCGTTTTCATTCCAGACGTCAACGCCCAGCTTGACAATCAAGACCGTCACCACGGCAAGGAAGACGATCCGGATGAACTTGTTGCCCTGCTTCACCGCCGTGCGCGCCCCCAGATAGCCGCCCGCCATGTTGGCCGCCCCAAGTACCAGGCCCACGCCCCACAACAGTGAGCCGTGCGGCAGGAAGAACATGAGCGCGCCGGCGTTGGTGGCCAGGTTGACGATTTTCGCCTTGGCACTTGCCTCCAGGAAGGCGTAGCCCATGAGGCTGACCAGCGCGATCACCAGAAACGAACCCGTGCCAGGGCCGATCAGGCCGTCATAAAATCCGATCACGCCGCCAATGCAGGCAGCGACAACGTAATGGGTACGGCCGGAATGGCGCAGGGCGGTGGTTTCGCCGATGTTTGGCTTGAACGCCGTGAATGCCAGCACGGCGACCAGTGCGGCCACGATGATGGGCTTGAACACCGACCCTGGCAGGCTGGCCGCCACCACCGCCCCGCACACGCTGCCCACCAGTGCCACCGCGGCCATCGGCAGGGCCGTGCGCAGGTCCGGCTTCACGCGCCGATAATAGGTGATGGCACTGGTGGACGTGCCAAAGATGGACCCCATCTTGTTCGTTGCCAGTGCCTGCACCGGCGTAATCCCCGGAATCATCAACAGCACCGGCAGCTGCAGCAGCCCTCCCCCGCCCACGACGGCGTCAATCCAGCCGGCCGCGAACCCGGCAACAAGGATCAGCAGGATCGTGGCAGTGGTGATGTCCTCAAAACCGGAAATCATGTCTTCCCATTCGTCGTTGGCGATCTCATGCGTGGCCGCCGAGTGGTTGCGTCCGGCCGCGGACCGGCGTTTTCCGCCCGGCTATTCCCCAAGCGCTCCCACTGCTCGCAAGCTCGCCGCGGGTCCCTCGCGCTCGTGGGCCCCGACGATCGGCCGCGGGCGGCCTCCGTCTCCTTTACGCCGGGCTACAAAAACGCCGGCTCCGCAGCCTAGTGCCACAGGTGCCGCCCCTTGCCGCGCGCAGCGCGCGGCAAGGGGCGGCGGTGACGTGCCCACCAGGCGCAGGAGCCGGCATTTTTTGTAGGCGACGTAAAGGAGACACCTAAGGCCGCCCGCGGCCGAGGTGTCGGATAGTCGCCGGAAAAATGCCGGGCCTGCGCCGAAGCCAGCCACGCCACGCCGGGTCTCGACGCGCTCGCAGAGCTCGCTGCTCGACCACCGGGGCACTGGCTCGACCAGCGGGGCTGCGCGGGGGGCGGGGGCTACTGCTTGTCGAGGATGTACTTGACGGCGTCGGCCACTGGGACGTTCTCGGCAACGCCGGTGGCACGGTCCTTGATCTCAACCACGCCGTCCACCAGTCCGCGGCCCACGGCCAGGATGGTGGGGACGCCCAGGAGCTCGGCGTCGCCGAACTTGACGCCGGGGGAAACCTTGGGACGGTCGTCGTAGATGACTTCCAGTCCCGCGGCCTCCAGTTCGGCGGTGAGCTGCTCGGCGGCCTCGAAAATCTCGGTGCCGCGGCCGACGGCGACGACGTGGACGTTGGCGGGGGCCACGTTCGCCGGCCAGATGAGGCCCTTGTCGTCGTGGTTGGACTCGGCCAGGGCGGCGACGGCGCGGGTGACGCCAATGCCGTAGGAGCCCATGGTGACCACGGCCAGCTTCCCGTTTTGATCCAGCACCTTCAGGTCCAGGGCCTCGCTGTACTTGCGGCCCAGGGCAAAGATGTGGCCCATTTCGATGCCGCGGGCAGCTTCGAGGGGGCCGGAACCGTCAGGCGCGGGATCGCCCTCGCGCACTTCCACTGCCTCAATGGTGCCGTCCCAGCTGAAGTCGCGCCCGGCGACCAGGCCAAACACGTGCTTCCCAGCTTCATTGGCCCCCGTGATCCAGCTGGTGCCGGAGACAATGCGGGGATCCACAAGGTACGGCAGCTTGGTGGAGGATTCGCTGCCCAGCACCGGCGCGTCCAGGGAAAGGCCCGGGCCGATGTACCCCTTGACAAGGCCGGGGTGCTTTTTGAGGTCTTCCTCACCGGCAGCCTCGACGCCCACTTCGCCGCCCACGCCAAGGTGTGCGCCAATGTTTGCCTCGATGCGCTTGAGGTCCACCGCGCGGTCCCCGGGGACGCCGATGACCACTACCTGGCGGACGCCCGTGGGCAGGTCGATGGCCAGGACCACGTTCTTGAGGGTGTCTGCCGCCGTCCATTCGCCGCCGTCGCGCGGCACCATGGAATTGGCGGCGGCCACGAGCGTGTCGATGGTGGGGGTTTCGGGGGTGTCACGGACGTCGGCGGCGGGGGCGTTGCTGAAATCAATGTCGTCCGGCACTACCGTGGTGACGGCTTCGACGTTCGCTGCGTAGCCTCCTGCGGAGCGGACAAAGGTGTCCTCGCCGATCGCCACGGGGTGCAGGAACTCTTCGCTGCGGGAGCCGCCCATGGCCCCTGCCGTGGCCGCAACCGGGATGACCTCCAGCCCCAGGCGTGCAAAGATGCGCAGGTAGGCGCCGCGGTGGGCCATGTAGCTGGCGTCCAGGCCGGCGTCGTCAATGTCGAAGGAGTAGGAGTCCTTCATGATGAACTCGCGCCCGCGCAGCAGTCCGGCACGGGGGCGGGCCTCGTCGCGGTACTTGTTCTGGATCTGGTAGATGGACAGCGGCAGGTCCTTGTAGGACGAGTACAGGTCCTTGACCAGCAGCGTGAACATTTCCTCGTGCGTGGGGGCCAGCAGGTAGTCGGCGCCCTTGCGGTCCTGCAGGCGGAAGATGCCGTCGCCATATTCCAGCCAGCGGTTGGTCACCTCGTAGGGCTCCTTGGGCAGCAGTGCCGGGAAGTGGACTTCCTGGGCGCCGATCCCATCCATCTCTTCGCGCACAATGGCCTCCACCTTGCGCAGCACGCGCAGGCCCAGCGGCAGCCACGTGTAGATGCCGGGCGCCGCACGGCGGATGTAGCCGGCGCGCAGCAGCAGCTTGTGGCTGTCGACCTCGGCGTCGACGGGGTCCTCACGGAGGGTGCGAAGGAAGAGGGTGGAAAGGCGAAGAGCCACGCGTATTTTCCGTTTCTTGAGCAGTTTGGCGCCCGCCGGCGATTGGCGGGCCAGTACTAATCTACCGGTTCACGCAAAAGAGCGGCACACCTGCCGCGGCGATGCGCCGCGGCAGGTGTGCCGCCCGTGGAATCGATGTGGCCTAGCCGGCCTTGCCTTCAAGGGCCACCAAGACGCCCGCAACGGCAAAATACTTGTTGCTGCCGAGCTCACGGATGGTCTTGATGCCCAGCTGCTCCTTCAATGCAGCAGCCTTGGCATCGGTGATGCCCGCCAGCGCGGCCGGCGAGGCATCGAGGATTTCCTTCAGTGACTTGTCCTCAAAATCCTTGTCAAGTGCCTTCGCCAAATCAACAGAAACAGCCATCGCATGTGTCCTTCCGTTATGTTTACGAGCTCCACCGGGTGGAAGCAGCGCCTTGGCGGCGCCGCCTATGCCAAACTATGCCACCCGTACTGGACAGTTCAATGGTCTTGGCTGGGAACTTGCCGTTAACTTTGTTCAGGCCATGCCCGGGCGGCACCGGCACCCGAGCCAACCGGGGCACTGGACAAGCGCCCATCCGCCGTCTATTTTTAATTCATCACGTGATGAATTACGAAGGGCTGGAGGGCCAATGTCACACAGGGCAGAACTTCCAAACCCGGGCGCCGTCCTGCACGCGCCGGTTCCGGCGGCCGCGTCCGGCGGAACGCCGGGAACCGGCCCCGCCAGTGTCACGGTGGAAAACCTGACAGTGCACCGCGGCAGCACGGATGTCCTGGCGGACCTCAGCTTCGCCATCCCCGCCGGACGCATCACCGGCCTGCTGGGCCCCTCCGGCAGCGGAAAGACCACGCTGATCAGGGCCCTGGTTGGCGTTCAGAAAATCACAGCCGGCCAGGTCAGCGTGCTGGGCCGGCCGGCCGGGGACGCACTCCTGAGGAACGACGTCGGCTACGTCACCCAGGCGGCCAGCGTCTACCGGGACCTCACCGTCCTGGACAACATCCGGTATTTCGGGGCGATGCACGGACGCAACCGGGCGGATGCGCTTGAGGCCGCGACCGCCGTCGGACTCGGGGACCTGCTCAAACGCAGGGCCGCGGATCTTTCGGGCGGGCAGTTCAGCCGCGTCTCGCTTGCATGCGCACTGGTGGCGAAGCCGCAGCTGCTCTTTCTGGATGAACCCACCGTAGGGCTTGACCCTGTGCTCCGGGCGGACTTGTGGTCACAGTTTGCGGACATGGCGAAGGCCGGGACAACGTTGGTGATCTCAAGCCACGTCATGGAGGAGGCTGGGCACTGCGACTCGCTGCTGCTGTTGCGCGAGGCGCGGCTGCTGGCACAGCTGACCCCGGCCGAATTGCGCCGGCGCGGAGGGACCGATGACCTGGAGCTGGCGTTCCTTCACCTGATCCAGGCGGATGAACTGGCCCAGGAACACACACCAGGGGCCATGCGGGCACAAGCCTTGGGAGGGGCACGATGAACTGGCGCATGATGTGGGCGACGAATGTGAGGGTGCTCCAGCAGCTCAGGGCCGATCCACGCAGCATTGCCTTGATCCTGGTGGTCCCCTCCGTGCTGCTGGCCGTGGTGTATTGGCTGTACCAAAATGAAAAGCTGCCGCCCGGGGTGCCGCGCACCTTTGACCGCGTTGGCCTGATGATGCTGGTCATCTTCCCGTTTGTGGTGATGTTCCTGGTCACTTCCATCACCATGCTCCGGGAGCGCACCTCCGGCACCCTGGAACGCTTGCTCACCACACCCATCCACAAGGGCGACCTCCTGTTTGGCTACGCCCTCGCGTTCTCCCTCATGGCTGCCCTGCAGTCCCTGGCCGCCACGGGCGTTGCGTACTGGGTGTTCGGCATGAACATCCAGGGCAACGCCGGCCTGGTGGTGCTGGTGGCAGTGGTCAATTCCGTGCTGGGTGTGGCGCTGGGCCTGCTGTGCTCAGCGTTTGCCACCACGGAGTTCCAGGCGGTGCAGTTCATGCCGGTGGTGGTGGTCCCGCAAATCCTGCTGTGCGGGCTGTTCGTGGCGCGGGACCAGATGAATTCGGTCCTGGAGGCCATCTCCAATGTGCTCCCGCTGACGTTTTCGGTGGACGCCCTCCAGCAGATTGCCCAGCACGCCGATGCCACCTCGGCCATGGTCACGGACCTGGTGGTGGTCGCCGCCATCGTGGTGGTGGTGCTGCTGCTGGCATCGCTGACCCTGCGGCGCCGGACCGCCTAGGGCCATGAACGGCCAGGGCGCGCACGGCCGGCCGGCGCGGGGCCGCCGGCAGGGGCGTTCCACGTCCCGCAGGCTCATCGTGGCCAGTGCCCGGAAGCTCTTCGCCGAACACGGTTACGCCGCCACGAGCCTGCGGGAAATCGCCAGGGACGCGGGCGTGGATGCGGCCATGGTGCACCACTGGTTTGCCAGCAAGGAAGAACTGTTCAACGCCTGCGTGGAGCTGCCCGCCGATCCGGCCCAGGTGCTGGGGGCCGTCAGCGAAACTCCGGCCGACATCCGTGGCGAGGCGCTGCTCCGCGCGCTGCTTGCCCTCTGGGACTCCGGCGCGCAGCCGGCCCTGCTTGCCCTCCTGCGCAACGTGGCAGGGTCGAAGGCCCAGGGTTCGCTGATTCGCCAGGTCCTGTTCAAGCGCATCCTCACGCGCGCCCTGGCCGGGCTTCCCGGCAGCCAGGAGGAGCTGGACCGTCGCGGGGCGCTGCTGGCCAGCCAGATGATCGGGCTGATGGTGGCCAGGTACCTGCTGCGGGTGGAGCCGCTCGCGTCCGCCGGGCACGACGAGCTGGTGGCGTTGGTGGCTCCCGTGCTGCAAAACTACCTGACAGGCCCGCTTGGCTTTCCGGCTGCCCCGGGTGGCGGAACCGAAGCTGCGGCCCATGCAGCCCCGGTGATGGGTAGCTCTGCCCATCGCCGCAGCCCGGCCCCGGCACCTAGTCTGGACTCTGACGATCAACTCCAATCGTGGGAGCCCGAATGACCACCGGCCTACAGGGCGCAGACCCCGAGGACATGCGACGCTTTGCCCACGACTTGGACCAGGCCCACGACCGGCTGCTGGCCTTGCGGAGCGAGCTGGGCGCCCGGATCACCAACAATCTGCGCTGGGAAGGCCCCGACGCCTTCGTGTTCCGGCACGCCTGGCAGTCCTCCTACGCCCCTGTCATAGCCAAGGCAGCCGCCATGCTGGGAGAGACGGCACGGACCATCAAGGCGCAGGCCGCCGAACAGGAACAGGCCAGCCGCTAACCCACCCCCCAACTGTGAGTCAGATACGGCATTGGAAACCGTTTTCCGAGCGTCATTTTGTGCACTTAGTGACGCACAGTTGCGAGGGTTTCGGCGCACCAGGCAAGCCACGCCTCCTCAAACAGGATTCCCGCCCGCAGCACGGCATGCTGGAGCTCAAGCTGGCGGCCGGCCGGCACCCCATCTGCAGGAAAGTCCCGGGCTTCAATGTCCCGGTAGCGCTGCAGCGCGGTGGCGTGCAGGCGCTGCTGGCGCCGGATTTCCGCGGCCATGTCCACCGTGCCCAGGGCGGCGGCCGCCCGGACCCGGACCAGTAGCTCGTCCCGGATGGGACGGGGCGGGGCCTCCACGGCCGTCCAGCGTTCCAGCTCCGCGCGCCCGGCAGGCTGCACGTCATAATGCCGCTGGCTCCCCCGCGCCGTCGCCTGGTCCCGGGCGGCAATCAGCCCGCCGGCTTCCAGCGCCCCCAACGCCCGGTAAATCTGCTGGTGCGTGGCCTGCCAAAAGTGGCCGATCGACTTGTCAAAGCGCCGTGCCAGTTCAGCACCGGTGCAGGGCCTTTCCAGCAGGGACGTCAGGATGGCGTGCGGCAGCGACATTCCGGCCCCTAGATCCGCGCGGCCAGGCGCGTGCCCTGGTCGATGGCGCGCTTGGCATCCAGCTCGGCGGCAACGTCCGCCCCGCCGATGAGATGAACCACGGCGCCGCCCGCTTCCAGCCCCGCCTGCAGCTCCCGCCGCGGCTCCTGCCCCGTGCACAGGATCACGGTGTCCACGGCCAGCACGGTGTCGGTGCCGTTGACGCTCAAGTGGAGTCCGGCGTCGTCAATCCGGCGGTACTCGACACCCGGGACCATTTGCACCCCCCTGGCCTTGAGCTCCGTGCGGTGGATCCAGCCGGTGGTCTTGCCCAGGCCGGCACCCACCTTGGTCTCCTTGCGTTGGAACAGGCCCACGCGGCGGTCCGGTTTTTCCCGCACGGCGTCCGCCAGCCCGCCTGCGCCGCTGTAGCCGGCATCGATGCCCCACTCCCGGTAAAACTTCTCCGGCACCAAGGCGGCACTTGTCCCCTGTGCGGTGATGTATTCGGCCACGTCAAAGCCGATCCCGCCCGCGCCCAGGATGGCCACGTTGGTGCCAACAGGCTGCTTGTCCCGCAGCACGTCAAGGTAGTTCAGGACGCTGTGATGCCCGACGCCGTCGATCTCGGGACTGCGCGGGCTGACGCCGGTGGCCAGCACCACCTCGTCAAAGCCGCCTGCAAGCAGGGAATCCGCGGTGGCAGCGGTGTTGAGGCGCAGTTCGATGCCGCGGAGCTGGAGCTGGCGGCCAAAGTAGCGGATGGTCTCGCTAAACTCCTCCTTGCCGGGGATCTGTTTGGCAATGTTGAATTGGCCGCCGATCTCCGCGGCGGCCTCAAACAGGGTCACCCGGTGCCCGCGCTCCGCGGCCGTGACGGCGAACGCCAGCCCGGCCGGCCCCGCACCAACCACGGCCAGCTTCTTGAGCTGCGTTGCCGGCTCAATGACAAGTTCCGTTTCATGGCAGGCACGCGGGTTGACCAGGCAGGAGGACGTCTTGCCGGCAAAGGTGTGGTCAAGGCAGGCCTGGTTGCACGCAATGCAGCTGTTGATTTCGTCGCTGCGTCCCTGGGCGGCCTTGCGGAGGAAGAAGGGGTCGGCCAGGAACGGGCGCGCCATGGAAACCATGTCCGCATTGCCCTCGGCCAGGACCTGCTCGGCAACCTCGGGGGTGTTGATGCGGTTGGTGGTGATCAGCGGGATGCCCACCTGCCCCATGACCCTTTTGGTGACCCAGGCGAAACCCGCACGGGGCACGGACGTGGCGATGGTGGGGATGCGGGCTTCATGCCAGCCGATGCCGGTGTTGATGAGCGTGGCCCCGGCCTTTTCAACGGCCTGCGCCAGCTCGATGACCTCCTCCACCGTGGAGCCGCCCTCCACCAGGTCCAGCATGGAGAGTCGGTAGATGATGATGAAGTCCTCCCCCACGCGCTCACGGATGCGCCGTACAATTTCGACGGGGAAACGCATCCGGTTCAGGTACGGCCCGCCCCATTTGTCGGTGCGCCGGTTGGTGCGTTCGGCGATGAACTCGTTGATCAGGTACCCCTCGGAACCCATGACTTCGACGCCGTCGTAGCCTGCCCCTTGCGCCAGCCGGGCCGCCACCGCAAAGTCCTCAATGGTGGACTCCACCTCATCCTCGGTGAGCGGATGCGGGGTGAGGGGGCTGATGGGGGCCTGCACGCTGCTCGGGGCAACCAGGTCCTGATGTGAGGCGTAGCGGCCAAAGTGCAGCAGCTGCAGCGCAATCTTTGCACCCTCGGCGTGGACGGCTTCGGTGACCACCCGGTGCCGTTCGGCGTCCTCGGGTGTGCTGATTTTGGCCCCGCCCTTCATGGGCCGGCCGGCGTCGTTGGGTGAAATGCCGCCCGTGACCATGAGGCCCACACCGCCGCGCGCCCGTTCCGCGTAGAAGGCAGCCATGCGGGCAAAGCCGCCCGGGAGCTCCTCGAGCCCCACGTGCATGGAGCCCATCACCACCCGGTTGGGGAGCATGGTGAAGCCCAGGTCCAGCGGCTCGAAAAGGTGGGGGTACCGTTCAGCAGACATTCATGCACTCCTTTGCGCAACAAGTTGCATAATCGTAGCGCACAAGCCGGTGAGCTCAGAACAGCACGGTGGCGAAGGTCCCCACTTGCTCAAATCCCACTTTGGCGTAGACGGCCCGGGCGCGGGCATTGAAGTCATTGACATACAGGCTGGTCACGGGGGCAAGGACCTGGGCCAGGTTCACGGAGGCCGCCATGTAGCCGTTGCTCAGGCCCCGCCCCCTGAACCGGGGGTTCATCCACACTCCCTGGATCTGGGTGGCCCGGATGGTCACGGCGCCAAGGTCCGCCTTGAAGATGACCTCGCCGCCGGAGGTGCAGTGGCTGAAGGAGTGCCCGCGGTTGATGAGCCAGGCCACCCGCCGCCGGTAGTTTTCCTCGCCGCCCAGAAAGGGGGAATAGCCCACTTCCTCCTCGAACATGGCGGCGGCGGCCGCCAGCACCTCGGCGAACTGGCCGCTGCGGCTCACCGTCAGCGCCCGGTTCGCCGGAAACGGCGAGGTGCCCTCGATGGCCAGCAGCGGCTGGCTGGGGCGGACCTCGTGGGCGGTGATGCCTGCGGCGGAGAGCTCGGCCATCATGCCCAGCACCGCCCCGGCGGGGCCAAAGATCGAGGCATGGGGCCGCCAGTTGGCTGCAATCCACCGGCCAAAATACGCGCTCTGGGAAGCAGTCATCTCGATGGGGACCACATTGGAACCGACCCAGCAGGCGGCAGCCAGCTCGCCGCCGTCGTGCTCGAAATTGTCAAAGAAGCCCAGGATCACGGCCCCCGGCTGGCTGGGCACGGCGCTGCGGCCCTGGGTCAGCAGCGAATCGATAAAGACGTTCGCCACGGGGTCGCGCGCCACCAAGGCCCGGAGCGCGTCGGTGTCCTCATGGACCAGGGCGCGCACCGGACCGCTGGCGGCGGGCTTACGCGATGCTAACCACGGGGCCACCCGGGAGCGGATTGTCGGCATCGGACTCCATCTCTTCGGCGATTCTCATGGCTTCTTCGATCAGGGTTTCAACAATTTGGTCCTCGGGCACGGTCTTGATGACCTTGCCCTTGACGAAGATCTGGCCCTTGCCATTGCCGGAGGCAACGCCCAAATCTGCCTCACGGGCTTCGCCGGGGCCGTTCACAACGCAGCCCATGACGGCCACGCGCAAGGGGACGGTGAGTCCCTCCAGCCCGGCTGTGACTTCCTCAGCCAGCTTGTACACGTCCACCTGAGCACGGCCGCAGGAAGGGCAGGAGACAATTTCAAGCTTGCGCGGGCGCAGGTTCAGCGACTGCAGGATTTGGTCGCCCACCTTGATCTCCTCCACCGGCGGGGCGGAAAGGGAGACGCGGATGGTGTCGCCAATGCCCTTGGAGAGCAGGGCGCCGAAGGCGACGGCGGACTTGATGGTGCCCTGGAAAGACGGGCCTGCCTCGGTGACACCCAGGTGCAGGGGCCAGTCGCCGCGTTCGGCGAGCATCTCGTAGGCGGCAACCATGACCACGGGGTCATTGTGCTTGACGGAGATTTTGAAGTCGTGGAAACCGTGCTCCTCGAAGAGGGACGCCTCCCACACGGCGGATTCAACCAGGGCTTCCGGGGTTGCCTTGCCGTACTTCTTCATGATGCCCGGCTCCAGCGAACCGGCGTTCACGCCAATCCGGATGGAGGTGCCGTGGTCCTTGGCGGCCTGCGCAATTTCCTTGACCTGGTCATCAAACTTGCGGATGTTGCCGGGGTTGACCCGCACCGCCGCGCAGCCTGCTTCGATGGCCGCAAACACATATTTCGGCTGGAAGTGGATGTCCGCAATCACGGGAATCTGCGACTTTTTGGCGATGATGGGCAGCGCCTCGGCATCATCCTGCGACGGGCACGCCACGCGCACAATGTCACAGCCCGACGCCGTCAGTTCGGCAATCTGCTGCAGCGTGGCATTGATGTCCGTGGTCTTGGTGGTGGTCATCGACTGGACGCTGATGGGGAAGTCGGAGCCCACGCCGACGGAGCCGACCTTGATCTGCCGGGTTTTGCGACGCGGTGCGAGAACGGGGGGTGGCAATGGCGGCATTCCGAGACTGACCGAGGTCAAAATATGCTCCTTGAAAATGGTGGAACGGTGCGTGCGCGGCACAGGCTCTGGGCCGCAGGGATAATCACGCACCATCTGTTCTAAATTGTAGGCGTGTTCCCCGCCGTCCGTCTCCGCGTGAGTCCTAGGACATATATTTGCTGAGCTGGCCGATGACAGGCTTCCATTCGGAAATCTTTAGGCCCGTGACGCCGCCGCCAACGCTCATGGGATCTTGTTTCAGGACCTCGTGCAGGGCGGCTTCATCGGCCGCCCGGAAGATCAGCAGCGCACCGGCCCCGTCCCCGTACGGCCCCGAGGCCAGCACCACTTCGGCCTCCGCCTGGGCGGCCAGCCATTCGCGGTGCTTGGGCCGGTGCTCGGTCCGGGCAGCTTCCGCTTCGGCACCATAAACGTATTCAACGGCAAAGATAGTCATGCCTTCACCCTATAACAGGAGCAATCTCGCCAGCGTGGCCACAGCGGATGCCCACAGCAGCGAGGCCAGGGTCCCGATAATGAACCGCTCACTGGCCCCCGGAGTGCCCTTCAGCTCCGGATAGCGGCCCAGGCCCTTGATGGCCACGACATAGGCGATGGCCACGGGCTGTCCCGCCAGGATGGCAAGCACGACGGCGGCACGCTCCAACACGCCGATCAACAGGCCGCCGCGGAGAACGCCGGAGGCCGCCGGTTCAGCCGCCGGTTCAGCCGCCGGTTCAGCCGCCGGCGCAGGCTCGTTCCTGTGGCGCGGCACGCCGGCGTCCCGCGCATCGCCGCGTTCGCGGCTTTCGGCCTCCCGGACGGTGTGCGACTTTGCCAGCCGCAGAATTCCCGCCGTTACGGGCCAGCCGCCCAGGCTGGCGACGACGACCGCGGCGGCCACCCAGCCCACCACGGCCCAGGCGGGCACTCCACCCATGATTGCCGCTGCTGTCATTGCGCCTCCCCTTTACCGTTGAGCCTATCCGCGGCCACTGACACGTGGAACGGGTTCCCCGTCCACAGCACGGCCGGCCAGCGTGAGCAGCAGTTCGGCGGCATCCCGTCCGCGCTGTTCCTCCTGCCGCCCGGAACGCAGGATCGCCTGGCTCACGGCCTGGGGCGTGACGCCCAGGGACTGGGCAACGTCCACCTGGCGCCGCGGGCCGGGCTCCGTCAACGCATCCAGGACCCGCCATTCGGCTGCGGACCGATGCCGGACCAGATCGCCAACCAGCACCAGGACCGCCTCAGCCGCCGAAGCGGCAGCCGCACCCTCCCCCGGAAGGCCGG
>Ga0157370_10006023_pt1 | contig 13484 bp, 11 predicted proteins | sample C35metaG_FD_113463 | JGI IMG/M metagenome (GOLD analysis project Ga0157370, IMG submission 113463) | Corn rhizosphere microbial communities from Kellogg Biological Station, Michigan, USA - C3-5 metaG | ecosystem: Host-associated > Plants > Roots > Rhizosphere > Soil | place: USA: Michigan...
CGTGACCGACACGGGGACCCCGGCCGCGCTCGCGGCGTCGCGCAGGCCGCCGGCCAGCGCCTCGGTCGTCGCGCTCAGGCGCAGGTAGGCGGGCTCGTCGAGCAGGCGCAGCGTGGTCAGCCCGGCGGCGACGGCCAGCGGATTGCCCGACAGCGTGCCCGCCTGGTAGACGCTGCCCGCCGGAGCGACCATCTCCATGAAGGTGCGCGGGCCCGCGTAGGCCGCGGCGGGAAGTCCGCCGCCGATGACCTTGCCCAGGATGGTGAGATCCGGCGTGATGCCTGAGCGCTCCTGGGCGCCGCCGCGCGAGACGCGGAAGCCGGTGATCACCTCGTCGAACACGAGCAACGCGCCGCTGGCGCTGGCGGCCTCGCGCAGGAACTCCAGGAATCCGGAGGCCGGCGGCACGAGGCCCATATTCGCCGGGAACGGCTCGGCCAGGATCGCAGCGGGTGGCCGCTCGTCGAGTGCGCGCTGAAGGGCGTCGCGGTCGTTCCAGGGCACGATCACCGTGTCCGCAGCCTGCGCCTTCGTGACGCCGGGGCTGGCGGGGATACCCTGGGTGGCCAGGCCGGAGCCGGCGTCCGCCAGCAGGCCGTCCACATGGCCGTGGTAGGCCCCCGAGAACTTGACCACCGGATCGCGGCCCGTCGCGGCGCGCGCCAGGCGAATGGCGCTCATCGAGGCCTCCGTGCCGGACGAGGTCATGCGCACCATCTCGGCGCCGGGCACCCGTTCCACGACCTCGGCCGCGAGCGTGACCTCGCCCTCGGTGGGCGCGCCGTAGCTCGTGCCGCGCCTCGCCGCCTCCGTGACCGCGGCCACCACGTCCGGATGCGCATGACCAGCGATCAGCGGACCCCACGAGCAGACGTAGTCCACGTAGCGATTGCCGTCCACGTCGTAGAGCCACGGACCCTCGCCTCGCTCCACGAAGATCGGATCCCGGCCTATCGCGCGCATGGCGCGGACCGGGGAGTTCACACCGCCTGGCAGAAGCTCGAGCGCCCGGCGGTATAGCTCCTCGGACCGCGTAGCGGTGCGCTCGCCCGCGCTCAGGAGTGCTCAGCCTCCCAGCGCTTGTAGTCGTCCGTGAAGTAGAGGAGGCGGATCTTCTTGAACTCGGTCGAGCTGTAGAGCGTGGCGCGCTCGCTGATGCCCGTGCGCTCCTCGATCGAGTCGAGGATGGAGTCGCACTCCTCCTTGGAGCGCCCGTGGGCCATCGTGAAGACCGAGTAGGGCCAGTCCGCGTAGGTGGGCCGCTCGTAGCAGTGCGAGATGCCGCGGAAGGACGCCATCAGCGGGCCGATCTCGAGCACCCGCTCCTCGGGCACTCGCCAGACGCCCATGCCGTTGGCGGAGTAGCCGGCGCGGCGGTGGTAGAGGATCGCGGCCACGCGGCGCAGCGCCCGGCGCTCCTGCATCGACTCGAGGTGCGCGAGCAGTTCCTCCTGTGAGATGCCCAGTTCTTTCGCGCCCGGCGCGAACGGCTCGGACACGACCGGCAGGTCGCCCTGGAGGGACTTGATCACGGCGATGTCGAGCTCCTCGAGCTCGATCGGCTCGGGCTCGCGGTACTCGCTGTCGGCCGCGGCCTGCTGGAGGGCGTCGGTGCCCTTCTCCATCTCGAGGTCCATGCGGATCTTGAAGAGGCGCAGCGTGGGCAGCTGGCGGATCGACTCGGCGCCGGTCTCGCGCTGGATCACCTCGAGCGTGCCGTCAAGGCCGAGCTTGGAATCGGGCTCGACCGCGATCGTGAACCACATGTTGAAGTCGTGGTTGCGCAGGTAGTTGTGTGAGACGCCCGGGTGCGAGTTGACGATCTTCGCGGCCCGGTGCGGGTTCTCCGGATCCACGCTCGCCGCCACGAGCATCGACTTGTAGCCGAGCACCCGCGTGTCGAAGATCGGCGTGACCTGGCGGATGATGCGCTCGCGCAGCAGCCGCTCGACGCGCTTCAGCACCTCTTCCTCGGGGACCTCGGCCAGCTTGGCCACCTCCGCGTACGGACGCGGCGCGAGCGGGAACTTGCCCTGCATCAGGTTGAGCAGCTTCTTGTCGAGCTCGTCGAGCGGTATCGCGGCGCCGTCGCGGCGCGAGCGCGTCTTGGGCTGGAAGTTTCCGGTGCCTACTGAAGCCACTGGGCTACGTCCTTCGCGTGGTAGGTGATGACGATGTCCGCTCCGGCGCGGCGGATGCCGGTGAGGGACTCGAGCACGGCCGCTCGCTCGTCGAGGTAACCGGCCGCCGCCGCGGCCTTGAGCATCGCGTACTCGCCACTCACGTTATAGGCCGCGACCGGCAGGAGTGTCGCCTCCTTCACACGGCGGATCACGTCGAGGTATGGCAGCGCCGGCTTGACCATCACCACGTCGGCGCCCTCCTCGACGTCGAGCAGCGCCTCGCGCACCGCCTCGTCGGAGTTGGCGGGGTCCATCTGGTAGGAGCGGCGGTCGCCGAACGTGGGCGTGGAGTCCGCCGCCTCGCGGAACGGCCCGTAGAAGGCGGAGGCGAACTTGGCGCTGTACGCGATGATCGGCGTCTCGCTGTAGCCCTCGGCGTCGAGTTGCGCCCGCAGCGCGCCCACGCGGCCGTCCATCATGTCGCTGGGGGCGACCACATCGGCGCCAGCGGCCGCCTGCGAGATGGCGGTCTTGGCGAGCAGCTCGAGGCTCAGGTCGTTGTCCACCTGGCCGTCCGGGCGGACGACGCCGCAGTGGCCGTGCGACGTGTACTCGCACAGGCACACGTCGGTGATCACGACGAGCTCCGGATGCGCGTCCTTGATCGCACGCACGGTTAGCTGCACCACGCCCTCGTCGTCATACGCGCCGGAACCCTGCTCGTCCTTGTCCGTCGGGATCCCGAACAGGAGCACCGAGGGGATGCCGAGCTCCTTCGCCTGGCCGGCCTCCTCCACCGCGTGGGAGATGGACAGGCGCTCGACGCCGGGCATGGCGTCGATCGGCGTGCGGCTGTCCGTGCCGAGCTCGACGAACATCGGGTAGACGAGGTGCTTCGGCGAGAGCTCGGTCTCGCGCACCATGTCGCGCAGGACGCCCGTCTTGCGCAGCCGCCGCAGGCGGGTTGCGGGGAATGACATCCCCGTCAGTCTAGGCCGCGGTCGGCCTCCTCGATGGCATCGAGTAAGCGCTCGATCGTCTCGTCATCGGTGGCAGGGGCGGTCGGCACGATGCGGAGATACCGCTCTCCGCCGATCTCGGCGGAGCTGATGTGGAATTCGCCCTGGGCGATCAGGTGCTCGCGGATGGCGACCTGGCGGCTGCCGTCGCGGCCGTAGCGGAAGCAGAGGATGTTGCTCTCCGGCGAGTACGGGCACTCGAAGCCAGGGCGAGCGGAGATCAGCTCGTGGAAGCGCAGAGTCTTGTCGTAGCAGTCGCCCACGTAGGCGCCGAGGCCGTGCTCGCCGCGCCACGCGAGGTTGAGGAACAGCTTCATCCCGATGGCGCCCTTCGTGCACTCGAAGGCGCGGCCGATGAAGTCGACGCCCTCGCTGTCCTGGTCGTCGTAGAAGAGATAGCTCGCCTTCTGGTGGAAGGCCCCCATCAGATCGGCGCCGCTTCGCATCAGCACGGCCGCGCAGAGGCTCGAGGTGCGGAGCATCTTGTGCGCGTCCCAGATCACCGAGTCCGAGCGGTCGATCCCGTCGAGCAGCTCGCGGTGCTTCGGCGAGAGCAGCGCGGAGGCGCCGTGCGCCGCGTCCGTGTGAAGCCAGATGCCGTTGCGCTCGCAGAAGTCGGCGATCCCGTTCAGGTCGTCATGCAGGCCGGTGGCCGTGGCGCACGAGGCGGCCACGAGCGCCATCGGGCGGCGGCCGTCGGCGCGCACGCGCTCCAGGGCGTCGCCCAGGCGGTCGACGCGGATCCGCTCGAGCTCGTCCACCTCGAGCTCGCAGACGGCGCGCTCGCCCAGGCCGAGGATCGAGACGGCGCGGCGCACCGAGTAATGCACCGACGGCGGGGCGAGCACAGCCAGGTCGGCCGGCGTGCCCTGCTCCCAGGCATCGGGAGCCACGCGGGCGCGCGCAGCGAGGAGCGCCGTCAGGTTGGCGAGCGAGCCGCCGTGGGTGAGTACCCCCGCGCTCCTGTCCGGGCTCCAGCCGACCTTCTCGAGCATCCACTCGAGCACGACCAGTTCGATCGTGGCGCCGGCGGCACCCATCTCGTAGATCGCCGCGGTGTCGTTGATCGCGCCATGGATCAGATCCGCCAGCGCGGCCGGGATGTCGGGCGAGGCGACCTGATGGGCGAGCGAGCCTGGATGGTGCAGCCGGGTGGTCCGCTCCAGGTAGTCCCCGAGGAAGTCGGAGAAGCGCCGGCTGTCGAGACCGCCGCCGCGGATCAGCGAGCGAAGCTCGAGCGCCTCGATGTTGTCCTCGATCGAGGGCTGGGCGACCGCGGGCCGCTCGCCGCGCTGGCTCGAATCCACATGGCTCGCGAGCCGCTCGATCGCCGCGTGAGCGGCCTGCTCGTACTCGGCCTTGGACCAGGTGTCGCGCTGAAGCAGCATGCGTGCAGTATCCGGCGTTCGACGCGACATTTGGTGGCAAATATCGCTCTGGATGGGCGACTCTGCGCAATGATGTGCCAATGGACGCCATCGACAGGAAGATCCTCGCCGAGCTCCAGCGCGACGGGCGGATCTCCAACGTCGAGCTTGCCGAGCGCGTGAACCTGTCGCCGTCGCCGTGCCTGCGCCGGCTCAAGCGGCTCGAAAGCGCCGGGCTGATCGAGGGCTACAGCGCACTGCTCGACCGGCGCAAGGTGGGCCTCGGGCTGACCGTCTTCGTCGAGCTGAAGATCGAGGGGCATTCCACGAAGACGGCCACGCGGATGCGCAAGGTGGTCGCGGGGATGGAGGAGGTGGTGGCCTGCCACATCGTGTCCGGCCCGGCCGACTTCATGCTCGAGGTCGTGGTGGAGGACCTGGAGGCCTACGAGCACTTCCTGCTCGGCAAGTTGCTTGAGGTGCCGGGCGTGTCCGACGTGCGCAGCGACTTCGTGATCTCGACGATCAAGTCGAACGGCGCGCTTCCGCTCAGGCGAAGCGACGCAGCGACAGCCGCGCGATGACTCCGAACGCCACCGTGAGGATCGCCAGGTGGAGCAGCGGCAGGCCGATGCTGCCCGACCTGTTGAGCGCCGAGTTGAGCGCGTCGAGCGTGGGCTTGAACGGGAACAGCGCCGACACGACCCTGATCACGTTGTAGAGGCCGGAGGACACCGCGCCCGACGGCACGAGCGCTAGGAAGGCCATCGGCAGCGCGAGCATGAACGCGAGCAGCGAGGCCGCGCGCACCTCGCGCGTGATGCCCCCGATGGCCACGCCCAGCGCCCCGAAGCCGAGGCCGCCGAACACAAGCGCCACGAGCCACAGCGGGAAGCGTCCCCACTCGAGCGAGACGAACAGCGCGATGCCCGCGAGCATCACCAGCGACACGACGATCGCGCACAGGGCCGCGAGCCCCATCTTCTCGATCAAGAGCCCGGTCCTCGACACGAGGCCGCGGACCAGCCTGAGGAACGCGTTCTCCTCGCGCTCGAGGGCGAGGATGCCGGAGGCCAGGAGCAGCGTGACGAACATGAGCGACACGGTGACCGCGATAGCCACGGCGAAAGCGTCGAGCGGTGTGGTGCCGCCGTTGATGATCTTGGCGTCCGCGCGGATCGGGGTGCCGACCGCGGCCAGCACGCCGTTCGACAGGTCGAGGTTGTCGCGCGCGAGCCGCGCGAAGTTGGCCACCTGCCCGAGCTGGGCACGTAGCGGATCGTTGGGCGGCAGCCCGGCCTGCGCGGCGTTCACGATCGCCTCGGCCTTCGCGAGGCCAAGCACGCTGAAGCTCTTCCCGAAGATCGAGATGTTCCCGCCCTTCGAGATCAGGTCGAGGTAGGTGAGCGCGATCTTCGTGAACTGCTTGGTGAGCGCGGTGTTGGCGTCCTGCACCTCGGACTTGATCGTGTCCTGCACGAAGCGCGCCTTGACCGGGTCCTCGGCGTTGTAGTAGACGCGCACGTTGGCGGGTCCGGTGCCGGCCTGGAGCTTCTGGGTGAGGTCCGCGGGGATGATCAGAGCGCCGAGCACGTCACCGGACTTGACCTTGTCGATCGCTTCCTGCTCGCTCTGCACCGGCACCGGATCGATCCTGCTGAAGATCTCCTTGCCGTACTGCGACACGTCGATCTTCTGGCCGTTGAGCTCAAGCACGCTGGCCGATGGAGGTACCTCGTTGAGAAATGCCACGCGCGGCTTCTCGGGGCCGCGTGAGATGGCGAACCCGATCAGCACGGCGATCACGATCGGATACAGCACGAGCAGCGCGACGAGCAGCGGCGAGCGCCGCAGGATCTGGAGGTCCTTGAGAAGCAGCCAGCGCATCTAGTGACCGCGCTGGCGCAGGAAGGCCACGAACGCCTCCTCGAAGTCGAGGTCGGTGGCGCCGGCGATCTGCTCGAGCTCGCGCGGCGTGCCCGCGAACAACAGCTCGCCGTCAGCCAGCACCACCACCTGGCCCGCGTGGCGCTCGACCTCGTGCACGTTGTGCGTGGAATAGATGACGGTTGTCCCTCGGGCGGCGAGCTCGCGGATGAACTCCCACAGCCGCTCCCGCTGGCGCGGGTCGAGCGCCGCGCTGGGCTCGTCGAGCAGAAGCACGTCGGGGGCGGACAGCAGCCCGATGGCGATATTCACGCGCTGCTTGTTGCCGCCGGAGAGCTGCGACACCGGGTCGTCGCGGCGCTGCTCGAGCCCGGTCTGGGCGAGCATCCGCTCCACTGTCTCCTCCACGTCCGGGCGCTTCTCGAGGCGCGCGAACAAGCGCAGGTTCTCGGCCACCGTGAGCTTGGAGTAGACCGCCGCCTGCTGCGGCACCCAGCCGATCTCGCCCGGTGGGCGCGACACGCTGCCGCCGTCGGCCCGCTGGATGCCCGCGAGGATCGAGAGCAGCGTGGTCTTGCCGGCGCCGTTGGGCCCGATGATTGCCACCAGCTCACCGCGCGCGGCCTCGAGCGACACTCGCTTGAGCGCCTCACGCTCCCCGAAGCGCTTCGAGATCTCGTGCGCCTCGAGGACGAGCGTGCGCTCGGTCGCGGTCGCCTCAGTCATTGGGCAAAGGTAGTGCCAGAATCGCGGGGAATGCGACTCGTGTTCATCGGCGACGTGGTTGGAGGCACGGGCCGGCGCGCGCTCGAGGCGGTGATGCCCGAGCTGCGCAGCCGCTACGAGCCGGACTTCCTCGTGGTCAACGGCGAGAACTCCGCCGGCGGCCTCGGCATCAACGAGAAGATCGCGAGGACCTGGCTCGAGAACGGCATCGACGCGATCACCCTCGGCAACCACGCCTACAAGCAGCGCGACGTCTACGACTACCTCGACCGCGAGGAGCGGATCGTGCGCCCGGCCAACTATCCGAAGGGCAATCCGGGCCGCGGCGTGACGGTGGTGGAGAGCGACGCAGGCAGGCTCGCCGTGGTGAATCTGTCGGGCACCGTGTTCCTCGACGCCGCGCGCTCCCCTTTCAGCGAGGTCGACGCCCTGCTGGCCGACCTGCGCGGCAAGGCCGACTGGATCCTCGTGGACTTCCACGCCGAGGCGACGAGCGAGAAGGTGGCGATGGGCTGGCACCTCGACGGCCGCGTGACCGCCTGCTTGGGCACGCACACGCACGTGCCGACCGCCGACGGTCGCGTGCTGCCCGGTGGCACCGCCTACATCAGCGACGTGGGCATGACCGGGCCCCGCGGCGGCGTGATCGGCGTGAAGCGCGAGCAGGTGCTCGAGCGCTTCAAGACGATGATGCCCGTCAAGTTCGAGACGTCGGACGAGGATCCGTGGGTGATGGGAGTGGCGATCGAAGCGGGAGAGGACGGGCTTGCCCGTTCGATAGAGCAGATTCTGCTTCCGGCTGAGTGACCGGCACGTAAGGCGCGAACAGCGCGACCAGCGCAAAGGGCGCGAACCACACGATGTAGAGGTAGAACCAGTGGCCCGCGGCCAGCTGGAACCCGAGCAGCACCGCAGCGCCGAGAGCCGCGACGGTGACCGGATCGCGCCGCCGTGGCACGAAGCCGACGATCACCGCGAGGCCCACGGCCACCACCTTTACCAGGGTGTGCAGCCAGTCGAGCGAGCCGGCCTGGCCCCACACACTGAACGGCGAGGGCCGTGTGATCTGGAAGCCGAGCGTGCGGTGCCAGACCTCCTTGATGCCCGGCCCGAGGAACGGCACGAACGCAACGACCACGACGGCGACGATCGCGAGACCCGCCTCGAGCGTGCCGCGCGAGAACAGCTTGCCGGTGCCACGCGCGAACAGCGGCCCGAGCGCGAGCGACACGAACTTGGATGCGGCGCCGAGTCCGGTCAGCAAGCCGCGTCCCAGCGGCGAGGAGATCGCGACCAGCGCCCAGACGGCGAACATCGCCACGAGCGTGTCGTTGGAGTTGCTGGCCAGCGCGAACAGCGTGTACGGATACGCGACCCAGGCATACGCCAGGATCACCCCGAGGTCGCGCCCCCGCGGGCCCGCGCGCAGCCGGCGTCCCAGCAGGAACAACCCGAGCAGGGTGAGCAGGTCGAAGGCGATGGCCGCGGCGTGGGCCGCGGGCAGGTCGTTCCACGTCCCGCTCCACGGCCAGATGCGCTCGAACGGGACGTACACGAGGTAGTTGACCGGGCCGTAGGTGTCGCCGTGTTCGTTGTCCCCCGGGAAGTTGTTCGAGTAGAGCGGCTGCCCGTGGACGATGTGGTTGGCGCCGATCACCCCCGAGTAGCCCACGTCGACCACGTTCGAGTCGACCATGTTGAGCGCGACCCGGAAGCCGAGCAGGCCGACCACGCCGATCGCGAGCAGCCAGATCGGCGCGTAGGGCACGAGCTTCCCGGACGGCGGCTGCGCGCGCCTCTGGCGGAAGCCGGCGAGCACCATCCGTACGAACAGGTAGCCCAGCACCGGATACACGAGCGGCACCGACACGCCGATCTTGCCCTGCTCGAAGAACAGGTGCGAGACCACGAAGCCGACCAGTACGAGCAGATCGAGATGCAGCAGCCGGAATGGCCGCCGGAGGTCGACGAAGGGCGCCAGGAAGAGCAGCCCCAGCGGCAGCCAGACGTAGATCGCGTTGAACTTGCGCCCGAACGCGCCCGGATAGCCGCGCGCCATTCGCCACGCCACCTGGTAGCCGGTCCAGCTCTCGGTGACGGCGCCAAAGCGGTCGTCCACGATCGCCTGAGCCAGCTCCTTGCTGCCGCGGAACCAGCTCACCTGCCAGCGGCCCGCCCTCTCCGTGTAGGCCTGGGAGGTGAGCTTGGGATGCCGCCGCAACTCGCCGCGGATCTTGGGATTGCGCTGCGCGATCTCGATCGCCTGCAGAGCCGTGAGCCGGTAGCCCTTGGGCGGAGTGTCCTGCGTCGTGGGGATCGGCGTGAGCGATGGGAAAGCCGACGCGCCGGTGGTGGTTGTGGCTCCCGCCTGGGCGGGAAAGACCGCGAGTAGGGCGACTAGAAGGGCCGCTAGCGCCGCGAGCCGGCCTCGGCTCAGCGGCCTTGGCCGAAGCTCCACATCTTGTTCCCGAGGAAGTTGAACGGCGTCGCGATCACGAGCGATACCGCCTGGGCCAGCACCTTGGGAGCCCCGAACCCGCTGATGAACAGCTCGAGCACGGACAGCTGGATCGCGAAGGCGAACAGGCTGACGGCGAAGAAGCGCGCGGCCTGGAACCCGGCGTGGCCGTCGCGTGCTCCGAAGGTCCAGTGTCGGTTCAGCCAAAAGTTGTTGGTAACGGCGACGAGGAACGCGATGGTCGCGGCAACGAGGTGGTGAACGTCGAGCCCGACCGCCAGCAGCGAGAACACCGCAAGGTTAAGCACCGTGCCGGTCCCGCCCACGCACACGAACTTGAATAGCTGGACCCAGTTGTGCCGCTTGCCGAGCCCGTCGCGCACTCGGGTGTGCACGCGCGTGGTCTCAGCAGGGGCGAGAGTCTCTTCGGTGACGTTCATTGTGGGCTTGCCTGGAAGTGGTCGAGCACCATCGGGGTCACGTCCTCAATCGACCATTGACGCCTGCTCGCGGCGTCTGGCCCAGTGCCGGCATAGATGAGGACTCCGAGCGAGTCGCCTCTGTGGAGCGACCCGTGGCTTCCACCACCCACGTGATCGGTGCCACCCCAGTCTACGAATTCGTACCCGGGCACAGCTGAGATCAGTACATCACCGGAATTAGCGCAGTTTAAGGATGACCAGAGCCGCCCGAGCGGATCCGGATAGATCGCGCTCGATACGTGGCCGTCCTCCAGGATCAGGTCGAGCGCATTGGGGTCGCCCTCCACGCTCCAGCGACCGCCGCGATCGTCCTCCAGGTCCCCGCCCGGCATGAAGCGCAGCTCGCCGCGCTCGCTCCACACCACCGCTTCCTCGCCGTTCATCCTCACGATCAGATCCAACCCCTCCACGGCCTGGAGGTCGCGCGCAACGCGCGGCGCGGCCTGCTCGCGGCGCTCGGGGTCGAGCACGTAGACCATCGCCGAGCGGGCCGCCGGAGAAACCGCCAGCTCGGCCGTCGCTGCCGACTGTGCGGCCGGGGTGAGCACGTTCCAGTTGGGCAGCGCGCCCGCGAGGTTGACGCGGTCCTCCACGCTCGTCTGCGAGTGGTCCGACATCACGATCACGGCGTGCTCGTCGAGGAAGGCGTCGGGGCCCCCGGCCACATGCATGATCCGCTCGAGCGCGCGATCCGCGCCGGCGATCGACTGCACCTGCGCGTACGGACCGTTCTTGTGCGAATAGGTGTCGTTGTCGGGCAGCGAGAACAGCATGAAGTCGAAGAGGTCGTTCTCCACCAGGTACGCGCCCACACAGCCGGTGTGCTGGTCGCGCTGCCCCGGCTTGCCTAGCATCGAGGTGCAACCCGTCTTCCGTGACTGGAACAGGTCCGCGTAGAACAACTCGGTGGGTCCATACACGGCGTGATGGAACTGGGCTGCCCGCGCGATCGCCGGGTAAACGCCCTCCTCCGCCAGCCGGTGCCGGGTGCGGCCGCGGTAGATCAGGAAGGTGGTACAGGCGGTGCGGAGGCCGGCGTCCTCGAGCTGCTCGTAGACGGTCGGCGTGGCCCGGCTGAGGTGGGCCATGTTCATGTTGTAGACCGTGTCGTAGAGCGAGCGGCGAATGCCGAAGGCGCGCGTGGCCTGGAACGACGAGCCGTACTCGACGTAGCGCCGCTCGCCCCGGTGGTACCAGTTCATCGAGGCGATGTGGTGCTTGTCCGGGCCGACGCCCGTGGCGATCGCCGAGGAGGCCACGGGCGTGACGGACGGATACGACGACACGCAGTCGCGGATGTAGGTGCCGCGCTCCACCACGGCCTTGAGCGCGGGAGCGCGGCCCTCGGCGATCGCGCGGTCGAGCAGCTCGGGCTTGAGCGAGTCGATTACCGCGAGGACGAGCTTCTTCGGCACTACCTGAGGATGCGGAGGCCTTCGTACTTCTGGCCGCTCGCGCGGCGTCCCGTGACCAGGAGCACCACGAATCCCGCGAGGGCGACGAAGGACAGCGGCGGGAACAGGATCGCGATCCCGGCCAGGAACAGCGAGATGAGGTCCGCGATGCTGGTGAGGAGGGACGCGCCGGACTGGTCGAGGCGGCGGCGCGTACGCCGCAGGAGGCCGACGACCGCGGCGAAGCCGAGCGCGGCACAGGCGACGCCGCCGATCAGGCCCGGCCAGGCCTCGTGGCCGGTGTCCGCCAGCGAGCCCGCGAACAGCAGCGCGCCCACGACGAGCCCCAGCACGCCGAGTACGACCGCCCACTGGCGGGAGGTGCCCGACCCCGGACGGGAGCGCTCGAGCAGGTACGACACCACGGCCAGCGCGAACATCAGCGCCAGCCACCAGGGCCGCTCGAGGAAGGAGTAGCTCGTGCCGCTGAAGTCGACTCCCACGTTGCCGCGCGCGAGCGCGCCCGCCAAGAGGGGCGGCAGGTAGGGCCGGACCCCGCTGGAGCCGGCCAGGCCGGCGCCCTGGCCGATGTCGAAGAACAGACTCATGTCGGTACGCTCCGCAGAGCGGCCATGACGATAGAGGACCACCCACGCGACGGCGCGGGGAGGGGCAAGGGCCCGGACGGCGAACGTCGGCACATGGAGCCGACGCGCTCCACCTCCCGCGACCTCGAGCGCTACGCAGGCCTGTTCGCCACCCGCACGCGGGTGATGAAGTCGTCTGCCATGCGCGACCTGATGGCGATCACGGCCCGGCCCGAGGTGATCTCGTTCGCCGGCGGGTTGCCGGACACGAGCACCTTCCCGCCCGGCACGTTCGCCGCGGTAGCCGAGCGCATCGCGCGCGAGTCGTGCGCCAAGGCTCTGCAGTACGGGCCCACCGAAGGTCTCGTGGAGACCAAGGAGTGCATCGCCGAGGTGATGCGTGCGGACAACACGCCGGTCGACATCGACGACATGGTGATCACGACGGGCGGGCAGCAGGGCATCGATCTCGTCACGAAGACGCTGATCGACCCGGGCGACGTGGTGGTGGCCGAGGCGCCCACCTACCCGGGCGCCGTGCCCACCTTCTCCTCGTACCAGGCGGACGTGGTGCAGATCGAGATGGACGACGACGGCATGCGGATCGACCTGCTGGAGGAGACGCTCGCGCGGCTGGATCGCGAGAACCGCAAGCCCAAGTTCATCTACACGATCCCCAACTTCCAGAACCCGGCGGGCGTGACGATGTCGCTCGAGCGGCGCGAGCGCCTGGTGGAGATCGCGCACGAGCGCGAGCTGCTCGTGCTCGAGGACAACCCGTACAGCCTGCTGCGCTACGAGGGCGACCCGGTGCCGTCGCTCCACTCGCTCGACGGCGGCGTGTTCGTGATGTACCTGGGCACGTTCTCGAAGATCCTGTCGCCGGGCATTCGCCTGGGCTGGGTGGTGGCGCCGCCGCCGGTGCTCGACAAGATCAACCAGGGCAAGGCCGGCACGGACCTGTGCAGCTCGACGCTGTCGCAGCTGATGGTCCAGGCGTACTTCAGCGAGGTGCGCTGGCGCGACTACGTCGACTCCTTGACGCAGATCTACCGCGACCGGCGCGACACGATGCTCGATGCGCTGGCCGAGCACTTCCCGCCGCAGGCCCAGTGGACGCGGCCGGGCGGCGGCCTGTTCATCTGGGCCACGCTGCCGGACTTCATCGACACGACCGATTTGCTGGCGCGCTGCCTGCGCGACAACGTGGCCTTCGTGCCGGGCGAGCAGGCGTATCTCGACGGGCGCGGGCGCAACTCGATGCGGCTCAACTTCTCGATCTCCGATGAAGAGACGATTCAGGAGGGCATCCGGCGGATTGGTGCGGTGCTCGAGGAGCTGGTGGCGCTGTACGGAACCCTCACGGGTTCCGAGGCCAGTCCACCGTCCACCGTCCACCGTCCACAGGTCGATTCTCCGGAGGGTGGTCGGGTTGTCCGGA
>Ga0157370_10006024_pt1 | contig 13482 bp, 10 predicted proteins | sample C35metaG_FD_113463 | JGI IMG/M metagenome (GOLD analysis project Ga0157370, IMG submission 113463) | Corn rhizosphere microbial communities from Kellogg Biological Station, Michigan, USA - C3-5 metaG | ecosystem: Host-associated > Plants > Roots > Rhizosphere > Soil | place: USA: Michigan...
AGCGACCCGCCGGCTGCCACGCCTCTCGAGATCTCCTCGCGGTCGGTAAGACCAAAGGACCCGCGGGCGATCGTCGTCGTGGAACCGGCCGGATGCCGCCATGCGGCTTCAAACGCTGGAAGATCGACGAGGATCTCTTCGCGAACACCCGGCCGACCAGCTTCAGGCCCTCACCCTTCTGCCAGCGATCCCAAACCTCAGCGCTCTCAGCCGCAGTGAACATCCGGCGCTGTCGTCGCTTCGTCATCGCTTCACCTCGCCACCCATAAGGTAAAGTGTTGCGACGACCTGAGACCACCGTCGAAACAGGACGAATTTGCCGATTTTCTGCGCTTTTCGACTCATGGTTGACCGAAAATAAACCAATTCGGACCAAAGTGGCGACGATTGCTCCAGTCCGGAGCAGAAGTGGGATCGCCGATATGAACAGCTGGACCAGGTCCATCCTTGCCGCGAGCCTGTGCGCCGCGCCTTTTCTTGCCCTTGCAACCCCTGCCAAAGCCGGGATAGGCGACCTGCTGGTCGCTCCAACTCGGTTGGTGCTCGACGGGCGCAGGGGCGCCGAGATCATTCTCAACAACATCGGTGACCAGCCGGCGACCTACCGCGTATCGGTCGAGTTCCGCCGAATGAATGGCAATGGCGACCTGGTCGACGTTGTGACGCCGACGGCCGCCGACAGGGCCGCCCAGGACATGATCATTTATGCGCCGCGCAAGGTGACCCTTGCGCCGCATGAGCCGCAGGCGATCCGAATTGCCGCGCGCCCGCCGCAGGGGCTGGCCGACGGCGAATATCGCGTGCACATGCTGTTCCGTGCGATCCCGCCGGCCACCCCCGTGGGCCAGCCGACCGGAGAGGCCCCCAAAGGCGTTCAGTTCAAGCTGACACCGATCTACGGAGTGACCATTCCGGTGATCGTCCGTCTCGGCAACCTCGAGGCCGCTTCCGGAATCGCGAACGTCCAGCTTGAAAAGAAGCCGGGCGGCACTTTTGTCGGCTTCGACATCACTCGAACCGGCACACGCTCGACCTATGGCGAGGTCCGCGTCCTGAAGCCCGGAGTCAAGGATCCGATCGCGATGGAGAAAGGCGTCGCCGTCTACACCGAAATCGGCACGCGCCACGTCAGCGTGCCGGTGGCCGACAGCTACAAGGGCGATCTTAGCGGCCCCGTTACGGTAGAATATATCGAAACCACCGACGAGGGTTCACACCTTCTCGCCCAGACCCAGGCGGTGCTGCGCTAGGGCGCGACGGCAGACAGCGAGCAAGGTCCGATGTCGGGCGGCCGCTCCTGGCTGCAAAGGGCAGCGATGCTGCTTGCGCTATGCGTCGGCAGCATCGCTGCCTCTGCGCCTGCTCCGTCCACGCCCGCTCCGTCGCCGCCCGCGCCGCTCCCCGCCGCGGAACCGGCGTGGACGCCCGATCCCGACGAACAATTCATCCTCGACGTCAACATTCGCCAGCTGCGTCTCGGCGACACCGTTCGCGCCTACAATGCGCCGGAGGGCACATGTGTCGTCTTGGGCGACTTTGTGAAGGCGCTCGATGTGCCGGTCCAAATCGACCTCGTCGCCAAGAAGGCGAGCGGGTGGGCATTCAAGGAAAGCAACAAGATCAACATTGACCTTGCCGGTCTGACCGCCAGTTACGCAGCGAAAAGCGAGGCCATCAAACCCGGAACGATCCGAGAGACGCCGGAGGGATGGTGCGTCCAGACCTCGGCGCTCGCCCGCTGGTTCGGAATCGGGATCAACCCCCTCACCGCGGGCTCGGTACTGCTCCTTCAGTCCGAGGCGAAACTCCCGATCGAGCTCGAAATGGAGCGCCAGCAGCGCGCTGCGCACATCCACAAGGCAAGCTTCGACCTCGCCAGCCTGCCGCGGGTGCAAATCCCATATCGGATGTGGCGAACTCCGGCCCTGGATTTTGTCGTCAGCGGCGGAGCGACCTATCGCGCTGGCGATGGAGTTCAAATCGACCGGCAGGCATCGGTCTACGCCGCTGGAGAGATCGCGCGTCTCTCCTACGACGCGCAGGTAACCACCGATTCCAGGGGCAAGCCGAGCCTGTTGCGCCTGCGCGCCTTCCGCTCGGACCCGAACGGACATTTGCTTGGCCCCTTGGAGGCAACCCATTTCGGTTTTGGCGACGTCGAGGGTTTTGACAGCGCGCTGACGGGCTCGGTCGCCGCCGGTCGCGGAGCGGTCATCACCAACCGCCCCCTTGCCGCCCGAACCGCGTTTGACCGAACCCGGATCGAAGGCGACCTCCCGACTGGCTGGGAAGCCGAGCTTTACCGGAATGGTGAGCTGCTCGCTTTCGCCAAGTCGGACAGCTCGCAGCGCTATGTTTTTGATAATGTGCAGCTTTTATATGGCGAAAACCGGATTCACGTCATCCTGTACGGTCCCCAGGGTCAGGTTCGCGAGCATGACGAGCTGCTCGACGTCGGCCAAGACAACGTGCCGAAGGGCAAGACCTGGTACTGGGTCGGGGCGAACGAGCCGGGAAAGGATTTGATCACCCTCGAAAAGCCTCCGGATGCCGAAGTCCTGCCCAAGGCACAGGCGACCATCTCGGTGGAGCATGGACTCGATTCGCGCACATCGGTCGGTGTGCTGGCGCGGGCCATGCTCATCGACGACCAGCACCTGACCTTCGTTGAAGGGACCGTCCGCCGTTCGGTCGGCGCTGCCGAGCTCGAGATCAGCGCCGCACACGAGTCCAACGGGGGCACCGCTGCCCACGCGCAGCTGCTCGGCAAATTCGGCCCGGTTTACGTGAATGCCGAGGCCCTTATCGCAAGTGATTTTCATTTGCGTGGGGGTCCGCCAACAACCGAACGCGACGGACGGCTTTCACTCGACGTGCCGTTCAAGCTCGGCAAGATGCTGGTCCCCGCCCATGCGGAGGTCCATTTGACCGATCTGCCGGACGGGTCGCAAACGCTTGAGGCGGCAACGCGCCTATCGGCGGCCTTCAACGGCTTCGATCTCGGTACGACCATGACGTACCAGAAAAATTACGTGCCCGCTGCGCCCGGACCGCCGGGCGAGTTCGAGCTCGGCCTCCTCGGCAGCGGCCGAATCGGGTCGGTCAGGATTCGCGGCTCTGCAAACTTCGACGTGAACCCGGCTGCCCGATTCCACGACGCCGAAATCGATGCTTATTGGTCGTCCTCGGAGAACAGCGACTGGGAGGGCGATCTTGCTTATGACGGCCTGCTGCGCCGCGTTCGCGCCCGAATCAGCCATATCCTGCGGATCGACACGATGGCGATCGCGCTCACGGGTGAGGCGGATACCCATGGCGACATCGCCGCGGGCTTCAATCTCAACTTTTCAATCGACCCACGCCACGGATTCACCATGTCGCGGCGTCCGCTCGCCCAGGGTGGCATGATCCACGCGACCGTTTTCCGCGACGACAACGACAACGGTTTGCTCGATCCGGGCGAGCAGCTCGAAAAGGGCGCACTGATCACCACCGGAACACTCCAGTCCGAGCGCAAGACGGATTCGAAGGGCTCGGTGACGATTGGCGGCTTGACTGCTTATGTTCCCATCCCGGTCGGCATTGACGCGACCAGCCTCGACGATCCGATGCTCGTTCCGGAAAAGGCCTTGCAGGTCGTTGTCCCGCGGCCGGGAGTGCCTGCAGAAGTGCAGATCGGGCTTGTCGGCGGCGGTGACGTCGAAGGCGCGCTGATCAAGAGCGGCGAACTCGGCTTCGAAGGAGTGGATCTGGAGCTCGTCGATCCCGCTGGAAAGCTTGCCGGGACCGCCCGGACGGACTTTGACGGCTTCTTCCTGTTCGATCGCGTCGCCTACGGCACTTACACAGTGCGAGTGAACGCCAGTTCGGCAGCGGCCGCGAAAATTTCGCAGGACCTTGGTGTCAAAGCGGTGGTTTCGGGCAATCGGCCAGTGGCGCGGCTGGGTTCGATCCAGGCCCGTCCGCTGCAGCGCCTCGCGTCCGCAGGCGCGGCGGTGAGCGGAGCGCCCTGAATCAAGAATGTCGTCATTTTTGAGCATTGCATGCTGGTGCGGTCGAGAAGACTCGAACTTCCACGGCCTTTCGGCCACAGCGACCTCAACGCTGCGCGTCTACCAGTTCCGCCACGACCGCACGTCATGAAATGAGCCGGCAGGAGCGCCGGCAACTGGCAAGGCGCGCGCCCTAGCAAAGGCTCAAGGCTACGGCAATGCCGCGTTCAGCCCACCCAATCAGGTCCATTTCGGGACAATTCCTAACAGCACGTTTACCATTTCGCGCCGAGTGCGTTAGCGGTGTTGACGATGGTTCTTCTTGCATCCGCAGCCGTCGCGCTCGCGACACCGCCATCGGCGGGGCATCCGGTTTCCGCGACTGTCCAGGCGAGAGCGACGATCCGCATCGTTTCCGGCGTGTCCCTCAGGCTCGACGGACGGCCCAACCCAGGTGCACCACCGTCACGCGATACTGTGATCCACACTTCCGACGGCAGCGTAGCTCCTGCAAAACTAATTGAATTTCAGTAGGTTAAGACGGTCAGGCCGCAGGGCCGTCCAACGTGATCGTCAGTTCGTCGCCGCCCGGCGGAACATTGACTTCGGCGCTATTGAAGCTCGCGCTCGCGCCCGCGGGAAGCGAGCGGGCGGGCGGGGCGATCGTCCAGCTATAGACTATCTTTCCGGTGCGGCTCTTGAGCTGAGCAGTCAGCGGTGGGACGTTCTGCTCCTTGGTCGTTGGATTGACCACCCGGCCGGTGACGGTCAGCAGTTCATTGCCACTTTCGAGCCGTTGCCGGTCCATGTGCGTCGTGACTAGCGCAAGCGGGCTGGCGCCGCCCGCAGCCAGGCCGAGGCGGGCCTTGAGATCGGCAGGAGCAAACAACCAGAACAAAATTGCGAGGATGATGATCACCAGCACGACGATGAGGATCGTCATGGCAGGGCTTCGGCGGCGGGGCTGCTCCTCGTCGGGTTCGGCGAAGGGACTGAAAGTGTCCGCCGCAGCCTCGGCCTCCGGCGGCTCCTTCCAATCTTCGCTGACCTGCGCGTTTTCAGCAGGCGTGGCTTCCTCGGCCGCCGAGGGAGTTTCCGCTGCAAGCGGCGGCCGATCGGCCTCGGGCATTGCGGTCTCGCCCTCGATCACCGCTTCCTCGTAAGCCCGTTCCTCGGCCTCGGGACCGCTTCGCGGCTCGATCAGGGTCGCTTCGGCGAGCTCCTCATGGCCTGGAGCAGCGTCTTCCAGCAGCTCTGCTGGAGCGGTTTCCACGACATCATTCGGCAATTCCGTCGTCGTCGGCTCCTGCGCTGCTTCATCCGGCGCGGACTCATCCATCGAGCCTGAGGGATTCTGGTGCCAGCTGTGCTTGCAGGCCGCGCAGCGTACCTGTCGTCCTTCGGGCGCAATGGCGTCATCCTTCACCACATATTGCGTGCCGCAACTGGGGCAGGTGAGGATCATTGAGCAAAAGCCCTCTTCCGGGACGGTGAGCGCACGGTAAACAGGAATGCGCTTGGCTTGGCAAGCTTGCGGACGCTTGCCGGCGCTGTACGTCTATTCGGGGAGGACAAGTGGCAGCGGTCGCGGAATTCGACAGTGTCGGGCTGCGTTACGGCACGGGCGCCGAAGTTCTGCGCGATCTCGATTTTCGCCTTCGCACCGGCGCCTTCTATTTTCTCACTGGACCTTCGGGAGCAGGAAAGACCTCGTTCCTGAAGCTCCTATACCTCGCGCAGCGCCCGACTCGAGGGCGGATCAGCTTGTTCGGCGAGGAGCTGACCGAGGCCCCGCGCGATGCTCTTCCGCCGTTTCGCAGGCGAATCGGCGTCGTCTTCCAGGACTTCCGGCTGATCCGCCACATGTCGACCTTCGACAATGTCGCGCTCCCGCTCCGCATTGCCGGCGCGAGCGACGAGGACGTCGAAGGTCCGGTCCGCGAGATGCTGGCATGGGTCGGCCTTGCCGACCGAGCGAGCGCCCGCCCGCCGACATTATCGGGCGGCGAGCAGCAGCGCGTAGCGATCGCCCGCGCGGTCATCAATCGGCCCGAGCTGCTCGTCGCTGATGAGCCAACCGGTAACGTCGACGCCGAAATGGCGAACCGGCTGATGGGCCTGTTCACGGCGCTGAACCGGCTGGGGACGACGGTGGTGGTTGCGACCCACGATGTCGGGTTGATCAACGCCACTCCGGGGGCGCAAATGATCCGCCTCGAGACCGGCACGCTGGTCGATCCGACGGGCTCGCTGCGGAACCCGCCGCGTCCAGCCAAGGGCCAGACCTGATGCTCGGCTGGCTTTTTGCAGCTCCGGCGGATCGGCGGTTGCTCGGCGCAAGTTCACGCCGCTCGCCGACGCCGTGGCTCGTCGCCATCATGAGCTTTTCGATCCTGCTGATCGCCGCCACCGGACTTGCGCTCGCCAACACTGCGGGCGTTCTCGCCCACGCAATCCAGTCGCGTTACGCGCTCGAGGTTCCCGGCGGCGGATCTAATCTGGACGCTTTGCTGACTGCAGTCCGGAATTCGCCCGGAGTAACGTCGAGCGAGGCGGTACCCGAAAGCGAAATGCGGCGGACTCTCGAAAAATGGCTCGGGCCGAGCGCCCAGAGTTCCGAGCTTCCCGTCCCGGCGCTGATCAATTTCGACGTCACGGGCGGCGCCAACCTCAACGCAATCGAGCAACGCGCTCAGGCGATCGCACCGGGCGCACGGATCGCCTCCCATCGCGACAGCCTCGCTCCGCTGCTCGATTCGCTGACACTGCTGCAATGGGTCTCCTTCGGACTCGTGATCCTTCTCAGCGCTGCCGCGGCAGCGGCGGTCGTGCTTGCCGCGCGCGGAGCCCTCGACACGCACCGCTTCACGATCGAGGTCATGCACGGGATCGGGGCAACGGATCTCCAGGTGACCCACCTTTTTCAGCGCAAGATCGCAATCGATTCCTTGATCGGTAGCGTTGGCGGCGCGATCGCGGCGGCGGCGGTGCTGCTGTTGCTGACGAGCGGCGCAAGTTTCGCCGGCGAGATGACCGGCGGCGCGAGCCTGGGTGCACGCGATCTCGTGATCCTCGCACTTCTTCCGCTAGCGCTCACGGTGCTCGCGACCTGGGTTGCCCGGATGGCGGTCCTAAGGGCATTGCGCGAGGCTCTATGATCGCTCGCGCCGGCGCGCTTTTGCTGCTCATCTATGCCCTCGGCTTCGTGCTGTTCGCCTTCACGCTCGGCAAGCCAGCGCCCGCGACGGCCGCTCCGACCGATGCCGCCGTGGTGCTCACCGGGGGTGCCGGACGGTTCGAACATGCAATGGATGTGCTTCGCTCGGGAAAGGCCAAGCGCCTGCTGGTTTCCGGTGTTGATCCCTCGGTGACCAAGCCCGATCTCGAGCGTCGGATTCCGGGAACGCGGAAGCTGCTTAACTGCTGCGTGGATCTCGGGAGCGAATCGGTCGACACCCGTTCCAATGCCGAGGAGACGCAGCGCTGGCTCGCCAAGCATGATTATAGATCCGTCCGGCTGATCACCAGCGACTGGCACATGCGCCGGGCGCGCTACGAGTTCAAAAAAGCGCTCGGACACAAATACCGTCTGGTGACGGACGCGATCGAGACCGAGCCGAGCTTCCTCACCTTGTTCGGCGAATATAACAAATATCTGCTGCGCCGAGTGGCGGTCTGGGCCGATCTTTGATGGCGGCGCTGAGGTCGCTGATCTACGCTGCGATCTTCTACACCGCGACGGTCCTTTGGGTGCTGGTCGGCGTCGTTGCGACCCTTTTCGGCCGCCGCGCCACTCTTGCTATTGTGCTGAGCTGGGTCGGGTTCCACCAGTGGATCGCCCGGCATGTGCTCAAGATCGGCTTGGTCGTCGAGGGCAGGATCCCGGACGGGCCGTATCTCGTCGCCGTCAAGCACCAGTCGATGTTCGAAACCCTCGAAATGGTTCGGCTTTCGCATCTGCCGATCATCATTCTGAAAAAGGAGCTCGCCGACATCCCGCTCTTCGGCTTCATGACCCGACGCTATGGCGTCATCCCGATCGAGCGCTCGGCGGGCGCAAGGGCGCTCCGGGCATTGGTGCAAGAAGGGAAAGCCGCCGTCGCGAGCGGCCGCCCCGTGATCATCTACCCCGAGGGGACGCGGGTCCCGGTTGGCGAAACCCCGCCGCTCAAGTCGGGTTTCGCCGCGCTATATCGAGCGCTCGGGCTGCCGGTGGTGCCGGTCGCGACCGACAGCGGGAAATTATGGGGTCGCGGCTTCGTTCATCGGTCGGGAACGGTGACATTCAGGATCGGAGAAACGATTCCGCCGGGACTGCCGCGCGACGAGCTCGAGGCGCGCGTTCACGCTGCAATCAATGCGCTGGAGTCCTAGCTCCTCAGCCGCGCGCCGAGCTTTTCCGCAGCGGCGACGATGCGGGCCGAGATTTCGCCGATCTGATCGTCGGTGAAGCTTTTCTCGACCGGCTGGAGCCTCACTTCGAAGGCAAGGCTGAGACCATCGGCGGATTCGAACCGATCGAACAGCCGAACATCACTGATCGCTGCCTTGTCTGCGCCGCGGACAGCGCGAAGCAGATTGTCCGCTGGCAGGTCGGGAGGAATAAGGAAGGCAAAGTCGCGCGTGACCTGCTGAAGCGCTGGCGGCGCATAAGCCGCCCGCGAGCGCCCGCTCGATCGCGCTGCCGGAATCGCATCGAGATAGATCTCTGCCGCAACGGCGCCCGGGGGCGCTCCGATGCTCCTTGTCAGGCCCGGATGCAGTTCGCCGAACAGCGCGACGGTCGTCTTCGGCCCGAGGCCGAGTCTTGCCGACCGGCCGGGGTGCCAGGTTGAACCCGCGTCCGGCAGGACCTGCAGACTCCCGACCGGAGCGCCGGCGACGTCGAGAAGGGCCATGACCTCGGCCTTGGCGTCAAAGACGCCGAAGCCCTGCGCCCTGCCCGACCGCCACTCGCGCGGCCGACGCTCGCCAGCGAGTAGGAGCCCCAGCGTCGGCCGTTCGCAATCGCCGAGATAGCGCCGCCCAATCTCGAACAGCCGGATCGACGAGACTCCCCGGTCGAGGTTGCGACGGGCGGCGGCGATGAGACCCGGCAAGAGCGACGGGCGCATCACCTTCATCTCTTCGCTGATGGGGTTGGCGAGCGTCCACTCGCCGCCACCGAAGGCGTCCGCCTCTTTCTTTGAGATGAAGCTCCAAGTGATGGCTTCGTCGAGGCCGCGCGCCGCGGCCGTGCGGCGGACGCGACGCTCGATCAGCTGCGTGCGCGTGGCGGTCGGTTTCGCGATGCCTGGCGAACGGCCGAGCGGAGTCGAGGGGACCCGATCATAGCCGATGATCCGCGCGACTTCCTCGACCAGGTCCGCGGGACCTTCGACATCGCCGCGCCAGGTCGGAACCGTTACTGCATTCCCGCTCACATTGAATCCGAGGCGCTCGAGAATGGCTCTTTGCTCCCCTTCCGGCACCTCGATGCCGCCGAGCGCCCTCGTCCGGTCGAAGTTGAACGTGATTGTCCGTTTATCGACCGGCGCATTGCCCACCCGCAGCGCAGCCGAAGGCTCGCCGCCGCAGATGTCGAGGATCAGGCCGGTCAGGATGGCGAGCCCATCCTCGAGGAACGCAGGGTCGACCCCTCGCTCGAAGCGGCTGCGCGCATCACTCGTGAGGCCAAGTGCCTGGCCGGTGCGCGCAATGCGTTCGGGCGTGAAATAAGCGATTTCGAGCATGACGTCGCTCGTTTCGGGGCTGACGCCCGAATCTTCGCCGCCCATGATGCCGCCGATATCGTGTACTTGGGCATTATCGGCGATCACCGTCATGAACGGCTGGAGCTCATATTCCCGCTCGTTGAGCGCAAGCACCCTTTCACCTTCGCGCGCGGCGCGGGCGGTGAGGCCGCCGCTGAGCTTGGCCATGTCATAGGCATGCGCTGGACGGCCAAGGTCGAGCATTACGTAATTTGTGATGTCGACCAGCGCCGAGATCGGCCGCTGGCCCGCGGATTTGAGCCTGCGCTGCATCCATTCGGGGGACGCGCCATTCGTTACGCCCCTGAGCGCGCGGCCAAAGAAGGCCGGGCAGCCGTCGGGATCCTCGATGCTGATGGGTATCGGACACGGGAAGCTGCCCTCGATCTGGGGCACGCCCAGCGGCTTCAGCGAGCCGATGCCTGCCGCCGCAAGGTCGCGTGCAATTCCCCGAACGCCCATGCAGTCCTGCCGGTCGGGCGTGATCGCAACATCCAATATAGGGTCATCGATGCCGGCATAATCGATGAAAGCGGCTCCGACGGGAGCGTCGGCCGGAAGCTCAATGATCCCGCTATGATCGTCGCCGAGCTCGAGCTCGCGCGACGAGCACATCATTCCGCGGCTTTCGACGCCGCGGATCGCGGCGACCTTCAGCGTCAGCTCGGAGCCGGGGATGTAAGCTCCAGGGGGTCCAAAAACGCCCACCATCCCCGCACGCGCATTGGGGGCGCCGCAGACGACCTGGATCGTTTCGCCCGTGCCGGCGTCGACTTCCAGCACTTGCAGCTTGTCGGCCTGTGGGTGCTTGCTGGCAGTCAGCACCTTGGCCACCTTGAAAGGTGCGAGAGCCTCGGCAGGGTTCGAGACCTCTTCGACCTCCAGGCCAATCGCGGTCATTCTGTCGGCGATTTCCTGGGCCGAAGCCTCGGTATCGAGGTGCTCTTTCAACCACGAAAGCGAGAATTTCATGCGCCGACCCCACCCGAAAGAGTTGGCACATCGAGCGCCCGAAACCCATAATGCTTGAGCCAGCGGATATCGCCGTCGAAGAAGGCGCGAAGGTCGTCAATTCCATATTTGAGCATGGCCAGCCGGTCGATTCCGCAGCCGAAGGCGAAACCCTGCCATTCGTCGGGGCCGAGTCCCACATTGGCGATCACGCGCGGATGGACCATTCCCGAGCCAAGCACCTCCATCCAGCCCTGCTGTCCGCCAACGACTCGGCGGCCATTCTCGATCGACCAGCCGACGTCCACCTCGGCTGACGGCTCGGTAAAAGGGAAGTAAGACGGGCGCATCCTTAGTACGACGTCGTCGCGCTCGAAGAAGGCCTTCAGGAAGGTTTCAAGCGTCCACTTGAGGTGCCCAAGCGTGATCCCCTTGTCGATGACGAAGCCTTCGACCTGGTGAAACATCGGCGTGTGGGTCGCATCGCTGTCCGAGCGGTAGACCCGCCCCGGAGCAATGATGCGGATTGGCGCGCCGCGGCTCTCGCCGGCGCGAATCTGCACCGGCGAGGTGTGGGTCCTAAGCACGTACGCCTCTTCGCCCGCGGTCCTGGGCTCAAGGTAGAAGGTGTCCTGCATCGCTCGCGCAGGATGGTTCTCGGGCATGTTGAGAGCGGTGAAATTGTACCATTGAGTCTCGATCTCGGGGCCTTCCGCGACGGAGAATCCGAGATCGGCGAAAATCTCGGCGAGCTCGTCCATCACCTGGCTGACCGGGTGGACTGTGCCCGAGACGCTCTCAGGCGCGGGCAGCGAAAGATCGATCCTCTCGGTCGCGAGCTTGCGCTCGAGCTCCGCCGTCTCGAGCGCAGCTTTCCGCCGCGCAATCGCGTCGGTGACCGCTTCACGCAGCGCGTGGATCCTGGGCGCTTCGGCAGCGCGCTCTGTTGGGTCCATCGATCCAAGTGACTTGAGCTTTGCCGTGATCTCGCCGGATTTGCCGAGCAAGGCCACCCGCACGGAGTCGAGCTCAGCCAGATCCTTGGCTGCGGCAATGCGGTCGAGGGTTGCGTCGGACATGGCGTAGCGCCTTAGCCGTGCCCTCAAGCAAAATGCAAAGGCGTGCTACAGCTAGCAACGATGAGCGACTGGCCCGAGCTTAGCGTCGAGCGTGATCACGAGACGCTCGCCATCTTGCACCTCGCCGCCCAGATGCTGGGCAAGATCCGCGTCGCGCATGCCCCTTGGATGAACCATGGCTGGCACGTCGCGCTTCAGCCGAATGCGCGTGGGCTCGCCACACTTCCGACGGCGGCAAGCGGCGGGCGCACGTTCACCTTGACTCTTGACCTCTGCCGCCATGCCATCGTGCTCTGGGTGAGCGACGAATCGCGCGAGGAAGTGCCGCTCAATGCCGGAAGCGTGGCCGCGCTCCATGGGCGGCTGATCAATATTCTCGAGGAGCATGATCTCCCGTCGAAATTCAACGATCGACCTAATGAGATCCCTGGTTCGATCCCGTTCGCCGAGGACACCGCCCCGCGCCAGTACAACCGCGATTCTGCATCGCGGTTCAGGGGGGCAATTGCTGCGATGCTGCCGGTGTTCGCTCGGTTCCGCGCGGGCTTTGCGGGTAAGGCGAGCCCGGTCCATTTCTGGTGGGGAGCGTTCGATCTCGCCGTCAGCCGATTTTCCGGCCGCACCGCGCCGCCGCACCCGGGCGGAGTGCCGGGGTTGCCCGACCGGATTACGCGCGAGGCGTATAGCCACGAAGTGTCGAGCGCCGGCTTCTGGGCGGGCGGGGTCACGCCGGCCGAGCCCTTCTTCTACAGCTACATCTATCCCGAGGCGCCGGCTTATCGTGACGCCAAGCTGTCGCACGGCCGCTTCGACGAAACATACGGCGAGTTTGTGCTGCCTTATGCCGAGGTACGCGCGTCCGAAGATCCCAGGCGGATGCTGAGCGAGTTCTTCAATAGCGCTTACGACGCGGGCGCGAACTTCGCGAATTGGGACCGGACGGCTTTGGAACGCGAGCCGGTCGCGCCCTAAGACGGCACGAACGGATATGGCGAAATCGACTTCCGGTTTTCCTCGACCGCCAGCATCCTTCCCGCCGGAGCGGTTGCGCGATAGGCACAATTGAGGCGCGGGCAGATCGCACAGGCCGGTCCCACTGGCGTCGCTTCGGTCCTGAGGTCGAGACCGTCTGCGTAGGCAATGCGATGTGCATGCTTTACGTCGCAGCCAAGCCCGATCGCGAGCAGCGCATCGTCGCGAAGGTCTGGCCGGATCGGCCGCTCGATCGTCCGGCTAATCGTGAAGAACCGCTCCCCTTCCGGAGTTTCGATTAATTGCCGGATCGTCTGCCCGGGCGTCTGGAAAGCCGTATGCAGGTGCCATCGCGGGCAGGTCCCACCGAAGTGGGAGAAAGGAAAACTCTCCCCCGCGTAGCGCTTTGAGATGTTTCCGGCCGGGTCGGCGCGAAGCATGAAGAAGGGAACGCCCTTGGCGTTGGGCCGACTGAGCGTCGTCAGCCGGTGCGCGACCTGCTCGACATTGGCGCCGAACTGCGCAGTCAGCCGATCGAGTGCATAACGGTGCTCCTCGGCGGCCCGAAGGAACTTGCCGTAGGGCATGATGATCGCGCCCGCGGCATAATTGGCAAAGCTCATGTGCAGCAGTCGCCGGCTGCCCGGGTCCGGCGACCGGGCCGCTTCCAGCATTCGCGCGATGATCGGTGCGAACTCGATCAGGGCGAGCTGATAGGCGATGCCGAAGGTGCGG
>Ga0157370_10006025_pt1 | contig 13482 bp, 4 predicted proteins | sample C35metaG_FD_113463 | JGI IMG/M metagenome (GOLD analysis project Ga0157370, IMG submission 113463) | Corn rhizosphere microbial communities from Kellogg Biological Station, Michigan, USA - C3-5 metaG | ecosystem: Host-associated > Plants > Roots > Rhizosphere > Soil | place: USA: Michigan...
AAGGTCTTCCACAAAATTGGCTAGTCGCTCGCATTCCTCGACGGGAGCATCGGCCGCGGTAGCGATGTCCCATTTCTGCACTTGCGACATGCTGGATGCCAATAAGGCCGAGTAGTGTTCGAAAGTCACCAACACGTCGAAAAGATTCCGGCTGGAGGTTCTGAAAAGAGTCATCGCTGGGCCAGCCTGGTAGTGGACCGAGAAAGTGACCTTATCCTGCTCTTCGCCCGGAACCGCACAGTTCAACCGATACTTCCAAGCTCTGGCTTGAGTCAAGGTCTTGGGTGCACCATGTGTTGCAGTACCATCCTGCCCATAAATATGGGCAGGCTTGGGAAGCTGGCGCAGCGGCAATGGAATGCTGACGCCGTCGGCCAGTTGGATGGGTCTAGGCTGCGTGGCCATTGCGCTCAACAATTCGAACCAGCGTGACGGGATGTAGTCGCCGATGCCACCATTGCCCTCAGTCCATTTGACTTCAATATAACGCGGCGCGAAATTCAGCTGGGAGCCCTCAACGCTGGCAATCCGCCGCGATCCTTTCCAGAAGACAACCAGCGGAGCGGATGCCGCATCGCGTGTTGGCAGGCGGAATTTTGTGAACTCGAAAGCGTCTGAGATGGGGTTGAGCAACTCCAAATCCCCGTAGACCTTGGAGGCGGGCTCCGTCCCATTCACGTCAACACGCTGTAGATCGCAAACTGCGCCAATGCGGTAGACGTGGCGCAAGTCCGCCAGCGCCATGTTGGCGAACTTCGTCTTGACGACATCGGGACACACCGCTTGCGAGTTGGCCTTTTCGATAGGACGCAGCTGTTGCGAGAACCATTGCGCGATGCGCTTTTTGGCCCGGACGATACGGTCGAAGCTGACCGGTGATGCAATGCACATACGGGCAGCAACGGCGGGTGCGAGGATGGCCTCCATCACATCCAGACTTCGGTGTGCCATCTCGTCGAGATCCACCTCATTGACCGGCTTGGTTTGGAGCGTGACTGGCGGCAATCCGTCGGGACCTAGTAGGCGCGCCTCACCAGTGGCGAACTCCATGGCAAGGGGTTTTGGTGCGTAAGAAAGAATGGCACGTTTCGCACCCAATGGGTTCGTCAAGGACGCCGGCTGCGTTAACCAGCAGCTTTGGTCTGAGGTGCTGTCCTGCAGCAGCAACAACAGTGCGGCCGGTTGGTTGCCGTCCTTGACGGCGGCTTCAAAGTTATTTGCGAAATCAGCCCACTGCTGACGAGTACCTTCTTTAACGTCCGGCAACGCGGCGCTGGTACTGATCTGGATAGTCGCATCATGCTTGACGAGATCATCATCGCAATACAAGGGGTCACGCTCGATCACGACTTCCACACGGAAAAGCTGGACGTCCGCGCCATCCTGCAGAACACGCTTGAACTCGGCGGGTTTCATCTCGAAGGTCGCAACCAAGGGCGGCATGTTGACCTCGGAGTCCCTCGAGTCAGTGGGAGGCGCCTGCAACAGACTTGCCACCTTCGCTGCAAACTGGGCGATGTCACCTGCCAGGTCCTTGGGCGATGTGTCGAGCACCAGCTCATGAGAGCCTAGCATCGCGCGGCCAAAGACCTTAGTTGCGGGTCCGCGCACCACCCAGCCAAGGCGTACAAACTGCTTGACCAAGCCGGCACGGCGGTCTTCCGGCAGCTTTTTCAGCTCGTCTAGCTTCATGGACCAGGTCAGCGACAGTCTCAGGCTACAAGCCGCGCCGCTTGCCGAAGCGCTCCATTTCAACGCGACGCCGGGGTAGGCATCCAAGCGTTGGAGCGAATCGGAATACAACTGCCGAATCGCAGAAGGGAAATTCAGCCGCACCTCAAAGGGAAAGCGATGTCCGCTTTCATCGCGCAGGCAGAAACTGGCATCCCGCTGTATATCTACACCGATGGCAGCAAACGGGTTGCGCGCTTGCGAATCCTTCAGAGTACCGTCGGGATTGCGATTAACCTTGGCCAGCTGTAGCAGCGGCAAGAGAAGTGTGTGCGCAAATTTTGGTGGCTGCTGCACCGCTAGGATTTGGCTCTTGTCTAACCCCTCGGGTTCGTCCACCGGAGCCGGCGAACTCTCATCCGGCTGCAGCGTGATGATGGTCGGAAACTTGTCTCCATTGATGCCCCACTCGAGGAAAGCATAGCGCGAATAGAACTCGCGAGCGTCGTCGCCGAGAGCCTTAGCGGCGGGGTTGACAGCGGGATTGTCCCTCTGAACCGACAGTTTGATAAAACCCGGGGGCACACTGTTGGCCAGTTCCATCTGGCCTTCGATCTCCACCACCACGGTGGACTTTTCGGGCAGCACCCTTTTGACGAATAGATAGCTCTCATATGGATGCAGCTTTCCTTGGCCACTGCCGCTTTCAAATGCGGACCGCAGCCACAGCAGCGGGAGATCGACCGAACCGGTTTTGTCCAGCAGCGACTCGATCTCCGCCACCAGTTGCGGCGATTGTGCAGCGTCGACATGGACATAAAAGCCTTCGCTGTTGACCAGCGTGGCCTTCCAGAGAAAGTCGCGGACAGCTTCCGTGTTTGAAATCTCCGCGATCGTCGACGCGTCCGCGCGCGCCCCTCTCACCATCGCGGCCGCATCCGGATTGGCTTCGGTCGAAAGATTGGTCGCGAAGAAGCGCACACCGTCCTCGACGAGGCGGTGCATGGCCTTCGGATCACGCGGGTCAGGCACCTTCCCATCGCACACGGGGTTCCATAGCAAGGCAAATTGCTGGGGCTCGAGATCCGATAGCTCGTTCATCCAAGAACTGAGAACAAGCCTGGCAGATTCGCCGCCACCGGCAAGGCCGTAGATGCCGCGCAAGGAGCCAGGCTGCTGGGCCGCGTCGGATGGGGCCGAATTACCGGTAGGCGTCTGATGGTAGAGGCGGCGTAATTTGAATCTGAAGGTGCCACCAACGAACAAGTCATTCATAGGTAGCGCATTGGCGTCCAGTTGTTCATGTCCTTCGCTCATGAGATCGCGCTTGTCGGCCTCCGAGCCCATACCCGAGAACTTCCAAGCCAAGGCCTTGGTCGGCGGAGAGCCCGGTTCGCGCTTTTGTAGCTGCCGCAGCGCGCCCGGCACTTCATAGACCGCGCCAAGGCGATTTTTGCCATCATCCTTGGCCAAGCCCAACGCTGCGACGAAGGCTGCTTCTTTCGTTCTGGTCATCCGAGTCTGCTCGATTGTCAGTTCCACACCAGCCGTCTTGATTTCGGCCGACGCGCCCTGAAGGGCCGCGAACGCCTTGCGGCCATCGATGCCGGCTTCGAAAGTCACAGTGACGGAATCTGAAATCCAAGCAACCTGCGAGTCCACGAAGACCGCGGTGTCGGTCTCCTGAACGCCGTCGGGCCCAAATGGCACATCCAGCCCGGCCATGGACGGAAGGCTGGTCCAGCCGCCAGCCACCGGCAAGCGTTGTGCGTGAACGAGCACCGCGGCCGCGTGCTGTGCAACCTCGACAGCGGGCGAGGCTACCGCGGCGTCCGGCACAGTGCGCAATGCCTTGATCAGCACGGGAAAGTCCAATTCCTTTATCTCTGTCTTCTCGCTGTCGAAGACGCCGATGGCTCTGTGGATGGCACCTTCCACCATGGCGACGAACCAGTCCTCCAGCACCACATCAAGCAGCGACCGCAATTTTCCACTGGGAACGCTCGCGAGTGCGCCAACGGCGATCGCAGCATTTCGCGAAGGATCCAACGCATCAAACTCAGGCCGCCCTTTGACGCCGGCCTCGCGGGCCGTAGCCTCCCACGCCTCATCGATCACTAGGTATTTGGTATCCGCAAAGGCCCTGATAGTGCGCTTGCCCCCATCACCGGACAACCGCAACTCCTTAAGCCACGGCATCGGAATGCCCTGCATAACGTTTTCCGCGAGCAGCCGCGCATCGCTGTCGGAACGTATTCGGTTCAGCAGTTGCGACTTGGCGTCGTCGGAAACCATCAATATGAACTGCACGTTCTTGTTGAAAAAATCGCGGATCTCGACTTCATCGAGAGCTCGGTTCATAGAGCCGGTAAGCGTCTTGACGCGCCAGCGAGACGCACTCAGGCCTTCGGGGCTGCGCATCTGGCGCTGCAGACGGCGCAGCTGGGCCTGCGTGACCTTGGCTGGATCGACGCCGGCCAGCCCCAGACTTAGGCGAACCGCCCACGTGAACGCAGCAATGACTAGGTCGGCGACCGACTCGCCAGGCAGTGGGGGCAAGCCTTGAGGGTACGGATTGACAAAAGCGAGCACCGGACTGAGCACCGGCCGGCCCGCGTCATCCAGATGTGCGTCCAGACTGACCATAAGGGGCAGGGACAGCTTTTTGTTGAGACCGATCTTCTCCGGGATCCAACTGAGCGGGTCGGGCCAAGTCTCGACCGGTTGCGCTAGAGCCAGGCTAATTGCCTCGGGATCGGCTCCCCCGATACGCATCGGCAATGTCGTGCCGATCCTGAGCTTGGTCGCGAAGGAAAAATGAATGGCGATCTCTATGCTTCTGCCAAAAACCCGAAAACGCGCGACAACGAAACGCACGTAGACGCTGACACCGACTTCAGCATAGATCGCGATATCTTCCCAGGTCTCGGCGATAACACCCGTTTCGATCCAAGCGCGGATGCAGACAGCTGCGCTGATCACCGCAAAGTTCACTTCGCCGAAGACTTCTAGCAAGATGCCCGCCGCACCTGCGATCTTGATGTACTGCATGCCGGCCGACTGCGACCTTGTCGCCTTCCCCAATGCGCCTTGGAAGACTCCATAGATCGTCAGAGACGCACCGGCGGACAGGATGCCTTGCTGAATCTGCTTGCCGAAACCGAAACGAAAGGCGGTTTGCATTTCGTAGACGGGCTGTAGATCCAGTCTTCTGTATCGCTCAAGCAATTTGCTGGACGCACCGGCGGCCAGGAATTGGCTAGAGCGGCCGGACAGTTGCCCCAGCTTCAGCGACGCCGACCCCAAGAACGGCAGCATCTGGAATGTGCCGGCCTTGCTGAAGTCGTTACCTAGGAAACCGAAGTTGAAAGCCCAGTCGCCGTTGGAATACTTCTCGAATCCAAACATGGGCAGCGTCAAGCTACCCACACCCAGTTCAATGTTGCGTAGCCCCTTGAGGTCGACCTCGATAGAGAATACGCCGAGGTCGTCCTCAATCTTCTTGTAGAGTATGTCGAGGCCGATCCAGGACGACTGGATAGGTGCGTCCACGCGCAGACCGTAAACCGAGATATCGTCTAGGAAAGCCAGTTTGAAATCGGCGACGTTGGACTTGATCTGTCCGCTTGCCACCAGATTCCATTTGCCCGACGGCACCTTGGGCCGCAGCTCGTCAAGCCTCTCCGTCTCGAACTTCTCCTTCAGCCAGGCTTTAGATTTGGTAACCGCATCACTGGCCGACTGCACGCTCGCAAGATTTCCGGGATCAAGCATCCGAACGTTTTGTCCGAATGCCAGGTAGTCCAGTTCGATAGGACCCGCCGACGCACCGTCGCCCAATGCGACGACCCATGTCGGCATATTGTTTGGAGAGCCGGTCTCGATCACCACGGCCATCTCCAGGTTGACCGGGTTTTCGGGTATCTGGTAGCCGAATGCGTCGAGCTGTGGCTCGATCAAGCCGATTCCCAGCAACTTTCCACTGGCGTATTGCCGCAGAATGACTTTTTTTGCCCGCAGCCTCAAGACGCCCTGGATGCCGATGTCCAGAGGCCCCGAGCCTCCCTCAAACTTGAACCCGATAGAGAATGCGCCAAAATCGCGGCGCCCGAAGCCAAGCCACCCGAACAACACCTTGGACCGCAGCAACCTGGTTGCATCGGTCATGCTGCCAAAGCTACCCAGGTCTATGTCGAACTCCAACCCAAAGTCGAATCCGACGCCTGTCGGCAGGCTGGGCATCAGTTTGCTAAAATCGAACTTGGCGAAGCCGAACTCTGGTAGTTCCATTTCTTTTGGCCACAACCCTGACGGTAGCGCAAAGTCCGCACCACCCCAGCGAAAACCGGAAAGTTTGATTGGAAACTCCTTGAGCCAGCCCGGGCCACTAGCTGGTTTTTCCCAATCGACCGCCACATGTCCCGCATCGAACTTGAACGACGCGCCCTCGTACTTAGGTTTGACCATGGAGATGGACAGGTTCTCGAAACTCACCGATTTGGCGCCGGTGGCTTCTTCTATAGATGAGCCGAACGTAATTTCTCCCCACATGCCGATCCTGCCATGGACGGTACCCTGCTCCTTTCGCGAGCCCAGTTCGAGGCGCGTGATCTGGATGCGGTCGATCACGTCCTTAGTCTGCATCGCGACCGTCTGCTCTCCCAGAGCCCTTATCAGATACTGTGGCTTGCCCTCGGGGGACTTCCCTTGGTAGCTGCCCTCAATGCGAATGAGCCGATTTTTACCGTCTTGGGTGGACGTATTGCTCGCTTCGACGCCCATCAAGGTGCTGACCCGCAATTGCGCCTTGGCCACAAACATCTGCAGCGCCGAGTTGTTGAGCGTCACATCCAAGTTCTTGAGCTTCATACCAAACGCATGGTCATCCGTTTCAAGGTCGTCTTTATCGAAATAGTGGATGCCAGCAAAAACCGAAGGCGCCTGAACTGGTGCATCGGCACGAGCGCCACCGGAACTCTCCTGAACCTTTGCGAGGTCAATGCCCAGACATGGAACCCAGAATCCCTCCGTTTCCACTTTCTCGGACAGCCCCCCAGAGAGCACCGCTACATCTTCCGGCAGATCGTTGACCCCGCTCGTGGCATTGAACACCACCACGCCGTTCCATTCAGGGTCCATGAGTTTCTCGCGCAAGATCCCGTATGAGTCACGCGCCTGATCCGTGATACGCAAGCCGCCCTCGAAAAGAGGCGTGATGCCGTCGGCCAGCAACTTAATGCCTTCCACAGATTTTTTCAGTTCTTTGGCGGCAACAGCAGGGGTCGCATTGAAGACTTCGGGAAGGCTCCAGTTGGAGGTGGTAGACATCAGATCGACCACTGACTTGGCCCCACCGAGCTTGATGACCACTAGGGGCTCCGCAAAACGGTCTCTCGTCACTTTGCTGCCAGCGAAATCCACCTTGACTTTCCACTTGGCGACTTCGAATTCCGCCTCGAAGGGTGTGTCGGGTCCATTGCTCCCGTCCAGGCTTGGCATGCTCGCTGGAAAGCGCGTGGCAACTAGGAATGTAGAAGACCTAGCAAGTGATTCCTCGATTGGCCACCGCTCCACATCCAAGCCATCCTTTTGCGGCCTGTGCAAAGTCAGGGTCGCCTTGAGATCGCCCACGGCAACCGCAAAAACCACCTCCTTCCATTTGTTGGACGGATCTAGCGCTACTGAAAACCCCTGCGGCATGACCACCCATCTCAGCGGAGGAGCGCTTTCGGCCAGCAGCATCAGTAGGGGAACACGGGCCAGCGCCGCAATCCTGCGACGAGTCCGGCCAAGAACACGTTTTTCGAAACTACGTGTTGCCGCAAAACCATCGGTGTTCAGCGTGCGGACTGGGACCCAGGGCATCGCAGCGCTTTTTTGTAGATCTTTAGGGTCCAGCAGGCTTACCGAGGTCGGTGCGGGATCGAACTCCATGCCGGGCACATCACGCAAGCCCGTCAGCATGTTCCTGCTATCTTTGACATCCTTGAGCGCGAACAGCGGTGCCTCCTCCGACTGGGACACATAGTCGTACGACGAAGCGCCGTCGCCGCAGGGAACCACCCAGGCGGTCAGTGCGGCACGGTTAAGCTCCGACTGTCCTGAAGGCAGAAACGCCGGACAGTCTGTGACAAATCGTATACTGCTGGGGAGCTCATTGTTTCCGTCGCCGAACAGCACAAATTCCGTTCCGGTCAATCCGGTCATGACTTCCATGACCTCGGCACCCTTCCCGTTAACGGTACCGCCACGGGTCTTTTTGAAGACAAGGCCAAACTCACCAACTGGGCTCATGTGCATTTCGGAGCCCGTATTTGGCGGATTTCGCAAGAGTCGGAAACAGGCGCTGGTCCTCGTCAACAACTCAACCTGGCGGCCGGCGGTATCGAGAAAATGCGAAGCGAGCGCTGTGTCCTTACTCAGAGTGAAGCGTGTATGAGATTTATCCAGCACGTAGGGATGGACCAGCGCGGCAAGGGAAGTCTTTTCCAATTCGCTTCCCCTCGCATCCAGGTCGAAACATGGATATGGCGGGATATCCAACCTCGCATCCATGTACCTGATGAGCGGAGGCGATGCCCGCAGGAACTTGCGCGTTGCAGTTGATCGGACTTGAAATCGCCATGAGCCGCTCTCATCCGATTGGTCCGTGACAAGCAGCTCCATGACTGATGCCAATTGACCTGTAGGACGCTGCCACTCCAACTCCATCGGAAAGCCACCCATCATGACGATGAAGGGTGGTTTGCTGTCATCAGGCGATACAAAACGCAGGCCGGATGAGGTTATCTGCCCTGAAAATGAGACTCCCTTCGAAGGAAGCAGAAACAGATTTTTCCTATCTGAAGCGTTCGTACCTATGGTGTATTGAAGTAAGCCCGAGCCCCAGTTGCCATCTTGGAAAGTCGAGTCAACATTGAACCGCAGATAGGGCGGCGGGGATTGGTGACCTTTTTTCCACGCTATAAGCTTGCAACCTGCCAAGCCATAAAGATCCCAAATATTTCGAGCAAATTGCAAGATGTCCGCCTCGTCCTCATCTCCAGGCGCGATGACAAAAACGCCTCCGTCAGTCCAGGCTTTGGCGAGGGTGACGGGGGTCGCTGCAGCATCTTTAGCCCAATAACAAAAGCGTGCGCGAGCAGCAACTTCGGGAAACGATTGGTGGATTCCAGATCCAGGTGGACGTGTCAGCGTGACCATGTGATTTCATCCCCCGTCTGAAGAACAACTTCCAACAACGCCGCATTCGATTTGGACGTTGCACTCACCTGCACGAGATCACCTTCGAACCGACGCCTCAATGTGAGATCCTTGGAGGCTCTTTCCCAATGCTGGTCCCGACGCAGCCTCATCAAAGTCTCCAAGATATCCTTGCGATCCTGTTCGTTGTCTTTTCCTGCCAAAGGTGAGCTGAAGTGTCCTTGAAGCTGCCCAGTGGAAAAATGCTGGAGTAAATCGAATACTGTCGTGCCGGGTTCGATCCAGACCATTTCCCTATTCACAAGTACGGGGATCTCGAGGGAAATCACGGCCCGGTATCGAAATACGATGCAATCGACCGCTCCGACAGCACCATTACATGCTTTCGTCAAATTCGGGCCATGCGCTCCAATGTTGCCTTCCATTGTTCGAAGCATTTCTTCGAGCTTGGCCCTAGTAGCTGAACCAACGAGAGTGAAGCCAGGATATCCATCCAAGTCACTCCAAAATGTTTCCTGTATGAGGGGCGCACTCGCTACCTGCAACTTGGTTCTTGGAGAACTTGGCTCGCGTTGCTCTGGTGTATCTCCCTTGAGCAACGGCGGCTGGACATCGATCAAGCTCGTATTGACGCAATCCGTGTCGCAAGGCACCACCGGAGTAACAATTTCCGGTTTGCTCATTCGATCGGGCACGAACAGACGCCAGAAGCGGGCCTGCGAATCCAGATCGTTCCAACCGCTCACGGAGCGCCAAGACGGATGTGTTCCCAATAATCTCGCACTGTCCGGTTGGTTGAACCCTAAGGACTTCAAGAACTTGGACCACTGGCCTCTACCCGGATCTTCTGGTCCGGCTGAAGCCAGTTCTAGATAGATCGGTGCCGCCAAGACTCCAGGATGAGGCTCCGCCGCGTTGCTCGAATCTGCGGTGAGCGGCAGCTCAGGATTAATCCTGATGCGCATGCCGGGCACGATATTGATCGAGTGCGTCGTTTTATCGAAATCGTACTGGTCAATCCATGAGGATGTAGCGGTGGTGGGCAAGCGCTCGGCGACAAGAATGTCCAGTAGCTGGCGTGGAAAGTTAATTTCTGAGCTGGCAGCTTTGGGTATAGCAGACGAATCCGGCCCGAGCACCAACCTACACCCATTAGTGCTAGTAGCAGTAGCATCATGCAGAAGGGTATGGGGTCGCTTGTTCGCAGCAATATCTTTTAAGTCCTCAGGCCTAAAACGGACCGTCGTTTCCCCGAACCACTCAGTCTTCAAAGACCAGCTTACTTTTGAAGGCCTATGATTGAATTCAAATCTCCCATCCGAACAACCTTCGACGCGAACCATGGGGATTTTTATCCACACTTCTTTTGCTCTATCGACTTGCTTGAAAAGCGTACCGGGCTTGTAGACCGCTACTTCCTCCCCATCCTTCTGCACAACGTAATCGGTCGGAAAACACACACAACTACACAGACAGACCGTTAGCACGGAACCGCAGAATGCTCTGAACATGATTCATTCCCCTATGCTCCATGCGAAAAATCCGGTTGCGCTTCGTAAGCTCTGCTTGGTTCAGTGCTCAGCCAACTTAAGAACTACCAATTTCCCGAGACTAACAACGCGCTGGGTAGACATCGCGACCCACAACCGCATGACCAACACATATAGTTAAACTCCAGATGCGCCACTCTGCTACTAGAAGTGAATGTTCTTGGCTTCAACTTGTAACAACTGGAGCAACGCGCCCCCCAGAAAAGTCTTACTAAGCTTGCTCATGAGCACATTGGTTCAGTGCATCCTGGAAAACCGAAGGTGACCTCAATCGTTCTGGCAAGGTATAAATCAATGCACAGGCTCTTTCCAGAAAATAGCGTGTGAAGACTGCTTCGGATATTCCTCCCTATTAGAAAGACTATGTTTGGTTGATCCACCATCGAATTCGCCCCAAACCGCGTCGTACTGGACGTATAGCGCCCTTGGCACATTGCAGACTCAGTCGGGTAGGACTATTTCCACAAGAATCCCTTCCCCGCCGCCGCCAGTGAACTCTAGGGTACGCATATTTGGCGCATTCAACAGGATGCGTATCAAGACGTTCGCCGGTTTGATCACCTGCTGGTGAATAACAGCTCCTGACGAATCTAGTGCTGTAACAGTGATAGCCCCTGCAAAGCCTCCGGCATTCAGTAGCAATCCATTAACTGGTCGACACAACACAACCCGCAATCCGGACGCGTCGAACTGCAGGCCGCGATCATTGGCGGTGTTGTTCACCATTAGTCGCCCATTACCACTGATGGATTCGAATCCGACCCCAGCGATCGCGAAGTCGGCAGGCATCACGTAGTTATCAGGATAGGTCCGGAAATCCAACAGCATCAGCCCACCCGCCCTTGTTGGTGGCGCTGCTGTGGCGGTTGATGCATGACCCAGTGGCCGCAGCGCGCGGACCAGAGCCCTCGTTTTAGTCGGATTTGCCGGCGCTTTTAAAGAAAAATGGATATGGTCACTATGTGCATTTAGTGTGGCATCATCAAAATTGTGCTTTACGCCAATGTCGAAGTTCCACTTATTGCGGTCATAACTGGAATCCGCCTTGCTAGCGTCAAAGATGATCTCGTCGATCTTCCATCGTGTAACTTCCGCGACGGACGCCACCTTCGGCAGGATCGTTCTTGCGATCTCCTCATTGCCGATATCGAAAGCCCGCCCAGAGCCGTGATGCCCTTCCTCCCTAATGATAGAGCTGAGACGAAGCTTTTCGAGGGTAGAGAGATGGTGAACTAAAGCTTGCAACTCCTCAGTTACATCTTCACCTAGAAGTTGATCCTTCAATTCTGCCTTATCGAAGATGATGCGGTTCTTGCTGATCTGGCCCTTCAGGTCGTCAACGATGCTCATCGCATCTCCTTCGCAACTTTGCGCTTTACGGGAGCGACATATTTCACGTCGCTTCTATCAAGTTACCGTTCGGCATAGGCAAGTTTATTCTTAGCAGCTAAACACACTACAACTTATATTCTTTCGCTATACCATTATCTCGAAAACTAGCCGAGAGCGCCGCCGCTGTCGAAATTTTCGTACTGCATTTAGATGTGGCAATCACGTTGCGCACGTCTGTAGGAGCCGCACGTTGCCAATGGCTTAATAGTCATATCCAGAAATTAGCATCGCGTTGCGGTTACCACTCTTAACCGAAAGGAGGCCACCCCGATCGATGCTGTCAGCCAATGACCATTGATGAATTTCAACGGTTAGTACTGATCCAGCGCAAATCCGAAGTCGTCGCTAGATACTTGAGCTGCCTCGTTAAGTCGTTGGCGCAGCGCAGCAGTCAGCTGTCGCTCTACTTCCCATGCGTCCGATAGCGCAGCGAGCTGAGGCGCCAACTGCGGCGACATGCTCATAAGCGATTGATTGAGTGAACGCGCCGTCTCATACGCGGCCTTCTGCACAAAGCTGATCTCCACCAACTCCCCCTGCGCCTTGCGAAACTCCATCTCTGCCATGCGCGCCAGATAATGCTCTCGATGCGCTCGTGCTTTCTGAAAGTCCGGAGTCTGCCCTTGCGCAGGATCAGCGGGCGGCGGCGCAGCCATGTTTGTCGGCTCGGATTGAGCTGCGACATGTCTGTACACGTCACGCTGAAGCCGATCCTGTTGGTGGCGAGCAGCGACGGCAGCCTTGCTCGGGTCGGAGGTCTCGCGGATCAACGCCTCAGTGGCCAACACGTCCACCTGCTTGCCGTTGGGCGACAGGACCAGTCGGCCATTCTCTTTCAGCCAGGTGATGTAGCTCGGTGATCGGCCGATGTGCGCAGCGAAGGCGCTCTTTGACAGGTAGGTAGCTGTGCTCATAAGCCCTCCTTTTCAGCGGCTTTTCAATGAATCTTTTCAAGATTTCAGTGGTTTGAAATTTCAGTAAGCTGGCAGACCTCCCACTAACACGATCCCGCGGGTTTCCGACCCCGTGTCCTTCGAAAGTCCTCAGGGTCCCCGGCGACTTTTCGGTGGCCTGGCTGCAGATCCGCCTCGCTCGACTAGCATCAGTGGACGATCCGTCAGAGGGAGAGATGTCATGGACATGATTGCCGTGCGTTCCAGCGCAATGACCGCCGTTGGCTACGACCCAGCAACGAGACGAATGAGGATCCGCTTTGAACAGGGTCACTCTTACGATTTCTGCGGCGTCCCATCGGCCATACACAACGGCTTGATGGCCGCGGTGTCCAAAGGCGCCTACTACAACCAGCACATCCGTGATCGTTATCAGTGCTGAGACCCGTCTTCCAATTGGAAAGACGGACATCCCTGCAAGGGTTTCAGCTAGAGAGATTCCGCGAGTTCGATAACCCGTGTAGGGGGCGGCCCTCGGGGAGGACCCGGAAAAATAGACGCCCTACCCGGCCTGCCCGGCTCATGCCTTCGGCTCGGCCTCGCTCAGGTCCAGCCGCTTGGCCACCCAGCGCTCGTACAAGCCGATGGCGACATCGGCGCCGGCCATCGCGGTGAGGCAACCCAGGGCGCCCGCTGTCCAGATCGACAGGCCCGCACCGAACAGCAACATCATCGCCGACACGCCGCACACGATGCAGGCACCGGAGCGAAGT
>Ga0157370_10006026_pt1 | contig 13477 bp, 11 predicted proteins | sample C35metaG_FD_113463 | JGI IMG/M metagenome (GOLD analysis project Ga0157370, IMG submission 113463) | Corn rhizosphere microbial communities from Kellogg Biological Station, Michigan, USA - C3-5 metaG | ecosystem: Host-associated > Plants > Roots > Rhizosphere > Soil | place: USA: Michigan...
AAGTTTCTGCAATCTCTTTTGTAAGCAATACATTGTTCGGATCTTTTAACGAGGCATACGAACCTGCCAGCAGCGGAAAATTAAACATTTTAAAGAATGAAGGCAATGTATAAAACACACCGCTCTGCTCTTTAAAATTTTTTACAGGCGTTCCATTATCATCAAGTACCTGTAGCTCATCGTTGTGGCTTGCATAAACCGGAGCTACTTGTTCAAGTTGGGGAAAAGCAGTTTTCAATGCTGTTGGCATTGGAAAAGGGACGCTTTTTTCATAAGTAATCATTGATGCATCTGTATGGTGAGATTCGGTTAACACACGATAGATGCGATCTTTTTTTGAATGAAAATTATCGAAGCTTGTTTGAAATTGTATCATGATAAAGATCATCATACAAACGGCAATGCCAACAGCCAGACCGGCAATGTTGATAATAGTGTAATTCCTGTTACGGCTTAAACTTCTGAATGCGGTTTTAAAATAATTTTTAAACATAAAAGTTGATTTCTAATGTCTGATTTTGTAATGTTTGATTTCTATTCACGATTGATTCCTCATTCGGTTCTCAAACTCTTCACCGGATTAGCCCGCGCTGCTTTTATTGCTGTATAACCAACGGTCAACCATGCAATACTTAATGCACTTGCTATCGTAATGATAAAGAACCACACCCCTATGGAAATGCGGAATGTATATTGCTGCAACCACCGATCCATAAAATACCAGGCTATTGGAGCAGCAATTACAAACGCAATGGCGATCAGGATAGTAAATTCTTTTGAAAGCATCACTACAATATCGCGAACCGGTGCACCTAATACTTTGCGAATTCCAATCTCTTTTTTACGTTGGACAGCCATATAGGAAATCAAGCCATATAAACCAAGGCAGGAAATAAAAATGGAAATGCCGGAAAATATTTTAAACAATACTGATAATTCGTTTTCCTGTTTATAATAATCTGCTATTGCCTGGTCAACAAAACCATATTCAAAAATAAAATCAGGATAGTTTTTATTCCATGTATTTTGTAAAGCAGCAATAACCGTTTTTGCCTTATGCATGTCTATTTGAATATTTGCTAATCCATAGCTATTCTTAATCGTTGTCATTACAACAGGTCCAATAGGATCGCGAAGTGAGTTTACATGAAAGTTTTTTACAACACTAACAATCGGCGCGTTCTTTCCGTTTACGTTAATCATTTTACCAATGGCTTTATCGGGATTCTGAATGCCAAGATTTTTTATGACTGTTTCATTCACCACAAATTCACGAATGGTATCTGAGGGAAAATAAATTCGTCCGGCAAGGATATGCAAGTTATATAACCGGAAAAAGCCTGTATCAGCAGGTTTCATTGTAACGATCATATCAGGTTCAGTTTTGCTCTTGTTATTTTCGGTATGCAGATCCGTGGCCCAGCTTCCATCACCGCCGGAGGGAGCAAACGCACTGAAGCTTACATTCTTAACACCATTAATATTCCTTAATTCAGTATATAATCTATCCATTTTTGTACGGCTTAAACTATCGCCCGGAAGAGCTGCGTTAATAATCGCATCTTTATTAAAACCCATATCTGCATTGCGGAAATAATTCATTTGTGAAGCCACAATCAATGTTCCAATAATGAGTGTTTGTGCAATTACAAATTGAAAAACCACTAATGCCCTTCTAAAAGAAATTCCTTTAAGATTTTTGCTGATACCAGTCTTTAAAACATCAACAGGCTTAAACCCTGATAAAACCAGGGCAGGATAAAAACCGGATAAAAATGTAACAACCAGCAAAGCGGCAATCATAAATAAAATGAATTGGGTGCTGAAAAGAGCGGGGGTTGATAAATGAACTCCAAGCAGGCTGTTTAATAATGGAAGGCAAATGGAAATAACCAATACAGAACCAATCAATGCAAGCAGCGTAGTAATGCCGGTCTCACCCAAAAATTGAAATATTAATTGTCTCCGGTTGCCACCAAGTACTTTTCTTACACCTACTTCACGGAAACGATTGATTGCCTGGGCAGTTGTAAGGTTAATGAAATTTACACAAGCCATGATCAGCAGAAACAAGCCAATTAAACCCAGGGCAAGTATAAGGTCTTTACTAAATGTACGCCCGGTAAAGTTTCCATATCGGGCGTCAAAATGAATTTCATTCAATGGTTCAAGTGCAAGAAAATAACCGGGATTTACCGGCTTAATACGTTTGTCAGTAAATTGATCAACAAGTTTATTTACCCGATCTATTGAAGCATTTTTATTTAGTTGGACAAAGCAATAGTTTTGATCAGAAATACTGCCCCAGTCATTTGGGTCAATGTCTTTCATAAGCGTTGCATAAGATACAACCACACTTAAAGGAAAATCAGTATTGGCAGGGGGATTATCAAGTATGCCGGTTACTTTCATTACCTGTCCGTACAACTTAAGTGCCTTCCCCATGGCTGAATGCCAGTCTCCAAAATATTTTGTCGCTTCATCTTTTGTAAGGAGCACCGTATTGGGATCATTCAACGCGGTTTTTATATCACCGGCAGCCATAGGAAAATCAAACATCTGAAAAAACTGTGGCTCTGCAGCAAATACATTTTGTTCTTTAAATTTTTTTTGCACAGATCCATCAGCAGCAGTTGTAGATACCTGCACATTGTTGTCACCGAAAATTGCAGCCGTATTTTTCAATTGTGGCAGATCAGTACGCAAGCCCTGGGTCACAGGAAAAGGTACTCCGGTTCTGTATTCCCGGTTCTCGGCTTTTCTGCCAATACGAACTACACGGTAAATCTGGTCTTTATTAGCATGAAAACTATCAAAGCTCTCCTCGTATTGGATCACAAGGAATAACAATAAAAAAGCAGCAAAACCAACAACGAGGCCTGCAATATTTATAATAGAGCTGCCTTTGTGTCTTCTTAAATTCCTGATCGCTGTTTTGAAATAATTTTTAAACATGCTTTTTTAGTTTTTTAATTAATCATAATTTTTATTCACTTCTCAAACTCTTCACCGGATTTGCAATCGCCGCTTTTACCGCCTGGAAGCTAACGGTTGCCAATGCGATAAGTATTACCAGTATTGCTGCAATCGAAAACATCCACCAGCTTAATGAAATTCTGTAGGGATAATGTTCCAGCCATTTGCCGGCAGCAAGCCATGCAGCCGGTATTGCCACTAACATCGATAAAATCACGAGTTTTAAAAAGTCGGTTGACAAGGTGGCAATGATGCTCCTAACAGATGCTCCTAACACTTTGCGAATTCCAATTTCTTTCGTTCTCTTTTCTGCGGAAAGAACAGACAATCCAAATAGTCCGATACAGGAAATAAAAATGGTAAGGATCGCGCCAAACAGCATGATCTGTTTCCATTTCTCTTCTGCTTCATAATTTTTAATATTTTCATCCTGCTTAAAAGTATAACTGTAAGGAATTAGCGGAAATAAATTTTTGAATGTTTTTTGGATATATCCAAGAGAAGAGCCTGCGGTATTTGGCCTGATCTTAATGCAGGCCATTCCAAAATTATTTTCCGGTTCCATCGTAAATATTTGTGGACCGATTTTTTTGCTCAACGCTTCGAAATGGTAATCTTTTACCACACCGATTACTGCATACTTTTTATTTTTATACCAGAAATTTACTTCCTGTCCAAGCGGATTTTTCCATCCGGCTTGTTTTGCAAAAGATTCATTTACCAAAACAGCATGTGAAGAATCGGAAGGATAATCTTTTGAAAAATTTCTTCCGGAAACAAGCGGAATTTTTAATAATGGCAGGTAAGATTCGTCAATGGTTTCATAAGCAAAATCAATAGTTGAATCGCCATTTACTTTTGCCCGCGTGCTTGAATAACCGCCATTCTTGAATGCTACGCCAATAATGTCCGGATCTTTCATTAATTGTTCCCTGAATAACTTTGTTTCGCTGCGTTCCAAATTTTTATTGACCAATACAAGATTGGAATCATCGTATCCGAGTTTCTCTGTAGTTAAAAAATTGAATTGCAAATAAATAATGATGGTAGCGCAGATTAAAAATGAAGCGAGTACAAATTGAAGAACGACTAAGCTTTTCTGCAGATAATTTTTACCCGATAAGGTAAAGCGGCTGTAAAGAGTTTGAACAGGGTTGAATCCTGACAAGATCAAAGCAGGATAAAAACCGGCAAGCAAAGTAGTGGCCAGAAAAAGAATGATATAAAATGCAATCAGTTTTGCATCAAAAAGATATGATAACGCCAGGGCTTTGTTAGAAAGATCATTGAATACCGGCAACACAAGTTTCACAATCGCGAGTGCCGTTACAAAAGCGATCAAACATAAAATAAATGATTCTCCAAGGAACTGAATGATGAGCTGTTTCCTGTTACCACCAACCACTTTCCGAATACCAATTTCTTTTGCACGCTTTAATGAACGTGCAACAGTTAGATTTATAAAGTTGATACAGGCTATTAATAAAATAAACAAAGCTATACCGGAAAGAATGTAAGAATATAATGCATTACTTGCGTCCGTCAGCCCGGCATTGGGTGGAAAATCTTTGCTCAAATGCATCGCAGCATAAGGCTGCAGTCCATATTGAACTTTGCCAAACACCGGTCCATATTTTTCAGTGAGCATCTTAATTGCCTCTTTTGAATCACGATCATAAAACTGCTGCATCTGATTTTGCACTGAGGCAACATTGGCTTTTGGGTCCAGCACTACAAATGTGTTGAGAAAGAAATTAAACCAGTTTTCACTGGATTGCAGATCTTCAGCAGAAGGGCGAAAAGGAAGTAATATGTCAAATTTAATAGAAGAATTCTGTGGACATCTTTTTGCAACCGCAGTAACAGAATAAGGAACAAATGTGCTGTCATTTCTCAACATCAGCGTTTTGCCGATAGCATCTGTTGTGCCGAATTGTTTTTTGGCCTCATCTTCTGAAAGTACGACTGAATAAGGATTTGATAGACAAGTTTTAGGATTTCCACTTAATAATGGAAATGAAAAAACTGAAAAGAAGGATGAATCCACTTTCAGCATTTCTTTTGAGTTTACATCCGTTCCTTTTTTGATGTCCACTCCACCACTTTGTATTCTTACAAAAGATTGAATGCCCGGAACATTTCCGGTAAATCCTGGTCCCTGCAAATAACCGGTAATTCCATCTCTGTGTTCAACTCCTCCGTCTTTATTGAGCATGGTAAATGTGATACGATAGATATTACCGATATTTTTTTGAAAGTGGTCGTAGCTAACTTCATCCTTCACATATAAGATTATCAGCATTGCCGCAGCAAGCCCAAGACTTAGTCCGGCAATATTTATAAAAGAATAAATTTTATTCCTCTGAACATTTCTTAATGCGATTTTGAAATAATTTCTGAACATGGTGGGATTATTTTTAAAGATGGTTTTATGCATTTTTGAGAAAATACCTGGAATTAGCAGTTGCTGCAAATGCTTCATGTATCATTCCAGGAGATAAGTGCCTTTTTATTCTAAATCCATTTCGAGGAATTACCATTTTAAGTGGTTGATTTTATAAATAATTTTTGATTCATAGCAATGGATCAAAATCTATTGCTAAATAATAGATCGTTCATAAGAAACTGACTATAATAGCGTTTCACATATTTCAGTAAACAAAGAAATAATCCAGATTCTCTTTTTCTACATTAGTGCATCTGCGCATTTTCAAATTTTAAAATTAAATCATTCACTTCTCAAACTCTTTACCGGATTACTTATCGCTGCTTTTATCGCCTGGTAGCTTACCGTGAAAATTGCAATAATCACTGATAAAATTCCCGCTAAAGCAAACACCCACCATTGTATGCTGATGCGATAGGTATAAGATTTCAGCCAGGAATTCATTGCCCACCATGCTACCGGTGCGGCAATGAAAAACGAAATAATTACCAGTTTCAAAAAATCTTTTGATAAAAGCGTGGTAATGCTTGTAACCGAAGCTCCGAGTACTTTTCGCACGCCGATTTCCTTTATCCTGTTTTCCGCCATATAAGTTGCAAGGCCAAAAAGACCGAGACATGAAATAAAAATAGTAAGCCCTGCAAATAAAGCGGCAAGTGTGCCGGTTCGTTTTTCTTCACCAAATTTTTTTGCATATTCTTCGTCCACAAAATGGTAATTGAATGGATATTGCGGATTGTATTCTTTAAATATATCTCCTGCAATTTGTAAATCTTTTTCTGTGGAATTAGCAGAATTTAATTTGAAATGAATGGTAGTAAACCAACTCTTTGGCCCCATGATCACCAAAGGATTAATTTTTTCATAAGGCGATTCATAAATAAAATCTTTTACCACACCTACCACAGTCCATTGCTTATTATCGGCGTTTACAATTTGCCCTAACGGATTTTTGAAACGCATCGCTTTTACCGCCGTTTCATTTAATAACATAGCTGTAGAATCTGCAGGATAATTTTTTATATCTATATCTCTTCCCGTGATTAATTTAGCGCCCATTGTTTTGATGAAATCCGCATCAGAAGCCATTCTTACAAAATCTGTTTTTTTATCCGCCTCCGTACTTCCCTCCCATGTCCAACCCCAGCCATCGCTATATCTTTGAGAAACAGGACTCATAGATTTTGTTACCGCTGATGCTGCGCCTTTGCTCAACAAATCATTTTTTATTGCTTCATAATGCTTGTCTATTTCACCTTCGATTGGTACATAAACGAGTTTATCTTTTACATAACCAGAATCGCGGGACTCAGCATATTTTATCTGGTGTTCGACAATAATTGTAGCTATGATCAAAGCAATAGCAAATGTGAATTGCAGTACCACCAACACTTTGCGCGGATTGACAGCAGATTGCGCAGATCTGAAAGTTCCTTTTAAAACTTTCACCGGCTGAAATGAAGAGAGGAAAAATGCCGGATAACTTCCCGCGAGGAAACCGGTAAATAAAATAAAAGCAACTGCAATAAGCCAAAATTGAATGTTTCCAAAACCGATGAAAAGATTTTTTTCCACAAGGGTGTTAAATGGCGGTAATACAAGTTGCACAAGAATTATAGCGATGATGCCCGAAAGAATCGCCAGCAAAATACTTTCTCCGATAAATTGCGCGATCAAAGATTTTTTTTGTGCGCCTACTACTTTGCGGATACCTACTTCTTTTGCTCTTTTCTCACTTCTTGCAGTGCTCAGATTCATAAAATTGATACAGGCAATCAGCAAAATAAGAGCCGCGATAATGCCAAACGTTTTTACACGTTCCATCCTTCCGGCAACATATTTTCCGTTATCATCTTTTCCATAAAGCCATTTATCTTTAAATGGTTGTGTAAAAACCTGTGTGGTGGAATTGTCTGCATCTTTTGTATGATTGATAGTGATATCTCTCACTTTATTATCGAAAGCTGCTTCTGAAACTCCGGGCTTTAACAAGACAAAAGTGGTTATGGAATTATTCCCCCAATACTTGTCATCCTGATTAATTGTGTGCAAATAAGACCAGGGAAGTAGATATTCAAATTTGAAAATTGTATTATTTGGCAAATCTTCCATCACACCACTCACCATAAAATTTGCATTGCTGTCAATACGGATACTTTTTCCCATCGCTTCCTCATCCCCAAATAATTTTTTAGCCAGTTTCTTTGTAATGACAATATGATAATTTTCGCTCAAAGCTGTATTCACATTACCTTCCAGCAAAGGGAAACTAAAGGTTTTTAAAAACCCGGTATCAGTAAAATTGCCGTGAACATTCAAATGTTTTTCTCCAACAGTAAATAAAAAATCAGCATCAGTAACTCTAACAGCCTGTTCCACCTCAGGATAATCGGCTTTCAGGGTAGGCCCCAGAATTTTTGGTGTTGTACCCCATGCATGCATTTTTCCATTAAAATGATCGCGATTATTCATAGTGTAAATACGATCAATTTTTTGATGAAACCGGTCGTGACTCACTTCATTTTGTATCCACAATAAAATCAGAATAGCGCTCGCCATTCCGATAGCAAGACCGAAAATATTAATGGCGGAAAAACCTTTATTTCTCCATAAATTTCTGAAAGCAATTTTGAAATAATTTTTGATCATATAGTTTTTGTTAAAATAATTTTCATTTAATCATTATCGTTAATAATAACCAGGGTTTACAATAAATACGCTGTATATATTAGGTGCATTTCTTCCGTTCTACCATTCTTCATTTAATACATTTAAATAAGGCTTTTGCTTATACCCAAAATTTGATGCCACTCCCTTAAGAACTGCCTGTCAACTATTTATAAAAAATTAAAAATGTAAGCTGTTCGGTTTTGATACAATTGTGGTTCGATTTTGATACAATAATAGCGCGAGCCCAAAAACCAAGTCTAAAAAAAATGACTTTCTCAAATTTTGAAAAAGTCATTCATAATTTTATAAAAATAAGAAGGCTGAATTAAAGATACCTTACCGGGTTTCGTCGTGAGTTTTTGATATAATTTTTCACGTTCAGCCAGAAAGCAAGAATGAGATAAAAAATAACAGGCGAGCCGAAAGTAAGAAATGACATATAAATAAAATATCTCCTGATTGCAGAAGTGGCAATTCCCATTTTTTCACCAATGGCTGTACAAACACCAAATACCTGCCATTCAATAAAGTGTTTTATCTTATACATTTTTCAAAATTAAATCAAGAAAAGAACAGAAAGATATTTTTTAAAAAAATTTGTAAACCTTTTATTGCAGTTTAACCAGCGGTACATCCGGCAACGCTGAAGCCCGTGCATCACAATTATCCTCAATCAAAGTCATAAATAGCTGATCATTTTTGATGGACAGTTTATAAATACCTTTCTCATCATAACATGGACTGATACCGCTAATCTTAGTCAGGATTAATGTATCTCCATTCATTTTATAATTCATCGCCTCCACCGTGCTTCCATCTGCAAAATTATTTAAAAGAAGTGTATCCTGCTTAAACTGCAGAATCATTTCTGTCGGATCAGGAATCTTATAAATTCCTTTCCAGGAAGTATTCTGATATTGAGCTTTTGCGTTTCCTGTTGAAATCAAAACAAGAAAAAGAAATAAATTTTTTTTCACGCTTTTTTATGACAATTTATATAAAAAACTTTTCAAAAAAAAATAAGCCTGTTTTTTTAAAAGAATCACTACTTATATCCTTTAAGAAAATTAATCTTTTAATAAATTTTGGCTATCAAAATAAAGTAGCATGTGGGTTTATTTGATTTCTTCAAACAAATTATAAAGAATCTGAAGGTCTAAAACTTACTTGCCGCTTACAACATAATCATAAATAATTCTTGAAACCGTTGCCAGTGTTTCGTTAGCCGCTTTTTCATCTTCAATGCCCCTCGACAACAATACGATTACATATTTTCTACCATCAGGCAAAAAAACAATTCCTGAGTCATGAGAAATCTTATCAATCCATCCGCTCTTGGTTGCCGTTATTACATCTGATGGAAGTTTAGCTGCAATTTTTTCTCTGAAATGCTGATGCATTAAAATTTGGATCATAGCATCGCAGGCTTTTTTATTAACGATAGTTCCGTTTGCAATATGTTCAAAAATTGCCATCAGATCATGCGCTGTAACGGTATTATTCAGGCCAAGTTGGAATGCTTTGTTATCTTCCACACCACGCAACACTTTTATATCCTTTGCACCAATTTCATGCATTGTTTTATTTGCATTTTTTGCTCCCACCAGATCCACAATCAGATTTGTAGCAAAGTTGCTGCTTTCGGTAATCATGCGATAAAGCAAATCCTTTATTGGCAATTTGGTTCCTATATGGCTGTAAAGATCTTTTTCACTATCATCGGCCGAATCGACCGAAAAAGGGCTTCCATCGACGATACTTTTAAATTTATTTTCAATTAAAATAGAATCAGTAAGGGAAAACTTATGCTCTGCTGCCTGCTTAAATGTTTCAATTAGAATCGCTGTTTTCATCGTACTTGCAGCATGGAAACTTTCATGAGCATTCATTAAAAATTCTTGTCCTGTTGAAAGATTTTTAAAAGCGACGGCAAAAGTTCCGGCTGGTTGTTTTGCAAATTCTGCAAGAATTTCTTTTCTCATTTGTGCGGTATCAATCGGTTGTTGAGGATGATCATTCTTCATAGATATAGATAGAGAAATCAAAATCGTGAATATTGCGAACATAAGAACAAATTAAACCTAAAATTTTTTTTGCTGCTGATGAAGATAAAATAAAAAAATGTTGCTGGAGTAAAAAATTTATTCAATTTATAACCCTGTAAGGTTTTCAATCTTATAGGGTTGATTTGATTTACAAAGAAATTATTACTTCCCGTTTATTTTATATTGTATTCCCAATTTGAAATATTCATTACGGTATTCGTGGCTGCTGTTATTGGCATCTTTTACAGTTATTGTTTTACCCAACCCATAATAATATCCTGCTGAAAAAAGAAAACGGTGTTGTTCAAAATTTGTTTCTGCTATAAATCGGGGTTCAAACTTTTTTATCTCTACTTTCTTTTGAAAAACGGCAGCAGCGGCCATAGGCGAGCGATTATACTGATAAGCAGAAGCAGATGCAAGTGTATTGTTATAATCAAAACTTTCCTTTTCTTCTTTAATACTTACTTTATATAATTTTGATAACTGCAGCCCGCTTCCAACCGACCAGTTTTTATTCATGGAATAATGAAGCGTAAGCGGCACATCAAAATAAGAGGCTTTGATAATACTCTTCGTATTGATATTGTAATAAACATTGCTTGCAAAATTGTTTACCAATTCTTTTTCTTTTGTAATAATTTCCTTTCCGTGAATGGTAGAAAATGCCCAAAGGCCGCTGTGCAGGCTTAGTTTGGAAGAAAGAGGAAAAATAACAGTGAGGCCAGGATGAATATTCAAATCATTTAAATCAAATGAATGCAAATGGTTATTTCCAATAGAAGCATTTACACCAATGCCTGCTAAAATTTGTATTTTTTTAGAAACATTTTTAGATTTCTTTGGGGAAGCTACAGAATTTGTTTTCTGAATTCTTACCTCAGTTTCAACCGGTGAATCTGATGGCGGAAGAGGAATACTTAAACTATTTTCTGAAGAAAACTTTTGTAATAAATAGCGCTTGCGTGTTTGTAATAAATCAACTTCCTTCTCTTTTTTTAATTGTGAAAGTTGGATATTTAACTTGTTGCGCAACAGGTTTTTTTGCTGAAAGGAAACAGATGCAGTTTGATTTTTTCCAGTTTCAATTTCCTTTTCTGATATAGAATGTTTTACAACTTTCTCAGGAGAAGAATTCTGGGGTTTTATTTTTGAAATGGAAGAAGAAGAAACGTGGTCATTTAAAATATATGGATAAGAAAAAATAAGAATGAAGAATACAAAAGCCGCAATGGGCATCCGTAAATTTCTTTTTTTTAATGGAATGGAAAATGAAACCGGCTCTGCACTGAGGCCTTTCTCACGCAGCCTTTCATGCATTTGCCTCCAACCTGTTTCGGCTAGTTTTTGCATTTCGTTTTTATTGTTATTATTTCCCTTCATCTTAATAAAATTTTATGCGCGTGTTGCCGCAGATTTTTTCGTGCTTCAGCTACATGCCACCTGGAAGTACTTTCTGCCATATCAAGCATTTCTCCGATTTCCTTATGTGAATAACCTTTAAAAATATGAAGTGAAAATACTTTCTGTGTGACGGCGGGCATTTTTTTTATTAAATACAAAACTTCTTCCTCTACATAATTATGCGGATTTATCTGCAAGGTTTTTTCATCATTATGCTCCGTTTCAATCTCTATAAATTTATTTTTATCTTTTTGCGAACGGGCATAATCAATGGCAGTATTTGTTATTATTTTTTTTGCCCAGCCTTCAAAATTTCCTTTATTAAAATCGAAAGTCCGGAGATTCATGAATATTTTTAAAAACCCTTCATTAATGATGCTGATTATCGTTTGCTGATTATCAGAATAACTTTTACAGATGGTATACATCAGGGCAAAATAATGTTTGTACAACCTTTCCTGGGCTATAGAATTGTTTGTTTTACAGGCAGTAATTATATCGTTTAATTCATGTTGCCTCAAGGAAATAAAAAAATTTTGCAAAGATTACAATTTCACATTGATAATAACGCCGGAATCACGACTTTATCCATTCCGGCGTTACTAATTATTATTTAAAAATTATGGTCTTCAAATAATTTTTTTCAGGAGAAATACTGTCATGAAAAGTGGCCTGCAAAAGGGTATCTTTTAACGTAACAATTTTCCATGCAAACTTTCTTTTGCCTGTTAGTAAAAGACTGTCGTTGCCAGCAGATAATCCCCAGTTTCCTTTGTCGTATGGAACAATAGAAGAATCGCATCCACCTTTTGAAGCATCAGCAAGCTGAAACATTTTATTCATATCGAAAGCCATTAAAGCACTGTCGGAGCAAGGCATTGCTATAGAACTATCTACCGACGGGTCAGTTATTTTTGGAATCGTGAGCGATTGAAGTTTCCAAATATGGCTGGTGAGCGCTTTTTCCTGCAGGGTGAGTTGTGGCATATCGGGAGTTTTATCACAAGCTGCAAATACAATAGAAAAAATTCCTATGGCAAGAAATATGTTTTTATTTTTCATTTTTAATTTTTGTTTAATTATTTTGTTTAAAAAATCCAGCCCGCGGTTGCTGTTATATCTTATACGTATAATAAATCCGTAACGTTGGGTACGTTTGAAAAAAAATGAAGCCGGATGATATGAAAATTGCTTTTAAAATAAAAAAAATTATACAATTTGCTTTTTGATATATTTACATTATGCCATTATTAGAGAAGCAGCTCATTATAAAAAAATCGGGAATTCCCGAAGCGGGAAATGGATTATTCACAAAAATATTTATCCCAAAAGGAACAAGGATCATCGAATATAAAGGACGGATTACCAGTTGGAAAAACGTATTGAACGGGAAGACATTTAATGCTTATGTTTATTACGTCAACCGCAATCATGTAATTGATGCCAGGAGGCGAAAGAAATCGCTTGGAAGATATGCCAATGATGCAAGTGGCCTCACTAAAATTAACGGCATGGTAAATAACACTAAATATGTGGTAGAAAATAACAGGGTTTTCCTGGAAGCCAAAAGAGACATTCATCCGGAAGAAGAAATTTTAGTTTCTTATGGAAAAGAATATTGGAAAGTAATCGAGGATAATCAGAGAATAGCAGAGGAAGAAGCGAAACAAAAGGTGATACAGTAAAACAAAAAATAAATTTATTTGGTATTCCCTGTATTTTTGAAGAAAAAGCAGAAATAGCCATGATTCCTATATTTAATCAGCCGCATGTAATCCCCGCATTGCCTGGTTTATTTCTCCATTCAGGTTTTCATTCCGGTTTTCAAAAGCGTGTCAATGTTTTAGAAACAGTTGAATGAGTTACTCCTGAACAAAGAAATTTCATAAACACTTACAATTATTTTTTCAATTTTCATTTTCCCTTCATGTTGGCC
>Ga0157370_10006027_pt1 | contig 13476 bp, 5 predicted proteins | sample C35metaG_FD_113463 | JGI IMG/M metagenome (GOLD analysis project Ga0157370, IMG submission 113463) | Corn rhizosphere microbial communities from Kellogg Biological Station, Michigan, USA - C3-5 metaG | ecosystem: Host-associated > Plants > Roots > Rhizosphere > Soil | place: USA: Michigan...
CCTGAAGTGTATTGGGTTTAGTGGTATTCAAACTAAATTTCATTCGGGAATAATCTGTCATTTGTGCTTCGGCAAGAGCCACAGTTAAACCATTAGTCAGTTGCATTGTTAACGGACGTTCACTTTGTCCTTCCCAATCTTTTAATGGCAACAAAGAATAAGGCCCCTGTGCCCATGGTTCATAGTATGCTAAAGTTCCTTCGGGCATTGAAAATTGAGTCTGCTCCCCTACTATGTGAAGAAACAAACCGTTTGATGGTTCTGGAAAATGATAACGTATAGCAATACCTTCATTGTAAGCACGAACAATTACGTTCATATAATATCCCTTACTCTTATCGTATCCATCTGTAGTAATTTGTTTTAACTCCTGCCCTTTATTAAAAGACAAAATCATTTCGTTATAATTATTACGAATCAATTTGTTTTCGCCATACACTGGTTTCCAGGCTTGATCCACACTATTGATTTCCGCCTCTTTGAATTTTAAATTTTCACCCCATACTTTACAAGTATCATTAGGCACAGCAAGAGCCGACTCAAGCGTTTTATTTTCTATTAACACACCTAATTCGGATTCCAGTACAACTGCTTTTCCTTTAAAATTCAAATGATAAGTCAAACTATTTGCCCCTGAAACATACTGCTTTTGTTGGATAACAAACTCGTAATTTTTATCAGGGGAAGACAGTTTTTTTTCAACTAGAATTTTATTTTCAGTGGTTTGAGCGAAACCATTCATTAATAAAAAATAAAAAATAAATGGAAATAATTTGAGGATTGTTTTACCTATGATTTGCATTGTAACTGCAGTATAAAAAGGATTATTGAAAAGAATAACATCCTAATTCCTTTGTTAATTTTTATTTATGCTTAAAATTGTTTTCAAAAAAGACCTTGATGCAAAATTTTTATAAAAATTACATCAAGGTTTTAACTTTAATGTAATTATATTTTTTTTCCGTAAAATTCAATTTCAGCTACATTATTACCGTTTCCAGCAGTATCATTGAAATAATAAATGTAACGGTAACTAGTTGAAGTGTCTGAAATGACTAATTGATTCCATGCATACAATGGTAGTAGTGAAATTGTCGCTAAAAGAGTTCCTCCGTTAGTACCAACCTTATTAGGATCATTTGTCCCATAAATTTTAGCATTTAACATTCTAGAAGCAAAAGTTGCTCGTGGATAAAAACGAACTGCTTTTAGTGTGGCCTTAACAGTTGCTCCAAAATCATATCCCAAATAATAAGCTGTTCCTGCAGCTCCATCAACAAAAGTTGCTGTATTTCCATCAAATGCTGCTGCAATTGTAGTATTAGCATTATTGTTCCAAGATCCAGGAGTACCAATAATAGTAGCTGTTATCTTTTCAGCATCTACAAGAAAAAATCCAGCATCAATTTTTTGTAAACCAACATATACATTCATAGTACCAGTAATACCGCCTACTGGAACTTTTGCTTGAATTTGGGTATCAGTAACAGAGATAACTTCTCCATATACTCCACCAAAAGCTACTTTTATATCATTTTTTACAGTTCCGAAATTCTTCCCAACTATAGTAACTAAGTCACCCTCTAAACCTAATAATGGTGAAACACTAGTAACCTGACCTCCTACTATAAAAGTAAAATTGCTTGATAGTAAAGGCTTAGTATATTTCCATACTTTTACTGTTATTTGGCCCGTACTTTGAGTATTATCAGGAACTGTTACAACAATTTTATCATTTACAACACTTATTATATTTGCCTGTGGTACTGCAATACCATTGAAATAAACAGTTACAGCTGGTTTTAATGTTCCAAAATTAGAACCATTAATTGTCAATTCCTGTGTAGGTCTGGCTGTTACTGGTGAAAAATCATTTACTGAAAACTCTGGATACTCATAAATTTTAAAATTGGCATCTTCTTCCTGACAACTTGTAAAAGCAACCAGAGTCCCAATTAACATCATCAATTTGATGCTATATTTTAATACTATTTTCATAATTAAAAAATTAAGTTGAATAATTATATTTTTTTAGAATAGACAAGTTTACCCAATAGTAAACTTGTCTATTTCTTATTGTTAATTATAGCCTGGATTTTGTTTCAGAGCAGGATTTAAATCTCTTTGTTTTTGAGGTAAAGGCCATAAATAGTTTTTCTTTGAAAAAGCACGGTTTAGTTTACTGTCGATAACCACACATTTTAAAGGTCCTTTAGCTGTTTGAACAACTTCTTCTCCCCAAACATATGCTGAAGGATTATAAGCAGCAGTTGCAGCTCCTGTTCCGTTTCTGTATGCTGTAGTGTAAGATGCATCACCAACTACCTGACCACAAGTAGATTGATTTAACTCTGTTTCAGCAGTACCCCAACGTTTCAAATCATCGTATCTAAATCCTTCTTTATACAACTCTAATGTTCTTTCTCTTCTTATTTCAGTTAACATATCTAAACTATTAGCAGTTACCAAAGCATTAGTTAAATTAGCAACACCTGCTCTTGCTCTAATCTTATTAATTGACAGATTTAAATCAGCATCTGAAATTGTTCCATTTTTTTCAAACAAAGCTTCTGCATACATTAAATACACTTCTGCCAACCGGATAATAGGATAATTAGGAGACTCTTGATTTGCATTTCTATAGATTCCATATTGATACGAAACAAATTTTCTATTTCCATAACCCGCCACTCCATTAGTTATAGGTGCTGTAGTAGGAGTAACACCTACATAACCTAAAATTCTCAAATCTCTGTTTTTATATTCATCCCCTATTGCATGATATCCTTGAAATAATGGAGATTTAGAAGCTGGTAAACCATCGGTGCACAAGAACATATCCATCATTTTTCGGCTTGATCCTGAGTTTTGGGATGTTAGTGATAAGTTTTGATTTCCTGTTCTCAAAACAACATCATATACACCATAAAGAATAAATTCCTTATTACTAGCTTTAGTAAATCCTCCGGGGTTACTTCCTGCATCTTCTAAGTTGAATAAGTAAAAATAACTCTGATTTGCAATAGAGGTATTACTGTTATAATTCCATAACTCATATCCTCCATTATCCATAATGTCTTTACATTGACTGGCAGCATCAGTTAAAAAAGCATCAATCTGATCTGAAACAGGACCTGCAGAACCTTCAAAATCAGTAGAAGTCCCATTGTATTTTCTCCAGGTTGCTTCGTACAATTCTACCTCTGCTTTTAAGGCTTTGGCAGCCCATTTACTAATACGCCCTTTATCTGAAGTAGCAATAGATTGTTCTATTGGTAGATTTGCTATAGCATTATCTAAATCTGATAAAATCAAATCCACTACTTCATAACGACTATTACGAGGTCCAAATAGTTCTGGTGAATTAACCTCAAGCACTCCTGTTACAATAGGAACACCTCCAAAAGTTTTCAGCAAATTATAATAAGCATTAGCTCTAAAAAAATAAGCCTCAGAAATATAAGGTGCAATCTCATTTGTATTACCTGGATAAGTAGCAACTTTTGACAATAAAATATTGGTTTTTCGAATCCATGAATACGGGTTAGTCCAACGTACATCATCATTTACTATTTGTATTGTACCACGACCTACATCTGCTTGGAAATTAAAATAATTAGATAAATCTGAAGAAAAATCCATATTATTATAAACTGTATTGCCTCCATAAGGCGATCTCCAACCCATCAATTGGCCATAAAAATCTCCTGTATACGCCTTAAAATCAGATGGCTTTTTAAAATAAACTACATCCGTAAATTGATCTTGAGGATCTAAATCCAAATAATCGTCCTGACATGAGAAAAGCCCTAATGTAAGCCCTCCTATCAAAGTCATATATATTAATCTTTTCATACTATTTTTATTATTTTACTATTAAATTGATTGCTTATAACCCTACATTGATACCAAAAGATAAGGTTCTATAAAAAGGATAACCCACGTTTTGAGAAGTCTCTCCCATCTCAGGATCATAACCGTCTTTAATTTTAGATGCTTCCCATAAATCATTTCCTGAAAAATAAAATCTTACTTTTTCCAATCTAATTTTATCTGTAATACTTTTAGGAAGCGTATACCCTACAACCAAAGATTTCAAACGGATATAAGCATTGTTTTCTAACATAAAATCATTGTTTGCATAATTCCATCTGGCTCTATTTTGATTTACTGTCAAACGAGGGAATTCAGCATTAGGATTTTCTTCAGTCCAAGTTTTTCCTTCAAAATTAGTAGGTTGATTAGACGAAAGCACTGCAAAAGGATAGGCTAAAAAACCTGAACGCATAATTTGCTGTTTACCAACTCCTTGAAAAAAAGCATTTAAATCGAATCCTTTATAGTTACCTCCTAAATTAATTCCGAATGTATAATGTGGATTAGCATCTCCCATATACTTAAGATCACTTGTATTATTAGTATTATTACCCCCATTTCCGGTAATAATACCATCACCATTCAAATCAATTCTTTTAGTATCACCTGGTCTTAAACCAGAAGCTGATCCTACTGGTACAGGAGATAAATCGGCTCCTCCTGCTGCATATTGTGCATAATAAGCATCTACTTCTGCCTGATTTTTAAAATAGCCATCTGTTTGATACAAAAACCAGGAATTTAATGGATATCCGACTAGATTACTAACTTTTCCAGCAGTGTAATTATCTCTCCCCTGCATGTCTTTCAAAAGACTACGTGTATCACCTAAATTGAAAGAGACATTATATGAAAAATCTTTAACTCTATCTTTCCATGTAACTACTGCTTCCCATCCTTTTACATTTAGTTCTCCATTATTAGTTCTAGGAGCTGTACCACCTAATACTGATGGATAGTCTACATTTACTAACATTCCTTTATTGTCTTTAACAAAATAATCAAATGTTGTAGAAAGTCTTCTATCTAAAAAATCCAGTTCAATACCAATGTTTTTTTGAGATACTCTTTCCCACTCTCTGTCTCTACTTATTAAACCATTGGCTGCTAAAGAAGAGGATGCTTGCGAAGATGCGGGTAAACCTAAAATGACAGTACCATTATTAATTGCTGAGATATAATCATAATTACCAATACCTACATTATTTCCTGATACTCCGTAAGTTGCTCTTATTTTTCCAAAATTCACCACTGAACTAATGCCTTCTAAAAACTTTTCTTTAGTAAAAACCCAACCAACTAATGCAGATCCAAAATTTTTGAACTTATATCCTGGAGCAAATTTTGAAGAACCATCAATACGTCCTGTAACCTCAGTAATATACTTTTCATCAAAATTGTATTGCAATCTAGAAATGTAAGCATACTGTCCGTTATGAAATTTACCTCCTCCATTACCTAAACTAGTAGCTGTAGCATCAGCAGCATTCAAATCATAAATTCCCAGATCAGTAAAAAAAGCACGACTACCTGATAAAGTATTTACCTGTGTATGCTCGGCGTTTATCCCAACCATAGCAGAAAAATTATGACGCTCATTTAATGTCAAATCGTATTTTAACCTTCCTTCATAATATTGATACAAAGAATTGTAAGTACTACTTTTGTAACCTACATTAGAGGCACTTTGTACAGTACTAGAAAGATTTTCTACGGACTTATTACCATACCAATCATACAACTGAACTGGGTTTACATATCTTTCGTCTCTATATTGTTCATTTTGAAGAGAAGCAATACCTTCAAAATTTAATCCTTTAACTATGTTAACAGTAGCCTTCATGTCTAATCTACCTGTTAAAGAATTTTTATCAAAACGTCCACCATTTGAAGTAGCTGCAGCTGCATTTCTATTTCCTACATTACCAAAATTAGCATTCCATTGTCCATAGGGATTTTTAGCAGGAAAGAAAGGCATGTCTTGAGCATAAAGGGATGCATCTAGCCCTACTGATGGAGCACTCGTAATGGCATTAACAAAACTGATACCTGTTTCTAATTTTACTCTGTCTGACAATTTGTAATCATAATTAAAACGGAAGTTGTATTGTTTTTGTCCATCATAAGCCGTTGCTAAGTTTCCTTGATTGTCAGCAAAACCAAGAGATAATCTATAACCCATTGTGTCAGTATTATTAGAAATACTTAAATTGTGTTGGTATGAAACACGTTGGGCAAACATTTCATCAATTCGATTCCCTTTTCCGATAAAAACATCTCCCCAAAATTGAGTTGTATAAATACCTTCATCCCCTGCTGCCATTTTTTCCATGTTTTCTTTAGTAGCCCATCCCCACCAATTAGGAATTGCTTCTTCTTTATTTGCTGCTAACCAAAGAGATGCATACTCTCTTCCTGTTGCTGAATATCCCGTAATTCCATTTGTCGTAAAACGAATATTATTACTATAATCAATTCTTACCTTACCTTTTCCTTTTTTAGTTGTAACTAAAATAACTCCATTGGCTGCTCGAGCCCCGTAAATCCCTGCTGCGGCATCTTTCAATACACTAATACTTTCGATATCATCCGCATTCATATTCTGGAATGAATAAAAATTAAGTGCAGGAACTCCATCAATAACAACTAAAGGTTCTCCTCCATTTACTGAAGTTGCACCACGTATCTGAAAATTAATACCTTCATTTCCTGGTCTAGACGAAGATCTCGTAACCAATAACCCTGGTGTTTGCCCTTGAAGAGCTAAACCTACATTTGTAACTGCTCGATCTTCAAATGCTTTAGAACTTACTACTTCTACCGCACCAGTTAAAGTTGCTTTTTTCTGAGTACCATACCCCACTACAACAACTTCTTCTAAAGATGAAACATCAGCTCCCATAATCACATTAATAGCTTTTTGTGAACCCACTCTAATTTCCTGAGTTTTGAAACCGATTCCAGTAAAAACAAGCACTGCATCAGTAGAGGAAACACTAATACTATAATTTCCATCAATATCAGTACTCACACCTGCTGTTCCACCTTTTACATTTACATTTACTCCGGGAATTCCCAATTTATCTTCGGCAGAGGTAACTTTCCCTGTTATCGTAATATTTTGTTGAACAGTTTCCTGTCCAGCAACACTAAAATTGAAAACCTTATTAGAGTCAGCAGCATACACATCGCCTACCACGCTTCCTCCTAATAAAAGCACCAATAAAGTTGGTTTTGATAAAAATTTCAGCTTATGCTGAATGATTTTTGGTTTGTTCATAAAACAATTCATTTTGGTTAATAATTAATTTAGTTTTCGTTTAAAACACTATTGTAATAGCGCAATAGCATTATTCTTTAAGAGTCAAAACATCATAATGATTTTCTAACAATCACTTTTAATGGATTAAGCACTTGTTTTTTTTCTTTATTCAAAATAATATCAGCTGCCTGATATCCTATTTTTTCAAAAATTCGGGTTATAACTGTAATTCCACCAGCTAATAATTCTTTTAATGGATTATCATCATAGGATAGTAAACCAATATTTTTTCCAAGGACAAAATCAGTTTTGCTAATTTTTTTAATCAGATTAACCAAACTCTCATCATCGTCAAAATCTACATAGACCGTATTTTTCTCCAGATTTTCATTGTTTAAATCTTCTACTATTCCGAAATTATAATCGTATTGCTGGCAAAAATTTTTAAAAGATTCTACGATTTCATTTGGGATCTTATTGTTCTTTGTTAAAATCAATTTAATCGCTATGTATTTTTTCCAATGTTTTTCTAATACTTCTAAAACCTCAAAAAAATCAGCTTCCAGATTTTGATAAACACATGCCACTTCTTCTCTTAATTGTTGCGGATTTCCATTAAGTAAAATCAACTTATCAACTGGAATTTCATTTTTAATAAAATTGATATAATTCTCATCTTCGAAATTGGTGGACAAAACATAATGAGTATATTCTTTTGAATTATTATCTAAAATGTGATTCTTAAATTGCTCATAATCGTTTTGATAGATATAAAAATCAATACTTGCTTTATCCTGTAATGCTTCTGCAAAAGCATCATAAATTTTTTTCATTTGCGGACTCAAACTATTGAACAACAAAAAAACTTTTGCCTTATACTTATTAGTTATAGATTTTATATAATACCCTTTTCCTGGAACCGAATCTATAATATCATTCTCTTTCAAAAAAGCATAAGCTCTTACCACGGTATCTCTCGAAATATTATAATCAATCGACAATTCATTTACCGAAGGTAATTTGTCATTCAACTTCAATGAACCTATTGTTGTAGCACTTAAAACAGAATTAATAATCTGTCTGTGTTTACGAACTCTGGAATAATCGCTTATAGATAAGATATCTTTAAAACTGTTATAATTTTCCATCTGAATGATACTTTAAATTACTACTCCTCGAATTTTTAACCCTAATTATTGTTTTCAAAAATGCTTTTAAAAGTTGACTCTTTTAATAAAACAGTTGCCGATAAAATTCAATCAACAACTGTTTTTTGAAAAACTACAAACTAACCATTTTTGCGTTTCCTAACTAAGTCAACCATTCAAACTACACAATGTTAATAGTAAATAATAAATTAACCTTAGATTAACATTTTATCCGATTATCAACATACCAAAATTACTCAGAATGCCTTTTTAAGATGATAAATTATAATTCATTCTCTATAAATTATCATCCATTTTTAACTTAAACACATAAAAATCAATGTATTTTTTATGATAATGTATTTTTAATCAGAAATAAATCAATTTTACACATTCTAAAACTTCAGTAATTGAAATCTAATTTTTCAAGAATCTGATTCCTTTAAAATTCTAAAATTTAAGTTAATTTTTAATATTTTGAAGTAACTAAATTGAAAAATAAAAAGACTTATCACTTTATTTATTGAAAATAAAATGATAAGCCTTTACCTAAAAATAGAGTTGTAATTAAGTTGGTTTTTAAACCAAATGAAATCTCTTATTTCTCTCCCTGATTCTGTTCTACAAATTGAGTTGGTGTCATTCCAAAAAGTTCTTTAAAAGTTTTAGTAAAATAAGCCGACGAATTAAATCCACACAAATGCGTTAATTCTTTAACGGAATATTTTTGAGTTAACAACATTTCAGATGCGTATTTTAATCGGATGGTTCGAATAAAATTGCTTGGGTTTTGTCCTGTAATCGAACTAATTTTTCTATAAAATTGCGATCGTCCAATACCTAATAACTTGATAATATCTTCCAGACTAAAATCGGGATCTGAAATGTTATCCATTACAATCTTAGTGGTTTTATCTAAAAAGGCTTCATCAATCGAGTTGGTGGTAATTTCGCTCGAAGGTAAAATCGTTCCTATAGAAGCAAATCGTTCTTTTGCTCTTTTTCGGGCTTCCAGAAGATTCTTAATTCGGGCTTTTAAAACATTAATATTAAAGGGTTTTGACAAATATTCATCCGCTCCGGTGTCATAACCTTCAATTCGATCCTCTTCTAGACTTCTTGCCGTTAATAAAATAATAGGAATATGACTGGTTTCAATATCATTTTTAGCCTGACGACACATTTCGAAACCATCCATTTCCGGCATCATCACATCGCTGATAACAATATCTGGATAAAATTTCTTAATCATTTTTAAACCTAAAAGTCCATTAGCTGCTTCTTTTACCTGAAATTGATGACTCAACTCACTTTTTAAATGATTCCGTAACTCTTTATTATCTTCTACAATAAGTACTACAGGACGATTTTTATTTGCCGGAATTGCTTCATTATCGACTTCATCATTAGAAATCGAAATTTCATATTCGGCTGAAGTAATCGAAATTTTATCTATTTCATAATTTCCAGATTCATTTAAATGTGCTGCTTGGTTTTTCTCTACAGCTAAATCAGCAGGCAATCTTACTATAAAAGTAGAACCAACCTCATATTCACTTTCGACCAAAATCTCTCCCTGATGCAATTCGACCAAACTTTTAATAAAATTCAGTCCAATTCCAGTTCCAGATTTAGAACTGTCAGCATGAAAAAAGCGCTGAAAAACTTCATTCAATTGCTCTTTCTTCAATCCTATTCCCGTATCAGCTACTTTAATTTCAACTTCACGTTCTATTTCTTTTTTAGAAAAAAACCATAAAAAAGTTCTATTTTTCTCCGCTTTTATTTCCGAAATGGACAAACGAACCTTCCCTCCGCTATCTGTAAATTTAAGCGCATTAGAAAGCAGATTGGTCAATATTTTTTCGATTTTGTCTGGATCAAACATACCATACAATTCTTTTTTTGGTGCATCAAAAACAAAGTCGATTCCTTTGGCTTTAGCCAAATCTTCAAAAAGCAAAAAGATGTCTTTACTAAACTTCACAATATTCATTTGTGAAATTTCTAAAGGTTTTTTACCCAAATCCATTTTTCTCAAGTCTAATAACTGATTGACAAGATGCAGAAGTCGGCGGCTGCTTCTTTGAATAATCAATGCCGATTTTTTAACTTCTTCAGGATCATTAAAAGATGATAAAATTTTATCTACCGGATTCAAAATCAAAGTTAAAGGCGTTCTAAATTCGTGAGACACATTAATAAAGAAATTCAATTTCATTTGGTCCAACTCCTGCTCTTTCTCTTCCCTCACTTTTTTAGTGTAGAAATAAATCCCATAAGACAGAGCTGAAACAAACGCTAAAAAATACAAGGTATAAGCCCACCAGGTTTTCCAAGGCGGCGATTGAACATGAATTAAAATAGTCGATTTTTTTGCCTGATCCCATTGTCCATCAACTGATGCGATAACTTCAAAAGTATAAGATCCTGGTTCTAAATTCGAATAATTAGCTACTCTGCTAATATCGGCATTGATAAAATTTTCATCTAATCCGTCCATTCTGTAAGCATACTTTACTCGTTCCGGATTTTGATAATGCAAGGCTACAAAACCAAATGAAATATAACCTTCATTATACTTCAAATTAATTTCTTTAGTTGCAGAAATCGATTCAGTCAACAAAATTCTTCCGTTAATGGTATCTCCAGCATTAATCTTCTTATTAAATAATCGAATTTCTGAAATAACTGGAGAAACACTATTTGATTTAAGCGAAACATTCTTTGGATTGAAAATATTAAATCCATTGATTCCGCCTACTATAATTCGCCCATCATGCGTTTTAGCAATTGATTTACTCTGAAACTCTGTCCCTTGTAAACCATCGTGTAAATTGAAGTTTTTAAAAGTCTGCGTTTTAGGATTTAGCAGAGACAATCCACTTTTGGTACTAATCCATAAATTATGATTGTTGTCTTCCTGAATTCCCACCACCAAATTATTTGGCAATCCATTCAATGAAGAATAGGATTTTTTTAATTTCAAATTAGAATCCAGTTCATACAATCCAATATCAGATCCAATCCATAAATTTCCTTGATAATCTTCAATGATGTAATTGATTCGGTTTCCCTGAATGTTTTTAATTTTAATCTCCGAGAAATTAATTTTTTCAGGAATAGTTCCCTTAACTGCATGTAATGAAGTAACACACAAACCCTGCGAAGTACCTACAAACAAGCGGTTTTTAGAATCAATAAAAAGAGAAAAGACAAAATTACTAATCAAACTGTGAGCATCGCCCGGAATGTTCTTGTACTGATAAAACTTTTCGGTAGCAGGATCAAACAAATTCAAACCAGCGGTAGAAGTTCCTAACCACAATCTGTTATTTGAGTCTTTTTCGGCGCACCAAACCGTATTTTGTCCTATAGAAAAAGGATTGTTTCGATTGTATTGGTAAGATTTTGAAGTTCCGGTGTTTGTATTAAATTTATTCAAACCTCCATCCCAGGTACAAACCCACAAAACATCATTATTTCCTTCTAAGAGATAAACAATTTTATCTGAACTTAAAGAATTAGCATCCCCTGACTTCGATCTATAATGCTTAAAAGTGGCTGTTTTTTCATCAAAAAGATTCAATCCTCCACCATCAGTACCTATCCAGATTCTTTTTTTACTATCCTCTAAAACCGATTGGGCAATTTTAGCACTCAAACCCGTTCTACTTCCTGGCTGGTAAAAATAATGCCCAAAAGAAGCTTTAGCTACAGCCAATTTACTCACACCTGCATTATAAGATGCAATCCAAAAAACACCGTTGCTATCTTCTAAAACTTTAGACGGTTGATTGTTTGACAATGAAAATGGATCGCTCGGATTTTGTTTTAAGTGTTGAACTAATCCTTTCTTTTTATCCAATAAGTAAATTCCGTCACCATCTGTAGAAACCCAAATGGTTCCTTTTTTGTCCTGATACAAATCAAAAATCGGAATGCTTTTGTTTACAACTGAAATCTTTTTAAATGTATTTTGACGTTTATTATATAAAAATAAATGCGATAAATCGTTACCAATCCAAAAATCGCCATCCGTATCAATCAGAAACTGTTTTGGCAAATGATTCAAATATTGATTGTTTTCAAAATCGATAGAAAATCGAGAAAAATTATTGGCATTATCATTGTAACGATGCAAATTGCTTGACTTTGTTCCTAGCCAAATATTTCCTTGTGCATCTTTTAAAACACTTGTAACATCATTATTATCTAATGATTTATTGTCTGTAGGATTGTGTGTGTATTGAACTGATTTGAGCTTTGAATAATTAGAATTATTGTTATGATCCAAAAACAATTTGATAGCTCCATTTTTAGAAGCTACCCACAATGAATTTGTTTTTTTATCGAATAATAGTCCGTTGATTACTTCTCTAAAATTTCCATCAGCTGACTTGGTTTGGTATAAATTTATCTTATAAAATTTTTCTGTGTTTTTATCAAAAACATTCAAGCCATTATCCGTTCCTACCCATAAATTGCCTTTACTATCTTCGGTAATAGCATTGATTCTATTGTTACTTATCGAATAAGGATTATTAAGAATGGTTCGGTAAATCTGGAATTCATAACCATTGTATTTATTTAAACCATCAATAGTTCCTAGCCAGACAAAGCCTTCCCTATCCTGAAAAATATCAAGACAAGTACTACTGGAAAGTCCTTTTGAGGTATCAAAATTTTCAAATTTTAAATTGGAATATTGTGCCTGAACACAGCAAGCAATCCATACAAATAAGAAAGCAATTTTATTTTTTATTTTCATTGTATTTCTTCCTAAAACTTTAAATAATTTACAGGATTACAGTTAATATGCTCAAAAATAAGTGATTTTTGAAGGGAATTCGACAACTTAAATACTCTTTTTTTTGTTTTATATTCTTTGTCTTTTATATTTATAAGAAAAAAACTCCATTATTAATTTTCTTTGTCGAAAAACAATTTTCACAAAAAAATTAGAGTAAAAAACAATGCTGTCTTTTACTCTAATTATATGTATTTATTTAGGGCTTGTTATTAATAGGAAAACGACAAAACTATTCATTAAAAATAAATTAACTGTTCTGAACTATACTGATTTTTGAAAATTTACACTAATGAAATTTTTTTACAAAGAAATAATTCCCATAACTACGGCAGTTTTTACAGCTTCAGCAGTATTAGCAACTTTCATTTTATTAATAA
>Ga0157370_10006029_pt1 | contig 13475 bp, 14 predicted proteins | sample C35metaG_FD_113463 | JGI IMG/M metagenome (GOLD analysis project Ga0157370, IMG submission 113463) | Corn rhizosphere microbial communities from Kellogg Biological Station, Michigan, USA - C3-5 metaG | ecosystem: Host-associated > Plants > Roots > Rhizosphere > Soil | place: USA: Michigan...
TGCAGAATTGAAAAAATTGAAAACCATTATTGAAAAAGTAAATGCCGGCGAAAAAGTTTTTATCCTGCTGGACGAAATTCTAAGAGGTACCAATTCCCTCGACAGGCATACCGGATCAAAGGCGTTGATTAAACAATTGATCAAAGAGAAAGCAGCCGCAATCATTGCTACGCATGATCTTGAACTCGCTAATTTAAAGGAAAAATTTTCAGAGAATATTCTGAATTATCATTTTGATGTACAGGTAAGCAATGATGAATTATATTTTGATTATCGTTTAAAGCCCGGTGTTTGCAATAGTTTGAACGCTTCTATCCTAATGAAGAAAATTGGAATTGAAATTTGAAAACTTCGCAGTTTTAAAAAATACTTTGGCACTGAACTTGACCCCCTTTATAAAAAAAAATTTTATGAAAAAATATCTCCTTGCTTTGTTAATGGTATTTTCTTTTACCAGCTGTGAAACTGCTAAGAGCATTATGGATTCTGTAGGGAACGGAAACCTTACAAACACAGAAGTAGTACAAGGGTTAAAAGAAGCTTTGCAGCTGGGAACGGATTCTGCAACTTTTCATTTGGCATTGCTCAATGGATTTTATAAAGATGATATGATCAAAATACTGATGCCGCCGGAAGCGCAAAGTGTTGAAAAATCATTAAGAAATGTTGGCCTTGGAAGCCTGGTTGATAAAGCAGTTTTATCAATGAACCGGGCTGCAGAAGATGCAACAAAATATGTTGGAAATATTTTTCTCAATGCGATTAAACAAATGACCATCCAGGATGCATTTGGAATTTTGAGAGGTGGCGACAGGGCTGCAACAGATTATTTAAAACAAAAAACTTCTGCACAGCTTACTGCTGCTTTTACACCTATTGTGTCAAAATCACTTGATTATACAGATGCAACAAAATACTGGAAAGATATTTTTACTGCATATAATAAGTTTAGCAACAAGCCTGTAAATACTGACCTCACAGCTTATGTAACCCAAAAAACTTTGGATGGATTATTTTATCATATCGGACTGGAAGAACAGGCAATCCGTAAAGATCCCGCTGCACGAATTACAGATATTTTGAAAAAGGTATTTGCAAATCAAAATACAAAATCAGGGCTTTAAGCTAAGGTGAAAGCAAAAGACAGAAAGCTGCAGGCAGGAGATAGAAGGCAGAACAGACCCCCAGCTCACTATCCGCCATTCACCTAATTATACATCTCTTCCTGCAAAGCCTTTATCCGTATATCTTCCAGGTATTCATCATAAGTGCAAAGGCGATCAATAATTCCCTTTGGTGTAATTTCAATGATACGGTTTGCAACGGTTTGCATAAACTGATGATCGTGGGTTGTCATTAATACGATGCCGGGGAAACTGATCATGCCATCATTAAAAGCAGTGATGCTTTCAAGATCAAGATGGTTCGTTGGCTCGTCCAGGATGACCACATTTGGATTTTGCAACATCATTTTACTGATCATGCATCTTACTTTTTCGCCACCGCTCAGCACATTTGTTTTCTTTTTTATTTCATCCCCGCTGAAAAGCATTTTCCCTAAAAAACCTCTTAGGAAATCTTCATCTACATCGGTATAGTGATCCGGAACAAATTGCCGAAGCCAATCCAACAAAGAAAGATTACCGGTAAAAAATTCACTGTTATCATTCGGCAAATAAGCAGTTGTAATCGTAGTTCCCCACTCAAATTTTCCGCTGTCAGCTTTCATTTTATTGTTGATAATTTCAAAAAAGGAAGTAAGCGCAACCGGGTCTTTGCTGAGAAAAGCAATTTTTTGTCCTTTTACTACATCAAAATTTACATTGCTGAACAATGTTTTTCCTTCAACACCTTTAGATAATTTCTGCACATTCAGAATCTGATTTCCGGGATCTCTCTCCGGTTTGAAAATAATGCCCGGATACTTTCTGTTGCTCGGCGTGATGTCTTCAAATACCAGTTTATCCAAAGCTTTTTTACGGGAAGTAGCTTGCTTACTTTTTGAAGCATTGGCGCTAAAACGCGCAATAAATTCAAGGAGGTCTTTCTTCTTTTCCTCCATCTTTTTATTTTTATCCGTTGCCTGTCTTGCAGCAAGCTGGCTGCTTTCATACCAGAATGTGTAATTGCCCGTGTAGATTTTAATCTTTTGTTTGTCCACATCGGCAACATGCGTACAAACTGAATCTAAAAAGTGACGGTCATGGCTCACTACCAAAACAATATTTTGATAATCTGCCAGGAAATTTTCTAACCAGGAAATGGTATCTACGTCAAGATTATTTGTTGGTTCGTCTAACAATAAAATATCAGGACTTCCAAAAAGCGCCTGCGCCAATAAAATTCTCACTTTAATATTTGCCGCTACATCACGCATCAACATCTGGTGCAATTCTTCAGGAACGCCTAACTCATTCAACAAAGTAGCGGCATCGCTTTCAGCTGTGTAGCCGCCCATTTCACCGAATTCTGCTTCGAGATGACCGGCTCTCATACCGTCGGCTTCAGAGAAATCTTCTTTCATATAAATTGCGTCTTTCTCTATCATCGTATCCCACATCTTTTTGTGGCCCATCAGTACTGTGTTCAAAACGGTAACATCATCAAACTGAAAGTGGTCCTGCCTCAGCACAGCCATTCGTTCTCCGGGCGTAATGGACACGGAGCCTTTATTTGGTTCAATTTCACCACTGATAATCTTTAAAATGGTGGATTTTCCTGCGCCATTCGCACCAATTATTCCATAGCAGTTTCCTTTTACGAAATTAAGATTCACCTCATCAAACAACACCCTTTTACCATAAGCCAGCGTTACATTATTTACACTTATCATGCCTCATTATTTTTGAGGCGCAAAAGTAAGAATTTAAAAGGCAGCTTCCTTGTTTGAAGCAATTTTAAAAGATGAATTAACATGGATTTTTTTTAAATCTCTTTGGGGTAAATTTGTTTTATTTCCGTCCATTACCCAAAAAAACGATTAACACAAATTTGAAGGAATCCTGTTCTGTGATGCAGAAATTCGTTTTATTGGTTTTTTAACTGAAAAAAGGTTTTTCTCTGATTATATTTCAGATTCACCCGCAAGTTCTAATATTTGCAACTCGAGGTTTCCGCCTTCTTTTTTATCAGGATTTAGAGAACCAGGTATTTCAATTCTCAAAGTCTTCATATATCAGATTTACACAATTTTATCGATTAAAGGCAATGCAGTAAATTAAAATTCCAGGTAATGCTATTTCACTGAGCTAAAACTGCAAAGTAAAAACGCTTCCCTGGTCCGGTACGGAATGCACTGTAATATTGCCTTTATGCAGCATCATGATTTGCTTACATAAGCTTAAACCGATGCCGCTTCCGGTTTTTTTTGTGCTGAAAAAAGGAATGAAAATATTTTCTAAAATATCTTCAGGTATGCCTGTACCGTTATCTGCCACTTTTATCAAAACTTTTCCTTTTGTACTGAGCATTCCTGTCAAAGTAATTTTTGCATCCGGTTGATCTTTGAGTGCTTCTTTCGCATTTACGATCAGGTTGATAAGAACCTGTTCTATCAGGCTGGGATCAATCTCTACTTCTAATCCAGGATCTTTCAACACAATATCCATCTCGATACTTTTTTGTTCCAGGGTTGGTTCCATCAATTGGTACAGATTTTCAAAAAGATCCCGCACATAAACCGTCTTTAGATTAGGTTTGGTTATTTTGTTCAAATTGCGATAAGTCTCCGCAAATTTTAATAAACTTTCACTGCGTCTTTTTATGGTTTCTATTCCGATTTCAAGGTCATGAACAGCACCATCATTATTGTTGAGATGTGTCATAGATTTTTGCAGCCGGTTCTTTAAAGTTTCTGCCAGTGAAGAGATTGGGGCCACAGAGTTCATAATCTCATGCGTCATCACGCTCAATAATTTTTGCCAGGCTTTTGATTCTGTTTCATCCAGTGCTTCATTAATATTTTGAAAAGCAATGAGCATAAATTTTTTCCCTGCGGTTTGAAAAGCGGTAGCCGATAACAGTATTTTAAAAGAACGGTTTTCCAAACGGACGATAGCAATTTTACTTTCGCCGGGTTTTAGAGAAACGATTTCATTATGCAATTCTTCATCACGCCTGTTTAAAGAATAAATCGTTTTCAAATAAGGAACCTGCAACATTCTTTTCAAAGATTCATTCATCCATATCACTTCTCCATTTTCCAAATCATAAGACAATATTCCGGTATCAACCAATTCCAGTATTTTTTGCAAATATTGATGCGATGTTTCTTTCTCTTTGCTGATATCTTTAAAGGTCGAAGTAATTTGATTAAAGCCTTCCCGCAAAGGCTGTAATTCAAGTGGGGCATGCTTCACATCAAAAAATCTTGAAAAATCCCGGTAATGAATTGACTCTACAAACTGCTTCAGCTCCTTTTGGGCTTTGTATTGAAAACGATAAAGTTCGCCCAACTGATAAATAATTATTGGCGTTAGTAATAAAAGATAAATAAACGTTCCATGAATCAACAAATAAGATGCGGCCATCAGTGTAATAAACAACAGCAGTATTCTGATAAAAATTTTAAATTCAATTCGTTTTAGCATGTTATCATTTTTTGGTGTCAGAGGTGAGGTTTGAGGTGTGAGGTGTTAGGTATGAGGCAGAACCCGGCACCTGATACCCAATACCTGACACCTGATACCTGATACCCAATACCTGTTACCTCATCCCTATATATCATATTTACTCAATCTCCTGTACAATGCGGTTCTTGTCAATCCCAGTTCTTTAGCGGCTTTGCTGATGTTTCCTCCATGTTTTTCTATTACGCGCAAAATTGTATTTTTTTCGACAGAACTCAAATTCAAATCTTTTGGTTCTTCTTCTTTTACTGCCACAGATTCTATCGGAGAAAAAAGCAGATCAGATGCAGAAAGCATCTCTCCCTCCGACATGATCACCGCCCTTTCCATGGTATATTGCAATTCACGCACATTCCCCGGAAAAGGATATTGTTTCAATTTCTCAACTGCTTTGGCATCAAACTCCAAATGAGGCTTTAAATATTTTTTTGAATAAATATTGACAAAATGATTGGCTAATAAAATAATATCTGAACCTCTTTTTCTTAACGGAGGAACGGTAATTTCAACAGTATTGATGCGGTAAATTAAATCTTTTCTAAAACGGTTTTCATTTGCCAGTTCGCTGAGAGGCAGATTCGTAGCGCATATCAGGCGAATGTCAATGTTAACAGGAACGTTGCTTCCCAACCTGGTTACCTGCCGGTTTTGCAAAACACTCAATAATTTTGATTGCTGCTGTAAGGTGATATTTCCGATTTCATCCAAAAATAAAGTGCCTCCGTTTGCTGCTTCAAATCTTCCCTCGCGGTCTTCTGCTGCGCCGGTAAATGCGCCTTTTTTATGACCAAATAATTCACTTTCAAAAAGCGATTCTGTCAATGCGCCTACATCCACTTTTATAAATGATTTTTTAGTGCGCAAAGAATTTTCATGAATTGCTTTTGCTATTAAATCTTTTCCTGTTCCGTTTTCACCTAGCACTAAAATGTTTGCATCAGTTGGAGCTATTTTTTCTATTTTAAAAAAAATATCCTTCATCACTTCCGAATTACCAATCAGTTCTTTGCCGATTACAGAAGAGTTAAAATCAACCGGTTCATCTGCTTTTCCTTTTTCTTTCAAATTCTTTTTAATACAGTCAATCAGTTTTTCATTATGCCATGGTTTCACCATAAAATCTGAAGCGCTTTCTTTTAAAGAACGCACGGCAAGATCAATATCGCCATAAGCTGTAATCATGATTACCGGCGCATTTGAGTCAAATTCACGGATTTTTTTTAACCAGAAAATTCCTTCGTTGCCGGTATTGATAGAACTGTTGAAATTCATATCAAGCAGGATGAGGTCAAAAGATTTTTTGGATAAAAGATGACGGATGTTTTCAGGATTCTTTTCTGTTACCACTTCTTTCACTTCTGTTTTCAACAACATTTTTACAGCTGTTAAAACATCTGTATCATCATCAATAATTAATATCGTTGCGTTTTTTACGTTCATTGGTTATAGAAGTTTTTTAGAAAAAATAAGCGCCACGAATTACACGAATTTTTACGAATAAAAAAAAGAAATATTGTCCACGCCTGTGTGGCTGATTCGTTCAGGCGGGGATCATAGGGATTTTGCTTGTCACCATACTCAATCGCCAATTATACACCATACTCTATGCATCATTCAAAGGCGAAACTTCTACAAATGAAAACAAATTCCCGTTATTATTTTTTTACTGCACAACAACTCTTTCCTGATTCGTGCCTATTCGTGCAATTAGTGGCTTCTTTATCATTCATGCGCTGTCTCAAAAACGGATACACACTGTATCATTTGCGAACACCCACTTTTTTATTATTTAAAAAATTCAATTGAAAATCAAATACTTGTGTTTTGGCACAGCTTTGTATCATTAGATAACAGAAAAAATTAAAACGGTTTTCATTCTAAAAGAAATAAAAAATAATTGTAACAAAAAAAGAATAACAATCGTATTTAAAACAAAACTTTAAACTTTTTAAAAACAAAAATCATGAAACTTCAGTCAAACAAATTGTTAGAAAATCTGACAAGAACCGAATTAAAAAATCTGACAACAGAAGTAAAAGAAACCGTGTTTATAAATTTAAAAAAAGAAAGAAAAAGAATTTTCAGTGCGGCCCAATTATGGGATATTCAACGCCGCAGAAAAAATCTTTATTCCCAAAAATTTTACTTCTGATAGAATCCAAAAATTTGGCATCCAAAAATGAATTTAAAAAAAAATCATGAAACTTCAATCAAATCAAACCGCCGGCTTACTGAAATCATTATCAAATGAACAAATGAGATTTCTGACCCTCGAAGTAAAAGAAACTGTGTGTATGGGTTTTAAAAAAGATAGAAAAAGGATTTTCAGCACGGCTCAGTTATGGGATATTCAACGTCGCAGAAAAAATCTTTTCAATCAAAAAAGTTATCTGTGATATTTACTAAAATAAACCTGCACAATATGCTTGTATCAAAAATGAACGGGAACTGTATCAAAAGCGTACACTTTTAGAAAATTATCTTTTCTAATTGATTGAAAAACAAGAGAATAAATAATGGCATGGCTTTGCGTATTTATCAGGAGATAAAAGGGATTTTTCAAAAAACAAAACAAAACAAAATAGTTTTCTTATCCGGTTTTAAAAAAAAGTTATGGACAGAGTAATTGAAAAAAAGAAATGGTCGTCAAAAAGAATTCTTACGATAGCCGGAATAGTAGCCGTGGTTGCACTCATTGCCGCAAGCTATTATTTCACATCAGGAAAGAGCAAATTGAATGTAGATACAGATCGCGTGACAATCAGTGAAATACAAAAAGGAACGTTCCAGGAATTTATTCCGGTGAATGGGGTAGTGCTTCCGCTCACTACAATATATTTGGATGCGGTTGAAGGCGGACGTGTTGAAGAAAAATATGTGGATGATGGAACCATGATGAAAAAAGGCCAACCGATTATAAGATTATCCAATACAGACTTGCAACTGGGTCTCGTAACCCAACAAACTAATGTTTATAATTTGCTTACACAAATGCAGATTTCCAAAAATGCTGCGCAGCAAAATACCGTAAGCAAACTCAATCAGATGACCGATGTGGAAAGTGAATTAAAAGAAGCAGAACGCATTTATAATTTAGATAAACATTTGTACGAACAGAAAGCAATTGGCTCGCAGGAATTTCAAAAAGCAAAGAATGATTATAATTATTATTTGCAAAAAGAAGAACTAACGAGGCAAATTCTTCACCAGGATTCCGCTTCTAATGAACAGCAAATTACCCAATCTAAACAATTGTTCAAAGGGTCGCAAAATGCATTGAATGTAATGCAGCAAAAAGTAGGCGACCTGATCGTTCGTGCACCAATTGACGGGCAATTAACATCACTTGATGCTGAAGTCGGCCAGTCAAAAAATAAAGGTGACCGTCTGGGGCAGATTGATGTGTTGAGTGGTTTTAAAGTTCGTGTAGATATTGATGAACACTACATTTCAAGAATATTTATCGGGCTAAAGGGAGATTTTGATTTCAACAATAAAACTTACAAACTCGAAATAAAAAAGGTATATACACAGGTTACAAATGGACGTTTCCAGGTGGACATGGAATTTGTGGGCGATGTACCGCAGGGAATTCGCCGCGGACAAACTTTGCAAATCCGTTTGGCATTGAGCGATGAAACACAGGCGCTGCTTTTACCAAAGGGTGGTTTCTATCAGCAAACGGGGGGAAACTGGATTTTTAAAGTAAGCGCAGATGGGAAAACCGCTTATAAAGTGGATATACAGCTTGGACGTCAAAACCCCGATTATTATGAAGTGTTAAGCGGTTTAAAACCTGGAGATAAAGTGGTAACAAGCAGTTATGAAAATTACGGAGATATGCAGGAATTGGTGTTGAAGAAGGATTAGGCAGTAAGCAATGAGATTGGATTAGGCAATGAGCAATGAGCTATCAGCTATCAGCAATGAGCGTGTCCAAGCTGATGGCTGATAGTTCCAAACAGAAAGCTCTTTACAGTTTCTCCCAATATCCAAAAATCATTTTTCTAATGCCTGTAACATCAGAATGGAGTTCATTAAAAACAGCTTCGTCTATATAAGAAAGATCTTTGGAAAGAATTAATTGATATTGAAGTTCAGAGCAGGAACCAGTACCGATTTGAAGAAAATTCGCAAGTTGAGCATTGGAATTTCGACCGCAACCTTCAGCGATATTAGTAGGTACTGAAGAAGAAGAACGACGCATTTGGCTTGTTAGTCCGAATAATTCTTCTTTAGGGAAATTTCTAGTAACTTAATAAGTTTTCAAAGTTAGTTCATGACTTCTTTTCCAGATTTCTAAATTTAAGAAATTACGCATAGCATTAATTTTTAAAGGTTAAAAAGATTAAATATAATAAATTAAAAACTCAATTGAATGAAGTTTTATAAAATCATTATTATGAAAAAAATTCTTCTGCCTCGATTGTTGGTAATAATGCTATTTTCAATGATATCATTAATTATTAAAAGTGAGACAAACTGCAATTTAAAATTCAATTGTAGCGTGAAAAAGAATATAGAATCTGAAATGTTTAATCAACAAAATGAATTTCCTTTATTCCCATCGGAAGAAGGATTTCTAATAAAAATTTAAATGTATGATGCTTGATGGCTGAATGCTGATAGCTCATGGCTCAAAGCTGATAACTTAAAAAAACAAACAATGATAAAAATCACCAATTTAGAGAAAATCTACCGCACAGAAGAAGTAGAAACGGTAGCATTAAACAAACTGACTTTTTCTGTAAAAGAAGGAGAATTCGTAGCCGTAATGGGGCCTTCCGGTTGTGGAAAATCAACGCTGCTGAATATCCTCGGATTACTCGATGATCCTGACAGTGGAAGCTTTCTTTTCAATGGAATTGAAGTAGCTCACTTCAACGAAAGAAAAAGAGCCGACCTGCGCAAACGTAATATTGGCTTCGTTTTCCAGAGTTTTAATCTCATTGATGAGTTAACTGTTTTTGAAAATGTGGAATTGCCTTTGATTTATCTTGGCGTAAAAGCGGATGAAAGAAAAAAGCGCGTGGAAGAAGTTTTGGATAAAGTGCAAATCATGCACAGAAAAAACCATTATCCGCAACAATTATCCGGCGGTCAGCAACAGCGTGTGGCGGTAGCGAGGGCAGTTGTAAATAATCCGAAATTAATTCTTGCGGATGAACCGACAGGAAACCTGGATTCATCCAATGGCAATGAAGTAATGCAAATGCTTACAGAATTAAATGAGCAGGGAACAACCATCATTATGGTTACCCATAGCGAGCATGATGCAAGGTACAGCCACCGTATTATCCGGATGCTGGATGGACAAACGGTTACAGAGAATATTTTGGTTTAACTATCAGGTTTGTGGTAACAGGTTTGAAAACAGGAATCCTCAATATTTAAGTTTATTGTAAGACGTTTTCAGGAAATTTCAAAAAGTTGAATTTCAGAAATGTTGTCAAAATCTTTTTATTGGAAGTAACAATATGATTAATTCCATTATCAAGCCTGATTGAAACCATTTCTGCACCAAATACATGGTTTCCTTTTGATTGATAAGCCTGGATTAATTTTTCAAAGATTGAAAGTCTGTTTTCATTTGGAAATAGAATTTTAGCCAAGGTTTTTATTTCCTGGTAAGCCCGGGAAGTTTCAGAATCATTTTTTTGTTTTGACGTTACAGCCAAAAATTCACTGGTGTTCTTTAAAGTTATAAAAAGATTATGATTAGGATTTAATAAATGCTGTGGGCAGATTGACGATAAACGGAACTTTTGTCCATGCACAAATCCAAACGTTAGTCAGAATTAGTAAATCAATCATCATGAGCAAACTCACGAATGTTAATAGAATCAAGTTCTCCACCTGAATCAACACTTCCAGGAAAGTTCCATTTCTTTTCAACCGGCTTTGGTTCAGTAAATTCTTTGATAACTATCTCTACGTTTTTGCCAAATATTGGTTTTGCTTCTTCACCTGTTTGATTGTATCAGGCTCAGGTTTTTTTCTCATTGTAATGGAACTTATAGCTGGTATAAATAGTAATTGAAGTAATAAAGAGTTGAATACCAATAAATGCAAAAGTGATGTTCAAAAATTATTTCAAAACTGCGTGGCGCAATATTATCAGAACAATTGGCTACAGCACATTGAATGTTACCGGCCTTGCAATAGGAATGGCGGTTGCATTGTTGATCGGCCTTTGGGTATATGATCAATATTCTTATGACAAATTCCTGCCGGAATATCAATCTGCTTACCGCGTACAACGAAACTTCGATAGTAACGGGGATACGCTTACGTTTCGAAGTACTTCATTGAAATTGGTGGAAGCCTTACGAAACCAGGTTCCGGAAATACAATACACTGCTGAAGCTCAATTATACGCGCAGCATGGATTAATGGTTAGTGATAAAAAATTATATCCGATAGGTGTCATTGCGGGAACTGATTTTTTGAAAATACTTCAATACCCTTTTGCAGAAGGAACCGTGAATACCGCTTTCAAAGATGCTTATTCTATTGTCATTACTCAGAAAATGGCAAAGGCTTTGTTTGGCAACGAAGACCCGATGAATAAAATGATTCGTTTTGATAACACCGATAATCTCAAAGTAACCGGTGTATTGAAAGACATCCCGGCAAACGCAACGATCGATTTTAATTTCGTAGTACCGTCAACTTATGTTTATCAAAAAAATCCTTCCGTAAAATCAGATGGAGAGCGTACTTATAGCAATAATAACCTTGAAACATTTGTTAAGTTAAAGGCAGGAATTACTTACGCACAGGTGGCCCCGAAAATCCGGAATATTGAGCATACTGAAAAAGGCAACACTAATGCGATGAGTTCTTATGTAACCCTCCAGCCTGCTGAGCGCTGGCATCTGTATTCCAATTATGTAAATGGAAAAGATACTGCCGGATTTTTGGTTTACGTAAATATGTTTTCTATAATTGGCTTGCTTGTTTTGATCATCGCCTGTATTAATTTCATTAATCTGACAACTGCACGTTCAGAAAAAAGAGCAAAAGAAGTGGGCATTAGAAAAGCGATTGGCTCGCAACGGAAAGATCTTATTCTCCAATTCCTTTCAGAAGCATTTTTATTAACTGTCATTGCATTTATTTTCTCATTATTGTTTGTGCAATTGGCGCTGCCTGCTTTTAATACACTTACGTCTTCTCACCTCACCATGCCTTATTCAAATGGATATTTTTGGTTATTAATGACAGGATGCATTTTGCTTACAGCATTACTTGCCGGCAGCAGGCCAGCCTTCTATCTTTCTTCATTCAATCCTGTAAAAGTTCTAAAAGGAACGATACATTCCGGAAGATCTTCTTCCCTTTCGAGGAAAATATTAGTGGTAATACAATTCAGTTGTTCCATTGCGCTAATAATAAGTACGGTCATTATTTATCAACAGGTAAATTATGCTAAAGACAGGCCTGCAGGTTATGATTTAAACAGGCTGGTGTCAACGAATATGAACGATGATCTTGCTAAAAATTATACTGCCTTAAAAAATGAATTGATACAAAAAGGTATTGTTTCATCTGTTACTACATCCACAAGCCCTGCAACTAATGTTTGGTGGCATACTGATATTGATGCATGGCCAGGCAAGAACGCGGGAGAAACAGTAGAAATGGGAAATATTTTTGTAAGTGAAGATTATTTTAAGACGGTCGGGATGGATATAAAAGAAGGTAGAAATTTTGCTGGCCCAAATGACAGTACAACAGTTATTTTTAATGAAGCAGCCATTAAAAGATTGAGGATTAAAAACCCGGTTGGCCAAAAAATAACGTGGGGAGGTAAAGAATATACAATTGCCGGCGTTGTCAAAGATGCATTGATGATATCACCTTTTAGCGCTGCCGATCCAACCATGTTTTATTGTTTTCCGGGTACACAAAATGTTATGTTGTATAAATTGTCTCCCGGTATTAAGACGCAGGATGCCATCACACAATTAACTTCCATCTTTAATAAATATGAACCGGCTTATCCTTACGATTATTCTTTTGCCGATGCAGAGTATGCTTCTAAATTTAAACTGGAAACACTGATCGGAAAACTAGCCGGATTATTTGCCGGGCTTGCCATTTTTATTTCCTGTCTTGGCTTGTTTGGCCTGGCAGCTTACGTGGCAGAGCAACGGACAAAAGAAATAGGCATTCGCAAAGTACTGGGTGCATCTGTTTCGCAGGTTTGGCTGTTATTATCAAAAGATTTTATTGTACTTGTTTTTTTGAGTTGCGTCATTGCATCGCCCATTGCCTGGTATTTTTTACACGACTGGCTGATGAACTATAATTATCGCATCAACATTGGCGCGGGTGTTTTTATATTGTCTGCATTGCTGGCCATTTTTATTACGGGAGTTACGGTTAGTTTCCAGGCGATAAAAGCGGCGATTGCCAATCCGGTGAAGAGTTTGAGGAGCGAGTAATGTAATAATGTGCTGATTAGATAATGTGGGACTCCCGGGAGCTAATGAAGGAATGAGAATAGGTAATATTTGTTGGTTTGCTTTCACAGGTTTTTAGAATGTTGTTGCAGTAACCGGATGATTAAATATATTAATAACTATAAATAAAAAAACATGAAAAAATTCGTTTTCTTTTTGTTGCTGGCAAATATTTGCCTTGCAATTAATGCGCAAAACAGATCCGGTAAAGAGCCTTATTTAACCAGGTCATTATCCGGCCAATCCATCAAAAATGTAACTGCTGAAACCAGTGGCGGAAACATTACTGTCACCGCCGCAAATGCTTCGGAAGCACGTGTCGAAGTTTTTGTTTCACAAAATGGCAACAATCAAAATCCGCTTTCAAACGATGAATTAA
>Ga0157370_10006031_pt1 | contig 13472 bp, 11 predicted proteins | sample C35metaG_FD_113463 | JGI IMG/M metagenome (GOLD analysis project Ga0157370, IMG submission 113463) | Corn rhizosphere microbial communities from Kellogg Biological Station, Michigan, USA - C3-5 metaG | ecosystem: Host-associated > Plants > Roots > Rhizosphere > Soil | place: USA: Michigan...
CACCGGCGTACTGCCGGACGGTCGCTTCACCTATTACAAGAATCCGAAGGGTGGCAGCTCCGGCAATACGGCGCGCGCCAATGCCAACCCGGCCTTTGGCGATGCGGTGATCAACCTGGCCAACAGCGATCAGGGCAGTGCCGACAGCCTCAGCCTTGCGCTGAAGAAGCCGTTTGCTGACGAATGGTCCGCGATGGCCGGCTTCACCTGGAGCCGCGCCACGGAAGTGAACCCGGGTACCTCGAGCGTGGCTCGCTCGAGCTACAGCAACAACGTCTGGGTGAACCCGAACGAGGACAAGGCGAGCACCTCCAGCTACTCGATTCCCAAGCGGGTGATCGCCTCGTTGACCTGGCAGCACCGCTTCTTCGGCGACTATGCCACCAGCGCCACGGTGTTCTATGACGGGCACTCGGGCACCCCGTACAGCTGGCGCTTCGGCAACGACGCCAACGGCGACGGCTTCACTTCCGATCTGGCCTACATTCCGAACAAGGGCGATATCAGTTTCGCGCCGGGAACGACGCAAGCACAGCAGGATTCGTTCTGGGCATACATCGACAACGACAAATACCTGAAGGACCACAAGGGCCAGATCGCCAGCCGCAACGGTGCTCGCGCCGCGTGGATCAACCAGGTTGACCTGAGCTTCAGTCAGGAGATCCCGGGCCTGTTCAAGGGCAACAAGGGCATCATCCGCCTTGACGTCTACAATCTTGGCAACATGCTCAACAAGAAGTGGGGCGTCGATCATCGGGCTACCTTCCCGCTGGTGCGCAACCTTGCCGACTTCGCAGGCGTGGATGCCAACGGCAAGGCGATCTACGACATCAGCAAGTCGGCTTACAAGGACAGCAATGGCAACTACAGCCCGCTGCCGTTGCCGCGCGCTGACGAGTTGAACGGGCCGACCCAGCGTTGGTCGATCCTGGCCACGCTCCGCTACACGTTCTGAGCAGATCGCCGTTCCCGTAAACATGACCGGCACCCGCAAGGGTGCCGGTTTTTTTTGGCTTGACCGAGTCATGCCGGCGCGTGAAGCTAGCCGGTCGGCTGCTTGCGCCACCGCATGCGCGATACAAGAAAGAAGACAGGAGAACCCCCGAATGAACGACATCAACGCCGGATCGCCCGGCAAGCCGGCGACGGTCAGCGCACGCATCTCTCCGATCGGAGGGCTGGATATCCTGTCCCGCAACGAGGTGGCGCGGTTGCGTGGCGCCAGTGGATCGGGCCTGCATGCGCTGCTGCGCCGCTGTGCCCTGGCGGTGTTGACCTCGGGCAATGTCAGCGACGATCCGCGGGCGATTCTTGAGCAATATCCCGATTTCGACATCCAGGTGTTGCAGCAGGATCGCGGTATCAAGATCGAGCTCACCCGGGCGCCGGCCCAGGCTTTCGTGGACGGCCAGATCATTCGCGGCATCAACGAACTGCTGGTTGCCGTGGTACGCGACATCGTCTACGTGTCGACCCAACTGGAGCAGATCGGGCTTGATCTGGACGGCTCCGCCGGACTGACTCAGGGCGTTTTCGAGATCCTGCGCAATGCGCGCATCCTCAAGCCTCACATCGATCCCAACCTCGTGGTGTGCTGGGGTGGCCATTCGATCTCGCGCGATGAATACGACTACACCAAGCTGGTCGGCTATCAGCTCGGTTTGCGCGGACTCGACATCTGCACTGGCTGCGGACCAGGGGCAATGAAAGGGCCGATGAAAGGCGCGACCATCGCGCACGCCAAGCAGCGACGCCGCAGCAACCGATACATCGGCATCACCGAGCCGGGCATCATCGCGGCTGAATCGCCGAACCCGATCGTCAACCATCTGGTGATCATGCCGGACATCGAGAAGCGGCTTGAGGCCTTCGTGCGCATCGGGCACGGCATTCTGGTATTCCCCGGTGGCGTGGGCACGGCCGAGGAAATCCTTTATCTGCTGGGCATCCTGCTGCACCCGGACAACGCCGGCTCGCCGTTTCCGTTGATCTTCACCGGCCCGCGCGAATCGGCTGCCTACTTCGAGCAGATCGACCAGTTCCTGCGGCTGAGCCTGGGTGACGAAGTGGCCCAGCATTACCAGATCATCGTCGACGACCCGGCGGCGGTGGCGCGCGCGATGATCAAGGGCATCGACAAGGTGCGCAACAACCGCCTGGACACCAAGGACGCGTTTTTCTTCAATTGGGCCTTGCAGATTCCACTGGAATTCCAGCTGCCGTTTCGACCCACGCATGCCGCGATGCGGGCATTGCAGATCCATCGCGATCGCCCGCGCCATGAACTGGCGGCCGATTTGCGCCGGGCGTTTTCAGGCATCGTTGCGGGCAACGTAAAGGAGGAGGGCGTGCTCGCCATCGAGCAGCATGGTCCGTTCGAGATCGACGGCGATCTGGACATCATGCGTGCGCTGGACAAGTTGCTGCAGGCATTCGTGGGACAGCACCGGATGAAGCTGCCCGGCGGCACGGCATACGTGCCGTGTTATCGCGTCGTGACGGCCTGAAAAGCACGCGAGGCCATCGCAGCGATGGGCTTGACAGCCAGGCGGACCCTCGACAAACTACGCAGCTCACGCCCGAATAGCTCAGCTGGTTAGAGCACTTGACTGTTAATCAGGGGGTCGCTGGTTCGAGTCCAGCTTCGGGCGCCAAGTAGATAAAAAGCCGGCTTTTGCCGGCTTTTTTGTTTCCATGAGCATCGCGCCTCATGCTTGAACACAGGCTGCGGCCTGCTCTGCGCTGGCCGGTGCACCGCGGATGCGGCCCGAGTTGGAGACGAACACGCTGAGCGCGTGTGCCGAATCGTTTGGCTGGCAGAACACGAGCGTAAGGTTGCTGCCGCCGGCGCTGCCATCGGGACGAAAACGCACGAAATGACGACCCGAGCTGCTCTTTACGATCAGCTTCCCGGCATAGCCGGGGCCGGTATATAGCGGCATGTTGTCCGGCTGGTCATCGGCGTTGCTGTCGTGGCCAAGCAGCCAGCCGTTGTCCCACCGCGTGTCGTTACTGCAGCTTGCGCCATCGCGACTGGGGCAGAACAGGGTGCGTTTGCCGCTGATGACGGCGGTCTGGCGTGCGTGCTGCAGTCCTGCGATGAAATCCGTCTGGGCGACCTGCAAGACGTTCCGGTTCATCAGATTTCGCAGAGGCGGTATGGCCAGCCCGGCAAGCACCGCCGTGATGGCGAGCACCATGATCTGTTCGATCAGGGTGACGCCATCTTGTCCGTGCCATCGGCTCGAATCCCTGAAAACCTTCATGGCGCCGCTTCCTGCCTGTCGGGAAGGCCCATGCTAGGGCGCGGTTGTCACCGGGCCAGTGGCGGGAAGGTGGCGTGAGCGTCGGTATATGCTGACGTTTCCTGTCAGCAGGGTCGATTTAAAATGACCTGCCTAGCCCACATCTGTAGCCGATGACCGACCGCTTCCAACTCGTAGCTCCCTATAAGCCGTCCGGCGATCAACCGCTGGCGATCGAGCGCCTCGCCGCAGGATTCGAGGCCGGGCTGGCTGCACAAACCTTGCTGGGCGTGACCGGTTCGGGCAAGACGTACACGATCGCGAACGTGATCGAGAAGGTGCAACGCCCGACCATCGTCATGGCGCCGAACAAGACGCTCGCTGCGCAGTTGTACGGGGAATTCAAGGAGTTCTTCCCGAACAACGCGGTGGAATACTTCGTCAGCTACTACGACTACTACCAGCCGGAAGCCTACGTGGTGGCGTCGGACACCTTCATCGAGAAGGACGCCTCGATCAACGAGCACATCGAGCAGATGCGGCTGTCGGCTACCAAGGCGCTGCTGTCGCGGCGCGATTCGATCATCGTCGCCACGGTGTCGGCCATCTACGGTCTCGGCAATCCGGAGGACTACCTCAGCCTGCGTTTGATCCTGGCCAAGGGCGAACGCATCGACCAGCGCAAGCTGATCCACCAGCTGACCGAGCTGCAGTACACGCGCAACGAGATGGAGCTGCGTCGCGGCACGTACAGGGTTCGCGGCGAGATCGTCGATGTGTTTCCGGCCGAGTCGGAGACCGAGGCGTTGCGCATCGAGCTGTTCGATGGCGAAGTGGAGAACATGGCGCTGTTCGATCCGCTTACCGGCGAGACCATCCGCAAGGTGCCGCGCTACACCGTCTACCCGCGAACGCATTACGCCAGCACCCGCGAAAGCGTGCTCAACGCGATCGAGACCATCAAGGTCGAGCTGAAGGATCGGCTGGAGTTGCTCTATCGCGAGAACAAGCTGGTCGAGGCGCAGCGGCTGGACCAGCGCACGCGTTTCGACATCGAGATGATGACCGAGGTGGGTTACTGCCAGGGCATCGAAAACTATTCGCGCCACCTGACCCGGCGGGCGCCCGGAGAGCCGCCGCCGACGCTGTTCGACTACCTGCCGGCGGACGGATTGCTGGTGATCGATGAGTCCCATGTCACCGTGCCCCAGCTTGGGGCCATGTACAAGGGTGACCGGTCGCGCAAGGAGACGCTGGTCGAATTCGGCTTCCGGCTGCCCTCGGCGATGGACAACCGTCCACTGAGATTCGAGGAATGGGAACAGCGAATGCCGCGCTCGATCTTCATCTCGGCCACGCCGCGGGGCTACGAGCTGGATAAATCCGGCGAGGCGGTGGTCGAGCTTTTGGTCCGGCCGACGGGTCTGGTCGATCCGGAAGTGGAGGTCCGCCCCGTTCGCACCCAGGTCGACGATCTGCTCAGCGAGGTGCACAAGCGGGTGGCCTCCGGCGACCGCGTGCTCGTCACCACGCTGACCAAACGCATGGCCGAGAACCTCACCGAATACCTGGCCGAACACGAGGTGAAGGTGCGCTACCTCCATTCGGATATCGAAACGGTCGAGCGCAGCGAAATCATCCGCGATCTCCGGCTGGGCGAGTTCGACGTGCTGGTCGGCATCAATCTGTTGCGCGAAGGACTCGACATGCCCGAAGTCTCGCTGGTGGCGATTCTCGATGCGGACAAGGAAGGGTTCCTGCGTTCCACCGGCTCGCTGATCCAGACCATTGGCCGCGCCGCCCGCAATGTCCGCGGCAAGGCGATCCTCTATGGCGACCAGATCACGCGCTCGATGCAGGCCGCGATTGACGAAACGGCCCGCCGACGTGAAAAGCAGATGTCCTGGAACGAACAGCAGGGCATCGTCCCGACTACCATCGTGCGGCGCATCGCCGACATCATGGAAGGCGCGCGCAGCGAGGCCGGCAATCGCCGTGGCAGCAAAGCTTCACGCGGCCGCGTTGCCGTGGCCGAGCAACCGGCCGAGTATGCAGGGCTGAGTGCGCAGCAGGCCGCCGGCATGCTGAAAAAGCTCGAGGCGCAAATGTACAAGCATGCGCAGAACCTGGAGTTCGAGGACGCGGCCAGATTGCGCGACCAGATCCACCGGTTGCGGGAGCAGGCCTTGCGTTGAGTGGCCATATTGTCGAGAACCAATGACTACCGTATACTGCGCGGCTCGCGTGGCAGCACCAACGCGAGACGGGCGGTTAGCTCAGCGGTAGAGCACTACCTTGACATGGTAGGGGTCACAAGTTCGATCCTTGTACCGCCCACCAATATCTAACCTGTTGATCTGACAGGTAGAAAAGGGGAATCCTACGGGGTTCCCTTTTTCATTTCTCCCTAGAGAACATTCACAAAATAAGCCCCTCGTGCACAGTTGGCAATGTGCACAGATTGGCGTGCACACATGCCGGTGTGCATATCCCTAGCTAAGTTACTGTTCCCCTTGGATATAGCCCTACCTAGTAAAGGTAGGGGGCATAGTCATGCCCCTGTCGCTACGCTCCAGCGTCTACCGCTGAGCTAACCGCCCGTCTCTTAGACGCTCATAGAACGCCATAGAGAGGAACACACACCCAGCCTCTAGGGGCTTCGGGGGTAAGGTTAGGGACGCTCTCAGGCGTGGCATTGTTGCTTGCACGGGCTGGGGTAGGAGGGGGCATAGGGGGTACGCTATATACAGTATTACGGGTAGTAATTTTCTAGGGGAAATTGGCTGAGTCGCCAACCCAGTATCTAGCTGAAAGGTTGGCTTCTCGTCTGCGCAGGGGGATTTATGGCTCTCAGGTTTATGTCCGCGTTCGCACTCGTAATTCTTCTTTCATCGTGCGGAACGGCACCCAGCACACGCAAAATCAATTTAGTCAGCATCGGCATGAGTAAGACGGAAGTCATCTCCATCATGGGCCTTCCCGATAGCTCGGCGGGAAAGGAAGGCGTCGAATACATGAAATATCGTCTAGCCACGTCAGGGCTCGATTTTGACGGGAGCGACACTTCCGATTATTTCGTACGCATCGTTAACGGTAAGGTGGATGCGTTTGGCCAGAGGGGGGACTTCGATACGACCGCTGAGCCGGTCAAGCGCATTGAAGTGCAAATCAAACAGCCATGAGTCAAGTGACGCACTCAGTTAACGAATCGCTCAATGGAACACTAGAGCCGCTCTCTCGCTCTCTCGCCGCCGCTGACGCAGGGTGTAACCTGCTACTATGCGCCTACACCTAGCCTAGCTGGGCATCTGAGGTAGACCCCATAGCTTCCCTGGGAGGTGGTGGGGGAAGCTTCCGATGGTCTGAGGGACTCTAAGCCTCCCACCATGCCCTAGGTGCGTATAGGGCAGCCTCGTATAGCAGGGGCCTAGTGTGTGCTGTCGGAAGCTGGAGCCGCGCTCTAGCCATAGCTGACGTACAAGGCGTCCCTATGAGCCTTCCAAGGGAAGACGCATGACCGCTCTTCATGTAGTTGGGTCGTTGCTAATGCTATGCGTCGTTCTGGGCGTGTTTTCCAGAAAGGCTCCGGCCACCCCGAAAGAGTCGCCTATCGCTGATGTAGTGGCTGGCATTGTGCGTAGATGGATACATATCATCTCTCAGCCGATCGTCTATCTTTGGCGCACTTTAAGACACCGTTTCCGCTTCGAGGGTATTTTTAATACGTTTCTGAAGTTCGCTGTACCAATATCAATAGTGATAGCTAGCATAATAATCTATTTGGCTATAACGCTACCCTATCGGAACTGTGTTAATAGCTATTTGCAGCGTTATAACGCCTCAGAGAGCGACGCTAAGTATTATTGCAGTCAAGGGAATTGAAACAATCGTCTATAGGTCAACACACCCAACCTACCTATAAAAATAATTATTCTTTCCCAACAACCCTTAATTTAGCCATACGCTCTACATCGTCGTTATATTCAGTGGCTATCTTAGCCTCAATGGCTAGATGCTTAGTTACTTCTGCTTTAGAGGGCCGGCCAACAGGCCGGGTAACGCCTACAGCTTTAAGTAGCTCCTTTACAGCACCTAGGTTGTAGGCCTCAGTTTCCTTCTTAAGAACCTCTAGGGCTACGTCACGCCAATAGAGCTTATGTTCCTGATCCCAGCCTTGCTCCTTAGCGTAGGTATCTAAGGTTAGGAGGCTTACGCCCCATTTCTTAGCTAGCTCCGAATGAGAGTGGGTTCTAATGTATGCCTCTTTACCTTCCTTAGGGATGTTCATGGGTGGTTCTCCTTATTGTTATTAGTAATAGATGTAGTCCTACACAATCCTTCGGATTATGTAGGTGGGGAAGAGCAAGAGCTTTACCCTCAAAAGAATAGGATTAAGTTGCTCTTAGCTCTTGTTCTATACTTCTAAGCGTCCGCTCTTGCTCTTACCACCTATGCCAATACTTTGGCATAGGACTGTATACATATATAGATATATTGTTTATGAGCGTTAATGGGAGTAACGGAAACGTAGTTTTCAATATTCCCACCTACGTTCAACTGATTCACTTTTCCTTAGAAGCTCCTAAGAGAAAATGAATCACTTAGGGCAACTAAGTGACTCCGCCGAATCAGTTAGGCAACCTTACTTAGCCCTTTAGTCCATCTGAGGATGGTTCCCCTGGGCTGAGCTAAGAGCTTAGCCACCTCAGACCTAGACATACCTTGCTCTAGCACTAGGTATTGAGCCTGTTTCTTAATGTCCCTCTTAGCCATAACCTCATTACTCTTAGTCCTTGGGTAAGGGTCTTGAGCTAGGCTCTTATCAATAATGGCGGTTCTACCTAGACAGTCCCTTAGGTGTTGAGCCATATCCTCATTCTGTGCAAATAGGCTAACTTGAGATTGGTTATCCCTGTCCCTAATGGCGGTTCTGAGGAAGCATTGAAGGCTGGACTCATAGAAGCGTTCATAAGTTAGAGCTAGCCGTATGTCCTCAGGCTTTATGCCCATCATTCCGCTTAGTGTCTCTAGGCTTCTAAGATCATCGGGACTCATGTTGCCGTGTTGGAAACAAGCAGCAGCCTTGAAGCCTCTAAGATGATTGAGCCCCCTGCTATCAATGGGGCAGCTAAGTCCGTTAGCGGGATGCTCGTAGTCCATCCAAGCGTGAGTGAACACAAGGACAGGCTCCCCTTCGATGCGTCTATAGACTTCATCTAACAGGGTTTTACCTTGTACGCCGTCAGCCCATTTATCTTGAACCTTTCCATCTGGGGTAGTCAGACAGAGGGACTTAGACCATCGGCTACCTGTCACCATCGGGTAGATGGTTACGGGACAGGAATAGCCCTCAAAGGTGGGTGTGAACTGGGAGTCCTCAAATTCCCAACCTTGAGCCTTGGCGTGTACGCCTAGCAATGTACGGGTGACATTGTTGGCGAGGATATGAACCTCTTGGGCTTGGTCGAACCTAGAGAGATAGTCCTTATAGGCCACAATGCGTACAAGCCGCTTCATGTTCCTATCTAGGTTATCCACCTCCACTACAGCGTCCTTATCTAAGAGCGCCTCAAAGACTTCTAGAGTGGTTTTCTGGAAGGTGCTTTGGCTAGCTCCCTCCTTGACGATGGCCTCTAACTCAGCCTTACTGTCAGGGAGAACAGAAGCAATGCCTCTCTCATCTACATGGACAAAGGGGGCTAATCCGTTCTGATAACTATTATGGCTGAAATTGTGACTCTGGCATGAGGAGATGCTAGGCACCTCGTCTAATACGAGCACCCAACTACGCAACAGAAAGGGGCTAATACGCTGTAGGGCTTCATGGGTGATGACTACGACATCTGAGGCTTTCTCAGCTAGAGCCGCCTCTACATTATTCACTACTGCGCCAGTCGTATCTGAATTGATAGAGCGGGCTTCAACCCCCGCCATCCTTAGCCTTACTTCTAGCTCTTTGGTTAGCTTGTTGGTTGGCAAGGCATACACAATGCGCTTGCCCGATTGAACAATAGTCGGAAGCTTGGTTATAAGCCTTTCAGTCTTACCTGATCCGGGCAGAGCCTCCGCTAAGTAAATAACTTTCTTCAATTACACACGCTCCATATTTTCTAAATCTAACCTATGCGTTTCAGCATCACGTTACTGAAGCACCTCGGGATTAAAGTCATCTACACATTTCTTAAGCATACGCTCTGAGGTGAATAGCTCACCAAGAGGGGAGCCCTGAGGGAGGTTAAGGCATAGGTAGATGCCGTCTTGTCTTAGCTGGTAGTTAACACCCTTATACGTCTTAAGCTCACCTACTAGCTTATTGTTCTTCTCTTTAATATGCGCATCTAGATCAATGGCTCTAGCCTGCCGTTCCTCTCTATAAGCCTGTTCCGCTGGCGATACGTAGTTACTTCCCATCGTTATTCTCCTTACCTTTATTTAATAGTTGATCTTTAAGAGCGTTCCATAGTTCCTTCTCCGCTCTGTTAGTAGCGTTTTTACCTGTCAAGACTGAGCCTCCCTCTACGCCTACTACGTATCCTTGTTCGTCCCGTAAGACTATTGAGGCTTTGGGCTTGGTGGCTGACCCATTCATCTGAGCGTCTAGAGAAGCTCTAATCAAAGGATCATCTTTATATAAGCCTGTAATAGCCTTCTCCTTAGCTAGCTCCCATGAGTCCTTAACATCCTTAGGGTTGCTTAGACTGAACTTACGCTCAGGGTTAGAATCAAATAGACTCATAATTCAATCACTCTATACTTGCTTGTCTTATTAACTCCTAGGGTAGAGCGTTCTTTCTCTACTAGGCCTAGGTTAATTAGCTTCTGTAGAATCTTTCTAACGCCGGTGAGGGTTAGTCCTGTCATCTTCGATAGCTTGATTACGCTAACTGTAGTCCATCCTGTAGCGTCTCTATCGTTCCTTAGGATTAGATAGATAACCTTAGATGGGATGGTGTTTAGTCCTTCATGCTGGACACTTCTTAGTTCTTCTACTACGTTCATTACAGCTCCTTATATGTTCCTAGGTCACGCTAGGAAGTTCTTAGTTACTTACTACTACTTGAAAAGGTGGGGAAAGTACTCTCAAAGAAAAGTAATCCCTATGTACCTTTCTTAGTGTTATATGTACATTGACTCGAAAAGTGGGGAAAACTGGTACAAACTATTCTGACAAAAAATTCTTGTTCCTTACCCTATTGACTGAGAAACTAGGGGAAAGGGGTTCATTCTGAGCGGTACTTTTTCTTTAGCTCTACCTAGTACTACTCGAAAAGTCGCCTAAACTCCTACAAAGAAAGTTAAATTATTTGTCATGTCATGACCTAGCCATAGATACAGTGAAGCCCTGTAAGGCTCATCCAACCCCTGACTAATACCTGAGTAGTAGTGAGGGGCTAGGAGGGCCGTACAGGGCTTCTATGGAGGTTACAGGGCTACTTAATCTATTAGATGGAGAACATCCTTTACGCTCAGGTGGCTATAGCGGGCTACACTCCTTGTATCCCTATGCCCACTGACTATCATTATTTGAGCATTGTTAAACCCCTTCCTAGCTACAGCCGTTATCCGTGTATGGCGTAGTTGGTGGAGCTTCACACTCCTATCTAGGCCCGCTAGATTCCTGGCCCTCCTAACAGCCGTAGAGACGCTATGAGGGGCTAGTGCAAATAGTCTAGAGTCCGGTAGGGGCTTGCCCTTAGGATGCCTTAGAGACGCTTCTAGAAGCTCTATAGCCCTATGCGTAAGGGGAACAGACCTTGTTCCGTTCTTACCGTCTACAACATCGGCTATGCGTTCCCCTAGGTGTAGACATGAGGGGGTGAGCTTAAGTATCTCTGACCTACGCATAGCGGTTTCATAGGCGAGCTCTACTACTAGCGCCATAGATGGGTTGAGCTTGGCTAGGAGCCTGTCTAGTTCCTCCTTGCTCACTACCTTATCGCTAGCCTTGGAGGGAGCAGGTAGGGCTATGTCCGCTAGAGGGTTGGCTATGTCTATCAGTAGTTCTCTCTTAGCGAACTTGAACAGCCTAGACATGAAGGCTAGTTGGCTTCTACAGGTGGCAGACTTCACCTTGGCTAGCCTAGCTAGCTTGAAGTCATTAACCATCTTAGGTGTTATGTCTTGGATGGATTGGGGGAACGCTTGGGCTAGCTGCTTGGTGATGACCAAGGCTTGTAAGTAGCTACCTTTCCCCTTAAGGCGAGCCTCCCTGTAGGCCATGCCTAAGGTGTAGAGGGTGTGCACCCTATGCCGCTTCCTGAGCGCCTCCTGTTCCTCTGCCCAAGCCCGCGCTTGTTCCTCAGTACGGAAGGACTTGGAGAGGGAGGCTTGTCCCTTGATACGTACCTGTACGTTCCAGCTCCCGCTGGGAAGAGGTCTGATGTTTGCCATGTTGTGAACTCCTAAGGTGTGAACGGAGTTCTCTAGGAAGCGCTTAGCCATCTACATTCAGCGGGTTAGACCGGGCTGCTTGACATGGTAGGGGTCACAAGTTCGATCCTTGTACCGCCCACCAAATTGATGGCATTCGCCCGGCAGTTGCTTGCTCGCAAGGCGGTTGCACACAGCAGTCCAGAAGGCCGCCTCGCAGGGCGGCCTTCTGCTTTTTCGGCGCCCCGGTTTTCTTTTTCGAGCGATACCTTGCCGCTTGGAAGTGCCACGCGCGTCGCAGGCATCGGCGAAGCTCAAATTCAGCTTGCAGACAGCCGCTGCCAGATGTACGTTACCAGTCTCGTTCAGGATGGCTTTCCAGCGCCCGGCACGGTGTGACCTCTCGGTCGCCCGTTGGCCATATGGCGACGCCGGAAAGCTTGGGGTACGGGCTGCGAACACCGGGGAAAACTGGCGCCATCGCGGCTCAGTCGGGATCTTTGTTCATCACTCGCGGGTGAACACTGTTGGGGGTGGACAAGCGGGGGCGTGACTACGCTTTCGCTGTCCCATACAAGGGGAGGGGGACGATCTCGCTTGCGAATGCTTTTGGCGACGATGGGCCGAGCCTGCGGCCGCCTCGGGTCCGGCGCTGGCATTCCACACCGCGCAGCGGGAATTTCAAGAACTCAAGACCGGACAAGATCGCTTGTCGATCCAGGCGTGCCGCCTGGGTCCGTCAGCGGCTTGCCAGATGACGATGCTTCGGAATGGCCAGGCACCACCGGGTCGCGGTGATGGCTTGGCCCCTTACGTTTACTGACGTCCTGCTTCCCCATGCGGATCAAGCATGCCGTGCAGAACCGATCGCTCGATTCACAAACTGGAAGAGCATTTACTGGGAGACATCGCATGGCCAAGCAAAGCAGTCAGAAGTTCATCGCACGCAATCGCGCGCCGCGCGTGCAGATCGAATACGACGTCGAGGTATATGGCGCGCAGAAAAAGGTGCAGGTGCCTTTTGTCATGGGCGTGATGTCGGATCTCTCCGGTGCCAACGCGGGTGAGCTGCCGGCCATCGAGGACCGCAAGGCGCTGGAGATCGATGTCGACAATTTCGACAACCGTCTGCAATCAATGAAGCCGCGAGTCACCTTTGCGGTGCCGAATACGCTGACCGGCGAAGGCAACCTGGCCGTCGACATCACGTTCGAAAGCATGGACGACTTCTCCCCGGCCGCCGTCGCCAGGAAGGTCGGTGCCGTGGCCAAGCTCCTCGAGGCGCGCACCCAGCTCGCCAACCTGGATACCTACATGGACGGAAAAGCCGGCGCCGAAAACCTTATCGCGCAGGCGTTAAAGGATCCGGCCCTTCTGCAGTCATTGGTTTCGGCACCCAAGCCCGCCGATGACAACAACAAAGACGGGGAGTAAGCACGCATGGCAACCGAAAATCTGGCCGAAAAGGGCGGCGCGGTACAAACTCTCGATGCCGGCGACTTCGCTGCGCTTCTGAGCAAGGAGTTCAAGCCCAAAAGCGATCGCGCGAAGGAAGAAGTCGAGTCCGCGGTGCGCACGCTGGCCGAGCAGGTGTTGAACAAATCCGACATCGTGTCCGACGACGTCGCGCAGACCATCAATGCCTATATCGCCGAGATCGATCGCAAGCTCAGCGAGCAGATCAACCTGATCATGCACCACGCCGATTTCCAGAAACTGGAAAGCGCCTGGCGTGGTCTGCATCACCTGGTCAACAACACGGAAACGGATCAGCAGCTGAAGATCCGCGTGATGAACATCTCCAAGAAGGAACTGGCCAAGACCCTGAAGCGCTACAAGGGCACGGCGTGGGACCAG
>Ga0157370_10006035_pt1 | contig 13470 bp, 12 predicted proteins | sample C35metaG_FD_113463 | JGI IMG/M metagenome (GOLD analysis project Ga0157370, IMG submission 113463) | Corn rhizosphere microbial communities from Kellogg Biological Station, Michigan, USA - C3-5 metaG | ecosystem: Host-associated > Plants > Roots > Rhizosphere > Soil | place: USA: Michigan...
GCGTGGTAGCCGAAGCCCGCGAGGCCGAAGCTCTCGACCACCGTCGCCTTGCCCGAGCGGCCCGCATAGCCCGCGTCGGTGCCGCCGCCGGTCATCGGCGTCAACGCGAGGTCGCGGTCGATTTCCTTGTAAATCGCCTGCGCCTTCTCTGCCAATGCGCGACCCTTCGCGCCCGCCACGAATGCTGGGCGGCCGACCTCGACCTTCACCGTCGTCTCGGTGTCGGGAATCAGCTTGCCGCTCGCGATCTTCGCCTGCAGCACTTCGTTGAGTTTCTTCTCGGCGCCCGGCTGCGTGATGCGGATGTCGCCCAGTGCCTGCGCCTTCTCGGTGATCTGGTTGATCGGGCCGGTGGCGCGCGCCACGGTCCAGTTGAGCGTCACGCCCGGGATGTCTTTCGCGAGGTCCTTGGTCTGCAGCATCTGGTACGACAGCTCGTACAGCGCGTTGCGGCCCAGCTCGGGCGCGGCACCCGCGTGCGCCGCGCGGCCCTTCACTTCCATCGTCGCCTGCGCAATGCCGGCCGCGCCGAGCAGCAGCGACTCGCCCTTGGCCACCGACTTGGCCGCCGTCGGTTCGAACGACAGCACCGTATCGTGCAGGTCGGCCGTGGTGGCGATGAGTTCGCCCGAGCCCACCGAGCCCACTTCTTCGTCGGGGTTCACCAGCACGGTGACCGTGTCGTAGTCGCGCCAGCCCGCATCGGCGAGGATCTTCAGCGAGGCCAGCATCACCGCGATGCCGCCCTTGTCGTCGGCTATGCCGGGGCCGTAGATGCGGTTGCCGTCCACCTTGTAAGGCTGGCTGCCGAGGATGCCGGCCGCATACACCGTGTCCATGTGGCCCTGCAGCATGATCTTGCGCTTGCCCGTGCCCTTCCGCGTGCCGATGACGATGTCCGCGCCCGCGCCGGCTTCTGTCTTGCGGCGCTCGGTCTTGAAGCCCGCGGCCTTCAGGCGCCCCTCGATCACGTCGGCCATCTTGAGCAGGCCCTCGACGTTCAGGCTGCCCGATTCGATCTGCACCATCTCCTTCAGGTTGTCGATGACGGCGGGCTGCGCCTTCTCTGCGGCGGCGAGCAGCTTGGCATCGGGCGCGGCCTGCACGGCGATGGCGGCCAGGGCGAGACCGGAGGCCAGCGCGATGGAACGCAGGGCGAAGAAGGACGAAGAGTGCATGGACATGAGGGTTCCCGTTTGGCTGAAGTGAATGGCGGGCGACAGCATAGCGGCGGCATGGGAGAAGGCTGCGCAAATCGGCGACAGCGCGACGCTACGTCCAGCGGCGATGCGGCCCCCCGGCGCACGATCCTCAGTTCTCAGCGCATCGGGCCGTACTGCTGCCGAAAACGCTCCTGCAACTCGATCGCGCCGCGCATTCTCGGATCAGCCATGTCGCGCCGCATGCGCTCCTTGTCGGCGGCATCCCTCCTCATCGCCTCCACCAGCCGGTTCTGGTCTTCCTGTCTTTCGCTTCTCTGGCGCTCCCTGTGCTCCCGGGTCTCGCGCAAGTCGGCGTCTGCCTTGGCCCGCTCCTCCCGCTCATTGGTTGCGCCGTCACGCGGACGGCCCAAGGCCTTGAGGATTCCCAGCAGCGTAAACGCGAGGCCACTCCGCACCGGGTTTGCCTGTTCCTTCGCGGGCTGGCTATCGCCTGGCACCTCCGCAGGCACTCTGTGAGCCGATGCGCATCCTGTGACGGCGGCGAACAGGAGCGGAATCAAGACGACGCCGACGAAAGCGCGCTGAATAGACGATGAAGAAGAGGCCATGGCGTTGCATTGTCGAAAGCGAGCTGGTGCTGCAACAGTGTTGAAAGTCATGGCTGTGTAAAGCGGCAAGGCTGCGAAGACGCCGATGACCATGGGGATCCCTCATGCATCCGCCGGCATCCTGCATGCGCATGTCGTACGGCAGAATTCGGCCGGAAGCGGGCGCGCTCTTCACGCCAAGACAGCATGCGTTCGAGACCCTGACACACAGGAAGGAGGACTGGCGATGCCCAGGCATTCAATTTTCGCGATGGCCTTCGCGAAGGTCTATCCGATGTACGTTCAAAAAGCGGAACGCAAGGGCCGAACGAAAGAAGAAGTCGACCAGATCATTTGCTGGCTGACAGGCTACGACGAAGCAGGACTGCGTCGGCAGATCGAACGGCAGAACGATTTCCAGACTTTCTTCGCCGAAGCGCCGGCCCTTCACCCGAACAGCCCGCTCATCAAGGGCGTGGTCTGCGGCGTTCGCGTGGAAGACATCGACGATCCGCTCATGCAGAAGATCCGCTACCTGGACAAGCTGATCGACGAGCTTGCCAAAGGGAAGGCGATGGAAAAAATTCTGCGGGTGTAGGTTGTGAAGGTCAGCGCCGGAAGCAGAGGCTCTCCCGAAGGCGCCTGCCTGCAGCAACTGTTCGATCTGGCCACGACGGTAGAGGCCGTGCAGCTGCGGTGAGCGGCACGGCGCCTCGAACTCACACCACAGGCAACAAGGCCCCCGTCATCAACCGCAGGTTCTGCACCGCCGCCCCTGCGGCCCCTTTGCCCAGGTTGTCCAGGACGGCGCTCAAGACGATCTGCCCCGTGCGCTCATTCCACGCGACACCAAGGCTCATGTCGTTCGAGCCGTTGTGCACTTGCGGATCGAGCTCCGTCATCGGTGCGCCAGAAGACATCGGCATCACGCGCACATGCACTGCATCGCGGTACCGTTCCACGAGGCACTCATGGATGCGAGCGCCAGACACACCGGCGGGAAGCATCCGCGCGTGCAGCCCGATGGTGAGCACGATGCCCTGCCGGTAGCTGCCATAGGCCGGCACGAAGATGGGCCGCTCCGTCAAGCCGGCATACGTCTCGATTTCCGGCACGTGCTTGTGCTCGAGCGCAAGGCCATAGACCTTCAGTGAATGCGCCCCAGCGCCCACCCCGGCCTCGTACGCTTCCACCCCCGCCCTGCCCTGGCCCGAATAGCCCGAGACGGCCTGAATGACCAGCGGATAGTCGGCAGGCAACAGCCCCGCATCCGTCAGGGGTCGCAGCAAGGCAACCGCGGCCGTGGGGTAGCAGCCCGGATTCGTGACCCGCAGTGCCGACGCGATGCGCTCGCCCTGTTGCGCATCGAGTTCCGGCAGGCCATAGACCCAGCCCGGGCTGGTGCGGTGCGCCGAGCTGGCGTCGATGACGCGCACCGAAGGGTTCTCGATCATCGCCACCGCATCGCGCGCAGCGGCATCGGGCAGGCACAGGATGGCGATGTCGCTCTCGTTCAGGGCGGCCCGGCGGGCGGCCGCATCCTTGCGCAGGTTGGCCGGCAATGTGCGAATGCGAAATTCCCCGCCGCGCAGGCGGTTCTGCAGGTCAAGGCCGGTGGTGCCCTGGTCGCCGTCGATGAAGATGTTGAGGTCCATGGGGCGCGATGGTAGGGACGCAGCCTCGATGGCTCCAGCTAAATATACGCAATGCAGGATTAAGAAAAGTTAAATTAGCGCGATGCGAGAACTCAGCCTTGACCATCTGCGCACCCTCGTCGCCATTGCCGACCTCGGCTCCCTGGCCAACGCCGCGCGCGCCCTTCACCTGGCGGCGCCCACCGTCACCGTTCAGATCGCGGAACTGGAGTCGCGCCTGGGTGGCCAGTTGCTCGTTCGCGGGCGAGGGCCCGCGCAAGCGACCGCCTTGGGCGAGCGATTCATCGCGCGTGCCCGCAGGCTGCTCGCGGACGCGGACGACGCCGTGGAAGACGTTCGACGCCAGCTCGCCGGCCAAACGGGCCGCGTGCGGGTGGGAGCCTCGACAGGCACCATTGCGCACCTGCTGCCGCCCGCGCTCAAGCGCCTTGCCCGGCACCATCCCGGCATCGACGTCAACGTGCAGGTACTGACCTCCAACGACAGCATGGCCCGGCTCGCCGCGGGCAGCCTGGACCTGGCGGTCGTGGCACTGCCGCAGGCGCCTGTGCGCGGCGTTCATGTCACGCCGCTGAGGCGCGAGGCGGTCGTCGCCTTTCTGCCGGCGGACTGGAAGGCGCCCCGGCGGCTGACCCCACAGTGGCTGGCCGAACGGCCGCTGATCATGAACGACGCCTCCACACGTCTTTACCGGCTGACCGCGGAATGGTTCTCCGCGGCTGGCGTGCATTGCCGGCCGCGCATCGAGCTCAACTACAACGATGCGATCAGGACACTGGTCGCGGCCGGCTATGGAGCGGCCTTGCTGCCGGAGGAATCGCACGGCGACAACGAGCCTGCGCGTGATCCTCGCATCGCCATTCGTCCGCTCAGTCCGGCGCTGTGGCGGCAGCTGGGTCTCGCGGTGAGCGACCGAGGCGCGAGCGGGCCGACGCGTTTCGTGCTGGAGGCGTTGCAGCCTGAGAAGCACGCTTCGGCGGCTTGAGTCGATCGCGGAGAACGCGCTGATCGACGTGGCCGCGATCGGCGGCGACCGGCAGCGTGGCCAGCGACTGGACGCCGGTGGCCCAGCCCACGGCGGCAGCACCGAACCCGAGGCGGTTGCGCACCTCGAGGGCGAGGGCGCCAGGGGAATGCTGATTGCAAGGAATCCGAGGAAGACCGCCAGCACCACGGGAGCGAGCCATCCGCTCTCGCGATGTCACTTCTTGCGGGCCACGATGTAGGGGCGGTTGTCATTGCCCTTCGTTGCGTGGTTCTCGGTGGCGAGTATTTCGAAGCCCGCCGCTTCGACGTGGCGGCCCAGTTCACTCGCGCGAAAGATGCCGGCATGCGGTGCCTTGCCGATCGCTCGCATCACGGGCAATGCAAGGCGGATGAGCGGGTTCATGTCGCCGACGCAGGGTGTCTTGGAGATGAACAAACCGGCTGGCGTGAGCACGGTGCGAATGGCGTGCAATGTGCCGGGCAGGTCGTGCACCAGGTGCAGGTAGTTGAATCCCAGGACGGCGTCGAACCGCGCGACCTCCGATGCCAGCACCTCTGCGGTCGCGGTGCGGAAAGCCAGAGCCGGTACAGGGCTCGCGGCGTGCTTGTCATTGGCGATCGCGATCATTCCGACGGAGATATCCGTCGCAAGGTAAGCAGCGGCATGGCCCGCAAGCCGCAGCGCCGTCGTTCCCGTTCCGCAACCCAGCTCCAGCACCTTGGTGTTCGGGTTCAACAGGGCGCGCGTGCGGTCCAGCGTGCGCTCGTAGCCAGCCGGGTCTGCGACCGCGCTCGTCGCATACCTGGTTGAAGTCCGGTCCCAGAATTTCGCGTCGCTCTCCGTGCTCATGGTGGGTTGCGTTCTGCAGATGTTCCCTGCCCCCGTTCGACGACTGCCACGCGAGCATCAAGCGCTTCGAAGTGACGGACCAGGTAGTCCTTCGCCGCGTTGCTGACGTTGTCGACCAACAGCGGCAAGGGCAGCCGATGCTTGAGCTTGAGCAGGCTTGCGCCGGCCAGATGCCTGTAGTCCGGATGCGCCTTGAGCGCGGTCAGCACCTGCAGCGGCTGGGCACCCAGGTCCGTCAGATGCACCGTGTAGAAAAGGACCTTCGACGGAACATCGTCCCGCGGAACCGGCGCATCGATTTCGATGCGCTCCATCAGCATTCGAAGATTCGGAAACAGCGGCTGCGGCGACCAGCGGCCGCTTCCGTGCCAGTCCCAGAGCACCGGCACTTCGGGCTGGCTGATGTCGCCGATCAAGGGATCGCCATCGGCGTTCTGCAGGACCACCCAGTGCGGCTGCCATTCGCCGGTTTCCACGGCATCGCTCCACACCAGATGCTCCGGCGTGCTCGCCTCTTGATCCAGGATGAAACGGTAGCCCTCCATGGCCGCCAGGAGGCCAGGCACATCGACGGCGCCCGCGCCGGTGAGTTCGCCACGCCAACCCTCGCGCCAATCCGCCTCGTCCAGCACGAGGGGCTGGGTCCCCATGCTGCGACACCAGGCGAACCAGTCCTGCATCGGTGGGGGCAAGGGCGGCAGAGCGAACTGCGCCGCCAACGAGGCCTGGATGTCGGCCGGGCTGGGCCAGTTGTCGGGTGTCAGTGCCATGGATGTTCGAAGATTTCTTCAGCTTGCTTCCGCTGCCTGCGGCATGTTGCCATTGAATGTGCCGAGGGCGCGGCCTGCCGTTCCCAGGCCGCCTCAATAGGTCACCGTCACCGTGATGGTGTTGCTGTAGCTGCCCGGCGCAACGTACTGCCCGATCGGAATGCGCCCATACACGGTGTAGCTGCGCGGCACCGAATTGCCGCCGGCCGATGCGAGCGCGCTGTAGCTGTCGGTGACCGTGCCGGTGCCCCACACCGTGGTGCGCGCATTCGTGGTGTAGAGGTTGTAGCCCAGCGGCGTGCTGCTCGGGCCCGTCAGTTGCCGGTTGGCGATGCTGCCGCCCGTCCCCGCGCTGAGACCGATCGAGTAGGACAGGGTCACCAGGATCCCCAGGCCGGTGACCGTGCCGACGACGTTGATCGTCGTGGTGTTGTCCTTGGGCGTGGGACTGGACGGATCGTAGTTTCCGAACGCGAGCGGCAACGGCACGGTGACCGTCGCACTGCAACTGAACAGGCCCACGCCCGTGCACGCGGCATCCGCATCCTGCGCACCCAGCAGGCCGGCCACTCCGAGGGCCAGCACCGATGCGGCGCATGCGGTGCGCTTCATGGCCGCGGCGATGATGGAACGGGCTGGCATCGGTAAGTGCCCAGGGAGGGCAATGTGCCGGAGCGGTCGATCTCGCCGAGCGTGAAGCGGCAGTGCCCCTTCGTCCACCGGGCCTCGAAGCTTTCGCGGGGCTGCGGATCGTCGATCGAAAGCTGGCCGTTGAAGCCCGAGAGCAGCGAGGTGCCGCGTGCCGGCCGCAGCACGTCGACGCCCGCGGGAAGCGGGCTGCCGTCGGGCAGCAGCACCGTCGCGCTCGCCAGCATCCCGCGCGAGATGTCGAAGCTGGCCGCGGCCACGCCCTTGTAGCGCGGCACCACGCGGATGGCGTCGCTGCGCACCTGCGCCTCGATCGGCAGGTCGCCGTTGTCGATGCTGATGTGGTTGGGCTCGTAGGCGCGCAGCCCGGAGACGATGGCGCGGCCCTCGCTGTCGGTGGTTGTCCAGGGCAGGTTCTCGCGGTAGACCTTCACCCCCGGGGCTCCGGGCACCGTCACCAGCGCGAACGCATCGTCGGATTGGCGGGTGGCGAAGGTCATGCCGCCTGCGTAGCCCACGGCGCCGCTCGCACGCACGCGCATCGCGTTCTGGCCCTGTGCGCGCGCCGCCTCTGCGGTGAGCAGGCCGTAGCGGCCGCGATAGTCGACACCGGCCTCGGTGCGCGCGTTCTCGCCATCGGCGGCGCGAAGCCGCCAGCCCCAGCCGGTGTCGCTGGGCGGCTGCTGGCTCATCTCGGCGACGGCCGAATGTTTTCCGGGGTTCTGCTGCTGCAGCGAGAGCGAGGCGTTGCGGCCTTCGCCGAGCGCGAAACTGAGGCTGACGCCTACCGATGTCGTGGGGCGCCTGCCGTCCTGTCGCGTGTGGGCCACGTAGGTTCCGAGCCAGGCGCCGGCGCCCACGCCGATCGACCAGCTCGCCGTGGTCACGCCCACGCGCTCGCCGGTGTTGTAGTGCAGCCGTGTGTGGCTGGCGCCCAGCGTGCCGTAGCGGCCCAGCGAGCGGCCCGCGAACAGCTGGCTCTGGGCGTCGATGTGCACGGGGCTGTCCTGCCAGGCGATCTGCGTGAAGCCGCGGCTCGCCACCTGCCGGCTGGCGGAGAAATTCCATTCGTCGCTGGTGCGCGTGTAGGCCGCGCGCCAGAGCCGTCCGCTCCCGCCGTCGCGGCTGCGACTGACGGCGCCATGCAATGCGAACTCGCCCACCGTGCCCCACACCCACGTCAGGCCGGCGCCTGCCGTCTGGCTGCGCGCACCGGCTTCGCCGCGCACCTCGACGGTGGCGCTGTCGCTGAGGCCGCGCCGCCAGCTGCCGGCCACGAAGGGCGGCCCGTAGTCGAAGCTGCGCTCGCCGTAGCGAAGGCGCGTCCAGCCGGCTTCCAGCGAGTAGTCGGAGAGCCCCGCGCGCAGCAGGTTCGAGCTCACGTAGTAGGGCGTGGTCACGGTGCGCTGTACGCCCAGCGCATCGGTGACCGCGAAGCGCATCTCGCCCGCGCCGGTGAGCACCGGCACGTCGGTGATCGCGAACGGTCCCGCATCGACGCGGCGCTGGTAGCGCAGCGTGTCGTTCACGTACACCTCCACCGCCGAAGGCACGGCCGCGCCGCCGTTGAGCGTCGGCATCGGATAGCTGATGTAGCCCGGCTGCAGGCCGAAGCGGGTGCCGAACTGCACCCCGCCGAAGCGAAAGGGCGTGGACCATGCGGATGCCTGCGTGATCGCATCGCCGATCGTGAGGCGGGTCAGGCGATCGGGATCGTCGCGGCGGAAATAGCTGTCCAGCCGGGTCGTGCCATGCCCCCCGAACGCGGAGCCGGAGCGCCCGGCAACAAAGCCCGTGCCCGCAAGCCCCCACTCGCCCGACGTCGCGGCATCGAAGTATCCCGAGGCGCGCGTGCCCTCGCGGTCATGCTGCAGCACGAGGTCGTAGTTGAGGAAGGCGCCGAAGGCCGAGGCCGACAGCGGCGGGCGATCGCTCGCGGGCCGCTGTGCGCGCACGGTGCCGGGCGTGAATGCATCGGCCGGCACCGTCAGCGCCACGCTCTGCGCGCTTTCGTCCAGCTGCAGCCGCGCGCCCGGCAACGCGCGCAGGTCGTAGTAGTTCGTCTCTCCGCGCCGCAGCGCCGGCGTGGAAGGCCGCACCAGGCGCCAGGCGGCGAGGTCCGCTTCGGCGGCCAGCAGTTGCGCACCGCGCCGAAGCAGCGGGCGTGGCGCCTGCTGCGCCTCTCCGTTGATGCGCACGTCCAATATCGCCGGCTGCGCGTCGTCGACAACCTCGGCCGCTCCTTCGGCCGGCAGCGCCTGTGCGCAGGCAACCCGCAGGCCCAGCCAGCCGCAGCACGCCCAGACGCTAGCGCGGCATGGCAGGCGCACGGGGCACGAGCACGGTGGCGGTGACGGTGGACAAGGCCTCGGGCGCATCGGTGGCGGCCTCGATGTGCAGGCGGGTATCGGGCGGCAGGGCCGGGAGCTCCAGCTCGATGCCGGCCGACTGCCCGGCCAGCGCGTAGTGGGAAAGGCTCTTTCGCAGCAGCTCGGCGCCGCCCTCGCGGCGCACCACCAGTTGCGTGAGCTGGATGTGCTCGCTGCCCTGGTTGTCGAGCATGAGCTTGTAGCCGCGGCCGCCCGCGCCGCCCGCCTGCAGGCGCCATTGCAGCGCCTGCCGCAATTGCAACGGCGGCACGAAGATCGGCACGCCGATGCGCAGCAGCGTCTGCAGCTTCACGCCACCGTCGGCCGGGAGCGCCTGGTCGCGCGGCAACTGGCGCAGGAAGACGCGGTAGCTGCGCTCCACGGCCTCGGCCGGCACCTGCAGTCCCAGGCGCACGATCTGCCGCCCGCCAGGCGGCAGCCGAAAGATGCTGGGGTTCACCAGCACCTCGCGCGTGGGTTGATAGACATCGCGCCCGTCCTCTTGCGACCAGACCAATACCTCGGCCTGCACCGCGACCTCTTCCGCCTCATCGCTGTTGCCCATGGTGAGCGAGGCCACCGGCCTCTCCGGCGTCAGCACGAGGCGCAACGGGGCCACGCTCAGGCTTGCAGCCAGCGCGCCGATGGGCATCAGCACGCAAGGCAGCAGAGCGGACCACCGCAGGAAGGTGCGGCGCATGCCGCAAGTGGCTGCGATCAATCTGTGGTCAATAGGTCAGCGTGAGCGTGATGGTGTCGGCGTAGTCGGTCGCCGCCGCGGCGGCGTACTGCGCTGTGGGAATCTGTCCGTAGACGGTCTGTGTCTGGGGCAGCCCGGTGCCGGTGTAACCGGTGGCCGAGGTGCTGTTGTCCCAGTTCGTCGTGTGCGTGCTTTCCTTGAAGAGGCCGTACGACAGCTTGTTGTTGCCGGCGGCGGCCGTGGGGCTGGTCATGGCGCGCGTGGTGATCGTCGCGCCCGCGCTGGTGCCCGCGTTCAGCCCAAGGGAATAGGGCGTGCCGAACGTGCAGGTGACGCTGAAGGTGGTGGTACCGCTCAGCGCCGTGGCGGCTGCAGGGTCGTAGTTTCCGAAGGCCAGCGTGGCGGGGGTCGTCATCAGGCAGGCCTTGAGCACAGTGGCCGTCACCTGGAAGGTCGTGGTGGCAGTGACGGCGTTCGCCGATGGCATGACCGCGAGCAACGCGCCGACCGGCAACGCGATGCGGGCGACTGCGTGAAAAAAAGGGCGGAGTGTGCGGCGCATCGGGTTGGACCTTTCATTGAAAGACAGCCCCCTTTCTAACCACTCTCGCGCCAATGCAATGTAGGAACATTCCTTCCGTCCGCAGACCGCGACAGTACCTTTGCGCTCAAGGACCAGAGGAAGAGTTATTTAGACCTACTCCCATCGCCGGATGCGGTCGTCCGGCGCCGCCCTGTCATGCATCGGCATGTTCCCGCTGACCGAGATCGGGCCTTCAGCTTTTGCTGCGTCCCGTTTTCCTCGCCGCCACCTTGCGCGTCGGCTTCAGCACAGGCGCCTCGCGCGCCGACTTCATGTGCCCGCTCTCCCCCGTAGTCACGCCGACGATCTTCGCAAGCTGCCGGCTCACGCTCACATAGGCATGGCCGATGCTGCTGTCGTAGTACAGCGAATCGCCGCGTGCCAGGTGCACCACTTCGCCCGTGTCGAAGTGCACCTCGATCTCGCCCGACAGCACATAGGCGAACTCTTCGCCCGGATGCCGCGCGAAGTCTTCCGGGCCGTTGATGCGGCGCGCGTGCACCGTGCCGACGACCGGGCTCATCTGCTTGCCGGCTGCCGTGGTGCCGAGGAATTCGTAGGCGAACGAGAGACCGCGGTAGACCACGCCCTTGCCCGCGCGCGTGACCACGGGTCCATCGAACTGCGCGGGCTTGACGCCGGCGCCTGCGAACATCGCGTTCATGTCCATCTCGAGCGCGCGGCCCAGCGCGGCAAAGTTCTCGTAGCCCAGCGCGAGCTGGCCGCGCTCGGCGCGCGAGATGGTGGTGATCGACACGCCCGAACGCTCGGCCAGCTGCGCCAGCGTCCAGCCGAAACGCTTGCGCGCGGTGCGCAGGCGGTGACCGAAAGTGGTGCGGTCCAGCGTGGGCGCTTCGTCCTTCGGCTTCGTCCCCGGCTTGGTCCCTGTGTGTGGATTCACGCTTGGCTTTCTCTTTGTGGTGCATGGCGATTCTGCCAGCGGGTCCGCACGCCATCCATGCCAACCCGGATGACGCAGGCGCGGAAGTTGCGTATACGCAAATTGCATTGGCGCAAATTTCCCCGATGCGGTGCACCATGGTTTCCCCTTGGTGCGAAGAAAATAATTTGCGTATCCGCAAATTCCTTTCTACACTTTTCGACAATGACCTCAACGACAACAGCGCCCTTGGTGGCCGACTACCTCGTGATCGGCGGCGGCATCGCCGGGGCTTCGGTGGCTCACTGGCTCGCCCCGCATGCCCGCGTGATCCTGCTCGAGCGCGAAGCGCAACCGGGCTACCACTCCACCGGCCGCTCGGCCGCGCTCTTCATGGAAAGCTATGGCACGCCGCAGGTGCGCGCCCTCACCATGGCGAGCCGCGCGTTTCTCCAGCACCCGCCCGAAGGCTTCTCCGAGCACCCGCTGCTCACGCCGCGCGGCGCGCTGATGGTCGGCGACACGGCACAGCTCGCGGAACTCGACGCCCACTGGGATGTGCTGCGTGCCATGGACACCGGCGCCAGCCGCTTGAGCAGCCAGGAGGCGCTTGCGATGGTGCCCGCGCTGCGACCCGAGCAGGTGGCCGGCGGGGTGTACGAACCCGACGCGGCCGACATGGATGTCCATGCCATCCACCAGGGGTACCTCCGCGGCATGCGCAAGGCAGGCGGCAAGCTGGTGTGCGACGCGGACGTGACGGCCATGGAACGCATTGGCGACGTGTGGCGCGTGACGGCCGGCGGCAATGTCTACGAAGCGCCCGTGGTGCTCAACGCCGCGGGGGCGTGGGTCGACACCGTCGCGAAGCTCGCGGGCGTGCGACCCCTGGGCATCGAGCCGCGCCGCCGCTCGGCCTTCATCTTCGCGCCGCCCGAGGGCGAAAGCGTTGCGCACTGGCCGATGGTCTTCGGCGCCGACGAAGGCTGGTACATCAAGCCCGACGCCGGCATGCTGCTCGGCTCGCCGGCCAACGCCGATCCGGTCGACCCGCAGGACGTGCAGCCCGAGGAACTGGACATCGCCATCGCCATCCACCGCATCGAGGAAGCCACCACGCTCGCCATCCGCCGTCCCACGCGCACCTGGGCGGGCCTGCGCTCCTTCGTGGCCGATGGCGACCTGGTCGGCGGCTTCGATCCCGATGCGCCCGGCTTCTTCTGGGTCGCGGCGCAGGGCGGCTACGGCATCCAGACCTCGGCGGCGATGGGCGAAGCCTGCGCCGCGCTGGCCCGCGGGCTGCCGTTGCCCGAGCGCATCGCAGGCTTCGGGCTTACGGCCGAGATGCTCGGGCCGCAGCGCCTGCGCATTACCGCGACTGCCTGAAAAGAACACCCCACAACAACCACAGAGACCATCCCATGCGTGTCTTCAGTGCCTCCCTCGCCACCGAAACCAACACCTTCGGCCCGATGCCCACCGGCCTCGCATCGTTCAAGGACCGCGGCCACTTCCCTGCCGGCAAGCACCCCGATGCGATGACGCTGTTCTCGGGCCCGTTGTGGGCCGCACGCATGCGCGGCGCGGACAAAGGATGGCAACTTTTCGAAGGCATGGTGGCCGGCGCGCAGCCCAGCGGCACGACCACGCGCCACGCCTACGAAACGCTGCGCGACGAGCTGCTCGACGATCTGCGCGCGGTGTTGCCCGTGGACATGGTGCTGCTCGGCCTGCACGGCGCGATGGTGGCCGACGGCTACGACGACTGCGAAGGCGACCTGCTGGCGCGCGTGCGGCAGATCGTCGGGCCCAAGGTGGTGATCGGCGCCGAGCTCGATCCGCACAACCACCTCACGCCAGAGATGATCGCCAACTCCGATTTGATGATTTCCTTCAAGGAGTACCCGCACACCGATGTGCTGGAGCGCGGACTCGAACTGGTGGACATCTGCGCCGCGATGGTCGAGGGCAAGGTGAAGCCGGTCGCCGCGGTGGTCGACTGCGACATGATCGTCACGGTCCACACTTCGCGCGAGCCGGCACTGGGCTTCGTCAAGCGCATGCAGTCGCTCGAAGGCAAGGACGGCGTGCTCTCGGTCTCGCTCACGCATGGCTTCTCGTGGGGCGACGTGTCCGAGATGGGCACCAAGGTGCTGGTCTACACCGACGGCGACCAGGCCAAGGCCGACGCGCTCGCGCGCCAGCTTGCGGATGAAGTCATCGCGATGCGCGACGGCCTCACCGTGAACTACCCGAGCATCGATGCCTCGCTCGACGA
>Ga0157370_10006037_pt1 | contig 13466 bp, 9 predicted proteins | sample C35metaG_FD_113463 | JGI IMG/M metagenome (GOLD analysis project Ga0157370, IMG submission 113463) | Corn rhizosphere microbial communities from Kellogg Biological Station, Michigan, USA - C3-5 metaG | ecosystem: Host-associated > Plants > Roots > Rhizosphere > Soil | place: USA: Michigan...
GCCGGCATCGACTGGGACCGGGTGATCTTCAAGGGCCTCACCCTGCAAGGCATCTATGGTCGGCGCATGTACGAGACCTGGTACAAGATGACCCAGATGGTGCTGACCGGCTTCCCGCTGCAGAAGGTACTGACCCACCAGATCCATATCGACGACTTCCAGAAGGGTTTCGACCTGATGGATGCCGGCACCTGCGGCAAGGTTGTCTGTTCCTGGAACTGAGTCGGATGCCGCCGGTTGCCGCCGCGCTACACTGACGTACCGGCAGGCCGGCATGGGCCGCCGAGACGGGCGTACCCGGCCGATCCAGCCGGGCACCGACAGTTCGTGATGTCCAGGGAGCAGCGACGGCATGGCAAACCGCAGTCCTTCGCACAGTGAACTGATCGCCGCGGGGCGTGAACGCGCCCGCGCCGTGTACCACTCTCAGCGGGTACGCAAAGGCGCGCTGATCCTCGGCGTGCTGCTGCTGGTCTTCGGCCTGCTCGGCTTCTTTGCCGCACCGCCGCTGATCAAGAGCCAGCTGCAAAGCCGCCTTGGCGCCATGCTCGATCGCCCCGTCACGGTAGGCGAGGTGCACCTCAATCCGTTCACGCTGAAACTGGCCCTCGACCGGCTGCATATCGGCGAGCGCGACGGCAAGTCGCCGTTCGTCGATGTCGACCAGGCTGTCGTCAACGCCTCGTGGACGTCGCTGTTCCGCATGGCGCCGGTGCTCGATGAATTGCGCCTGCAGCATCCGCAGTTGCACATCACGCGCAGCGCGCCGCAGCAGTTTAACTTCTCCGATCTGATCGAGCGCTTCGCGGGCAAACCGGCGCAACCGAACGCACCGCCGGCACGCTTCGCGCTGTCCAACATCAGCGTGCACGATGGCGATATCGTGTTCGACGACAAGGTGCTGAACACCAGTCATCGCGTCGACCGGCTCGAACTCGGCATTCCGTTCATCGCGAACCTGCCGCGCGACACCGACGTGTTCGTGCAGCCCCTGCTGGCCATGCAGGTGGATGGCAGCCCGCTGCGGATCGGCGGGGAAACCAAGCCGTTTGCCGACAGCCATGAGTCGGCGATCGATTTCCATATCGATCACCTGGACCTGCCCCGCTACCTGAGCTATGTACCGACGCCCTTGCCGGTGGCGATCCCCAGCGGGCAGCTGTCCGGCCAGCTCAAGCTGGATTTCATCGACAGGAATGCCAGCCAGCAGATGAAGCTGAGCGGCAACCTGCAGCTGGACAATTTCGTGCTCGACAATCACGACGGCTCGCCGATCGTCGCGCTGGGCCATGTCAGCGCCACCCTGGCGGACGTCGAACCGCTGGTGTCCCGGTATTACTTCGACGCCATCGCGCTCGACAAGACCACCCTGCATTACGCGAGTCTGGCCGGTGGCCACAGCAACCTGGACGCGCTGACCGGTGCCGGCACAGCGCCGGCCAAGCCGGCCTCGCCGCCCACCGATGCGCGTATCGCCACGCTGACCATCCAGGACAGCCAGATCGACTATGCCGACCTGAGCGGACCTGCTCCGGCGCGGCTGTCACTGGGCAACCTGCACGGCACGATCCGCGGCTTCGCGACCCTGGGCGCAGCGCCGGCCGGGATCGACCTGAGCTCAGGGCTGGCCGGCGGCACCCTGCATATCGATGGTGCCCTGGTCATGAGCGCCAGCCGTTTCACTGGCCAGGCGACATTGAATGGCGTCGGCCTGCAGCCGCTCGTCGCGCTGGCGCCACCGATGCTGAATGCGCAGGTGAACCATGGCAGCCTGGATGCGAGTGGCCAGCTCGTGGCCGACTGGAGCAAGGCGTTCAACCTGCAGCTCGATGCCAGCAAGCTCGCGGTGAATGACTTTGCGTTGCAGCAGCACAACCGCACGCCGGTGGCCTGGAAGGCCCTGACTGCCGATATCACGCATCTGGATCTGGCCGGCAGCCAGGCCAGCCTGGGCAACGTCAACCTGCAGGGGTTGAAGATCGATGCCGAGCGTTATCGCAACGGACGCATCGATCTCACCGACCTGGTGAAGTCATCGCCGCCTCATGCGGCGGGTAAAAAGGCGGCGGCGCCGGCATGGCACTGGAGCATCGCGCATTTCGGCATCGAGGGCAGCACCTTTGCCTATCGGGACACGGCGGTTGCAGGCAAGGCCGGGCGCATCACGGTCAATGCCGACAAGTTCAGCATCGCCGGCCTGTCCGACAACATGCGTCAGCCGCTGAAGCTGGACCTGGCCGGCGGCATCGACAAGGGCAAGTACCACGTCACCGGTTCCGTGCGACCGGAACCGCTGAACGCCGATGTGCATGTCACGGCGACCCGCCTGAACGTGATGCCGTTGCAATCCATGGTCAAGGTGCCGCTCAACGTACACGTCGACAGCGCGCTGTTGAGTCTCAACGGTCGTTTGCGCTACCGCGATCGCAAGCCGGAACCCCTGATGAGTTACCGGGGCCAGGTCACGCTCGGCCGCGTGAATGTGCTGGACAACGTCACCAACGACGATTTCCTGCGCTGGAATTCGCTGGCCGCCACCGGCCTCGACGTGCGCACCGGCGAAGGCGCCCCCCAGGTTTCGGTGGGTGGACTGGCGCTGGACAATTTCTATGCCCGCGTGATCGTCAACAGCAATGGCCGCCTGAACCTGCAGGACGTGGTGGCCAGTCCGCAGACCGCGCCGGTCTCGGTGACCCAGGCGAACAACACACCTTCCGCGCCCAATGCGGCGAAGCCTGCCGTCGCCAACCCGGCCACTGCCGGCACGGCCGCGCCCGGCCCGGCTGTCGCCAGCAGCGTGGCACCGCCGGCGGTCATCCATATCGGCCAGATCATTCTGGCGCGCGGCAACCTCAACTACACCGACAACTTCATCAAGCCGAACTACACCGCCAACATCACCCAGCTCACGGGCAAGATCGGCGCCTTCGGCACGGCCAGCGACGGGCTGCCCGCGCCGCTCACGCTTGAAGGCCAGCTCGACGACAACGCGCCGGTCAATATCGACGGCAGCATCAACCCGCTGACGCCGGTGACGTTCCTGGACGTGAAGGGAAAAGCCGACGGGGTCGAGTTGACCCATCTGACGCCTTATTCGAGCAAGTACACCGGTTACCCGATCATCAAGGGCCGGCTCACCATGGACGTGCATTACGCACTCGACCAGGGCAAGTTGAATGCGGACAACCACATTTTCCTGAGCCAGCTGACCTTCGGCGATCGTGTCGAGGGCAAGGGCATCAGTCACCTGCCGGTGAAGCTGGCGGTGGCCCTGCTCAAGGATTCGCAAGGCAATATCGATGTCGATGTCCCGGTGACCGGCTCGCTGAGCGATCCGCAATTCAGCTTCGGCAAGCTGATCTGGCGCGCCTTCGTCAATCTGATCGGAAAGGCGATCACCTCGCCCTTCCGCCTGATTGCCTCGGCCATGGGCGGCAACCATCAGGATCTCGGCTATGTGGAATTCGCGCCGGGATCGAACGTGCTCGATGCCAAGGCGCAGGAGCGACTCACCCAGATCGCCAAGATCCTCACCGAAAAGACATCGCTCAACCTGGACATCATCGGCCGGGTCGATCCCAAGTTCGACGAGAACGGCTTGCGCAAGGTCATGATGCAGGAGTCGATCATGCACGAGGTAGCCAAGGCTCAAGGTGGTGACGAGAACGATGTCTCGGCCTTGTCCAAACTGAGCCCGGATGAATACAACAAATACCTCAAAAAGGCCTACAAGCATGCCAAGTTTTCCAAGCCGCGCGACCTGATCGGGCTGACCAAGTCGCAGCCGCCGGATGTGATGGAAAAACTGCTGCAGACGAACATGCCGGTCGACCAGGATGCCTTGCGTCACCTGGCCGAACGTCGTGCCGACGCGGTTCGCCAATGGCTGCATGGCAAGGTCGACGACAAGCGCGTGTTCGTGTCGGCGCCCAAGCTGGATGCCAAGGGCATCGACGACAAGGGCAAGACCACACGCGCCGATTTCGGCTTGCATTGATCGCCGCATCGGCAGCCGTCGTGATGCGGCAACTGTCAATGGTTTTCCGCCGCGGGTGAAAGGCTCACAATGGGCACTTCCCCCGCCTGCGGAATCCGCCATGAGCTACCCCGGTCAGTCACGCTACGCCAGCGAACTCGAATCCATCCGCGAGCAGGGCCTGTTCAAGGCCGAGCGCATCATCACCTCGCCGCAGTCCGCCGAGATCGAGCTGGAAGGCGGCCGCAAGGTGCTGAACTTCTGCGCCAACAACTACCTCGGCCTGGCCGATCATCCCGAGGTGATCGCTGCAGCCAAGGAAGCACTGGACACGCATGGTTTCGGCATGGCCAGCGTGCGTTTCATCTGCGGCACGCAGGACCTGCACAAGCAGCTGGAAGCGAAGATCGCCGCATTTTTCGGCACCGAGGACAGCATCCTCTACGCCGCCTGCTTCGACGCCAACGGCGGCCTGTTCGAGCCATTGCTGGGCGAAGAAGACGCGGTGATTTCCGACGCGCTCAACCACGCGTCGATCATCGACGGCATCCGCCTGTGCAAGGCGAAGCGCTTCCGTTACGCCAACAGCGACATGGCCGACCTGGAAAAACAATTGCAGGCAGCCGATGCAGCCGGTGCGCGCACCAAACTGATCACCACCGACGGTACGTTTTCGATGGACGGCTTCATCGCCAGGCTGGATGAGATCACCGCACTGGCAGCGAAATATGGTGCGATGGTGCATATCGATGAATGCCACTGCACCGGTTTTCTCGGCGATACCGGCCGTGGCGCCGCCGAAGTGCACGGCGTGATGGACAGGATCGACATCTTCACCGGCACGCTCGGCAAGGCGCTCGGTGGGGCGTTGGGCGGGTTTACCGCAGGCCGCAAGGAAGTGGTCGAACTGTTGCGCCAGCGCTCGCGCCCGTACCTGTTCTCCAATTCGCTGCCGCCGCACGTGGTCGCCGCCGCGATCAAGGTATTCGACATGCTGGCCAGCGCCGGCGACCTGCGCGAGAAGCTCAAGGAAAACACCCGCTACTTCCGCGAGCGGATGACTGCGCTCGGTTTCGACATCAAGCCGGGCGTGCATCCGATCGTGCCGGTGATGATCCACGACGCAAAGCAGGCTCAGGCCATGGCCGCCGGCCTGCTGGAAGAAGGCATCTATGTCACCGGATTCTTCTACCCTGTGGTACCGCAGGGCCAGGCGCGCATCCGCACCCAGATGAGCGCGGCCCACACGCGTGCGCACCTGGATCAGGCGATCGCGGCGTTTACCAAGGTCGGACGGAAGCTTGGCATTCTCAAAGGCTGATCGGCATTCGGCGCTAGGGAGAAGCGCCAAGCCGTCTCATCCGTCACGACGACCTGGTACGGATATCCAATGCCCGCACTTCCTCGACGCTCAGGTGCCGCCACTGCCCCTTGGGCAGGTCGCCCAAGGGCACTGGCCCGACCGCAACGCGGATCAGTCGCAACACATCGTGGCCCAGCGCGGCCGCCAGCCGGCGGATATGACGGTTGCGCCCTTCGTCCAGCACCACTTCCAGCCAGGCATTCTTCTCCCCCGCGCGCAGCAGCGCCGCGCTTCGGGCCCGCAGCAGTTCGCCGTTGTCGCTGATGCCCGAGAGCATGCTGGACAGGACGGCTGCATCCGGTCGGCCCGCGACCTGCACATGGTAAGTCTTGCCGAGACGGGTCGATGGCGAGGTGATCCCCGCAGCCCAGATCGTATCGTTGGTGAGGAGGAGCAGTCCTTCGCTGGCCTTGTCCAGTCGACCCACCGGGCCCAGCCATGGCAGGCCAGCTGATGCCAGCGCCGAGTAGACCGTGTCGCGCCCCTTCTCGTCTGCCTTGCTGACAACCAGCCCACGTGGCTTGTTGAAAAGCACGTAGGTGCATTCGGCGGATTTCAGGGCCTCGCCATCCAACGCAACGCGATCCCGGCCCAGCAGGGTCGGATGGAAAGGATCGCGCACGATCGAACCATCGATACTGACGCGGCCATCCCGTATCCAATGCTCGGCCTGGCTCCGCGAGCAAACGCCAAGCTTCGACAGCACGCGGGCCAGGCCATGCCTCGGCGGCTTTGTCGAAGAAGTGATTGAACGGGAGGATCCGGGCGGTTGTCGAGGCATTGTGCGGGAGTGTCGGTTGGTGCCGGAGTGAAACGGACTCGTGGTCAAGCCGCTGATCCCGATGATTGCACGACAGCAGGTCCTCCATCGCGCAAACAAAAAAAGCCCGGCCGGAGCCGGGCTTTTTCATGCTACTTCCGCAAGGTCCGATTACTGCTTGACCTGCAGCTCCGTGCGACGGTTCTGTGCGCGGCCTGCATCGGTCGCGTTGTCGCCAATCGGGTCGCTCGCGCCGTGGCCGATCGGACCTTCCAGACGGCTGGCATCGATGCCATGACTGGTCAGGTAGTCGTACACGATCTGCGCGCGACGCTCGGACAACTTCTGGTTGTAGGCGTCGGTGCCCTTCGAGTCGGTGTAACCGGCAACCGTCACATGCACCTGCGGGTAACGCTGCAAGGTATCGACGGCCTGGTTCAGCACCGAGATCGAGTCGGCAGTCGGCACGGCCAGCGACTTGGAGATGTCGGTCTCGCCGACCTTCGGGCGGTCGAACTTGAAGTTCACGCCGCGCAGATCGATCACGACCTTCTGCGGGCAACCGTCGGGGCCGACGATCGTGCCGGCAGCCGTGTCCGGGCACTTGTCGTCGCAGTCGTTCACGCCGTCATGGTCACTGTCCATGGTCGAGCAATCGGCCGGGGCCGGAGCCGGGGCCACGGCCGGAGCCGGGGCAGCAGCCGGGGCACCAAAGCGCGAAACCACGCTGAAGCCGAGGAACCAGTCACCGTAACCGCTCTTGTTCGGGTTGGTCTTGTTGTCCCAGTCGTAGCGATAGCCGGCTTCCAGACGGATGTCCGAGCTGTCCGAGACGGTCTTGGACACGCCGCCACCCAGTTCGGCGGCAGGAGCCCAACCGTGGTCGAACATGTTCTGATGATGGCTGCCCATCAACCCGACCAAACCATACGGGCGCCAGGCGTTCCAGTCACCCGCATAGAACCGCGCGGTGGCACCGATATTGGTGCTGGCCCACGAATTCTGGCTGTGACCGCCACCGTTGGCCGGACCGTTGTCCATCTTGCGCTTGGTGCGGTCGACAAACGCGTCGATCGACATGTTGGGCGTGAAGAAACGACCGAAACCCAGCCCGTAATAGATCTGGCGGCTGTTGGTGTCGCGCTTGTGGTCATTGAAGTAGGCGCCCACGGTCGGGGCGATATACCAACGCCCGTCGTAAGACGAGGTTGCCGCGCTGCTGGACGCGTCGGCGGGGGCGGCAGTGGTGTCCTGCGCATGAACGGCACCTACGCCGCCCAGGGCCAGCGCGATCAGAAAGTACAAGCCCTTACGTTTCATCAGGTGTCTCCTCAATTATTAGGTTTTCGCGTCCGTTCGACCCCAAATCGGAAGTCGCGCGTCAGAACTTTTACTCAAGTCTCTCAGAGCTTCTGCAGCCCCTGCTTGGCGTTCCTGCGGCCAGCGGCGGGCAGTGTAGCAAAAACGTTAAGCAGGTGGCCATTTAACATCTTGACAACCTGCATTCAGTGAAACAGCGTTCAGGAAAGGATCAAGCCGGGCAGAGACCAATACCAGCTCACCGAAGAGGCCACGAGTGCCTCCCCGCAATGACTCCGCCAGATACCCGACTGGTTCGATCTTCCACTTGTGTCGTCTCTACAACGTGTAGAGCCCCAGAAACTGCTGCAAAGGCATCGCGTCCAGCCTGGCCGGATCGCTGGTCGCCGCCATGATCGCCTTGACCCGATGCGCCGGAAGATGCCCGCGCATGGCCGCTTCGAATTTTTGCAGCAGGACGGGTATGCCCTCGACGCGCCGCTTGCGGTGACCGATCGGATAATCGATCGACACTTTCCCGGTACTGCTGCCGTCCTTGAAGAATACTTGCACAGAGTTGCCGATGTAGCGCTTGGCCGGGTCGAAGTAATCGCGGGTGAACTGCGGGTTCTCCACGACGCTCATCCTGTCGCGCAGCGCGTCGATGCGCGGGTCGGCCGCCACGTCGTCGTTGTAGTCGCTGGCCACCAGCCTGCCGAAGATCAACGGTACGGCGACCATGTACTGGATGCAGTGGTCGCGGTCGGCATAGTTCGCCAACGGACCGGTCTTGTCGATGATGCGGCAGCCCGCTTCCTGCGTTTCGATCACGATCTTCTCGACCTGATCGAGCTTGCCGGCGACCTCGCCATGCAGCTTCATCGCGCACTCGACCGCAGTCTGCGCATGGAATTCGGCCGGATAGCTGATCTTGAACAGCACGTTCTCCATCACGTAGCTGCCGAACGGACGCTCGAACTCGAACGGCTTGCCGCCGAAGGCGACGTCGTAGAAGCCCCAGGTCTTCGCCGACAGCGCCGACGGGTAGCCGACCACGCCGCGATCGACGGCATTGATCGCGTGGGTGACCGCGCGGCGGCACGCGTCGCCGGCAGCCCAGCTCTTGCGCGGCCCGGTGTTCGGCGCATGGCGATAGGTACGCAACGCGCCATTGTCGATCCAGCTGTGCGACACGGCCGTGGTGATCTGTTCCCTGTCGCCACCGAGCATCGCGGTCGCCACCGCCGTCGAGGCCAGGCGCACCAGGATCACGTGATCCAGGCCGACGCGGTTGAAGCTGTTCAGCAAGGCGTAGCAACCCTGGATCTCGTGTGCCTTGATGGCGTAGCCCAGCACGTCGCGTACGGTGAACGCCTGGCCGCCTTCCCGCTCGGCCTTGCGGCTGAGGTAGTCGCCCACGGCCAGGATCGCCCCGAGGTTGTCCGACGGATGACCCCACTCGGCGGCCAGCCAGGTGTCGTTGAAATCCAGCCAGCGGATCTGGGTACCGATCGCAAATGCCGCCTGCACCGGGTCCAGCTCGTGGCTGGTGCCCGGCACGCGTGCACCGCCCGGCAGCGTGGCGCCGGGCACCAATGGACCGAGGTGCTTCACGCATTCCGGGAACTTCATCGCCAGCATCGCCGTGCCGAGCGAATCCAGCAGCATGTAGCGCGCGGTGTCGTACGCCTCCTTCGACTCGATCTTGTAGTCAGCCACATAATTGGCGATGTCGACCAGCGGCTGGTCGGGATCGGGACGGACGGCGGAACGGATGTCGTGCGCACTCATGAGGAATCTCGCGGCAGGGAAAACCGGCATTTTAGCCGACTGGCGCACGTCCAGTGTCTTGACCCCAAGGCAGAAGCCCCGCAACAATCGCCGCATACCCCAAAAGGGAGTAGTTCCCGCGGCAGGTTCCAGTCTGCCCCGGTGCCGTGATCGTCAGCACGGGCGACGCCTCGCCCCGGTCACGACGGCAGCCTTGCTGCGAGCGAGACTTTTGCGGTGGCCACGGGCCGCGCGCGTCCGTGGTCACTGCATTGTCTGACGCGCAAGGTGCCCCGCATGGATTTTCTCAACTCCGACGTTCTCTCCGGCCTCCTGGCCATCATTCTGCTCGACCTGGTGCTGGCCGGCGACAACGCCATCGTCATCGCGCTGGCGGCAAGCCGCCTGCCCAAGGAGTTGCAGACCAGGGCCGTGTTCTGGGGCACCTTCGGCGCCATTGCGGTGCGCTTCCTGCTTACCGCCATCGTGGTGTATCTGCTCAAACTGCCCGGATTGCTGCTGGCGGGCGGTCTGCTGTTGCTGCCGATCGCCTGGAATCTGCTGCGCCATCGTACCGATGGTGATCCGAAGATCCGCGCCGCCCATACCTTCTGGCAGGCCTTGCGCACGATCATCCTGGCCGACGCCCTGATGGGGCTGGACAATGTACTGGCGATTGCCGGCGCCTCCAAGGGCCACCTGGGCCTGGTGATCACCGGCCTGCTGATCACCGTGCCGCTGGTGGTCTGGGGCTCGACCCTGATCCTGAAGCTGATCGAACGGTTCCCGATCATCGTCTACGTTGGCGCCGCGGCCATCGCCTGGACGTCCGCACGAATGATTTCCAGCGACCATCTGGTCGACCCGTGGTTCGACAGCCACGGGTGGGCAGTCTGGGCGCTGGACGCGGTGCTGGTGATCGGCATCTGCGGGCTGGGCTGGTGGGCGGAACATCGCGTCCCCACCGCATCGGAATGAGACCGCGCGGGCCATCGGCCACGCGGTCTCATCTCAATCGCCGGCGCGTCGCGTTTTTTTGCATCCTCATGCTGGCCGCGGTGCAGGCCGAAGGACTCTGAACCAGACCCACCCCCGTGGACACGGAGCCGCACGGCTCCGTGTCCGTTTTCGCCAGGTACTCAGCTCAGCGCTTGTCGATCGGCACGTAGGCCTGGTCTTCCGGGCCGGTGTAGTTGGCGCTGGGGCGGATGATCTTGCCGTCCTCGCGCTGCTCGATCACGTGCGCGCTCCAGCCGGAAGTGCGCGCGATCACGAACAGCGGCGTGAACATCGCGGTGGGCACGCCCATCATGTGGTACGCGCTGGCCGAGAACCAGTCGAGGTTCGGGAACATCTTCTTGACCTCGGCCATCACCTTCTCGATCCGCTCGGAAACGTCGAACAGGGTCGGGTTTCCGCCGTCGGTGCACAGCTTGCGCGAGACCTCCTTGATGATCTCGTTGCGCGGATCGGACACCGTGTAGACCGGGTGGCCGAAGCCGATGATGATTTCCTTGCGCTCGACCCGGGCGCGGATGTCGGCTTCCGCGTCGTTCGCGTTGCGATAGCGCGCGATGATCTCCATCGCCACCTCGTTCGCACCGCCGTGCTTCGGGCCGCGCAGCGCGCCGATCGCGCCGGTGAGCGCCGAATACATGTCCGAACCGGTGCCGGCGATGACGCGCGCGGCAAAGGTGGAAGCGTTGAACTCGTGCTCGGCGTACAGCACCAGCGACTTGTCCAGCGCCTGCGCGTGCAGGTCGCTGGGCTTCTTGCCGTGCAGCAGGTGCAGGAAGTGCGCGGCGATCGAGTCGTCGTCGGTCTGCGTCTCGATGCGCTTGCCGTTGTGGCTGAAGTGATACCAGTACAGCAGCATGGAGCCGAAGCTGGCCATCAGGCGGTCGGCGATGTCGCGCGCGCCGGTGACGTTGTGGTCGTCCTTCTCCGGCAGCACGGTGCCGAGCACCGAGCAGCCAGTGCGCAGCACGTCCATCGGATGGGTGGCGGCCGGCAGCAGTTCCATCGCGGCCTTGACCGGTGCCGGCAGGCCGCGCAGGCGCTTCAGGCGCGAGCGGTAGTTGTTCAGCTCGGTCCAGGTCGGCAGCACGCCGTGCACCAGCAGGTAGGCCACTTCCTCGAAGCAGCCCCTGGCGGCCAGGTCGTGGATGTCGTAGCCGCGGTAGTGCAGGTCGTTGCCGCTGCGACCCACGGTGCACAGGGCGGTGTTGCCTGCGGCCACGCCGGACAGGGCGACGGATTTCTTGGGCTTGGGTAGAACTTGTGCGTTGTCGCTCATCGCATCCTTCCTCTCAATTGTTGAACACTTCCGCTGGCTGCAGGCGCGGACACCGGTCGACAGGCTTCATCTTCACCTGCAACGGCATCGAGCTGGAGCCAATGAGATTTCTGTTCTCGGAGATCCAGCACTCGCCCAATGTCGAGCAGAAACAGATGTCCATCGCCATTCGATCCAATGCCGCGGCGTGGAAACGTTCCCAGAGATCCTTGTCGGGGAAACGAATGGCCTGCATTTCCTCGCCAGGGCTCAACACGTCGTGGTTGACCGTCTCCTGGATGAAGTGGTGCGGCGGCAACCCCAATGCCGCCATCAGGTGATTCCAGTCCGTCTGCGGTTTTCCATCGATCCTGACCTGAACGCTGTGTACGACCGCCGGCCCCACACCCTTGTTGCCCACGGTCAGTGACTGGGTCAGATCGTTGTTGCCACTTATCAGGTACGGCCACACCTGCGCGCGCACCTGCTGGCGCTGGATATACGCGGTGTAGCCGGATACGCACAACGCCAGCAGACCGATCAGCGCGGCAATGATCGCCGCCAGTGCGTCCCAACGGACGCGGCGATCCACCGCTGCCAGAGTGTTCTCTTCAGGACTCGGCGGCAATTCCGGCATGACCACTCAACCCTCGCTGCCTTCCGCAAACAGCGCGTCGAGCTTGTCCTCGTAAGCGTGGTAGCCGAGGAAGTCGTACAGCTCATCGCGCGTCTGCAAGGTGTCGATGATGTTTTTCTGGGTGCCTTCGCGGCGCACAGTCTCGTAGAAGTTCAACGCGGCCTTGTTCATCGCGCGATAGGCACCGCAGCAGTACAGCGCGATGTCCACGCCGGCTTCGCGCAATTCGTCGGTGGTGAAGAACGGGGTGGAGCCGAATTCGGTGAGGTTGGCCAGGATCGGCACCTTCACCGCGGCCTTGAACCTGCGGTAGTCCGCCAGTGTCTTCATTGCCTCGGGAAAGATCATGTCGGCACCGGCCTCGACGTAGGCGCAGGCGCGATCGATCGCCGCGTCGATGCCTTCCACGGCGGCTGCATCGGTACGCGCCATGATCACGAAAGCCGGATCGGTGCGCGCATCCACCGCCGCCTTGACCCGATCGACCATCTCGCCCTTCGACACCACTTCCTTGCCCGGACGATGGCCGCAACGCTTCTGGCCGACCTGGTCCTCCATGTGCACGGCGGCCACGCCGACGCGCTCGAACGAACGGATCGTGCGCGCGATGTTGAATGCGCCGCCCCAGCCGGTGTCGATATCGACCAGCAGCGGCAGTTGGGTGGCATCCACGATGCGGCGTGCGTCGGTGAGCACGTCCTCCATCGTGCTGATGCCCAGGTCCGGCATGCCCAGCGAGTTGGCGGCCACGCCGCCGCCGGACAGGTATAGCGCCTTGTAGCCCACGCGTTTCGCCATCATGCCGGCATAGGCGGTGATCGCGCCCATGACCTGCAGCGGCGGCTCGGCGGCGAGGGCCGCGCGGAAACGCGCGCCCGGGGATGCTGGCTGTGTCATGTCGCCTCCGTAAAACACCCATTTTAGCCTACGGCGGCGTATCGCCGGGATTGGACCTTTGGCACCCGTGTCGCTGCGGTCCGGACGTATCCCGGCACAGTCGGCGGCCGGGGCGCAAATTCCTGCGTGACGAATCCGCCGCCGCCCCGTACATTCGAGCCATGAGCACATCGACTCCTCTCGCGAAACGCATCCTCTGGGGCCTGGTGATCGGCGTGGTCGCTGCCGTGACCACGCTGGGCATCGGCCAGTGGCATCCGCCCACGCTGGCGCTGATGCAGAAGATCTCCGCCGCGGTGTTCGACCCGTTCGGGCAGATCTTCCTGCGCATGCTGTTCTTCGTGGTGATCCCGCTGGTGTTCAGCTCGCTGGCCTCAGGCGTGGCGCAGCTCGGCCGGCTGGACCGGCTCGGTCCGTTGGCCGGGCGGACCTTCCTGCTGTTCTTCCTCAACATGGGCATCGCCGTGGCGATCGGCCTGGTGATGATGA
>Ga0157370_10006039_pt1 | contig 13464 bp, 14 predicted proteins | sample C35metaG_FD_113463 | JGI IMG/M metagenome (GOLD analysis project Ga0157370, IMG submission 113463) | Corn rhizosphere microbial communities from Kellogg Biological Station, Michigan, USA - C3-5 metaG | ecosystem: Host-associated > Plants > Roots > Rhizosphere > Soil | place: USA: Michigan...
TCAGTTTCAGCATCACGCTGGCGTCCGCTTCTTCACCAATGCACAGCAGCAGAATCGCGGCCTGCTCAAGGTAGTTTTTCGGCGTGCTGTTTTTGTTATTTGGGCTGGTTTCGCTCATTGCTGCCTATCCATTGTTTGAAGACATCCACCACGCGATCGGTATCGCTGATGGCCAGTTTTTGCAGGAATTCAATCTTGGTTTCCAGGCCCGAACTCATGGCCGGAAGGTTGTCCTCTCCGGGGAAGGAAGGCAGGTCGAGACCTTTGCGCTCTTCGCTGGCGCCGCTGGCATCCACCTGAAGCACCTGCTGGTCGAGGCTATCGTCTGGCACCGCCACCGCCACCGGTTTGCTGTTGACCGTCGCCAGACGCTTGGCGAGAGGTTTACCCACCAGCAACAGAGCTAACAGCACCAACAGGCCGCTGCCAATCAGCTCCACCCATGACATCAAGTCGGGGTTTTGCCACCATTTCAGCGGAGCCGGCGGCGTGACTTTGGCGGGAGCAATAAACTGCATCATGCTGAGGGAGAGCACGTCGCCGCGCTGCGCATCAATTCCGGCGGCGTTTTTCAACACCTCCTGCAATTGGGCTTTTTGGTCATCTTTCCACTCTTTCACCGCGCTCTGGTTAAGCACCACCGCGACGCTGAGACGTTTGATTTCAAAACCTGGATGCTTAACGTGGCTGATCACCGTGTTGTAGTGATAGACCTTGGTGGTATCCATGTGGCTATTGCGTGCGCTTTGGTCTTTTTTGTCGACTGGCGCGGCTGGCGTATTTGCTGCAGCGGCTGCCGGTGGGCGGTTGCTCAGTGAGCCGGGAATACCCATCGCCACGCTGTCCAGCGTGTCATCACTCTGCACATGCTCATTAGTGACCTTAGGATCGCCTTGGTAATTCTCACGCGTCTCTTCGATGTCACTCATATCCAGCTCAGGCATGATGCTGATGCGATAATTTTTCTCGCCAACCAGCGGCGTCAGCACGTTGGCTAATGCCTGATGCGTCTGATCCTGCAGGGTCGAGAGCATCGAGTTACGCTTCTTGCCGCCCGTGGCTGCCACGCCGCTCACGCTGTCGGAAAGCAGATTCCCCGCCTGATCGACCAGACTGACATGCTCCGGTTTTAGCGACGGCACGCTGGTCGCCACCAAATGCACAATGGCGTTAATTTGGTCGTCAGCAAGCTGGGTTCCGGCGCGCAGTTTGACCATAATCGAGGCACTATTTTCTGGCCCGGCATTGACCACAAAAGAGCTGGATTCGTTGATAGCCAGCTGCACCCGCGCTTCTTCCACGCCGTCGAGGGACATGATGGTTTGCTCCAACTCCCCTTCCAGACTGCGTTTGTAGCGAACGTTTTGAACAAATTGGCTGCTACCAAGCAGCTCGTCTTTGTCCATCAGCTCATAGCCGGCGGGTTGAATCGACTGCACGCCTTTGGCCGACAGTGTCATTCGCGCGCGGGAGACATCGGAAGAGGGCACCAAAATGCGGCCATCGGAGGGGCTAATGCGATAGCTGATTTTTTCTGCGTCGAGCACTTCCAGCGCTTTAGCTACCGGGATCTTCTCCTGAGAGCCAAACAGCGCGGTGTAATCTTGCCCACCGATCCACATCCAGGCGACGATACCGCCAGTGGCAAGCACCGCGACCAGCGCCAGAACCAGCAAACTTTTTTTATCACCGGGAGTGCCCTTCAATGCCGGGATCCGGCCTTTTAAACGTTCAAACACGCTGAACTCTCTTATGGCGGATTAGATGGAAAGGCCCATGATTTCTTCAACGCCCGAGGCCACTTTGTTGCGTACCTGAACCAGTGCGGAGAAGGAGATGCTGGCTTTTTGGCTGGCGAGCATGGTCCCCACCAGATCATCACTGGTGCCCATGTTCATCGCAGTCTGCTTATCGGAAGCCTCTTGCTGAATGTTGTTAACCGTGCCCAATGCCTGCGACATTACCCGTTTGAATGATAGATCCGACGATTCGCCGTTATGGGCTATCGCCATGCTATCCGCAGCGGAGGTGTTCGCCGCGCCGCTCATGCGCTGCATCTCTTGCATCATTTGCCGTTGGACAGGTGCAAAACCCGCCCATTTAATCTGTTCCATCGGAAAACCTTTGGCCGGTCTGCCCGGCGGAAAATTAGAAATAGACGTCAGTATCGATACCGGACTCACGCATGGCGGCCAGGCGGTAGCGCAGTGCGCGAGTGGTAATGCCGAGCGAGGCGGCGATTTGCGATTTATTGCCCTGATACTTCTTCATCAGGTCAGCAATATGCAGATGCTGAGCACGCTTGCCGGTGCGCAGCAGCGTAGCTTCGGCGTCGCAGTCCACGGCGGGGTGCTCAATCAGCATGCTGTTAGCGCGCTGGCGGGCGAATTCCATCTCGTCAAAACCGAGATTCTGCGTGGTGATCACCTCGCTGGTGCTCATGATCATGCCGCGCTGAATTACGTTCTCCAGCTCGCGCACGTTGCCCGGCCAGAGGTAGTTGAGTAGCGCCGTTTTCGCCGCTTCGGAAAGTGTCAGGTTGGCGCGGATAGCGCGGGAGTATTTCGTAATGAATGACCAGGCCAACGGCATGATGTCTTCGCGGCGCTCACGCAGCGGTGGGATGTTAATAGGCACAACGGAAAGGCGGTAATAGAGGTCTTCACGAAAGCGACCAGCGGCCACTTCTTCCTGTAAATTCTTATTGGTGCAGGCAATCAGGCGGAAATTAAGTTTGATGCGTTTATTACTGCCAAGGCGTTCCACCTCGTGCTCTTGTAAAACACGCAATAGCTTGGCTTGTAATAAAAGCGGCATATCACCGATTTCATCGAGTAACAGCGTGCCGCCGTTAGCCATTTCAAACTTACCTGCGACGCTATTTATTGCGCCGGTAAATGCGCCTTTCTCATAACCAAACAATGTAGATTCCAGCATAGCTTCGGGAATAGCCGCACAGTTAACCCCAATGTAAGGATGCTGGTCTTCATTAAAGGCATTCTGATGAATATATTTCGCCACGCACTCTTTACCTGTTCCTGTTTCCCCGCAGATAAGTACCGGGACATTAAAACTGGCAACGCGCTCGGCTAGAGAAAATACATTAGCACTGGCTGGCGTGTTTATTACGAAATTGGCGTCATTATTTGTCATCGGATTTTCTCACTTTTGCGATGTGGAAATCAGGAAATCAGATTGACGTAGGAAACACTTATTGACGTTAAACATTGTGCCCGTCAATCAATCTGCGCAAATGATTACACACATTTAATGAGAAATTTATTAATAAGACATTATTTAGATTTTAAATCAATTAAAACAACAACATATGATTAAACCCAGCTACAGCACCGGGTTTAACGCCTTATTTAATAATTTTTTAATAACTTTTTAATAAGGCAACCCGCATTGTTTTATTCACCCACTCAATGTTTAATGAAGCCATTCAAAAATAAAGAGCAACGTCTGGGTGCATACAGAAACAAAGCGACCTCAACGGCAAGCTTCTTTAATAGGCATTGAAAATTACTTTCAATATAAATGACGCCACTGATTATCCATCATCGCTAACAGGGTAAGTGACCAGTCCATGAGTGCGAGAAATCCACGTAGCAAGGTAAAGGTTGTTAAATACAGCCAGACACCAAACATATTTAAACTGGAAGGGAATAAGCTCGGCAGACCTTATCATCGTTTGCCAAAAGCTTTCCTGCTTCATTTTGATGTTACCGATGCCAAGCTGAACACTTATTTCCTCAGAAAGTTCCGCGTTAATGCCACGCTCGGTGCCTTTAACTTTGCTATGGATAAAGAAGAAAAACATGCGGAAATTATTATTTCGCAATTTGGCATGATCGGCTTTGATGTTGACCGTGACTTATTATCCTGCATCTTAAATGATTATTACGGTTTGGCTCGCCCGGAAGACATTGGCGAAGAACCACAAGATGGCGAAAAGTCCGCCCTTTTCCCGCTCAGCCGCACTGAAGAGCGCCTGAAATCGAAACTGGCGCTGGATATCGTGCGACTCATTATTCATCCCGGCATGATGGGCACCCAGTTGGAGTTGAAACCCGACCTGTCGGCGGTAAACAGCCAGTGGTCATATAAAGTGAGTTTCAGCCTCAACGGCTATCCGTCAGGCCAGTTTCATATTTACCTCGACCATCATCATGCTGACCTGCTGCTGGCGGAAATTCGCCGCAAAATGTCGCGCAGCCAGCCTACTGCCCATGAAGAAAACAAGGCCGCCCGCTCGATAAAGCTGCTGGTCGACACCCTTCCGCTTGAGCTAAACGCTCGCGTCGCTCAATTACAGATGATGGTGGCGCAGCTCGCCGCCATTAAGCCCGGCGATATTTTGCCCGTTTCCCTAGCGCAGAAATTTCCGGTGTTTGTCGGTAAACAGCAGCTCTTCAACGCGCTGATTGTCGAAGACCGAACTCGTTTGTATTTAACTGAGATCGTAGAAAATATCACCGAGGATAAAGCCTTATGAGTAAAAAAGACGCCATCGAAACGTCGGATATGGACGATTTCAACTTCTCCCTGGACGATGACTCAACCGACAATGCCGCACCGTCGGTGCCGGCCTCACAGCCCGACGCACAAAGCGCGCTGGCCCGTCGCCACACCTCACTGCTCAGCCGTATTCCCGTCACCCTGACGCTGGAAGTGGCGTCGGTAGAAATCGCCCTGTCGGAGCTGCTGCGCATAGATGACGACTCGGTGATCGAGCTGGACAAGCTCGCCGGCGAGCCGCTGGACATTAAGGTCAACGGCATTCTGTTTGGTAAAGCCGAAGTGGTGGTGCTGAACGAGAAATACGGTATCCGCGTGCTGGAATTCAACAGCAAAGAAATAGATGAATTAGCGTTATGAAGAGATCACGGCTGATCCTCCTCGGCCTCGCGCTCGGCCTGTTTTCACCCCTGGTCCTCGCCAAGGGGGGAGATATCGCCTTTTTGAACGTCATCAATCAGGCCGGTGGGGGCCAAGAGTACAGCGTCAAGATTCAGGTGCTGATCCTGATGACCCTGCTCGGCCTGTTGCCGACCATGGTGTTGATGATGACCTGCTTCACCCGGTTCATCATCGTGCTGTCGATTTTGCGCCAGGCCATGGGGCTACAGCAGACCCCGCCGAACAAGATCCTGATTGGTATTGCCCTGTCCTTGACCCTATTGGTGATGCGCCCGGTGTGGATGAATATCTATGACCACGCCATCGTGCCTTATCAGAATGACCAAATTACCTTGCAAGAAACGCTGAGCACCGCCTCCGTACCGCTCAAGAGATTCATGCTGGCGCAGACCGACAAAAAGGCCATGGCGCAAATCATGGATATCGCCGGAGAGAAAGGCGATCCGCAGGCGCAAGACTTATCGATTGTGGTGCCCGCTTATGTGCTGAGCGAACTGAAAACCGCCTTCCAGATTGGCTTCATGATTTACATCCCGTTCTTAGTGATTGACCTGATCGTCGCCAGCGTCCTGATGGCGATGGGGATGATGATGCTGTCGCCGCTGATCGTTTCACTGCCCTTCAAACTGATGCTCTTTGTACTGATAGACGGCTGGTCGCTGACCGTCGGCACACTGACCCATAGCATTCAAGGGCTTGGCCTGAGCTAAGGCTCCCGCCTCTTACGAGGAAATAACATGTTAACCATAGATACCGCGGCGGATGTCGTCGCAGGTGGCATCAAAACGGTGATCACGCTGGTCTGCGTACTGGTCGTTCCCAGCCTACTAGTTGGGCTATGCGTCAGTATTTTCCAGGCCGCCACCCAAATTAATGAACAGACGCTGAGCTTTCTGCCGCGCCTGATTGTCACTCTGCTGGTACTGATCATCTGTGGGAAATGGATGATGGTGCAGCTCAGTGACTTCTGCATCGCCATCTTTACCCAAGCCAGCGTGCTGGTGCATTAAGGAGTCATGATGCCGATTGACGCGCTAACCGCCCTGGTGTTCTCACTCTGGTTTCCCTTTGTGCGCATCATGTCGTTTGTCCATTTTTGCCCCATTCTGGACAACAAGGCGCTGAACGTCCGCATTCGCATTATTATTTCTTTGGCGCTGGCGATCATCATGGCCCCGCTGGTTCCCAATGTTGCCGAAGTCAGCCTGCTCTCCATGCGCGGCATATTGCTGACCTTCGAGCAGATTATCTGGGGGTTGGTGTTTGGCATGACGCTTCAATTGGTGTTTCTGGCGTTACAGACCGCCGGCCAAATCCTGTCGTTTAATATGGGCATGAGCATGGCCGTCATGAATGACCCCAACAGCGGCGCGTCCACCACCGTGATTTCACAAACCGTGTATATCTTTGCCGGACTGCTGTTCTTCGTGATGGACGGCCACCTGCTGCTGGTGACTATCTTGTTCAAAGGCTTCACCTATTGGCCGATTGGCAACGCGCTGCACCCGCAAAGTTTTAAAGTGATGGCGCTGGCGCTGGGCTGGGTTTTCTCCTCCGCCATGCTGCTGGCGCTGCCGACAACTTTTATTATGCTGACGGTTCAGGGCGTGTTTGGCCTGCTTAACCGCATTGCGCCCACCCTCAACCTGTTCTCACTCGGCTTCCCTATTAACATGCTGTTCGGTCTGGGCTGTCTGGCCGCGCTGTTCTATAACCTGCCGGACCATTATTTGCATTTCACCAACCAAATATTGGCGATGCTCGACAGCATGAGGGTCTCCAATGGCGGATGATTCAGCAGGCGAAAAGAGTGAGAAGGCCTCGGCGCAGAAAAAGCGCAAGGCGCGTGAAGAGGGTGAAATTGCTCGCTCAAAAGATATCTCGCTGGCGGGCAGCCTGTTTGCGGCGTTCTTTGTGGTGAGCAGCAGCATGCCCCACTACCGGGATTTCGTGCGTGAAGCCTTTGTGTCACTCAATCAGTACTCCCAGCACATTGTCGAACCGGGCATTATCGCCCAGTTTCTTAAATACAATGTGCTGATATTTTTGAAATTTGTTGTCACGCTGATCCCCATTCCGTTGGCTGCGTCGGCAGTATCGCTGATCCCCGGCGGCTGGATATTCACGCCGAAAAAGCTGCTGCCGAACTTCGGCAAACTGAACCCTATCACCGGAATTGGCCGCCTGTTTAGCGCCCAGCATCTGGTTGAAACGCTCAAAATGATGTTCAAAAGCATCATCATGCTGGCTCTGCTCTACCACATGGTGAGCAGCTACCTGCCGGATTACCTCGCCATGCAGTCACTGTTCTTCAAAGAGGCGGTGTTCCACAGCCTCTCGCTGTATGGCGATGTGATGTTCAACTTCGTGTTGCTGGTCGGCTTCTTTGCCGCCGTGGATCTGCCGATCACCAAGTACATGTTCAACAAAAAACTGCGCATGACCAAGCAAGAGCAGAAGGACGAATACAAGAACAGCGAAGGTAAGCCGGAGGTGAAATCCCGCATTCGCCAGCTCCAGCGGCAGGTCGCCATGGGGCAGATCCGCCGCACCGTGCCGGGAGCCGACGTGATTATCACCAACCCGACGCACTTTGCCGTGGCGCTGAAGTATGACCACTCCCGCGCCGCTGCCCCTTACGTGGTGGCGAAAGGCAGTGATGAAACCGCGCTTTATATCCGTCAGGTCGCGAAGGAAAACCAGATTGAAATCGTCGAGTTTCCTAAGTTGGCCCGCGCGGTTTATTACACCACGCAGGTTAATCAGCAGATCCCTTCTCAGCTCTACCGCGCCATTGCGCACGTGCTGACCTATGTATTGCAGCTCAAATCCTGGCGCGTGGGCAATAGCAGCTCGCGCCCGCAATTAAACCGATTCATGACGATCCCGAAAGAGGTGTTAAAACAGGATGCAGAAATTCACTAGCAGGTTCTTTAAAGTCTTCCGGGGAGGCAGCGTCGGCGTACCTTTGGTACTGCTGAGCATTTTGGCAATGATCATTTTGCCATTGCCACCGATGGTGCTCGACGTCCTGTTCACCTTCAACATCGTGCTGGCGGTGCTGGTGCTGCTGGTCAGCGTATCGACCAAACGCCCGCTCGATTTCGCGCTGTTCCCCACCGTCTTGCTGATAACCACCCTGTTGCGACTGTCGCTCAACGTGGCGTCTACCCGCGTGGTGCTGCTGTTTGGTCATGAAGGGGTTGGCGCCGCCGGTAAGGTGATTGAATCCTTCGGTCAGGTGGTGATCGGCGGTAACTTCGTGGTTGGCTTCGTGGTGTTCGTGATCCTGATGATCATCAACTTCGTGGTGGTGACCAAGGGGGCCGAGCGTATTTCCGAGGTATCGGCGCGATTCACCCTCGACGCCATGCCGGGCAAACAGATGGCGATCGACGCCGACCTGAATGCCGGGCTTATCAACCAAGAGCAGGCGCGAACCCGCCGCAAAGAGATCGCCAGCGAGGCGGATTTCTACGGCGCAATGGACGGGGCGTCGAAGTTTGTCCGTGGGGACGCCATCGCCGGGATGATGATCTTAATGATCAACCTGATCGGCGGTATCTGTATCGGTATCTTTAAATATGACCTGAGCGCCAGCGCCGCCTTCCAGCAGTATGTCTTGCTGACCATCGGTGATGGTCTGGTTGCGCAAATCCCGTCCCTGCTGCTCTCCACCGCAGCGGCAATTATTGTTACCCGCGTCAATGACAGCGGCGATATGGCCACGGAGATGAAGCGCCAGCTGCTGGCTTCGCCGATGACGCTCTACACGGCGGCGGGCGTAATGTTCGTGCTGGCGGTGGTGCCGGGCATGCCGCACCTGCCGTTCCTCTCTTTCACCGCGATGCTGGCTTACACCGCGTGGCGCATCAGCCGTCAGCCTAAGGCGGCAGTCAATGAAGCCGAGCAACTGGCAGAAATCTCGAAAAATATCAGCGAAGATATTGAACAAACCGTTAGCTGGGAAAGCATTCCGCTGATTGAGCCAGTGGCGATTAGCCTTGGCTACAAGCTGGTAACGCTGGTTGATAAATCTAAAGGCAGCCCCCTCACTCAGCGAATACGCGGGGTGCGGCAGGTGGTGTCGGAAACCTACGGCGTGCTGCTGCCCGAGGTGCGAATTCGCGAGAACTTCCGCCTTAAGCCGACCCAGTACATCATCACGGTCAACGGCATCAAGCAGGCCAGTGGCACCCTGCCCGCCGATAAACTGATGGCGCTGCCTTCCAGCGAAACCTATGGCGAGGTGGACGGCCAGCTGGATAATGACCCGGCCTACGGCATGCCGGTGACCTGGATAACGCCGGACCAGAAGCCGCACGCGCTTAATCTGGGCTATCAGGTTGTGGACTGCGCCAGCGTAGTGGCAACTCACGTCAACAAGGTGCTGCGCCAGCATATTCCTGACCTGTTTAACTATGACGACATCACCCTGCTGCACAACCGGCTGGCGTCGATGTCACCCAAGCTGGCGGAAGATCTCAACGGCGCGCTGAACTACAGCCAGCTACTGCGCATCTATCGCATGCTGTTGCAAGAAGGGGTGTCGCTGCGCGATATCGTGGTGATCGGCACCACGCTGCTGGAAAGCTCCGCCACCACTAAAGACGCCTTCCTGCTCACCGCCGACGTGCGTTACGCCCTGCGCCGCAGCATCACGGCGGGCATGGTTCAGGGCAGCGCGCTGTCGGTTTACACCCTGCATCACGAGCTGGAAACGCTGCTGATGACCGCCTTTAATCAGACTCAAACGGCGGGTAAAACGCCGCTAGACAGCATTCCGCTCGACCCTAACCTATTGACTCAATTCCAGAATACGCTGCCAAAAGTCAAAGAGCAGATGAAAGCCATCGGCAAAGAGCCGGTGCTGCTGGTGCCACCACAGCTGCGCCCGCTGCTATCGCGCTATGCCCGTTTATTCGCACCGGGGCTGCACGTGCTCTCTTTCAATGAAATCCCCGATGAACACGAACTGCGTATTGAAGGCAGCCTGACTTAACTTTCCTCCCCCTCTTCCCGCGCCCTTTTCTGGGCGTGGGGCATTAAAATTGTGGTTTTGCTAGCACTGACATAAATATGTACAGCAACTTAGGCTACGCTATAAATAATGTCACTTTGCTGGAAGCCCAGTTATGTCGTTAGCCACCCCCTCGACCTCTTCCGTTTTAAAGAAAAGCTATTACAGCGCGGATCAAAGCCTCTCCCTCGGCCAGTTGGACGTGGAGAAAATCGAGCAGATCGCCCGTGATTTGGACATCTCGGCCAGTGATAAAGAGCATTATGTCACTGGCTGGATGGGGCAAAACAGCGTGGTGCTGGTGCGCAACTATCAAGACAAACGCGGCGCCTCTAACGGCTTGGTGATGTCTCGCGGGCAGCGCTACAAGCTCAGCGTACAGGCCATCAAGTTCCGCATTCCGAAATTCCTGCTGTGGATGACGCTGCGCCGCAGGCCGCGCACCATGTCGGTGGTCGGCTATACCCGCCTTGGCGCACAGGCTACCGGCTTGCAGCAGTTCCACACGCTGGCCGACAAAAGTTTGAAACAACAGTTGGAAAACGACTGGCGCGAGCTTAATGACTACCTCGGTATGGCGTGCTGGCAGATGGAAAACAATCAGCCGATGTGGCGCAGCGTGCAAAGGGAAATCTCGCCGCAGGCCCTGTGGTATCTGGCTGACAGCGATCTATTCAGCGGCAAAAAACTGCAAAAAGATGGTGATTTCGAAGGGATGTGGACCAAGAATCGTTTTCTCGGCCGCCGCACCGGCGAGCACGCGGCGCTGCTGATTTCATGGCGCGACGAGGAGAATGATGACATCGCCAGCTACCTCTATGAACGGGTGACCGCCAACCAGATTCGGCTGTCGCTGCGCCCGCGCAAAGAGGAGAAGTTCTACCCGTTGAACCCGTTCGACGCCGAGCATTTGCAGCAGGCGCTGTCGATGTTCAAGCAGGTAGAACCTGAGTTATGCCATAACAAGATCCGAGCCTGACACCAGAGTTCCGCTCATTACCACCATTACCACCATTGATGAAAATGGTGAACCGGGCCGATGCCGTGCCCCACCTCCAGCGAATCCGCCTGCACAAGCGCCTGCTGCAGATAAGCCTTTGCGGCGCGAACGGTGTCCGGCCAGTTATCATGGCGCGGGCGCAGAGCCGCCAACGCCGCCGACAGCGTGCAGCCCGTGCCATGGGTGTGACGAGTGTCAACGCGCGGCGCGGTAAAGCGCTCGCGGGATCCGCGCATAAACAGCCAGTCCGGGCTTTCGCTATCCGTTAAATGCCCGCCCTTCATCAGCACCGCGTCACAGCCCATCGCCAACAGCGCCTCGCCCTGTTCACGCATCTCTTGCTCATTCTGCGCCATGTCGCACTCAAGGAGCGCCGCGGCCTCTGGCAGGTTCGGCGTGATAATCGCTACCTGCGGCAGCAGCAGGCGTCGCAAAGCTTCAACCGAATCCGCCGACAGCAGCGGGTCACCGCTTTTAGCCAGCATCACGGTGTCCAGCACCACGAACGGCGGCTGGTAGTGCCGAAGACGCTCGGCCACGGCTTCGACAATATCGCTGTTAGCCAGCATGCCGATTTTGGCGGTATCAATGCGCACGTCGCCGAGTACCGAGTCCAGTTGCGCCGCCACAAAAGCCGGGTCGATGTTGTAAACCGACTGCACGCCACGGGTGTTTTGCGCCACCAGCGCGGTGATAACGCTGGTGCCGTAAGCCGCCAGCGCCGAGAAGGTTTTCAGGTCAGCCTGAATCCCCGCGCCGCCGCTCGGGTCAGTCCCGGCAATGGTTAAAGCATTGATACGCTTCATACTGCTTCCCCCGACGTCAGCATCTCACCATTCAGCAGCCACAGGTTGTCGAGGAAAGCCGGGGTAAAGCTGCCCGGCCCGCGCGCCTCGTGGCAAGCTCTTTCGCCCGCGCACGACATCACCCGGCAAGCCGCCGCGACGTTATCCAGCCGGTCGCCTGGCAGGGAGACAAAAGCCGCCACCACCGCCGACAGTGCGCAGCCGGTGCCGACAATGCGGGTCATCAGCGCGTCGCCGCCCGCCACTGCAAGGCTGCGCGCGCCGTCGGTGACATAATCAACTTCCCCCGTCACCGCCACGATAGCCCCGGTTTCGCGAGCCAAGGCTTCGGCGGCGGGCAGCGCGGAGAGCGAGTCGTCGCCGCTATCCACGCCGCGCCCGGTAGAGGTTAAGCCACTTAACGCACGGATCTCAGAGGCGTTTCCACGAATCGCGGCAGGGTTAAGTTTGATTAACTGGCGGCAAAACTCAGTGCGCAGCCCCAGACCGCCGACGGCCACCGGGTCCAGCACCCAAGGCTTTCCCGCCTGATTAGCCGAGTGAACCGCAGCCAGCATGGCATCGGCATGAGGCTGAGTTAGCGTCCCGACGTTAATCAGCACCGCATCGGCAATGGCGCTGAACTGCGCGGCTTCGGTTGGGTCCACCACCATCGCGGGGGAGGCATTCAACGCCAGCAGCACATTGGCCGTAAAGGATTGCACAACATCATTCGTCAAACAGTGAACCAGCGGCTTAGCGTGACGCAGGTTTTCGAGGGCAGCGGCAGCAGAGTTGCCGGAAAAAACGGAAGGTCGAGTGTTCATATTTCTCCCAACCGGCGCTAAAGAAGGCGGTATCGGGAGAGATACCTGACTTCCCTACGCTGGCATAATCCAGATCAGGTAATACGGGTAAGGTCTCAGCCCTTTCTTTCACAAGAAGGACACCCCGAGTCAACGAAAGCCATTATTGGTTGGCACGTCTGGAAGATCAACCTAGAATCGTCGAAGCGGGTAACAATGGAGAAGATGTCTTGCAGATACGCCCTTATGAAGAAGCCGATCGCCCTTTTTTACGCACCCTGTACCTCGCGTCACGCAAGGATACGTGGACTTGGATGGACACTGATGATTTTCAACTCGAAGATTTCGACCGCGCCATCCTTGGAGAAACGGTGATCGTCGCCGAACATCAAGGAAAGTTGCTAGGTTTTGCGTCCATCTTCACCCAAGAGAATTTCCTGCATAACCTGTTCGTAGACCCCGCCCACAAAGGCACCGGCGTCGGCAGCGCCCTGCTCCACGCCAGCGAAGCCATGTTCACCGGCACTGGTTCACTGAAGTGTTTGATCAAGAGTAAAAACTCCGTCGGATTTTATCTCGCCAAGGGATGGGAGATTGTCGCCGAGGGCGAGAGTCCAAAAGGGGATTATTATCTTTTTCATTTCTTGAAGAAATAATGCCCTTAGCGGGCGGCCTAAATCTTTAAATTCAAATTCAAAACCGTGGGCGTCGGCCCACACCGACCAAGGGAGGCGTAAACGCGCCTCCCTTGGAACCCTGCGTTTTTTCTGTTGGAAGATCGAGGCTGCGCAGGGTCGGAATGGACGTGTTTCAGCAGCCACAGTGATCGTCGCGAAGTGCCGCCGCTTAGGCGGTTCCCTCAGTTCGGGCTTCGAGCCTTTGGTCTCGAACCACTCCCTCGGCGTCACTTCTGAACGCGACCTACTGGCA
>Ga0157370_10006042_pt1 | contig 13461 bp, 9 predicted proteins | sample C35metaG_FD_113463 | JGI IMG/M metagenome (GOLD analysis project Ga0157370, IMG submission 113463) | Corn rhizosphere microbial communities from Kellogg Biological Station, Michigan, USA - C3-5 metaG | ecosystem: Host-associated > Plants > Roots > Rhizosphere > Soil | place: USA: Michigan...
AACAAAGCAGTGTACTTTTTCGCAGGTAAGTTTAATGTATTACCGGCAAACAGTTCAATCTCACCAAACTCTACAAAATGATTGCCATTTCCCGATGTGCCTAATTGCCTTACTGCCTTACCATGTAAGGGTTTCAAAAAGGATATTTCATTAAATACCGGACTATCGAGTATTTCATGTTCTTGCCTCATCTCTAAACCACCTTCCATACCAAAATGCGTATGATTTCTTAATGCCTGCTTTATTTGGTATTCAGATCTTTTTAAGAAGCCATCGTTCTCATCAATAATAGTAAGTGCCATACGGCAACCGATATCCATACCAACAGCATAGGGGATTACAGCATTATCTGTCGCTAATACGCCACCAATAGGCAGTCCAAAGCCCATGTGGGCATCAGGCATTAAAGCACCCTGTATACTTACCGGCAACAAATTAGCCAGCTCCATCTGCCTTTTGGCAGATTGTTCAATACCCTTTCCGCCATAGGTTTTGCAAAATACCGATTCGGACCGCAATTCAAACGTTTTAAACAGTTGTTTTTCAGTTTTACCAAGTACCTTTTCTGCTATCTTACACGTTAATTCATTGTCCAAAAATGCTTCAGGATTATTTTTAATATCCACCAGCAGGTCAAGAAGCTGCTGTTTGTTATGGTGTTTGAATTTTTTAGAGATTATCCCGATAACCAGACTCCGAAGCTGATCATTGTGATAACCTATTTTACTTAAATCTTTTGTTCTTAAATTTCCCATTAGGGTTATGTTTCTAATTCCAGATACACTTCTTTACCGGCGTATCTTGATATGTTTTTTAATTGATTAATGTATTTGAGACGTTCGTTAACCGGATCTCTCCAATAGCAACTACGACCTCGGGTTAACCGAAAAATACGCGGATTAAGGTGATTTTTATCGATATATTGATTTATAAAAGACAACTCCCGTTCAATATCCACATCCATCAACTTAATATGCGTTACCATGTGGGGCGCTATTTTTAGCACGTAACGCCATGGCTCTGTAAATACGTATTTGGCATCCGGTCTGCGGTTCGAATTCACATATTCCACACGTGTGAAGCAAACCTTTTCAGCCTCAGTCAAACCCATCCGGTTCACTTGCCAGCCATATTCACTAAATTCACCCAATAGTTGTTGTTTTACTATGTACACATTTCGGCCCTTACGTAGCTTTTTTCGTTTGAATGATTTATCGTAGTGATACTCAACGGTGTTAATTTTTGTAAGTAAAGCCTCGTAAAAATCGGCCTTCGGATCACGCTTGATATCGTCACGAAGTACAAAAAAACGTTTCCAGCCACGCTGATAAGGTTGTGCTAATGGTACTTTTGGCAAAAGTCTTTTTTGTTTCCAAAGTTCAATTCGCCGTTTGTCTAACTTTATTAGCTGCTTATCACGATCCGTTTTAACGTGCCTTCTTTTTTGCCGTGCCGATTTAACACAACGCGGCCATTCATGTATGTCCATTGGACTTCCATCTTATTTGGTTTGAAATATTATTGGATCTTTATTTCATCCTTGAGTAAGGATATAACCCTTTTCAACAGCGCTCAACAAAGCCCAATAAATTAATTCGGCAGGCAAAAAAACAGCATCACTATTAAAGCGGCTTTAATTTGTTTACAATAAAATGTATGGTCTTTGCCTACCTAATGGGCAATGAGCGAAAGGGGCGATATGTAGTGTATCTCTGTCATGATTCCTTGATATTTAAAAGATAACAAATCAAGAATTGAAACAATTAAACCGTTAACAATTTAATTATTAACGGTTTAATATCGATTTTTTGTAGCGAGAAGGGGAGTTACTTTGAACACCTTTTCGCATTTTTGAAGGTTTTAGAAGGGTTAATTGAAATCAAAAATGATTTTAAACCCAATATCTCTGAAACCCCAAAAACTAGACTTTCCACTAAGAAGAGAAAACTGACCAGATAATTTTACTTTATCATCTCAACTATAATCCTCTGATAATATTTTTCAACTGCATCCGCAATTGTAATGGTTAGTGAGCTGTTCAAACGAAATCATCATAACCATTAACGCGGTGCAAAGATATAGATTCTAAGCAATAATTAAAACGAAAAAGTCAAAACATAAGTGGTTAAGGTGAAATTTTCGCCATAGTACTGTGCCTTAAGGGATTAAAATTACCGGTCGATAATAATTATAGCAGGTTCAAAAGAAGTATCACATTTCTAGAGAAATCAGGAAATATTATTTATGTTAGGTTTCAAAATTTCTCTTGAATCTAGGGATATCCCAAAACCTCTCAATGTCTCCTTGAACTACATTCTTTCTATATTCTATTTCAATATTAGGTTAGCTAGATCGAATGGCAAAATATGCCGATTTGCAAAACAAGTTAAAGCTTATCTATCACAAGACGTAGAGGAATTCTTATTAGAGTTATTAAACCAACCTTTGTAGGAATCTCGTTGTAACAATTTATATCAATTTTGGACGTAAACACAACTCGACTTTTGAAACTCACTACAAATCAAGAAAAACTAGTACTTGAATTAGTTTTAGGTGCAATTTCTGGACAATATCGTTTAAATTCCTCTTTATAAATAATCTCGATTTTTTCTTTTAATACTTCATACAAATGAGAAGGTAATTGATATAAAGTTGCATCGTGCATAGGAATGAGAAATTTGGCCTTTGGTAGCTCTTTATTTACCCTAATAACAGCGGATTTATAAATTAGTGATGCAGTAGACTGGACTACATGGCTTAATGCCCAAGAACCCTCCCCACTTAATGATTTCCTAAAATTACCATTAGTTGTTCCAACTTTTCCTTTGTCTTTCATTTCTATTTCAATAGAAGATATGTAGTTTTTTAGTCCTTTAAATGAGTTAAAATATTCTTTTGAAGACTTATTAAGGGATTCATCACCATACATATATCTATAGAATATTATTTTTGCTTCTGCTCGTTGCTCACTGTCTCCTAACAACTTATCTGCTAGGTCAGCATAGATATCAGAATCATAAAGAGATATGAGCTTACTATCCTTACTGAGTGAAGCCAATATACCTGCTTCAAACTGTGAATAATCAATATATAAAAATTCGCAACCAGATTCTGGAACAAGGACATCCCGGTTAGATTTTCGGAGATTCTGGAGGGAAGGCTGCCTTAATACAATACGTGAGGTGATAGTCCCAAACCCTAAATACCTTGGATAGCAGATTTTTTCACCACCCCATCTTGCCAAGATATAAAGTAGGCTTTCCAAATCTTGTCGATTCCGAATTAGTTCATAAAAGATATTACTAATTTCATCCTCTCTTCTCCGTGTTTTGAAAGTATAGAATGGAGAAGTGATAATATTTGCTTTCTTACTCTTTAAGTAATTTATTTGCTCAGTTTCGTTATCCGGTTGGTAAATATCAAACTCAAACTGAAGCCTGTTTTTAGCAGAATAAATTTCTTTTTCCAGCATCTCACATCTTCGTCTGGCTCTCTCAAAGTCTATATTTATTCCTGACCATTGTATATTATATACTATCTTGTTAATATCGACCTCTATCTCCTCAAACCTTGATTTTTCATCATCGTCTTTCTCTAGAAGTTCTAAATATAACGACCCTAGATATTCAAGAAACAGCTTGAATTTATCTTCAGTCAACTTAAAATCTGAATCAATTACTTTATAATATTGAAGAAAGCCGAGGGCAGTCCATTTACTTTTATTTCTTACTTCCTTTCCTTCTTGCGACATCTGCTTATCGAAACATTCCAAATCAACAATATTGGGGAGTATCCATTTCTTGGATTTTAAATGACGAACAACATCACTTGACTGAGTAGTGATTATGATACTGTCTTTACCTGAAGAAACCCATTCTCCAAATTCTTCATAATCATCGATATTTAGCGAATACCATTTTGAAGCAGCATATAGTACTATGTATCTTTTCATTATTAAATTGAATAAAGTTGTTCCAAATCTTCATCCGAGTCTTCGTCAGTTTCGTCGAATCCCTGAACAAAAACAAGATCTTTGTCTTTAAAATGGTGGGTAAACTTATGTGCAGTACTAAGGGTCTTAGATATGTTAGATTCATCTATGATTTCTGGCGGGAAATTTCTTAGAGAGACAAGGGCAATTCTATTCTGAAAATATCCATGAGCAAACCCCTCACCGAATTTCCTAAGGATGACTCTTCGATAACCATGATCTACTGAACACATATAGATTATCATGGATGCTATAACTGGACGATTTGTCTCATCATTTTTTTCTATTTGACCGATAGCATAGGTTTTCAAATCGGCACTATTGCATTTATGTTTTGCTAAAAGCAACCATATTTGGTATGTTTGAAAGGAGTATGTGTTGTATTTATGCTTAAGAACAATTTCCTTTAAAGTATTCAAATATTCTCTATTGATTACCTCTGAAGGCACTAGGTTTAGCACTTTACAAACCTGAGTTGTGATCCATGGTTTATCTTTTAGATTATTGATAGTAAGCTTAAAAAATTTAGTGAAACTATGCTCCCATGCAAATAAGTTCATATCCTTCTGACCTAAAAATGCTATCGTATTCAGCGCGAAGTTCAATTTCCTTGAGCTGTCTTCAGAACTGTTGATATCCTCTTCCTCTAAACTCCGCTCGAGAATTTCGACACATAGATGGAATGCATCATTACGATGGACGAAATTTTCAGATTTCCGGAGCGTTGCTATTTTGTTTATTTCTATATCAAACAACTTCTCATAATCTTCCCTTATTTTTTCATCAGGTTTTGTGGATTTTTTCTCTTCTTCCACCAATGTATAAATTTCGGTTTTCTGAGAATTTACAGATAGATGGCACCGTCTTAATTCAAATTCAAAAATTTTTAAAATCTGTCTTGCTTCGTACTTATCCTCACAGAATATTCTGATGTCATCCATAAAACGAAAATAAGCTGGCGCATTATGTTGCATGAAAATATCCACCTGATTGAGGTAAAATGATGCTAGAAGAGATGATGCATCACTATTTTGCGGTAACCCCAATTCTTTAACCGATATCTTGTTCAAAATATCACGCAGAATCTCACTTGCTTTCTTCTCGTTCGAAGTTTCACACACACGATCAATTTTATCACATAAAAGTGATTTCTTGATATTATCGTAAAAATTTAACAAGTCAATCTCAATCACACAACCATAACGATACTTGCCGGTGTCGGTTTTCATCATAGCATATTCTGCAAGTTTATATTTCATTTTCTTCCACTGCTCGACTCCGTTAATGATTAGTTTATTGGGGGCTACCCTGTTGTATCTGGCAGAGTAAACATTTGGGAGCATAGAGTCGTCAAGTTTTTCCGCAAGCACACCTACGGTAGCCATATATATTATCCTGTCGATAAACGGTGAGACTAAGGCTTCTCTTAATGTGTATTTTTTTTTGGGAACATAGAATTTTTCTGCCATTCTAGCTTTGTAAATATTGTTGCCAAAATATTTCTCGAATTGTTCAAAAAGGAAATTCGTACTAAGAAGATCTATATATTTCAGAGGGTCATGGTACCAATCATCCTGAATATCTGTTTGTAAACGTTTCCTTGCAAGATCTAGATTTAATGCCACTCCATTAATAAGTGCTTGATTAATATCCACCACTTGCTTTTTTATCTCTCTTTTGTTTCCCGAGCTTTTAGTATCCAAAGGAACACGTCCTAGTTCTTGTAGCCGCACATTAATCTCTTGAAAATTTATTAGTGCACAGTCGACAGTTTCATTTTGAAATTCTGCATTGGGATACTTACAAATAATACCATAAAGGGTGGTCTTTTCGTTATTTATCATACCAGCCCCGGAAATTCCAGGAAGATAGAAATGATTATTGTTACCCTTTAATTTAAATCTCTTCATTTCAGTATCATTTCGTTCAAAATCGAACTTATGAAGTTCACTACTATTAGCAGTGAAAGTCGCCCATGAAAAGAAATTTAGATCTTTAGTGTCGAAATCATCTGAAACGAAAATGGGCTGAAACGCGATCTGTTTAAACTTATCGATAACGATAATAGCAAAATCGTCGTCAAAAACAATCAAACTGTTTTTGACGTTTGTCTTTTTAACATGCTGTAATCTAGTAAAAACACCCTTCTCAGAATAAGATATATCTATATGAAAAACCTGCTCCGTATTAAAATTGGACTTTGAATCTTCCTGAAAAATGTGCTTAGCGGTAAGCACATAATTATATTTACAAGAATGCGGAGTAAGATATACGATGCCAGATCCGAAACTCGGCACACCTTTGACTAATGTCGAAATCTTAACCCCATTTATTTTAAGGTTATCAGATACGGAAACCGTATTTTTCATTATTAGGAATTAGTTTTAAGTTTAATTTTTTTCTCTCGACATCTGTAATGTTGATATTACTAAGCGCTTCACTATAGTTAAAATATAGATTGATTGGCTTGTTTCCTCTATTTAACCATTTATGAAGTTTTAGGATAGCTCTCTTATTAGGAAGAAAATATTTTGCGCTGTTGGTACAAATTATAAAATCTGTACATACAATATTTTGAATAATTCTCTGACTAAGACTCCTATAGCTGCCATGATGTGGTAATTTTACATAGTCAAAAACAATAGGATTATTATTATTTTCGGCAACTAGCTTATCAAGTGCAGTTTGAAGCCGATCAGGAGTTGCATCCCCCGTAAGTAGTATACTTTTCCCTTCCACATCAACTTTCAAAACTATACTGCTACGATTAGGTAATGTGTCATCCTGACTATCGTCGTCGATATATTTTTCAAGGATTTGTACTGGTTGCTTCCAATCACATTTATGATCGCTTGAAAGGTAAGCGCCTTTCTGTTGCGCATATTTAAAGAGATCAGTTTCTAACGGGAGCAGAAATTTCAGGTTGAGCCCTTCAATATTTTTGTCCGGGCTATTATTAGTATGAACATCAACATTAATTCCCAAATCTCTCAACAGATTCTCTACAATATAGGCTTGTTTATATGATAACTCGTTTTCATTCTTAGTATCCTTAAGAATGACTCGCGGAGAATTGAATATTACCTCTTTAATAAAGTCCTTACCATAGTTGCCAGTCTTTACCAATTCAAGCAATTTTATAATCCCCTTAATGTGATCATCATCATGATGAGTTATAACCAGAAGATCTATAAACTGACCTTTATCATGTATAATCGTAATTTGTCCAAGGAGGTATGTTTCATCATTTCCTCCGTCTATCAGAATATTCTTTCCCAAGTGATGAATAAGTATCGAATCACCCGTTCCAGCTTTAAGAAATTTAATCTCCATAGAATTCAGTTTTTTGCCGCATTAATCTTAAATAAGATACCTATGGAATTACATGCACCATGATAAAGCATATCAGTGAAGATCTGAGAATCGAATTAATTTAGCTAGTTAAATATATATTTAAATTTAATAATCAACAAATGCAATTGAGTATCACACATCGAACCCCACCTAGCTTTTGATTCAAACACCTTCGAAGAAGCATATAGTAGTGACCATGAATTAGATTAATCAAACCAAGAATTTGGAATTAAAGCCCTATCATTTTCATTTGGCTCGTCGTCTCTCCATCGCTTAACCTTAATGATATTTTCAAAACCGGTCCAAGCATATTCACCAACATGCTCAAGTATGATAATCTGTAGTTGATTCTTTGTTCTTTTTACAGCCTCGTTTAAAACGTCAAATATCCGTCTTACACGAATAACATCTTCGCTTTTTTCACTTATTTCCACGTCTGTTTCAGGAAAGTACACTTGGGTGGGTTGGTCCAAAAAAACAAAATTAGGAGTTGGGTGCTTAGCCTTACTAAGAAAGAATTCATGAAATGCCAAGATAGTTGAGATATGGTAGGCCATAAAATTTGACCCCGAGCCAATTTCATAAAGGGCATCAGTTCTTCCAGTATCCGAAACAAAAGTTAGCGTTAAATCTTTTTCATTAAACTGGATCAGTTCCGCATAGTTTTCAGCTTTGAATTTTTCCGCATAGAATGAAATCCCGTCAGTGACTTTTTTCTTAGCTTTTTTTACCTTATTGTCAATTATTTCTTGGTTAATAAGTTTATTAATAGCCAATTTTCTAGCCTCTAATTTTTTGATCTGGTCCTCGGTAGACTTGTCGTTTGTATAAGACTCATAATTACTCAATTCTGTTTCGATCATACCTGCAAAACGATAAATAGAATTTATAGTATTTAATCGTCTATTATCTTCATCGCCGCTTTGCCTAAGTACACTCAGCTCTTGCCTGGTTTCATTTAGTTTGGTTAGAAGACCCCTAATTTCATTAGATACCTTTTTATGCTCACCTCTAAGAACTGTTACGTTATCATTTAACTGGGTGCCCTTCGAAATTATCTCATTATTTGTTTTTATCAACGTAGCCAAATACTCTTTACCATTATTCGTTTTAGACAAACAAAAGGGACATTCTTCTTCATGTTTGGAAAGTAATTCATTGAACCAGCTACTGGTTTTTAATCGACCATGTTGTTGCAATAAATCATCACGATAATTACTATTCCCTTCTATCAATCGATTTAATAATTCTTGTCTATGTTTGAGATTCTGAAGATCATATGCAATATTCAGTTCAATAGATGTCAGATCAGAAATTCGGTTCGAGGTAATAGCGACAGAGTCCACTGATACTTGAAATAAAGTAGTAGAGTTTAATTCTTCAGGGACTCTTTTAAGTTTAGTAATATAATCTAATGTGGTCCAGTTATCGTCAGGGTAAGCATCATTTTTCAACAGGCCAAATTCTTTAGCCTGATTGAAAAAACCCCTGAGTTGGCCTATCCATCTATTTATGCTTCTTGTCTTCTTGTCTATCTCTTTATTTAAGTCATATAAATCACGGTCGATTTGTTTAAGTTCCTCTTTAAGCTCCAAGTACTCATTGTCTACCGCCTGTAATATGTAATTAAATATACTGATTAGCTTTTGACGCTGAGCCATTTGATCAGTGCGATAAAACAAACTCGATTGATTGGCAATTATGTATTGGGGTTGAAAAAGAAAAGAGGCAAAATCGCGGAAACTTGGATGTGAGTCAAATCCGATTTTTGCGCCGTCCTCTGCAAGGTTTACATTACTTAAACCCGCTATGTTATTTAAGCGTGTTTTAACTTCGTTTAGGTTGCAATTGCCTAAAATTGTCTTCGGTATAATGAGGTTGCTACCTTCTCGCATAAACATATCACCAGAAGCAATCTGTTCGCCAGGTTCTTTTCGGGCAATTATTAGCTCCAGGCCGTCTGTCATTGCAATATGCAATCCAAACCATTCTGTATAATTACGTATTTTCCTTGTGGGTATTCGGCATTTTCCGCTACCCAAACAATAGTCTACAATAGCGATCAATGTAGATTTTCCTTTCTCGCTTCCACCCGTTATGACGTTTACTTTGTCTAGTGCAAATTCAATTGTCCGGATTTCCTTATCGGAATTTTTAGGGATTAGAAAGATTGATTTTATTCTAAACTCCATCAGAACTTAAGATTAAAGTAAAGTGATATTTCAGATTGATTGAAGAGTCCAAACCAAGCGCCAATCCGTCTGGATGTGTTTATGATATCTACGTATTCGCTGTTTTTGCTCATGTTTTCTTTGATTTTGGTAGGAAGTACCCTTGCTACTGGAACAATGACTGAATTATTTCTGTCATAAGATATTAGACCTACAACTGATCCCAAATAAATTGACTCTAAGGTTAAATTGGCCATACCTTCCATTCTATCCTGTAGGCCGGAGAATAGATCCTTATTTTCATCCAAGGCACGTAATAGACTTCCGCCTTTGAAATTACGTTCTTTAATTCCTGTAACAACACGCTTGTTCATACAGAGAGGTAAAACAGGCATAGTCAATAACAATGATGGCAATCCTTTTTCACTATGATTTATTTGAAAGTTCTTAGTAAACTCCCAAATAGCATGTGCACCCAAAACCTTATTTTGGAAAATATCGAACTCATTTAGCATCTTTTTTTTGTTTGTCTTTGTCTTTTAATATTTCCCACTCTGGGTGCCATCCAATCTTAACTTGGTCTGCCAAATAATGATATGACCCTTTGTGAGTATATCCTTGCTCCGGCTCATAATTGTTCAATTTACCCTTATATAATAGAGAATGATAGTATACCTCATAACCTACTTGAGTAAATTGTTTCGGTTCGGCGAATTTGAATTTTGGGCGAGAAATCGAAGTCCAATGGTTCATTAGATCTTCAAAGTATGAATCAAATTTTTGTTTTGATATTTCACCATCTTGAGCGAACCGACTTCGCTCTGATGCCGCCCTAACAAAATCGTGGATGGCTTCGATAACCTCACTTTCTGAGCATCCAATTTTTTTCAGCTGTTCCACATATATTTTGCCCTTATTCTTTGCTATATCCTTGGAATCTACGGGAAGCGAGTCCACTGCCTTTTCAAAGAAGGATTTCTTTTTAAATTCAGTGAGTAATTGAGTGTATTGCTGGTTGAACGCTTTGACACTTACCCATCCAGGTTCCCGATTTCTCCAACTCATAATCAACGAATCGGTGACGAACCCGAAAAGGCCCTGATAAATATAGTCAAAGGGAATATCCTCTGACACACTTAAATTATTTCGTATTGCTGTTTTTACATCCTTCGTTATGTGATTATAATTACTATCTAATACTGTAATCTTGTCTATGATTCTAATTAAGGTACTGATTGGGCAATCTATAACCACCTGTCCATAGGATTTTACAGTTTTCGGCAACTTTGCTGCTATATCTTTAAGATCGTTAGCTAATTTAGTAATACTGGCATTTTTGTTTTTTAGATTGTCGACGCTTCTGAGCATTTCGTTTTTTAGCTTGACGGCCAGTCGACTATTAGGCAGGCGTTTATTAGTTAAAAAAGAGAAAACAGAATGTTCAACATTAATTCTATTGGAAGTGGTTGCCTCAATCCAGATGCTCAATGTTTTCCATAAATCAACACTTCGATCTGCGTAGGGAATTCTTGAGGTTTGACTATGTTTAGCTTGTTCGTAAATAGTTTCGATATCGTCCCCATCAATTAACTTGACAGTAATGTCGTCATCAACTTCAACACCAACAAATGCCTCAAGGTCTGAAGAGCTGAGCCACAGCAATGCTCTTTCTATTTGGTACAAAAATCCCAGGATGCTGCCATCAGCACTATGAAGATTATTCGTATTATTCATGTTGTTATTGAGAGGTTTATAATATCGTAAACTATTGGTTGTTAAATTTAGTAGATATTTCGCAACAAAAAAACATTTCTTATTAGCTTCTGATTAAATAGACTTTTTTAATTATTACACTAAGTAATTGATTTATAAAATAAAACGAACACATGGAAACAGCTTATTTATATGTCCGAGTAAGTACAGACGAACAAAAAAGAAAGGGCTACTCCCTTGCCGAACAGGAAGAGCGCCTACATCAGCACTGTGAATTTAACAACATCAAGATCAAAGGTATCTTTCGAGAGGATTATTCCGCAAAGGACTTTAACCGTCCCGAATGGAAAAGTCTCATCAATAAGATCAAACGGAATAGGCACCGGCAGCCGGAGAATATATTCTTCCTCAAATGGGACCGTTTCAGTCGCAGTATCCAATATGCATACCAGATGTTAGGAATATTAAGAGGTCTGAACGTAAGGGCGATGGCTATAGACCAACCAATTGATTTCGATGTTCCGGAAAGTATTGTAATGCTTGCCGTCTATCTGTCCATCCCCGAAGCAGAGAACCACCGCCGGGGCCTGAACACTTCTGATGGTATGATGAGAGCAAAAAAAATGGGACGATGGCCAGGAAAAGCACCAATCGGATATATCAATCTCACAGCTTTGGACGGAAAGAAATTCATCGCCCCCAAACAACCTGAAGCAGATCATATAAAATGGTCCTTTCAACAATTGGCGAAAGGGAGGTTAACAATAAACCAGGTCAGGAAAATGGCCTGTTCCAATGGTTTCCAATGTAGCAAAAGTAACTTTTGGAAATTGATACGCAATCCTGCATACTGTGGCATTGTTACTATTCCGACATATAAGGATGAAGAGCCGCAGTTCGTGAAGGGCATTCATCAACCTCTCATTCCGGAAAGCCTGTTTCACGACGTGCAGACACTATTAAACAGTAAACGGAAGATAACGAGCAAAAAAGAGGATTTGATAACCTCATTTCCATTGAGGGGATTTTTAATTTGTCCCTTATGCCAGGGTAAAATAACAGGAAGTTTTTCCCAGGGCAAGCGCTCAAAATTTGGTTACTACCATTGTACCAAGCCAAAGTGCAAGGGCAGGTTTAGGGTTGAAGCCTTAAATGAATCATATGAAAAGGAACTAAAGAAGATACACTTGATACCCCAGGTCCATGAATTATTTGACCTAGTACTAGAAGATGAAAATATCTACACAAACCGTAGGACACAGATAAATGACCGAAAGAGCATTCTTGATCAGATCTCAAAACAACAGTCCTTAATGTCAAGGGCACGGAGGTTCTACCTTAACGAAAAAATAGACTTTGAAGATTTTGGAAAAATTAAAGAGGAGCACAATGAGATTTCCGGCTACCTGGATAGTCAGCTGAAGACAATTACTACGAAACTATTACGTAGCTGTCAGAAAAATAATGACTGGCCACAGGAAAATTTCAATATTTTTCAAGCTTATAAAAATCAGGACATTGAAGAAAAGCGTAGAATTATAAGCCTATTTGCCCCATCAAGAATCAATCCTTTTACTAAAACGCTTAGGCCCCTGCAATTCAGCGAAGCTCTATCCCTTGTTGTCCACTATTGCGATACGGCAGATTAGGTGATGTCCTACCCCATTACTTTTTGGGCTCATCCAACCAACTAAAAATTAAAATAAAAACTTAGAAAAATGCAGCCATCTCTATTCAGAAGGTCTACGGACTTTTCACACAAAAAGGTTTCAACTAGCCAGGCAGTTAAAGTACTAAAACGTAATGGTATTGAAACGAGTGAAGATCAGGCGGGAATAATCCTGGATTTCCTTTACCTGCTTGCAAAGACATTTAAACATGCCGACAATCCAGATGAAACAGGTCTGTGACCTAAAGGACAAATCGAACACCTGGATAGTTGATTAAAAGTCTTCGGGATAGGTGTTTTTAGAAGGTCAGGATTTAGCTAAAATCTTAGACAAAATATCGAACACCTTTTTAAGGCTTGATTATTAGCATTAATCATCTTATCGTCAGTGTGTTAATTGCATAAAAAAAGGAAATGGTCGATTAAGATCATTTCCTTAAGTAGCCCGTAGGGGAATCGAACCCCTGTTTCCAGAATGAAAATCTGGCGTCCTCACCCCTAGACGAACGGGCCATTTAGTTTAATTTGACCAATCGTAGATTTCTAAATTACTTTCGTAATTC
>Ga0157370_10006044_pt1 | contig 13457 bp, 9 predicted proteins | sample C35metaG_FD_113463 | JGI IMG/M metagenome (GOLD analysis project Ga0157370, IMG submission 113463) | Corn rhizosphere microbial communities from Kellogg Biological Station, Michigan, USA - C3-5 metaG | ecosystem: Host-associated > Plants > Roots > Rhizosphere > Soil | place: USA: Michigan...
GACAAAGGTATAATCACCCTTTAAAAATAAGAAAATGCCGTTGCAGGAGAAGGGGGATGCCGCTAAAGCGGGAGGGTTTGAAAAAGCTGGAAGGGCGATGCTCTCTCGCCGGGCTATACCAATGAAAGCTGAAACGGGCGGCGTTTTCCACGCCCTTATTCATCTCCCGAAAACCTTCTCCAGATACTCCTTTTTATATTCCACGAAAACCGGTTTGCCGTTGGGCGTCATGTTGGGCTGGTCGCAGCGGAAGAGGCTTTCGGCGAGGGAGCGCATTTCGGTTGCGGTGAGGGCGGTGCCGGGTTTTACGGATTGCTGCCAGGCGAGGGAGCGGATCATTTTCTCGCGGAGGGGAAATATTTTTTCGCCGCCGGAATGCTTGCAGTGCTCGAGCATTTTTTCGATTAGCTTTTTTTCGTTGCCGGTTTCCAGTCCCGCGGGAGCGCCCTGGATGATAAAACTATCTTTTCCAAACTGTTCGATGGCATACCCTAACGCATGCAGGTCGGGGAGGAGTTCGTGCAACAAAACGGCGTCGGGAGTGGAAAGGGAAATAGTGGACGGAAATAATCCGGGTTGTGTTGCGAGCGGTTTTTCCGTAAGCGCATGCATAAACTGTTCGTACAATACGCGCTCATGTGCGCTTTGCTGATGGATCAGCAGAAAGCCGCCATTTGTTTCGCAGGCGATATAGGTGTTTTGCAATTGCAGCAGCCGGAACTGGTCGGGGCCTTGGAAAAGGGATTGGAAGGGTGGATGGTGGATGGTAGATGGTGGATGGGCCTCGCCGCTGGCATTGGTTGACGGTTGACGGTTGACGGTTGACGGATCTTTAGTGTAGTCAGGTTGGTTGACGGTTGACGGTTGACGGTTGACGGAGGTCCAATGGGTAAGGTCGCTTTGCGTGGAGGGTTCGATGAAATGGGCCTGGTTTTTTTGGGTGAAGGTCTTGAAGAGGCTGGAGGATTCCAGCGAGGCCCGGGCTTCGGCGCTCATGGGTTTGCTGACGGCATCGAGGCCCTGGATCATGGGGTCGAGATCGAAATCCAGGCTGGGCGTAATGGCGAACTGGGCGAGGGAATGTTTTACTGCGGCCTGCACAAATGCATAGACCAGCTTCTCGTCCTCGAATTTGATTTCCTGTTTGGTGGGATGGACATTAATGTCCACACGCGAAGGATCGATCTCGATAAATAAAATATAGAGCGGGAAGCTGTCGCCGGGGATCATCTGCTGGTAAGCGGTCATCACGGCATGGTTCAGGTACGCACTGCGGATGAAACGGTTATTCACAAAAAAATACTGATCACCGCGGGTGCGCTTGGCAGTATCAGGCTTACCGACAAAGCCGCTGATATTTAAATAATCCGTGTTCTCCTGAACGGATACCAGTCTCGAATTATAATTCGCTCCGAGGATCTGCACAATGCGTTGCTTGAGACTCCCCCGGTCCAGGTGAAACATTTCCTGTCCGTTGCTGATCAGGATAAACTGAATGCCGGGAAAGGACAACGCCACGCGGATGAACTCATCCACGATATGCCGCGTTTCCGACGCATTGCTCTTCAGAAAATTGCGGCGCGCCGGCACATTGAAAAAAAGATTCTTCATGGCGATGCTGGTACCGTTCGGAAAAGCTACCGGTTCCTGCCGGGTCACCATGCTGTTTTCGATGTCGATGGCGGTACCCATTTCATCCACCGCCCTTTTCGTTTTCAGTTCCACCTGCGCCACCGCCGCAATGGAAGCCAGCGCTTCCCCGCGGAATCCCATGGTGCGGATGCGGAAGAGATCATCAATATTCCGGATCTTGGAAGTGGCGTGCCGCTCAAACGCCATGCGCGCATCGGTAACGCCCATTCCCCTGCCATTGTCCACCACCTGCACCAGGGATTTGCCGGCATCATTAATAATTAATTTTACGATATCCGCGCCGGCATCAATTGCATTCTCCATCAGTTCCTTCACAGCGCTGGCAGGCCGCTGGATCACTTCGCCCGCGGCAATCTGATTCGCAATATTATCCGGAAGTAACTGTATCAGGTCGTCCATAAAGTTCCCATTACACTGCAGAAACGGGCAATTTAATGGAAATAAATTTCATTTTCCTTCGTAGGTTTACCAATAGATTGCCTCTGATCGTAAAAAATTCCGTCAATGAAAAAATTGCTGAGCTTATTGCTCTTAGTTAGTTCCCTTTCCCTGCACGCACAACATCATTCAAATCTTTCGGCCGGCCAATGGGTGGATTCGGTGTTCAATACGCTGAACGACAGTATGAAGATCGCCCAGCTCATGACCATCCGGCTCTCCTCCATCGATCCGGGAGGTACCATCCGTTTTAACAATGAACAGGTGGAAAAAGATATCAACCGGTTCAATGTGGGCGGCATCGTCCTGTTCCAGGGCGGACCGAAAACCCAGGCTGGCTTCATCAATCATTTTCAGGAGATTGCCCGCACGCCGCTGCTGATTTCCATTGATGCAGAGAACGGCCTGGGCATGCGCATGGACAGCGTGGACGCCCTGCCCCGGCAGATGATGCTGGGCGCGGTGCAGGATCCGCAGCTCATCTACCAGTACGGTCAACTGGTTGGTGAACAGTGTAAGCGCATGGGCATCCAGATCAACTACGCCCCCGTGGTGGATGTAAACAACAATCCCGATAATCCCGTCATCAACGATCGTTCTTTCGGAGAAGACCAGCACCGGGTGGCCGAACTGGGTATCCAGTATATGAAGGGCATGCAGTCGGAGGGCATCATGGCCGTCGCCAAACATTTCCCCGGTCACGGCGACGTGTCGGTGGATTCACACCTGGACCTGCCCGTGGTCAATAAAAGCATGCGCGCGCTGGATACCCTGGAACTCTTTCCTTTTAAAAAATTAATTAACGCCGGTGTTCAGGGCGTCATGACCGGGCATTTATTTGTTCCCGCCATTGATAAGAAACCCAACACGCCGACCTCTGTTTCCTATAATGCCGTTACCAGACTACTGCGCAAGCAGTTGAAATTTTCCGGGCTCAGCTTTACCGACGCCCTCGAAATGAAGGGCGTTACAAAATATTATCCGGAAGGAGAAGCCTCCCTGCAATCGCTGCTTGCCGGGAATGATGTGCTTTGCCTGCCCGGCGATGTGGAACTCAGCATTTCGAAGATCCTGCAGGCGGTAAAAGACAAGAAATTAAAATGGAAGGACCTGAACATGCACGTGAAGAAAGTGCTGGCCGCAAAATATCAGCTGGGCCTCACCCGTTTGCAACCCGTGGATACCACCCATCTGATCGAAGACCTCAACAAAAACGTGCATGAGATGTACCTTAAAGTGGCGCAGCAGTCGCTCACTTTATTGAGACGGAATGACCGCAGCCTGCCGGAGTCCATGGCCGGAAAAAAAGTGGCCTATATCGGATTCGGCCTGCTGAATGATAATGAATTTGCGCGCCGCATGCGGGAAGATTTTCATGCGAATGTTTATTATTTTGATTATTCCCTCGACAGTGTAAAAGCTGCTGCCGCTTATGAACTGCTGCGCAACCGGTATGATGTGCTGGTGATCGGACTGCACAATCTAAACCGTTATCCGGCGCATGATTTCGGCATCAGCGCCGCTTCGCGGAACCTCATGAAACGACTCGCGCAATTGCCTTCTGTGATCAGCTTTGTTTTCGGAAATCCTTACGCCATTCAATATGTGTGCAACGCACAGAACCTGCTGGAGTGCTACGACGATAATACGGTGACCCAATCCGTTGCGGCAGACTGGCTCGGCGGGAAATTTCTCCCCAAAGGAAAATTGCCGGTTTCCACCTGCGCTGAACTGAAAGCCGGTTTCGGTATTGTATTCACCCGCGGACTGCTGCCGGAAGCGCCGCCCGCCGCAGAAGGTTTTGAACCATCAAAATTACTGGTGATCGATTCCATTTGCCAGCGCGCCATTGAATTGCAGGCCACGCCGGGCTGCGTGGTGCTGGTAGCCAGAAACGGACGCATAGCGTATGAAAAAGCTTTCGGCTATATGGAATATGACAAGAAAGAGCCGGTATATCCCGGAACGCTCTATGACCTGGCATCGGTGACCAAGGTTTGCGCCACCACCATTTCCTGCATGAAATTATATGATGAAGGAAAGCTGGACCTGCACAAGACCCTGGGCGATTACCTGCCCTGGTTGCGGGGCAGCGACAAAGACACGCTGAAGATCTGGGACATCATGCTGCACCAGGCGGGACTCAAGGCCTGGATTCCCTTTTATGCAGAAACCATCACGCACGATAAAGAAGGCCTGCCGCTTCCTTCCATCTATTCTTCCGTGGCAGACAGCCTCCATTGTGTTCGGGTGGCTGAACACCTGTATATGCGCGGCGACTGGCTGGATACGATGTACAGCAGGATCCGGACCAGTCCGCTGGGGAAAGTCGGCAATTATATTTACAGCGACAACGACTTCATCCTGATGGGCAAAATTGTGGAAGCCATCAGCGGCAAAACCCTGGATCAATATGCTTACGATAATTTTTATGCGCCCATGGGGCTGAAGACCACCGGCTTCAAACCGCGCAACCGGTTTCCGCTGGACCGCATCGCACCCACCCAGATGGAACCCGCATTCCGTCGTCAGCTCCTGCATGGCGACGTGCACGATCCGGGAGCAGCCATGTTTGGCGGCGTTTCCGGACATGCCGGTTTATTCAGCGATGCCTACGACCTCGCGGTGATCATGCAGATGCTGATCAATGGCGGCACCATTAACGGTCACCAGTACCTGAAAAAAGAAACCGTAAAATATTTTTCCGATTACCACAGCGATATCAGCCGCCGGGCGCTTGGCTTCGACAAACCGATGAAGGACAACGCTACCAACGGCGATCCCTATCCCTGCATTTCCGCCTCGCCCGCATCCTTTGGTCATTCCGGCTTTACCGGCATCTGGGTCTGGGACGATCCGGTAAAGCAGCTGGTCTTTATCTTTCTCTCCAACCGTGTGAACCCCACGGAGAGCAATAAGATCTCAACGCTGAATGTGCGGGGGAATGTGCTGGAGGCGGTGTATAAGGCGATGGAGAAGTAGGATGGTGGATGGTGGATAGTGGATAGTGGATAGACGAGCCTGAATGATCAGACAACTAATGTATCTGTAAAAGGTAAGTAGGTTTGCTTTGCAGGCTCTAAAATTTCTGTTGCCTTAGGTTAGCGAGTCAATCTCTCAAGGTAGACCATCTACTATCTACTATCCACTATCCACGATTCTTAAAGAATGCCTACCTTTGCAACCCTATGTCTTCACATCCAACAGCCACTCTTCTCCGTGATGTAGTGATCAAGTTTGCGGGCGATTCGGGAGACGGCATGCAACTGACCGGGAGCCAGTTTACGAACAATACCGCTTTATTGGGCATTGACCTCGCTACCTTCCCGGATTTTCCGGCCGAGATCCGGGCTCCGCAGGGTACCTTGCCCGGCGTAAGCGGTTACCAGCTTCATTTTTCCAGCGATCATATATTTACTCCCGGCGATGAATGCGACGTGCTGGTGGCCATGAATGCCGCAGCATTGAAAACCAATCTCAAAACACTGAAGAAGGGCGGGAAGATCGTTGCCAATGTGGAAGGGTTCGATGCAAAAAACCTGCGGCTCGCAAATTATCCGGACGGGATCAATCCGCTGGACGATCACAGTCTGGATAATTACGAACTGATCCGGATCGACGTTACCAAACTCACCCGCGAAGCGCTGAAAGATTTTACGCTCGGCAACAAGGAAAAGGACCGGGCGAAGAATATGTTCGTGCTGGGGTTCCTGTACTGGATGTACAACAGGAAGCCCGACAGCACGATCCAGTTCATCACAGAGAAATTCGGCAAGAAACCGGATATCATGGAGAGCAATATCCGCGCGCTCCGTGCAGGTTTTAATTACGGCGATACCACCGAAACCTTCACCAACACTTATACTGTCGCCAAAGCCAAACTGCAGCCGGGCACTTATCGTTCCATCATGGGCAACCAGGCGCTGGCTTACGGGCTGATCGCGGCATCAGAGAAAAGCGGCCTGCCCATTTTTCTCGGCACTTACCCGATCACGCCTGCTTCCGACATCCTGCATGAGCTCAGCAAACAAAAAGCTTTTGGCGTCCGCACTTTCCAGGCGGAAGATGAGATTGCGGGAATCACCGCCGCTATCGGCGCTGCGTACGGAGGATCATTGGGCGTTACCAGTACTTCCGGACCCGGCATGGCATTGAAATCTGAAGCCATGGGGCTGGCCATGATGCTGGAAATTCCGCTGCTGATCTGCGATATACAAAGAGGCGGTCCTTCTACCGGACTACCCACAAAAACCGAACAGAGCGATCTGCTGCAGGCCTATTACGGAAGAAACGGTGAAAGCCCGATGCCCGTTGTTTCAGCGTCCACCCCCAGCGATTGTTTTGACGCGGTATACGAAGCGGCGCGCATTGCGATCCAGCACATGACCCCGGTGATCTTTCTCAGCGACGGATATATTGCGAATGGCTCCGAGCCCTGGAAATTCCCCGATGCAGAACACCTGCACCCAATAGAAGTGAAATTCAAAACCCAACTGGGCGAAGGGGAGGACAAACTGCAGCCTTATCTGCGGGACGAAAGAGGCGTGCGCCCCTGGGCCATTCCCGGAACGCCGGGACTGGAGCACCGCATCGGCGGACTCGAAAAACAAAACATCACCGGCAACGTAAGTTATGATCCCGAGAACCACCAGCTTATGGTAAAGCTTCGCCAGGAAAAGGTGGACAAGATCGCCGAACATATTCCCCTGCAAAAACTGGACAGCGGCCCGGAAAAAGGAAAGCTGCTGGTGCTGGGCTGGGGCAGCACCTATGGATCCATTAAGACGGCCGTCGCATCCCTGCAACAGGAAGGGTTCGCCGTTTCGCATGCCCATCTCCGTTATCTACGCCCATTCCCCCGCAACCTCGGCCATATACTCGAGAACTTTGAACAGGTGCTCATTCCCGAACTCAATAACGGCCAGCTTATCAAAATCGTCCGCGACCGCTTCCTTGTGGATGCGATCGGTTACAATAAGATCATGGGGATTCCTTTTACCAGAAGAGAGCTGGTGGAGAAGATGCGGGAAATGTTGGAAAGTTGATAGTGGATAGTTGATAGTTGATAGACGAGCGTAAAAAAACGTGCAACCTATGTTCCATTAACACGCAGGTAATATACCTTACACGGATCTCCATCCACTATCCACTATCAACTATCAACTATCAACAATTACCCTCTCGCCCTTCAACCTCTCCCTAAACTCCCCTCTCACCTTACTCGCCGTCTTATGCTCCCCCGTATGGCTCCAGCCGGGCGGCATGATCAGGTATAGGAATTTATTTTTAATGCCGGGGGCTTTGGCTACGTCTCTGGCGAGGGCGACAAATTCTCCGAAATAAGCATCCAGAAAGCTGTTCGGTCTCATTTTGCGGGTGATCCCGTATTCCACGGGAATTTTCGGATCGATCGGCTGGTAGGTGCGGAAGACCCGGTCCCAGATATTCAGCAGGTTGCAAAAATTCGTATCCATGTAGAGCGGATTTCTGCCATGGTGAACGCGGTGGTGCATGGGCGTTAGTATGAATTTGTGCAGGGGACCGAACTTGCCGGTCTTACTCATGTTCTCACCCAGGTGGATAAACCCACCCCAGGTTCCGTCGATAAACATGATGATGAACAGCATGGGCGGACTAACGCCCAGCAATATGCAGGTTGTTGTGCGGATGATATCGGCATAAGGCCCTTCCAGGAAAAAATGCGCAAAGGAAATGGAAAGGTTCATGTTTTGCGGAGCGTGGTGTGTGGAATGCAGGCACCAGAATAAACGGACTTTATGGCCAAAATAGTGATACATAAAATGGCCGAATTCCCAAACGATATATCCGTAAATAAACCAGTACCAGGTAAAACTGGTTTTAATAATCGCGTGCTTCTCAAAAAGACCAATGCAGAATGCAATCGCTGCAATGGAAATAAACCTGCCGATCACCGCATTTAACACATAAGAGAAGAAAGAGATCTTATAATCTATCAGCTTCAGTTTCCTGTACAGCATTGCCACAAAAATCTCTACCACCAGAATGATCGGAAACAAAGGCCCGATAACCGCAATGATCCCTTTATAGGTAGTCAGGGCAGTGTAATCGCCCGATTTAATGATCCTGGTAATGTCTGCCACGCCAAAAAAGCCAACGGCCCAGTCGTAGATCTCTTTCACTATGTCCATGGTTGTAATTTTTAACGGAACGAATGAGGAGTTGACGGTTGACAGTTGACGGTTGACGGACTTTATGTGGACCTTCTCACATAAAGGGTTGACATTGTGCAGGTGACAACTTCAACATAAAGTCCGTCAACCGTCAACTGTCAACCGTCATCCGATTAAACCGCTCTGCTCAACTTATACGGATAAACCTTCCCCGAAGCCCACTGCGCCACATAAATATTATCGTCGCGGTCTACGCAAACGTCGTGCGGATGTATAAATATCTTGTCGGTCTGGCTCATAGGCTGGAGAACGCCATCCAGGTATTTGGGTTCACTGCCACCGATATTGCTGACGACCTTGTTCTGTTTATCGAGAATGGTAACAAACCCGGTTCCGCTGGCATTCATATCGGGCGAGCGGAGTACGGCAGCGTATAAATGATCGTCCTTTATTACGGGTCTGCATACGCAGGCTCCGGGCAGTTTGATCACTTCCAATAGCTTTCCTTCCTTGCTGAAACGCTTGAAACAATTGCGGGTTCTGTCGGTAACGAGCAGGGAATGCATATCATTCCGCGTATCGAAACAAATGCCATGGGCATTGTCGAGGTGCTCATCCCCTTCTCCCCGTCCGGCAAAATAATGTTTCAGTTTTCCGCTGCTGTCATATTGCAAAACGTACTGAGCTCCATAACCATCTGCGATAAAGATGTCACCATTGGCATCGATCACGGTTTCGGTAGGAACAAACTCTTCGGGTTTTTTATAAATGCCGGCTGCCAGCGGTGCATCGATTGTCAGCAGCAGCCTGCCGTCCAGCGTGGTTTTATAAACCTGGTGCTTTACGATATCGGTAATATAAAAAAACTCGGTGCCGTTCTCGTTATGCAGTGTTAGTCCGTGCCCGCCCGGAAAAAGATGGCCCCAGTTGTCCAGCACTTTTCCGTCCGTATTGTAAATCAGAATATTATTTTTCGTTTCATTGGTTAACAGAATAATTCTGCCCCGGCTGTCCTGGACCATCTCATGACAGTCATTCACAGGGAGTTCCGAAGCATTGGCCTTAGACCAGCCCGTGTCCAGCGTATACGTCATTCCATTATATCCGTATACTTTACCTTTTCCGCCTGCGGCGAACAGGTTGTGCATGATGAGAACTCCGCCTGTGGCGAGGGTTGTGTGTTTGAGAAAGGATCTTCTTTGCATAAAGTTTACAATTATTTATAGTCAACAGTGAATAGTTAATAGTGGATAGTAGATGGACATAAGCGTGAAACCGCCTATAAAAAGCTATCTACTATTAACTATTCACTATTAACCCCTATTCAAGATGCCTAAATTTACAAATAAATCCTCACTACATAGTCCCCTATATCCATTTCGAAATTACTTTCAGCAGGTCCTCTGAAATTTTTGTGATAAAATTAAACTGGTCGTTAATGGATTTCACGAGGGTGAGTTGCCGGCGGGTGGGGCTGTCCTGGATTCCATTTTCGAGTTCTTCTTTGCGTTTCGTTATCAGGGCGGTAACGCGGTCGTTCATTTTCCGGAGGCCTTCTTTGGCGGAGATTTCTGCCGGGGACGGGATGCTGGTTTGCGGGTTTTGATGTTTGCTATCGTCCTCTTTTTCAGTTGATGCTGATTGGATTTGTAGAGAATTATTTTGCAGAACTGCCGTACCGGGCGGCGTCGGGGCACCAGACTGAATTGGTGAATCGTTCATTTCCAGCGTCGACTCTGCTTTTTTCAGATTGAAGAGCACCGCTTCCAGCACCGGGAGATAATCCTTGTCCACCGGTATCGGGGTACCGCGACGGGCATAGGAAGCGAGGGTGGCCGTATGCGAGGCCATCATATAATTCAGTACGACGAACTGATGGAATTCAGCCGGGCTTTTCTGTTTTCGTTTGGGTTCGGCAAGCATGCGGTTCAGGGCATCGGTCACATTGGCCAGTTCCACATAAGCCTGTTTGCGGGAATATTTATATTGAATAACATCCACATTCTCCCCTATAAAAGTAGCTGCCACATCGCGGAAATAATTTCTGTTCGCAGCAATCAGTTTCCGGAGGTAAAAATTAAACTGTTCCTGTACCCAGGCCGGGGCAATTAATATATTGGCCAGAAAGGCGATGACCGATCCGATCAGGGTGTCCAGCAGCCGGTCGCCAATGACCGCCTTGAAATCATGGGGATTGAGCAGGAAAAAAAGGATCAGAATATAAGGTGTCATCAGCATGACGAACACAATATATTTCGATCGCATAAAACTATAAGCCAGGATCATGAGTACGATCATGAAACCAAAAATCACCTGCTTGTCTTTTACGGTGTAGAGGATCAGTACGCCGATACCGGCGCCGGCAATGGTTCCGAGCAGGCGGTCATAATTTCTTTTTTTGGTCAGACTGTAAGAAGGTTTCAGGATCACGATGATCGTAAGCAGGATCCAGTAGCTATGACCGACCGGGAAGAACTGAGAGGCAATAAAACCAACAGTGGTGGCTATGGAAACCCGGATCGCATGCCGGAAAGTATTTGAATTGGAATTGAAATTGCTCCACAGCACTTTCAGGTCAATATCCTGGTGTGTCACAAACCGGTCATAATCCACTTCCCCGGTTTCTTTCTTACGTTCTTTCAGGTCGTAGCTGCTGTAATGCTGGATGATGTGCAGGCGCGAGATCATGTCTTCGAGTCCGTCCAGCACATTCCGCATTGCTATAAAGGCTTCCACGTTGGAAGCATTCCGCTGTTCGTCCCGCAACTGATCAAAGTCTTTTTTCAGGCGGCTCAGCATGGCATCCATGCGATCCGTTACTGTTACCGCCTTCCCGCTTTTTATGGCAATACCGGTTTCGTTCAGCTCTTCAGAAATCAGCAGCAGCAGGTCTTTAAATTTCTCCGGCATATCCGTTTGATCGAAAGAACGGTGCAGCAGTTTATAGTCCGGCTGCAGACTCATCACGCGTTCAAAGAGATCGATGATATCCAGAAAAATAAGCAGGATCACGCGGCCGGTGTTCGTTGATTCCTTCACGATGTCGCGGCTTTTGAAAAGCATTTCCCGGATCAGGCTTTGTTTTTCGTGGATCTCCAGCTGTTTGTCGAGCAGCTGCGAATAAATATGATCATAATCCGGATCACGTTTATAAAAGGCAGAACGGAGGAGTAAATAGCCTGCGGTGGACTGGATGCAGTCGCCCAGGGCCTGCTGGGTTACCTTAAAAGGACGGAAACTATAGAGTGAAAGGCTGAAAAGCATATACCATAAACCGCCGCAGAGAACATAAGCGGCATTGAGCAACACCTGCCATCCGTGGATTCTTTCTTCCAGGTTCAGCACCATGATAAATAAGGCGGCGAGACCGATGGATCCCGCGCGGGTTCCGTAAACGCCGATCATCGGAAAGACGAAACAAAAAACGGCGATCAGAATTCCCGTCCCGACGGGCGAAACGGCAATAAAACCCGTCAGCAGCGCGGCAACAAAAATCACCGCATTACAAATGATCATCGCATTGCGCCGGTGGTGGACAGGCCCGGCATTATCCACCATGATCACGCAGCTTGCTCCCAGCGACATCGTAATACCGATCGCCTCCTGATGCAGATAGGTCCCAATAATAGCGGGCAGGGTAAGGCCCACGGTGATGCGGATGCCTTCACTGAGGTAGTGGGAGTTGATGAAGGAGCGGAAGGTGGTTTGGTAGTCCACTGTTAAATTTAATCAGGAAATCGTTGACGGAATCGTGGATGGTAGATGGTAGATAGTGGATGGACGAGCGAGAAAAATCAGACAACCCATGTCTCTGTAACAGGTACGGATATGCTTTACAGCGACGTCCATCCACTATCTACCATCTACCATCCACGATTTTCGGTTTTACCCAGTTCTGATAATACTTACAAACCGGCCGCAGCCCACATTCCCCGCATTTCGGTTTCCGCGCCACACAAATATACCGGCCATGCAGGATCAGCCAGTGATGGGCCTTGTGAATAAGTTTTACCGGGATGAATTGGATCAGCTGCTTTTCTGCAGCAAGGGGGGTCTTGGCTCCAACGGTGAGGCCTATGCGCGCGGCGACGCGGAACACATGGGTGTCCACAGCCATATTGGGCTGTTTGTCGACCACGGAAGTAATTACGTTAGCGGTTTTTCTGCCCACGCCCGGCAATTTCACGAGTTCGTCCACGGTGAGCGGAATTTCTCCCTTAAAATCCTTTACCAGCATTTTCGCCATGCCGATGAGGTGTCTGGTTTTGTTGTTGGGATAGGAAATGCTTTTGATGAGCGGAAAAAGGCTGTCAAAGTCCGCTCCCGCCAGAGATTCCGGATTTGGGAATCGCGCAAAGATGGCGGGGGTGGTTTGATTTACGCGTTTATCCGTGCACTGGGCGCTCAGGATAACCGATACCAGTAATTGAAAGGGATTGTCGTACAGAAGCTCTGTTTCAGCGTCCGGCGCGTGTTCGCTGAACCATTCGATAACAAAATCATAGCGCTGTTTCCGGGTCATTTAAACCCGAAATTAAGGAAATGATGGGCGAAAAGTCAGGAATGGGAAGTCGCTTCCGTAGCTGTTTTACGAGCGTACCGAAGCACTTTTAATACAACCTCCATACGGGGGCTTACTAAGGTCTTCTCTACATCCATTTGATTTACAGAAACTTGCAGTGCATCCATCCGTTCGCGAAGTGTGTAATCTTCCTTTAAAGCCATTTCAATGGCTGTAGTTAATTCGTGGGAAGACTCTTTATACAAATACCGCAAAAGATCCTCCGGGGTAAAGAGTGTCATAGGCGAAACCATTTTATGTCCAATAATCAGAAAGCAGTAGAAACAAAATCCGTCCGATAGTAAAAACGTCATTCAGTTTGCGTTATTGCGTGACGCACGGAATTTAGTGATGTAGGGTAAAATCGGGGGTTGGGTGGGGGACGATCGGGGAATTGTGGATGGTTGATGGTTGATGGTTGATGGACGATCGTGAAGAATCAGGCTCCCTCTGTATTTGCAATAGTCATGGAGTTAACCCTCCATCGGCCGACCATCCACTATCCACCATAAACCATCCGCGATTCATTCAGTGTTCCACCTTATCGGGAACCAAAAAAAGATCCTCATTATCCTTCTTCATCAAATACTTCTCCCGCGCGTATTTCTCCAGGGCGGCGGGATTGCGCTTCAGCTGATCCAGTTCCGCCTGAA
>Ga0157370_10006047_pt1 | contig 13441 bp, 16 predicted proteins | sample C35metaG_FD_113463 | JGI IMG/M metagenome (GOLD analysis project Ga0157370, IMG submission 113463) | Corn rhizosphere microbial communities from Kellogg Biological Station, Michigan, USA - C3-5 metaG | ecosystem: Host-associated > Plants > Roots > Rhizosphere > Soil | place: USA: Michigan...
CGCACGCAAAAGTTTTGCGCGCGTGAAAAACCACAAGTGGAGACAATCATGCGCAACACTGCAATCGTCCTCGCCATCGCCGCGGTTTTCGCGGCAGCACCCGTTTTCGCGCAGGACGCCACGAACACGACCGGCGCCGACAGCGGGTTCTTCATCAACGGCAACGCAGGCCACAGCTATTTCGGCAGTGGCCAGAACAGCGGCAGCGACACCGGCTACCAGATCAGCGGCGGTTATCGCTGGGCGCTCAGCAACGGCTTCGCGATCGGTCCCGAGGTTGGCTACAACGACCTCGGCAACATCCGCGTCAATAACGTGTTCAACTCGCAGCCTGTGGTCGCGAACAACAAGGCCTCGCTGCACGGCTGGACCGTGGGCGCCAACGCGAAGTACAGCTTCACGCCGAACTGGTACGTGTCCGCACGCACAGGCTTGTACGCATGGAATGGCGACGGCATGACCCGCGACATCACGCCGATCAGCACCCATCGCAGTTCCGATGGCTACTACGGCGGGCTGGGCGTGGGTTATGACTTCAGCCGCAGCTTCGGCGTCGGTGTCGGCTACGACTACTACCGCGCCAAGAAGAACGACATCAACCTGTCCACCGGTTTGCTGTCTGCGCAGGCCGAAGTGAGATTCTGACGTTCGTTCATTTCCGCCGCCGCGTGCGGCCAGTGCGGGCCCGGGTGCGCAAGCGCCCGGGCCTTGCTCATCCTGGATCAGCTCGAGGAACCCGTCGCCGCGTCAATCGTGGCGGCTTGTTTCTTTGCCTGATCATCGACCATGTTCTGGACGTTCTTCGCCTTGTTCAGATCATGTCCGTAGGCGGCCATCGGCGTACCGGCCAGAACGTTCGTGGCCGCCGAAGCAGGGATCGCCGAACTCGCGGCCGTGTCCGGCACGCCATGCGAGCTGCATGCGGCGAGCGTCGCAGCCGACAATACAATGGCGAGGATGCGCAGCATGCGGCGCAGTTTCGCGCTGCGGGCGGCCGCTTGCAAGCTGCGGTAAGCTTCAGCGGAGGATCCACGGAACCTGCGCGTGAACGCATCCCCCGGTCGCTGGCGCCTCGACGGCCAGACCTGCCTCATCACCGGCGCCAGCCGCGGCATCGGCTTGGCCTGCGCGCGCGAACTGGCCGCGCTGGGCGCGCAGCCCCTGCTGGTCGCACGCGACGAAACCGAACTGGACTCGGTGTGCGAAGAACTGCGCGAGGATTTCCCCGACAGCGATCCGCGCAGCTTTTCCGCCGACGTCGGCGACGCCGAGGATCGCCTTGCGATCTTCGACTGGATCGCGGATCTCGACGTGCCGCTGTCGCTGTTGATCAACAATGCCGGCGGAAACCTCAAAAGACCGACCCTGGATTACGAGCCCGGCGATCTGGAAGAGGTGTTCCGCTTGAACGGCGTGTCCGCGTTCGACCTGTGCAGGCTCGCGCACCCGCGTCTCGCGCAACACGCCAACGCCGCGATCGTCAACGTCGGTTCGGTGTCCGGAACGGTCCACGTACGCACCGGCATCGCCTACGGCATGAGCAAGGCCGCGCTGCACCAGATGACGCGCAACCTGGCCTGCGAATGGGCGGATGACGGCATTCGCGTCAACGCGGTGGCGCCTTGGTACATCCGGACCCGGCGCACCGACGAGGCGCTTTCCGATCCCGACTATCTCGAGGAAGTACTGGATCGCACGCCGATGGCGCGCATCGGCGAACCCGAGGAAGTCGCCGCCGCGGTCGCGTTCCTGTGCCTGCCCGCGGCAAGCTACATCACGGGTCAGTTGCTGGCCGTGGACGGCGGATTCCTCAATTACGGGTTCTGACATGTTGTATTACGACCACATCGACACGCCCATTGGTTCCCTGCTGCTGGTCAGCGATGGCGCGGGGCTGGTCGAAGTCGGGCTGCCGCACGGCGGCGTCGCGGCGCCACCGCCCCCGGATGGCGAACGCAGCAAATCGAAAGTGCATGCGGCCGCACGCCAGTTCGACGAATACTTCGCGGGCAAACGTCTGCTGTTCGAGTTGCCGCTGCACCCTTCAGGCACGCCATTCCAGCTCGAAGTATGGGGCGCGTTGCTCGCGATTCCGTACGGCGAAACCGTGAGCTACGCCGACATCGCGCGACGCATCCGCCGGCCGCGTGCGGTGCGCGCCGTGGGTGCAGCGAATGGCGCCAATCCCCTCGCGATCATCGTGCCCTGCCATCGCGTGATCGGCAGCCACGGCGACCTGACCGGCTACGGCGGTGGGCTGCCGGCCAAGCGCTGGCTGCTGGCGCACGAGCGCAAACATGCGCCGGTGCCGGAACTCACATTGACTGCGTAGGTTGGGCTGACGTCGGCTTCATCGACGGAAGCCCAACACGGACATGGGTCCGCATCGTTGGGCTTCTCCCGGCAGAGCCGGGATCAGCCCAACCTGCGTTACTCAACAGTTTTTCAACTGTGCGGATAGCTCCCGCTCGCGTTGTTCCAACGGTAGCTGCTCATGCGGCATTGCCATGCGCAGCTTGCGATGGTTCGCGTCGTATTCGCGTTGCACGTACCCGCACACCTCGGCCTGCGTCGCCGGCAGGCAGAAATCCTGCACCTCGGTCATGCCAGTCGCGATGCGCGGCCCGCCGATGCGGGGCTTCGACAATTCCGGCGCCGACGCGCCGGCCCCGCCCCGCGTGCCGTAGACCTGCGACAGCGACTGCGGCGGATAACCCATCACCCCCAGCGGCGCGAGGTACGGCGGGGGCGGCGACCGGGTCAAGTATTGCTTGCCGTTGACGGAACCCACGCACATGTACATGTCCGGCAAAGGTGGATACGGCGGTGAAACGGAAGCCGGTGCTGGCAGCGTGTCCGCGCTGGCCACGGGCGTCGCGGCAGTCGCGACCGGCGGCGGCACATAACCCGGCGGCGCGTGGCTCGGCACATCGATGATCTTCTGCTTCTGGCCGCGTGCGCAGGCGCGGTCCTGGTAACTCACGTTGCCGTTCGCGGCGATGCACTGGTACACCTGCGCACGCGCGCAGGCGCACCAAGAAGTACAAACGAGGATCACAATGGCGGCAATCGCAGCCTTCATGCGGCGATCTTACGCCGAGTCACTCAGGAGCGAAGTCCGACGCCCTTGTTCAACAACCACAGCGCGACCGCAGCCAGCGCGGCCACGAACCCCAGCATCACCACGTAAGCGACCCACACCGGCACGTCGCCGATGCCGAGGATGCCGAAGCGGAATGCGTTGACCATGTACAGGATGGGATTGGCCAGCGATGCCTCGCGCCACGGCGAACCCAGCATGTTGACCGAATAGAACACGCCGCCGAGGTACGTGAGCGGCGCCAGCACGAAGGTCGGCACGATCGCGATGTCGTCGAAGCGCTTGGCGAACATCGCATTGATGAAGCCGGCCATCGAGAAAATGGTTGCGCCCAGGATCACCGTGGTGACCGCGACCAGCGGGTGCGCGATGTGCAGCGAGGTGAAGAACAGCGCGATGCCCAGCACGATCGCGCCCACCAGCAGCCCGCGCAGCACCGCGCCGGATACATAGCCCATCAACACCACCCAGCTCGGCATCGGCGAGGCCAGCAGCTCCTCGACGTAACGGCCGAATTTGGAGCCGAAGAAACTCGACGTGATGTTGCCGTAGGCGTTGTTGATGACGCTCATCATCACCAGACCCGGCACGATGTATTGCATGTAGCTGAAGCCGTGCATCGGTCCGACCCGGCTGCCAATCACCTTGCCGAAGATCACGAAATACAGCGTCATCGTGATTGCGGGTGGCACCAGCGTTTGGGTCCAGATGCGCAGCATCCGGCGTACTTCGCGGCGGGTGATGGTACCGAGCGCCACCAGGTTTGCGCGGGTGCGCGCGGAACCGGAATATACCGGCACGTCCAGCGTGCGCGACTGTGCAAGGTCGTTCATGCCGACGCCCCCTGGCCATTGCGCTCCACCAATCGCACGAACAACTCCTCCAGCCGATTGGTCTTGTTGCGCATGGAGGTTACCGTGATGCCCTGCCCGGTCAACGCGGCGAACAGCGCGTTAAGATCATGCGTGCTCGGCATTTCCGCTTCCAGCGTGGCATCATCGATGCGCGTCAGTTTCACGCCATCGAGCTGCGGCAGCGTGCCATCAAGGCCGGTGACGTCCAGCACGAACGATTGCACGTCCAGCTTGGAAAGCAGCCGCCGCATCGAGGTGTCTTCCACGATCTCGCCATGGTCGATGATGGCGATGTTGCGGCAAAGCTGCTCGGCCTCTTCCAGGTAATGCGTGGTCAGGATCACGGTGGTGCCGGCGCGGTTGATGCCGGTGATGAACTGCCACATCGAGCGGCGGATCTCGATGTCCACGCCCGCGGTAGGTTCGTCCAGGATCAGCAGGCGCGGCTCGTTCATCATCGCGCGCGCGATCATCAGCCGCCGCTTCATGCCGCCCGACATCATCCGCGTGGGCTGGAACGCCTTGTCCCAGATGCGTAGTTCGCGCAGGTATTTTTCCGCGCGCGGCTTGGCGATCGAACGCGGGATGCCGTAGAAACCCGCGACGTTCACGCAGATGTCGAACGGCGACTCGAACTGGTTGAAGTTGATTTCCTGCGGCACCAGCCCGATCTGGCGCATCACCCCGCCGCGATCGGCGTGGATCGACAATCCGAACACGCGCGCGTCGCCGGCGGTCGGGTTGACCAGCGACGACAGGATCCCGATCAGGGTGGACTTGCCCGCGCCGTTCGGCCCAAGCAACGCGAAGAAATCGCCCTGCGCAACCTTCAGCGAGACGCCTTTCAACGCCTCGACGCCGTTGGAATAGGTTTTGCGCAAAGCGACGACTTCGAGCGCCGGGACGGCGCCGGAAGGCTCGGCGATGGACATGTGCGGGGAAGGGTTTGGCACAGCGGAATCGGCAACCATCCCCTATTATAGAAGTTTCGTCCGCGCGGCCCCATGCCGAACGGCACGGCCGTCAACTGCTGCAACCGGTTCGCCGCACTGTCACGAACGATGATCGAGCACTTCCAACTCAAACTTGCCGACAGCCGCATGCTGGCGCCGAGCGTGCGCCACCTCGAGTTCGAGCGTGCCGACGGCACGCCGTTCAAGTTCACGCCCGGCCAGTTCATCCAGGTCCACTTCAACTACGACGACGGCAAGCCGACCAAGCGCAGCTACTCCGTCGGCACACCGGCCGAAGGATCCGAAGTCGGCAGACTGGAGCTGGCGGTGTCGTACGTGGAAGGCGGCGCCGCGACCAATCTGCTCGGAAACCTGGAGCACGGCGGCAGCGTAGAAGCCAGCGGCCCGTACGGCCGCTTCTGCCTGATGGATGACGATGCCAACCGGCGCTATTTCCTGATCGCGACCGGCACGGGCATCACGCCTTACCGTGCGATGCTGCCGAAAATCGAGAAGCTCATCGCCGAGCGCGGCACCCGCGTGGCCCTGCTCTATGGTGCGCGCAACGAACAGGAGCTCCTGTACGGCGAGGAATTCGAAGGCTTCGCACAAAGGCATCCGGAATTCACCTTCCACGCCTGCCTGTCGCGCGTGGCGCGCGCCGCGCCGCGGCCCAACGATCGTCGTGGCCACGTGCAGGACGCGCTGCCCGAGCTGCAGCCGGACCCCGAGCACGACATCGCCTATCTGTGCGGCAATCCCGACATGATCGATGCCACCTTCACCCAGTTGAAGGAACTCGGTATGCCGATCAAGCACATCCGGCGCGAGAAGTACGTTTCCTCGCGCTAGTTCCCCGATCACCGTTGCGCGGCTCGCCGCAAGTCTCGCCCCTGCTCCTCGCGGTCCCGCATCACACGTCGATTTCAGGTAAGGAGGCTTGACAGATCAATTACGTGTATATACACATAATGACATGCATGCCGATTCGCCGTCGTCCGAAACCACCCATTGTCTGTGCCTTGCCGCCCGGCGCGCATCACGCGCGATCACCCGTGAGTTCGATCAGGCCTTGCGCGCGCACGGCCTGCGCGCGACCCAGTTCACGTTGCTGTCGGCGCTGCATCTTGCGGGACCGAAGTCGATCGGCGAACTGGCCGAGCTACTGTCCGCCGACCGCACCACGCTGACCCGCAACCTCGCCGTGGCGGAGCAGCACGGATGGGTGACGACCCGGGCCGACCGCGACGATGCGCGCGCGCGCATCGCGGCCATCACGCCCAAGGGCTCGCGCGCGCTGGAAGCCGCCCTGCCCGCTTGGCGCAAGACGCAACAGCGCCTCACCGAAGCGATCGGTACGCAAGCGGCAGCCAGCCTGCGCAAACTCGCCGGCGGTCCGTGCGCAGTGCTCCCGAGCGCCGCAGCCTGAGCGCATTCATCGCAAAAGGTTTGTCGATTTCACGGCCCGTCGTTCGTCATTGACTTGAACATTTCGCAGAAGTGGAGGAAATACCACGATGAAACTGTATTGGTCCGATGTGTTGTCCCCGCGCAAGGTATGTGCGGTCGCAAAATACCTGCAATCGCCGATCGAGTATGCCTATCTCGATCTCGGTCGCGGCGAGCACAAGACGCCCGAATACCTCGCGCTGAATCCCAATGGCAAGGTGCCGACGCTGGTCGACGGGGCACGCACGCTGTGGGAAGCCGATGCCATCATGTGCCATCTCGCGGCACGCTGCGATTCGGACCTGTGGCCGCAGGACGCGCGCCAGATCGAGGTGATCCGCTGGTTGAGCTGGGAGTTGGCGCACCTTTATCCACACGTCGGCGCGCTGTATTTCGAATACGTCATCAAACCGCGTTTCAGGCTCGGCGACGCCGACCCTCGTGCAGTGGCGCAGGCCCAGGACGAGTTCCGCAAATACGCCAAAATACTGGACAATCACCTGCACGATCGCCGCTGGCTGGTGGGCGATGCGATCACCGTCGCGGACTTCGCGGTGGCCATCGCACTGCCGTACGCCGAGCGCGCGCACATTCCGCTGCACGAGTTTCCCGCGGTGCAGCGTTGGCACGACCGCCTGAACGAACTGGATGCCTGGCGCGAACCGTTCCCCGTGTTGGCCGAAGCGGCCTGAACGCTGTCGCGAACGTTTGTCGATTCTGCGCAACCCCGTTCGTCGTCCAGACGAACATCCCGCAACAGCCATCGAGGAACCCATCATGCAACTCGTGAGCTATCTGTTTTTCAACAACCAGGCTGCGGAAGCCTTCGATTTCTATGCCAAGTGCCTCGGCGGCAAGGTCTCGATGAAAGTGACCTTCGGCGAAATGCCCGGCAGTGAACGGATGCCGGCCGAAATGCGCAACCTGATCGCCCACGTGCGCCTCGATGTCGGCGATGCCCAGTTGATGGCGTCCGACTGGTGCCCGCCGAACGGGGAGCCGTATCCCGGCATCCACGGGAACAGGGTGTCGCTGCATGTCGACAAAGCGGAAGAAGCCGAGCGCCTGTTCGCCGCGCTGAGCGACGGCGGCAAGGTGGACATGCCGATCGCCGAGACTTCCTGGGCGCTGCGTTTCGGGATGTTCACCGATCGCTTCGGCGCGAACTGGATGGTCAACTGCAACCGTCCCCAATGAGCCGGAGCTTGTCATGAAACCGCTACCGCCGATCGTTTCGCAGCAGGTATGGCAGGCCGCGCAAGCGAAAATGCTGGAAAAGGAAAAACACGCCACCCGCGCACGCGACGCGCTGGCCGCCGAGCGCCGGCGGCAGCCGATGATGCGCATCGACAAGGATTACGCGTTCGAAGGTCCGCACGGCCGGGCGCATCTGCGCGACCTGTTCGAAGGCCGCCGGCAATTGCTCGTCTACCACTTCATGTTCGCACCCGATGTACATGGCTGGCCGGACGCGGGCTGCCCCGGCTGCTCGATGTTCGTGGACAACCTGTGCCTGCCGGTACACCTCCATGCACGCGACACCTCGCTGGCGCTGGTGTCGCGCGCGCCGCTGGCGAACATCGAGCGCTATCGCAAGCGGATGGGCTGGGAGCAGCCGTGGTATTCGTCGGACGGAAGCGATTTCAACTGCGACATGGGCGCCACCACAGAGCAGGGCGAAGCGCCGGGCTTGAGCGTCTTCCTGCGCGATGGCGACGAGGTATTCCGCACGTATTTCGTCAGCGCACGCGGGCTGGAAATGACCGGCACCGTGTGGTCGCTGCTGGACCTGACGCCCTATGGCCGCCAGGAAAGCTGGGAAGATTCGCCGGCCGGCTGGCCACAGGGCGAACCGTACACGTGGTGGCGTCGACACGACGAGTACGGCACCGTCCATCCAGACCATTGATGCGGGTGTCGATTCGAGGCCACGTCGTTCGTCGCATTCACGAGACCGCGCAAACTTGCGCCCGTCCCGGAGATTCCATGATGCGTCTTCCACTGTTCGCGTTGTTGCTGGCCAGCGGCGCCGCCGCGGCCGCGCCGCTCCATTTCACCATCGACCCCGATCACACCTATCCGAGCTTCGCCGCCGACCACATGGGCCTTTCGATCTGGCGCGGCAAGTTTGACCACACCCGTGGCACGATCGTGCTGGATCGAGCCAAGCAGACGGGCAGCGTGCACATCGTGACGCGCATCGACAGCATCAACTTCGGCAATCCGGCGCTGAAACAAATGGTGCTGGGCGATGCCATCCCCGCGGCCATGTGCAAGACGCAGTGTGCGTTCTTCAATGCGGCGAAATATCCCACCGCGGTCTACGACGGCAAGCTTGCGGGTTTCGTCAACGGTTCGCCCACGCGCGTGGTGGGAAAACTGACGCTGCACGGCGTGACGCGTCCGCTGGACTTGAAGATCGAACAGTTCAAATGCATCCCCGACATGCTGCTGAGCCCGCGTGAACGTTGCGGCGCCGAAGCATCCGCCGCATTCAACCGGGCTGATTTCGGCATCGACGCCGGCCAGTCCTTCGGCCTGGACATGAAGGTGAGCATGCAGATCCAGATCGAGGCGGTGCAGGACAAATAATTCCCGCCTCGCCGCGTGCAGCGACGCCGGTTTGCGTTACCCTGATGCCCTTTTACGAATCGGAGGGCCCCGCATGTCCACGCACCGCACGTTACTCGCCTGCTGTCTGCTCGCGGCACTCGCAAGCGCGCCGCTCGCCATCGCGGAAACCACCTCGCAGGCGATGCCGGAAACGATGGACATGCTGCGGCACGCCATCGCCGCACAAACCGTGGAAGGCAAGGACCAGGTGCCCGCCTTCGCGCGTTACCTGGCCGGCAAGCTCGAATCGGCGGGTTTCGCCAAATCCGACATCGAGATCATCCCGGCCGAGCACACCGCGGCGTTGGTGGTGCATTACCGCGGCAGCGACAAAAACCTGAAGCCGATCCTGCTGTCCGCGCACATGGACGTGGTCGCGGCCAATCCGAAAGACTGGAAGCGCGATCCATTCAAGCTGGTCGAAGAGAACGGATACCTGTACGGCCGCGGCGTGGCCGACATGAAGACCAATGTCATCGCGCTGATCGAAACCATGATGCGCTTCAAGCGCGAAGGCTTCGTGCCCAAACGCGAAATGATCCTGGTGTTTTCCGGCGACGAGGAGACCGACATGGCCTCCACGCGTGAACTCGCCAAGCGTTACCACAATGCCGAATTTCTGCTCAACGCAGACGCCGGCGGCGGCACCTACGACGCGAAATACAGGCCCGTCATCTACAAAATCCAGGCCGCCGAAAAGACTTACGCCGATTTCCGCTTGACCGTGACTTCGCCCGGCGGTCATTCCAGTGAACCGGAGCCCCCGAAAAATGCGATCTACCGGCTGGCGAAGGCGCTCGACAAAATCGCCGCATACCAGTTTCCCGTGCAGCACAATGAAATCACGTTGGCGTCGCTGAAGGCGACCGGCGAGCACAGCAGTGGTCCGATCGCCGCGGCGATGCGCGCGTTCGCCGCCAACCCGAATGACGCAAAAGCTGCCGCGGTGCTTTCAGCCGACCCCGCCTACGTCGGCCAGATCCGTACCACTTGCATCGCCACCATGCTGGACGGCGGACACGCACTGAACGCATTGCCGCAACGCGCAGACGCCAACATCAATTGCCGCATTTTTCCCGGCACACACATCGCATCGGTACAAGCCGCCCTCGCCAGGGTGATCGATGACCCGGGCGTCGAGATCACGGTGCGTCCGCCGCCACCGGTGGAAAGCCCGGCCTCGCCGCTGCGCAATGATCTGGTGGACGCGGTCACCGCCACCCTCCACGAACGCTTTCCGGGCGTGGCCGTGGTGCCGGGCATGTCGGCCGGCGCCTCGGACAGCATGTATTTTCGCAATGCGGGCGTACCGAGCTACGGGGTCGACCCTACCTTCTCGAAACCCAACGATACTTTCGCGCATGGTTTGAACGAAAAGCTGCGGGCGTCGGAAGTACCGGCCGCGCTGGATTTCTGGCACAGCCTGTTGACCAGACTGACAAAGTAACACTCCGCGCCACACCGGGCGGTTTTGATCCTGGTGAGCGGGGAAAGGGAACGTGCAACCGGGCCTGTGACCAGCCGAGTGGGCGTCCACGCTCGACCCGGGCGTTCTGCAAACACCAATAAGAGCAGGCGTTCAGGCACCTGCTGCAAGCGACGCCCGGGAATCGAGCCATTCCGGAGGCGACTGATCCAGGTCGTAGTATTCGAAGATCAGGTGGATGCGGTCGCCGGTTCCGGCGTTCTCCACCGAGTGCACGGCCATATTGCTCACTTCCACGGCCTCTCCTTCGGCCAAGTGGTGCCCACGGCCATCAATGAAAAAGGTCACCTTGTCATTGGTGAGCAGCGGCACATGGATCTTGTGCGGCCATTTCGCCGACGGGAAGGCATCGCGATGCGGCTGGATCACGCCACCTGGCGCCATCCGCGCCAGCATTACCCGGGGATAATCGCCACGCGCATAGCCGTAGGTGCGCACCGCCTGCTCCAGCACCGGCTCGACCACGCCGCGCCAGGAACTCCAAAGCGGCATCGAGTACGACTTTCGCCAATCCTTGAAATCGCTGACGAAGCGGAACACGATGTGTCGTGTCGCATCGAGCACGCCGAAGCGATTCGGTTTCGCCGCATTCTCGCTTTCCCAAGTGGCTTCCGGGATCGCCAGAACCGCCTCGCGCAACGCAGCGATGTCTACCCGGCCGAGACTGCGGATGGTGGTGGTCTTGCGTGGGTTGGGATACATCTCAGAACTCGTATCCGAACAATTCCAGATCGCGGGCGTACCGGGTTGCGACCGCTTTGGCCAGACGCGGCGTGTAGTACTGCCGATAGTCGCCGTGAGTGGAACTGTTGACCTGTTCCAGCGCGCAACTCGGAATGCCGATTCGGGCGCAAATCCTGTCGTAGTACTGCTGCATGCTTTCGACTCGACCAACTTCATCGGCGAGCAGCCGACCATCGTCATCGACAAGCACAGTGTACTGCGGTTGGAACAAAATATGGGCGTCCGGCGGGTCATGGAACAGGACGTGCTCCATCACCTTCTGCGGGTTGACTTTGAATGCGCCGTTGGCGCGGGTCATGAAAGCGCAATAGGAGACGAATCGATCGAACGGATTGCGCACAAAGGCAAACTTGAAGTAGCTCGCAAACACATCTTCCCCCAGATACGGGCGGACTTGCGCCAAGCTCAGGTGTCCGTGCCGGATCCGGGCCAGGTCTTCGTAGGGAAAACGTTTGTTGACGAACAGGCCGACCTGCTCGATGTCCCCATTGCCAAGATGCTCGCGCAAAGCCTGACGCACCGAATGCGTGCCCGTCTTCGGGACCGCGGCAAAGATGAAACCGTGGCTGTGGGAAACGATCATGCCGCCATTCTAATGGCCATCAAATCGTCCCACCCGATGATTTATAATGCCGAGCCACCCCGGTTGCACCTCTCATGTCCGACTTCTCCCGCGAGGCCGCGCGCCGCCGCACCTTCGCGATCATCTCGCACCCGGACGCCGGCAAAACCACGCTGACGGAAAAGCTGCTGCTGTTCGGCGGCGCAATCCAGATGGCCGGCGCGGTGAAGTCGCGCAAGACCGCGCGGCATGCGACGTCCGACTGGATGGCGCTGGAAAAGGAGCGCGGGATTTCTGTTACTTCCTCGGTGATGCAGTTCCCTTATGAGGGCCGCATCGTCAACCTGCTGGACACGCCCGGCCATGCGGACTTTTCCGAGGACACCTACCGGGTGCTGACCGCGGTCGATTCCGCGCTGATGGTGATCGACTGCGCCAAAGGCGTCGAGGAGCGCACGATCAAGCTGATGGAGGTGTGCCGGCTGCGCACCACGCCGATCATGACATTCATCAACAAGCTTGATCGCGAGGGACGTTCGCCGATCGAATTGCTGGATGAAGTCGAAAGCGTGTTGAAGATCCAGTGCGCGCCGGTGACCTGGCCGATCGGGATGGGCAAGCGCCTGACGGGCGTCTATCACCTCATCGACGATGAAGTGCACCTGTACGAAGCCGGGCGCAATTTCACGCGCCAGGATTCCACGATCCTCAAAGGCCTCGACGACCCGGAGCTCGAGCAGCGCATCGGCGCGGATGCACTGGCCGAGCTTCGCGAGGAATTGGAGCTGGTGCAAGGCGCCTCGCATCCGTTCGACATCGAAAAGTATCTGGCGGGCGAGCAGACGCCGGTGTTCTTCGGCTCGGGCATCAACAATTTCGGCGTGCAACCACTGCTGGACTTCTTTGTCGAACACGCGCCGTCGCCGCAAGCGCGGACGACCGCGACGCGCGAAGTATTGCCCGACGAGGAAAAACTCACGGGCTTCGTGTTCAAGATCCAGGCCAACATGGACCCGGCACACCGCGATCGGGTGGCGTTCCTGCGCGTGTGTTCCGGCCGCTACGAATCCGGGATGAAGGCGCTGCAGGTGCGCACAGGCAAGGAGGTGAAGCTGGCCAACGCGCTGACCTTCATGGCTTCCGAACGCGAGATCGCGGAAGAAGCCTATCCCGGCGACGTGATCGGCCTGCACAACCACGGCACCATCTCGATTGGCGACAGTTTCAGTGAAGGCGAGAGGCTGGTGTTCACCGGCATTCCGAATTTCGCGCCGGAGCTGTTCCGCCGCGCGCACCTGCGTGATCCGCTGAAGATGAAGGCGCTGCGCGCCGGCCTCGCGCAACTTTCCGAAGAGGGCGCGACGCAATTCTTCCGTCCGCTGATGTCGAACGACTTGATCCTGGGTGCGGTCGGCGTACTGCAGTTCGACGTTGCCGCGTATCGGCTGAAAGACGAATACAACGTCGATTGCGCGTTCGAGAACGTAGGCGTGGTCACCGCGCGCTGGGTGCATTGCGATGATGCGAAAAAGCTTGCCGAATTCCGCAAGCGCAACGCGCAGCACCTCGCGCTGGATGCCGCCGGCCAATTGGTGTATCTCGCGCCCACGCGCGTGAACCTGCAACTCGCACAGGAACGTTGGCCGGACGTCGCATTCACGGACACGCGCGAACACGCCA
>Ga0157370_10006048_pt1 | contig 13440 bp, 13 predicted proteins | sample C35metaG_FD_113463 | JGI IMG/M metagenome (GOLD analysis project Ga0157370, IMG submission 113463) | Corn rhizosphere microbial communities from Kellogg Biological Station, Michigan, USA - C3-5 metaG | ecosystem: Host-associated > Plants > Roots > Rhizosphere > Soil | place: USA: Michigan...
AACGGTTTTTCCACCATGACAGAGACCCCTTTTGGCGCACACAGCTCTACCACACCCAGGTGTTCGGAGATGGCGTTGTAGGCCAGCACTGCATCGGGATGGACATGTTCCAGCAACGCCGCCAAGCCGGGGTAGAAGAGGGAGTCCGGCAGATGATAAGTGTTCTTGTAGCGCTGGATCAGCTGCTTGTCCGACTCTGCAATACCCGCAATGATCACTTCCCCTCTCCTGAACTGATTCATGATATTGTGCACATGGTCATGGGTCAGACCGGCTACACCTACCCGTAACAATTTCTGCGCGGGTGAGGTAAAGCTTATCAGTAGCAGGAGAGAGAATGCCAGGATTCGCATGGGATTGACGGTTGTTTGCATTAAAAGTATGCAAAAATTGCCTATGACCGGGGGGACTTACTTTTAAGTTAGTTGCAAAAACTTTTTAGCGCTATTTGGTATAAACACCCGGAAGATGGTGTCTATATTACCATATGAAATTCAGGTTCTACTATACCGTACTCGGTATTTTGCTGACCATGGGATTGCGTGCGCAGCACAGCTTTACGCTAAGTGATTCCGCCTTTCTTCTGGATGGGAAACCTTTTGTCATGATCTCCGGAGAGATGCATTACCCCAGGGTGCCGCGGGAGGCCTGGCGTGCGCGCATGAAGATGGCAAAGGCCATGGGATTGAATACCATCGGCACCTATGTCTTCTGGAATGTGCATGAGCCGCAGAAAGGGGTGTTCGACTTCTCCGGCAATAATGACGTACGTGAATTTGTAAAGATCGCGCAGGAGGAGGGGCTGTGGGTCATACTCCGGCCCAGTCCCTATGTATGCGCCGAATGGGAGTTTGGCGGATATCCCTACTGGCTGCAGAATGAGGAAGGGCTCGTCGTACGCAGTAAAGAACCGAAGTACCTCCATGAGTACGAGCAGTATATAAAGGAGATAGGACGTCAGCTGGCTCCTCTGCAGGTGAATCATGGGGGAAATATCCTCATGGTACAGATAGAGAACGAATATGGCTCGTACGGAGCCGACAAGGAATACCTCGAGATCAATCGGAAATTATTCATCGAGGCGGGGTTTGACGGGCTGCTCTACACCTGTGATCCCGGGCATGATGTACGCAATGGACATCTGCCGGGCCTGCTGCCGGCTGTCAATGGGGTGGACAATCCGGCCAGGGTCAAACAGCTGGTGCGGGAGAACCACGACGGGGTCGGGCCTTTTTATATTGCCGAATGGTATCCTGCCTGGTTTGACTGGTGGGGGGCTCCCCATCATACCGTGCCTGCTGCGAAATACACGGGCAGGCTGGATTCGGTCCTAGCCGCGGGCATCTCTATCAATATGTATATGTTCCATGGCGGCACCACGCGGGGATTTATGAATGGAGCCAATTACAACGACCGGAGCCCTTATGAGCCGCAGATCAGCAGCTATGATTACGATGCGCCCCTGGACGAAGCGGGTAATCCAACGGAAAAGTTCATGAGATTTCGCGAGGTCATTGCAAAACACCTGCCTGCGGGGGTGACGTTGCCGGATGTGCCGCCTGCCAAGCCGTCCGTGGCGGTGCCTCCTATTCAAATGGGAGTGCTGGGCCGGCTGTTGGATGTGCTGCCCCCGCCTGTCCATAGTGTGCGGCCGATGACCTTTGAAGAACTGCACCAGGATTATGGATATGTGCTGTACCGCACCCGGTTGAAGGGAGGGCGTACTGCGATGTTACGGATAAAGGATGTACGCGACTATGCCATCGTGATGGTGAATGGCCGTCCCGCCGGAGTATTGGATCGTAGACTTCGCCAGGACAGTCTATTGCTGCAGCTGCCCGCCGGAAAGGTGCGGTTGGATATCCTGGTGGAAAATCTGGGTCGTATTAATTTCGGGCCTTACCTGTTAAAGAACAAGAAGGGCATTACCGACAAGGTGGAACTGGGAGGAGAAGAGCTGAAGGGGTGGGAGATGTACAGTTTGCCGTTTAAGAATACGGATGGATTGAAATCCCTTGCGAGCAGCGAAGGCGGGCCTATCATCCGTCGCGGGTGGTTTGATATGCCGGTGGTGGCGGATACTTATCTGGATATGCGGGACTGGGGTAAGGGTGTCGTCTGGGTCAATGGGCATAACCTGGGGAGGTATTGGAATATTGGTCCGCAGCAGACGGTGTATGTGCCGGTGGAATGGTTAAAGCCTGCGAAGAATGAGGTGGTGGTGCTGGAGCTGCTGAAGCCGGAGGTGAAGGAGCTGAGGGGGTTGGAGAAGCCGGTGTTGGGGGAGATTGAAAGGTAAGGAAAATGGATACTTACGTGATATACCCGAAGGCATGAATTTCATGCCTTTTAGTTTTGCTCGTTAATCCGTTAGTCATGATCCCAATGGTAACATTTTCGCAAAGCGAGGAATTGGTTCGCGATGGATTTAGGAGCATTCAGTTTCAGTGGAAAAATATTTTTTCAAGGTTTTTGGTTATAATAACCATCCTACTCGTATTACAGAGGGAGCGATAGCTATGCCCTTTCGGATAGCGGTGTCATGGGAATTTCAAGAAATAGATAATGATATCCAATAGGATTATTTGGACAGTTAAGTGTTGCCATTGTATCTAGTTTCCTACGCAGTTCCACAACGTTTTTTTGAAAATATTCAATTTTAATTTCAAAAATGCTGGTTTGATTTTTGCATATTTAAGAATCTCTGTATTTTTACAGCCACATCCATTTTCTTAAGAACAACCAGTCATAAACCAACTGTAATCTTCACAACTACGCAACGGCGCTGCCTTGTCCACCAGCGCACTCAATCCGTACAACTACAGAATACTGCATTGTATTGCCATATGCTTGTCTACTTACGTTGCCAAATTTCCATGCGATTTTGACAACTAATCAGAACCATTAATCATTAAACCTTTCCTCAGACATGTTAGCGAGAGACATGTTAGCGAGGCATCACCTGTATGACTTGTTGAATTGGCTGTGACATATATCATTGCGGTAAAATCTGGATGGGTTAAAGATAGCCGTTAAAAATTCGAAACGAAAACTTGTTTATATGAATGTTGACGCTTTCAAAGTTCTTGCCAACTACAGATGCTGGTCGTTATGCACAGGATGTGCAAAAAACAGAAATGAAGATTTGAATTTGAACACCTACTTTGTGAAGCTCGCAGATAAAATCCCGGGTGTAGGACCCCGGGATTTCAAGTAGATTAACTCGGTAATGTAAGCTCTTTGAAATTCTAAGCCATGTGCAAGATAAATCGCGTCCGCTGTTTATCCAACCATAGATTTCCACATCCAATTTGGCTGTGTGAATAACTGCGGATTTTTATGCAAATCATATGATCATCCTCTTAGTGGCATTTATTTCACGCAATTGATAAATGAATTAAGCCACCCTTGCGAGTGGCTTAATGATTGGGAAGTTAGTTCAGCGGACAGAACAACAGCCGCTTAGCTGAAGAGCGTCGGTTCGACTCCGACACTGCCCCTGTTGAATTCCAAAACAAAAAACTGCAAAGGCAGATGTTGTGATGGGATTATCTACACTCCTTACATAACAGTAAGAGGTATTAGGATATACCACCCAACAAGTGTTTTCGCGTTTCCATGTCCTTCTTGCTCAAAATAACGGACGTGGTTTTTTGATCTGCACCTAACCAGTGATAGTTAGGCTAAAGCCATCGGTGGTACCCGGTGGCTTTTTCGTTTATATACAGGGTATATAACTCAGTTATAGTTAATTAAAACGCTAAAAATCAGGCTTTTGTTTGTAAGGATTAGTGATTTTGCGAGCGCAAGCATGTCATCACAGGTAAGGCTAATCCTATCGATACCCGATGAAGGTATAACAAAAACAACTCTCCATTACAAAAATTATTTTACTTTTTTAGTAAAATAGTTAACTAAGTTAATCACTTCCCTTGTCAACCAGTACAAGTTGAACTTCGACCTGACCATTGTTCTGGCCTAGGACATGGCAAATGATTCATTATGGTTTGGAATAGCTTTCGGTGAAACACCGATGAAGGAGGAGGTAAAGTTATACGCAGTTTTTGGTATAAAAAAATAAATTTTAGATGTAAGCGCAATCTAAATTAGAAGTTTGTTGAATCTGCTTCCCATTTAAACCGCATCTGTTTACGATTTCCTGCCTTTCTTTGACCTAATGACCAAAGACAGGCGTTATAAGGTAGTAAAAGATCAAATTTCTGGCGGCTACATGAAGTCATTCCAGGAGATATTCGATATTCTCCCCAAAACGGTGGTTCTGAAAGATCTTCACATTCACAACCAACGATTTAATAAAATGTTGAGCAATGTATCGTTGTTTCCATTAGAAGAACTATACAAACTGGCTGAACTTATTGAGATAGACCCTAAAATCATTGTTGACCTCGCCCATATTCTTGCCCATAGCCAATATATCACCAATCGGAAAAGGAAGAGCAAGCAAATATAAGAGCTGGATTTGTCGATCCACTAAATAATTGTAAATCAATCCAAGATAGCATCAGACATGCTGCCTTGTTCTTGGTTTAAAACGTTTTAACCTTAGCCCGCGGATCTTCTCCGCCGCGAACCAGTTTTGATATTTCATCTGCAGCCTGGTCCAGAAATCAGCTGTCCCACCAAAAACAGCCTCGATCCGAAAGGCCATTTCAGCACTAATGGCTGCCTTGCCATTCAGCACATCCGATAAAGCTGTCCGGGTGACGCCCAGCATCCTGGCAGTGTCAGTTACCGTCAGGCCATACTCTTTAATCACATCCTCGCGCAAAATTATGCCGGGGTGAACAGGTGGTTTTTGTCTTTTAAGCATGTTTAACTCCTTTAGTGGTAATCGATATAGTCGATGTCATATACATTTTTGCCGTCAAAGCGAAAAATGATCCGGTAATTTCCTGTAACCCTGACGCTCCAAAATCCAGCCAGATCACCTTTTAGGAGATGAACGGCCAGTCCTGGAAACGGTAATAGATCTTTTGGCAATTCCTCAATCTCGTCCAGCAAATCAAGGATGCGATCAATCTTGTTGATTTGATCCGCTGGCAGTTTCTTCCGATCGTTGTGTGTCCAGAATCTTTCCAGTCCTTTATGTCGAAAGCTTACAATCATAGGTTGTAGTGTGTAAAGCTACGCTTGACACGCAAAGATATGAAAAGTGATGATATTAACAAACGGGACCATTAGGAGTTGATTATTTGGAGCAGCGTTTTGCGTCTGCGGCGCCGTCACATTGATGACATCCTGCCCTACTAATTATGTTTAATGGTTTTTTCAAGAGACTTTGGACGTGCCGCAGAAAAAGTATTATTATTGTTCAAAAAAATGAAACGAGTAACAGGCATTGGGGGCATTTTCTTCAAATGCAAGGACCCCGGAAAAATCAACGAATGGTATAAAACCCATCTGGGTATAGACGCAAGCCCATATGGGACAAAATTTGAATGGCGGCATGACTCCGATCCAACAAAGAAAGGATATACTTTATGGAGTCCCTTTCCCGAAAAGACCAAATATTTTGAGCCCTCATCAAGGGACTTTATGCTGAACTACCGGGTTGAAAATCTCGAAGCGCTTGTAGAAGAGTTGAAAAAGGAGGGCGTGACAGTGTTGGACAACATAGAAACATACGAGTACGGCAAGTTCGTTCACATTCTCGATGTAGAAGGCAACAAAATTGAACTATGGGAAGCTAATGATGAAGCGTGAACTGTTCAAAGGGGATATCAGTCCATAAAATCTTCATACTTTTTTATTGCCGCCGCCAGCGCACGGGCCGGCGCGGGCTTTACTCCCGGAAAGGGAATGGTCTCGATAATCGCCTTTCCCCTTTTAAGTGTCCGCTGCCACATGCCGACCACACGGCTATTATGGAGGATAATGGGTTTGAGACCATAGAAGCAGGCGGCTGCGTGGGACGGGTCCAGGATGTCGTCGCGGTTCTTATAGGCCACCGTAAATTCGTCAAAGGCCGGAAGGAGATAGGTAGTGGCCGGATGAGCAGTGTCTGTCGGGGGCCTAAACCAATAATCACCTGCAGACTCCAGCCCGGACTTCACCGCGTCGAGCCCTTTTCGGGCCTCCGTCAGAGTCAGCCCTCCCCACCAGGCAAAATCCTGGACCGTGGCCGGTCCCCGGCTGGGGAAGTAACGGCGGGCCAGCTCTACAATGGATTCATCGGGGCTAAACGTCCTGGGGACATGGCCATCGTGTGATTTGACTCCCTGCCCGTCCAGCAATCCGTAAGCAAACTGTTTACCTATCCGTCCCGCGCTGCAGATGATCCCATCCAGCTCCGCATCCATCAGCAGATGTCCCAGACGGGCGTCATTGGTGGCTATCTTCCCCTTGCGCAATACCTCTGCCAGCTGGGGCCGGGTGAGCTTTCCGTGCTCCTTAAGCGCCCCGGTGAGAAGCGTCTTACTTTTTTTCAGGATGGCAGCGTCGATCTGCAGCTGCCGGTGATAGGGCCTTGTCAATGCCCTGACCTTTGGGGCGTTGAACTTTAACATCCAGCATACATCTTCCGGACACACGAAATGCCAGGTGGGCCGCAGGGCATGGGTACGGAGGATACGGCCTTCCTGGAACGCCTTTTCTATGTCCGCGTCCGTGCTGTGGGGCAGCCGGCATCCCACTGCCCATTTGGCCATAGCATAGTCCTGGGCCTGGATACAGCCCATCCATCGTACGAGCTGATCGGGGGCGGCCTCCTGATGCGGGCTGGCCAAACGCTGGTTGATTAGTCGAAGACGGGCTATATCGCGGCTATTCATATCGTTGTATAAGCGATAAAGCTACACACTTCACCCGAACAAATCCTCAATTCATACACCCTTCCATTGCTCCCCCGGCCAGACCATGACATCTTTGCGACATAAAACTATTTTATGCGCAAAATTATATATACACTGACGGCCGCCCTTCTTTTGGGGATTCCAGGCTACAGTCAGTTCAAAAGCCTGCTGAACAAGGTAAAGACCAAGGTCGACCAGCGGGTGGACAGGAAGGTGGATAATTCCATCGACCAGACCCTTGATAGGGCGGAAGGTAAGAGCACAACCGCCACCGCCGCCACGCCGGCAGCCGGCGCCACTGAAGAGAACGCTAAATCCAGCCTGAAAAGTTACTCCAAATATGATTTTGTCCCCGGCGAAAAAGTGCTTTATGCAGATGATTTTGCACAGGACAATATAGGCGAGCTGCCCATGGCATGGAACAGCACCGGCAGCGGGGAAGTGGTTGCACTGGACAAATACCCCGGCCGCTGGCTGCGTCTCCACAAGGGAGTGGCGTATCTCTCCGGCAATCAAAACGTCTTTGGAGAGAACTATACCGTGGAGTTCGACATGATCCTCGTCCTGAAGAACAATGGCTGGATGTATCCCGCCTTCCATTTCGCGCTCCTGTCCAGCCATGACTTGTCCACCCTGGACAACAGCCTGCTGACGGAGTATAAACGATTCAACGCCATCAATGCTCTGCTGCAGCCGGGCGAGAACAACGGCTCCCGCGCCGTGCTGGAATCTTTTACAGGAGGCACAACTTATTTCAAGAGCGGCATCATATCCATCGCCCAGCTGCAAGGCTGGTATGGACAGCCTGTACACGTCGCCATCCAGGTACAGAAGGAACGCTACAGGGGCTGGCTCAATGAGCTAAAGGCTTTCGACGTACCAAAGGGTATGGCCATCACGGGCGACACGATAAACCAGCTGCGCTTTGAAGTGGGGAATACCAACTATAGTGAAGAGACATACGGCGTGTACATCGGCAATATCAAGGTTGCCACCGGCCTCCCCGACACCCGTCACAAGCTTGTAGAAGAGGGCAGGTTCACTACCAATGGCATTTTGTTCGATGTACAGAGCGATGTCATCCGACCCGAATCCTATGGCGTGATCAAGGAGATAGCCGGCGTGCTGAAAGAAAACCCATCCATACGGGTAAAGGTCGTCGGACATACCAGCAGCGACGGAGACGATGCCGCCAACCTTGAGTTGTCGAAGAAAAGGTCCGCCGCCGTGAAGGCGCTCCTTGTCAGCGAGTTTTCCATCGACGCCGGCAGGATCGATACGGAAGGCAAAGGCGAGACCGAACCCATTGCCGACAATAAGACCAAAGAGGGAAGGGTACAGAACAGAAGAGTAGAATTTATAAAACTATAAACCTAAAAACACCCATCATTTTTATGAGATCAATTACCCGGAACCGCTGGAAGCGGTTCGTCCGAAGGACAGACATTATTAAGCTGGGAGCGTTCGCCATAGTGCTCTTCTCCTGCTCCATGCTCCTCTCCTTCGTCGTCGCCGACAGGCTGGCGGAGGACATCTGGAAAAGACTTGGCATCAACAGACAGGAAGGTTGCGAAAAGATCAGGAACAGCTTTGTCGACGGCTATCTGCACTACGAAGGACTTGGCAATGTAAAGCAACTTGTTCTCAACGACCGTACTGCGGTTGCAAAAGACCTGATGACCTTTGCCAAACAATATCTCAGCGGGCCCGTATTCAAGGCCGAATATGACAAGCTCCGCAAGGAAGCGCACCCCGTGCAGCCCGTTGAAAATACCAGGACAAAAGAACAGATCCGGGACGAGCAAATAGCCGAGCTGAAAAAATCCATCGCAACCCTGGAGGACCTGGCCAAAACGGTGCCGGCCGATCAGAAGAAAGCCTATCTATCCTCCGTCGAGGAATATAAGAAGATGCTGAAGGACTATCAGAACCCGAATAACCCTACCATCGAGATGATGTATGAGCAGCAGGTGGGAGTGAACAAACAGGACCTGGAACATTACAAGGAGGACCTGAAGCATTGGGAGACTGAATACCCCGCTGACAGCAAACAATTCGTCAAAGCTCGTCTGCAGCATTATCTCAGCGTGGCGGCTACCGTGGATTTTTCGGCCCAGCTGACGGAGAAGTATGGTAAGAAGAGATTTGTCAACCCGGCTTATCAGGCAAAGAACAACGAATGGAAGATGATCTACCGGGCCGGGAAGGAAGTGTATGAGCAGACAAAGGGATTCGTAGAACAATGGATAAAAGAACTCTAAGAAAAATATTATTATGAACCAATTGAATCAACGCCCAGTGATCCTGGTAACAGGCGCAACGGGAGCGCAGGGTGGTAGTGTAGCGAAGGCATTGCTGAAGTCCGGTAAATGGGCCGTGCGCTGTCTCACCCGGAACGCCGGCTCCGAAAAAGCCATAGCGCTGCAAAAGGCCGGGGCTGTCCTTGTAGAAGGCGACCTGGACAATATGGATTGCCTGGTGGAAGCCACGGAGGGATGTTATGGCGTCTTTGGCGTCACCAATTTCTGGGAGCATTTTGGGAAAGAGTATGAGCAGGGGAAGCATCTCATCGACGCCGTACTTGCATCCGGGGTTAAACATTTTATCTATAGCGGGCTACCCGCTTATAAGACCCTGAGCGGGGACAAGCTGTCCGTGCCCCATTGCGATATCAAGGCGGCGCTGGAGGTTTACGCCCTGAGCAAGGGGATCCCGTCCACCTTTATGCATATTGCCTTTTATTATGAGAACTTTCTTTATTTCTTTCCTCCCCGGCGGGAAGAGGATGGGGCCTATTACTTTGGATTCCCGCAAGGCCAGACACCGCTGGCGATGGCTACTCCGGAGGACATGGGTCCGATGGCAGTTCTGATCTTCGATCATCCGGATATCTATACAGGCAAGACGGTAGGCGTAGTAGGAGAAGATCGTACCTGCTCCGAATATGCCGCTATCATGAGCCGTGTGCTGGGTGTCACCATCCGCTATCGCTATATCCCACGTGATGTATATGCCGGGCTGGGTTTTCCGGGTGCGGAAGAGCTCGCCAATATGTTCGAAGTGCAGCGGCTGCATATTCCTCATCGCCGGGGCGATCTGATGAACAGCTATTACATGAACCCCCGCATGCAAAGGTTTGAAAGCTGGCTGATGCGGAAAAAATCCCAATTATTACAACTTTTAAATCAAACGGAATATGCGTAAAGCGATCTTTTTTATAGGCGCGGTTATAATAATGCTGACGCTGGTGACGAATACAGCCTGTAATGAAACTGCTGCCAGGGGCGAAGTGAAGGACAGCGCCCAGCTGGTAAAGAGAGGCGAGTACCTTGTCTCCGCCATGGCGTGTGATGACTGTCATTCGCCTAAAAAAATGGGGCCACATGGTCCGGAACTGGATATGGACCGCCGTTTTTCAGGGTATCCTGCCGGCAGGCCCTTGCCTCCCATCGACACCAACAGCACCAAGCAATGGGCCCTGCTCAATATGGATGGAGCTGCTGTAGGGCCGTGGGGCGTTTCTTTTGCGGCCAATATTACATCGGACCCGACGGGCATCGGCAATTGGAAGGAAGATCAATTTATCCGCTGCCTGCGTGAAGGCAAGTGGATGGGGCTTCCGGATGCGCGCCCTCTGCTGCCTCCCATGCCCTGGGAGAGCTTTAGCAAGCTGAATGACGAGGACCTGAGCGCTATCTATCACTTTCTCAAGAGTACGAAACCCGTCAACAATACAGCACCGGCATGGATACCCAAAAAATAATTGTAGCGATACTGGTATGGATCTGGATAGGACAGTCCGCTACCGCACAGCCTGATAGTGTAAAGCAGGTGCTCGACTCGTCTATAGCGTTGTTGCGTGCCCACGCTTTGCACAGGCAGCGGCCGGATTGGGATTACGTCAGGGAGCGGGCTTACGAGCTGGCGGGGGAGGCTACCCGCTGGGAGGACCTCGGGCCCGCGATCTCCTGGCTTTTCCAGGCGGTGGACGACTATCATGGAAGGCTCATCATAGGGAATACTATGCTGGGGTGGAAGAGGACAGAACCTCCCTTTTTGTCCGAGGCCCTGAAAGAGGAGTCCGCAAAAGGAAACCGTATCGTACGAATGCTGCTGTCCGGCGGTATTGGCTATCTGCGCATCCAGGGAATGGTAGAAGGAGGGTTGCCGGATAGTCTTGCAAGGCTGGAGGCGGATGGGGCGCGGGCGCTGATCATCGACCTGCGGCTGGCCACGGATTCAACGATCTCATCGATGCTCGAAGGTCTCTCTCCTCTACTGGGGAATGGGTATTTTATAGGCAATGCCGACTGTACGGGGAGGATACTGGATATGACAAAGGTGGAAGCTCCTAAGGGCCGGCATAAGTTGAGCACAGGTACACCGGTGGTAGTCCTCACCGGTCATGGCACGGGCCGTGCCGGAGAATGCATAGCCGTGGCTTTCCGGGGCCGGAAGCATACTGTCTTTATCGGCGAGCCAACGGCCGGGTACACCACTTCCGGCAATGGATATTCGATCGTGAGTGGACAGGTGAAGATAGTTTTGGCAGAGACCATGCTGGCGGACAGGAACCACAGGACCTATCCGCGGAACCTGATACCTGATGAATGGGTGCCGGGTGGCGATGATCTTTCGGATTACAGCAAGGATAAAAAGATGCAAGCTGCCATCAGCTGGCTTACAGATTTTCATTAATTTGACGGCATGAGAAAAAGGTATAGCAAGATAGAGCCAAAGATCTTTGTGTGGTTCATGACCCCTTATACCGCACTTATCAATCTGCTGTTGTTCGGTTCCTGTATCTTTGGCTCTTTTGGCCGGTTCTTTACCTACTTTGGGATCTCTGTGGGATATTTTGCCGTCATCTATTCCATCTTTGGCGTGGTGGCGGTGGTGGTGAAAAAGCGATTTCCCGGCGATGACGAGCTGTTCAGACGGATTGGGATATTCCTGCCCCTGTTCTGTGTGATGAACCTGCTGACCGTACAGGGCATATATCTCCTGTATGAGCGGCTGGCCCTGACGGGATGTACTGTACGGCGTTATATGGAATGGTGGGTCACGGGCTATGGCTGCCTTGCCAGCGCCATCCTTACCTTTATCAATGAGGCCGCGCTGGGATGGGAGAAGTGGAAGAATGCCATGACCGAGACCAATCGTCTTCAGAGCGCCTATCAGAAAAGCCGCCTGATGAGCCTCCGGCGCCAGCTGCATCCTCACTTCCTCTTCAACTGCTTCAATACGCTGTCTTCTTTGATACAGGAGGATGAGGCAGAGGCAGGCAGGTTCCTTGACGAGCTCACCAAGGTGTACCGCTATTTACTGAAGGGCGACGAAGAGCAGCTGGTGAGCTTACAAGAAGAGCTGAAGTTCATCGACTCCTATCTGTACCTGGTCAAGACCCGGTTTGGGACTGCCCTGGGAGTGGCCGTCGATGTGGGGCCGGGGGAGTCGTCGAAGCGCATTGCCCCCATGAGCCTCCTGGTGGTGCTGGAGAATATCATTTATCGCAATGTCTTCAGCAAGACCAAACCCCTGCAAATAGGTATACGTACGGACAGGCGCAGCCTGGTCATCGACAATACCCTGCAACCCAAGCCGGTGACAGGAGACGGCTTCGACCAGGAGGAAGGACTGGACGACCTTGTGAGCAAGTACAGGCTGCTGGGCAGGCCGGAAATAGAGATACACGAGTCGCCCACCCGGCGTAGTGTGATCATTCCCCTCATCGAATTAAATGAATCCCCGCTATGAAATTCACCCGTCCCTTAAGAGTACATACAATAAGCTTTTGGGTGTCCATGCCTGTTATCACACTGGCATGGAATGCTATTTTATACCCGGACAGATTCCTGACGGACTGGCGGGTGTGGGCTTATTCATGGCCGCTGATCTATGGCATCGGCATCGTGAGCTGGTATCTCCACGTTCAGTATGACGCCGCCATCCGTCGGGGATTCCCGTCTCTGAAACAGACGGGCAAACGGATATTTTTCAAGGCTCTGGTAAACCTGGTCGTCATGACGCCCAGCGTGCTATTCATATTCTATGTCTATGACTACTTCCATGTTTTAGGATATCACCTCCGCCCGGCCGACCTGAAATGGGGATACCTCATCGGGCTTTCCATCAATATGCTGTTCGAAACGCTGTGGGAGGTGCTGTATCTCCTGGAGAAATATCGGGAAAGCCTGCTGGAAAAGGAGCTGCTGGAAAAGATGAATATGGATTATGAGTTCGAAAATCTCAAGGGGCAGGTCAATCCCCATTTTTTGTTCAATTGCTTCAATACGCTGTCTTCCCTTATCGAAGAGGATAAGAAGGAGGCTGAACATTTTCTGGACGAGCTGAGCAAGGTCTACCGGTATTTGCTGCGCAACAACGAGGACGGTATCAGCACTGTGGAGAAAGAGATAAAGTTCATACAATCCTATTATGAGCTGTTGCGGACGCGCTATGGCGAAGGTCTGCAGCTCAGCATCGAGATAGACCGCCGCTATTACCCTTATCAATTGCCATCCCTGAGCCTGCAGCTGCTGGTGGAAAATGCCGTCAAGCACAATATTGTCTCGCGACAGCAGCCCCTTGTGATGGAGATCTTTACTACCGCCGGTAATAAGCTGGT
>Ga0157370_10006049_pt1 | contig 13440 bp, 13 predicted proteins | sample C35metaG_FD_113463 | JGI IMG/M metagenome (GOLD analysis project Ga0157370, IMG submission 113463) | Corn rhizosphere microbial communities from Kellogg Biological Station, Michigan, USA - C3-5 metaG | ecosystem: Host-associated > Plants > Roots > Rhizosphere > Soil | place: USA: Michigan...
AAAGGCCTACTTGAAGGCCCTTGAACTGGTCACCAATGACAGCGAGCGCCGTTTTCTTGAGCTCCGCTTGCAGGCGGTTCAAACCAAAGCCTAATCGGCGTTATCCTGGTACACGCCAGCGCCATGAGCGCTGATTGCTCACTATGCTGGAGTCGCGCGCTTATAAGTTTGTGACGCGGTGGGCACCGGCGGTACGCCGCCGAACCCTGGTTTATCAGGAAGCTGTATAGCGCAACTCTTACTCATTGAGAGGTTCAGCTCCCCTGCCCGTACACAACGAATATAGGAACGGGCACAATGGAGCAGAAGATCCTTCTTGTGAGCTCGAACAATTCACACCGGCCGTGGCCCCGGCCCAAGCGGCCCTGGGCCATGCGGATGCGATGGCGGGATTTGCTATTCGCCCACTGGAGTGTCGATCCGGCAGTGGTCGCCCCGCTGATCCCGCGCGGACTGGAGCTGGATTTGTTCGAAGGAAGCTGTTATGTCGGGGCGGTGCCGTTCTTAATGGAAGGAGTTACCCCGCGACTCGTACCGCCGCTGCCCGGCCTGCATGCATTTCCCGAATTAAACCTCCGAACCTACGTGAACCGCGACGGCAAGCCGGGAGTGTGGTTTTTCAGTCTCGATGCCGGGCAAAAGTTGGCCGTGAGAGTGGCCCGCCGGCTTTTTCATCTGCCCTACTTTGACGCCAAGTTCGAGATTGAAATGACCGGCGAAGAAGTACGATACTCAGCAACGCGGACGCATCGCGGTGCGGCGGAGGCAAAATTCACGGCAACCTACCGGCCGCTTGGTCCGATGTATCACGCCCGATCCGGAACGCTCGAAGACTGGCTGACGGCACGGTATTGTCTCTACGCGGCCGACCCCGCGCTTCGAATATACCGGGGTGAAATCGATCATGACCTCTGGCCCCTGCAACGCGCCGAGGCCGACATGGAAGTGAACACGCTGGGGACCTGGCTTGGCATTGAACTCAAACCTAATCCGGATCTGCTTCACTTTGCTAAATCGCTCGACGTCAAGGCCTGGGTGGTTGAGTGCCTTTAACTTCAGAAGGCTCAGAACGTGATGCGCCCTAGGTGACGATTTCAGAACGCTGATTCTCGCCCCGAAGTGGAATTCTGACCCTTTGAAGCTTCCCTATCGGCATTCTAATCCGCCCAGGAATTTCTTCGATTAGCGCGTCATACGGCCAGGTGCAACGTTTAGTCAGCTTACTGAAGTCGCGTTTCTGTGCAGGTCTTTTCTAGATTGAATGTCGCAGTTAGAATCAAGCGAATGAAGGTTCGCGAAATAAAGCAACACGCGATCACCCCCGCAGTGTTCATTGTTGTTCTGACGGTCGCTGTGGCCTACAGCGTCACTTTCATTCCATCCTCCGTCGCCGACGCCAACCTTCGGATCGTCCTGGACAGCCCAAAGGTCCGCCGCCTTCTCGTCGAACGAGGAAAGCGGGACCAAGCAGTTGATGGGGCGGTCGGAGCCATCTGGCATAAGGCGGTAGAGGACAGGGAACAGCGGCCTATATTAGACATGGTGCAGCATCCCGAGAAGTATACAGCAGGCCGAAGTCAGGATCTTGAGGCGATTGCGAACGAACCGAGCCTAACCTTGCCGAAAGGTACGTACCTTTGGACATTTGAGAGATCGACTGACGCGAAATGTAATCTAGATGTAATGAGTACGACCGTTTTTGAGAAGGTTCGCATAGTTAGTTGGTGGCACCACAGCAAAGAAGGGTGGACATGTGGGCCGGTTCGACCGCTCTTGTCGGTTCCATGAACCTGCACGGCGTGGTCCACGGTGACGGCGCATCTAGGAACTCGACATATCCGCCCGCCAATGATCTGGCCTTGCGTCCACCGAGCTGTGTTGTCGGCAAAACACCGAAGTAAACGGTCCAGAGTTCGTAGGTCCACATTGATGGTTTGCGCGTTATTACGATCAAGTGACCCAAAGCTCCTTCCGTTTCAACTCTGAATAGGACAAGGTAGTTTTAAGGTCCGCTATGAGAATGCTCGGATCGCGAAGTCCGGGAAAGCGGACATGAAGCGGAATAATGTTACATTTTTCCGCGCGTGATGCTGCTAATGTCATCGGCGGGCTTGCTGCCAGCAGCGTTCTTGGCCAAACCTAGAAACGATCTGCATCTGACCTCATAAGATATTTGACGTATCAGTCGGATCGACCCAACATCCACGGAATGCCGGCCGAGGCCGACGCGGCTCAAACGTAATCCGGATCTGCTTCACTTTGCGAAATCGCTTGAGGTCAAGGCCTGGATGGTTGAGTGCCTTTAACCTCAGAAGGTGAGCGTTGGTCGAGAGATAATGTGGTACGCCCGAGAGGATTCGAACCTCTGACCTTTTGCTCCGGAGGCAAACGCTCTATCCAGGCTGAGCTACGGGCGCGCAGAATCGATCAGTCACCAAAAAAGTGACGCAAGCTTGAAATCCCTTGCATGCCAAAGGAGAACTTGCACGTACACTGAACAGTCTATCACCGCCGGCGAAGAAAACGGTGAGGAATGAGCTACTACGATTTTCGTTTTTGCTGGCGTGCTCCGGCAGCAGCGGCGTGGACCGCTGAATCAGCCGTCATGTGATCTCGCGGACCGATGCATGAAAGTAATTTTTCGCGGCAGGTTTGGCACTCCGCAAGATGAGGCACTAGCACGGACACGTATTCTGGTTCCAGACGTCCGCGAAGGTACAGCTCCAAGTCGTCGTCGTGGGCATGAAAGGTGCCCGCTTTATCGAGCATAAATAATATCTCCTAGTCCGGCGCTCCGGACGAATTTAGTCGGGCCCTCCCACCCTCTTTCTTTATACCAATCCGTTTTCGCTTTCCTACGCTAAATCCTCCTTCGCCCGCCGGTTGACTTCACTTGCCGAGCGGTATCCCAGCCCACAGTGCGGCGATCACCAGGCCGATCAGGCTCAGCCACAGCAGCACGCTCATGATCTGCTCGCCTAGGCCGCAGCTAGTCCCGCTCTCGGTGCCTATAAAACGGTGCGAGCAGACACCGCAGCGGTAGGCTCGAAGCCCAAACAGCCGTTCCCAAGGCCGCCTTCTAGAGCGCTGGTGGTGCGCGAAACCACATGCTGGACAGGAACGTGGCATTCACGATCGTGGATATTAGAGGGAGAAACACGGAAAGTGTTTCAAGAATTTTGAAATTTTTCGGAGGCCGGGGCCGATGGCTGGCTGGCGTTCGCCGGTTGATTGGTGCGGGTCTGACCAGCGGCTCTTCAGTTGAGATCGCGCGAGACCATCAGCTTCAGCGTCACGCTGTCGGATGCGCTAGTCAGCCCAAACCCTATACCCGCTTCGATATTTACTGCTTTGGTCTCGTGATTGACCACCGCCCATATCTGATGCGACTGGTCGTGCCCCGGGTAAATTTCGCGCAGTGGCCCGTAATCCGCATATTCCTCAATCGCCCCCGCCCATTTCGGTGAGAAGTTATAAGCCACGCGCACCGACGGCGCAAAATCCAGGCTCTTGAATCCGCCCGTGTAGGCCGTGTCCATAATCGGATTCACGATGATGTCTATCGGACGCAGATGCCATCCGATGATCGGACGGACCTCGGACGTATAGTGCCGCGGATCCCACTGTTGTTGATTTACGCTAAATTCGAAATTCACGCCGTAGAAAAATGTGTGTTCTTCGGCATGCGGCTTGACGAATAGCCAGCGCAATTTGAAACCGTTGTAAGTCGCGCCATCGTTTTTAGAAAAACTGTAGAGTGGCATGTATAGCCCCTGCTCGAACCAGGGCGTCACGCCGTAAGCCCATTCGGCCACGCCTACCAGCGCTCCATTCGATTCGACGGCGCCCGGAAACGCCGGCGTCTTCAGTCCCGACGGAGTGAAATTATTGTGGATCATCAGATTGAACTTGCCCGGTTCGGCGATACTGGCGTCGTACACCTGGATCTCGTCGGTTTGCGCGAAGCTTATTGCCGGTGCCGCAATCAAAACGGCGGCTATCCACCACCGGCGCGAACTCGCTTGTAGGAAACACTTCCATTTGGCCTGCATTCGAGTTATTAATTTATACTCTTGGCCAGTATACTCGAAGCCGCCCCGGACTTATGAGACATAATCAACGCGTTTTGCTATCCTCGGTCAGAGGATCATAAGAATGAAAAGACTGCTTGCCTTGACTTCGCTCGCTTGCCTGTGGAGCCTCGGCGCCGCCCCCGATCTGGCCGCCCAGGATCTGCTGATCACCAACGCGCGAATTATTGTCGGCAACGGCACCGTAATCAATCCGGGCTCCATCGTCGTGCGCGGCGGGAAAATTGTGTCGGCTTCTTCCGGAGTCGCCACTGCCCCCGCGGGCGCACGTACCATTGACGCCAAGGGTATGTCCGTCATGCCCGGCTTCATCGACGCCCACCGCCACATCAATACCGGACCCAATGAGAAGGTGCAGATGCAGCAACTTCTCGAAGCCGGCTATACCACCATCCTCTCCGGAGGCGGCCCCGCCGAGGGCAACATGACGCTCCGGGATCACATTGAAAAAGGCATCATCAACGGCCCGCGCATCATTCCGTCGGGATCGCTGAGATTGAATAACAACACTCCTGAGCAGGCCCGCGCCGCTGTGCGCAAGATGGCCGATATGGGAATCAAGTTTACCGGCGAAATCGCGCTTACTCCCAAGCCCGGCCCCTCTGCTCAAGAAATGGAAACGCTTCGCGCCATCGTCGACGAGGGGAAAAAGGATGGCGTGATGGTTCAGGTCCATGCCGTAAGCCCCCAGGCAATGATGGCTGCCATCGATGCTGGCGTGCCGCTGCTGGTTCACACTCCCCATTTCGGGTGGCTGACCTTTGAGGAAGCCAAAAGGGTGGCTGCCGCGGGCACGAAACAGTTATCGACCATCGGTTTCGGCGTGCCCGTCTTCGGTGTGTTTGCCCATGACAACAAGCCGCGCTTCCGCGATGGCAAACCGTGGCCCGAGTCGATCCTGCAGGGCGATGGCCGCGGCCAGGAAGCCGGATATAAAGCGGTGAACGCACGCACCTCCTGGGATGCCGGTGTCATTTATGGTTACGGTACCGACACTACTTATGAGCCCAGAGCCGGGCTGGCGCAGGAACTCAGAAGCCTGAACCTAATGTTCTCCATGCAGGACATCATCAAGCTCATGGGACCGAACACCGCCTCCTACATCCAGATGAGCGACCAGCTCGGTACCTTGGAGCCGGGCAAGCTGGCCGATATGGTCATCCTCGCCGGAAATCCGCTCGAAGGCTACTGGAATTTCTTGAACGCCAAGGCGGTGGTCAAAGGCGGCGTGGTGGTAGTCGATAAACTTTAGCTCAACCGTCTAACGGTTTCAGCTCGCCAAGCATCGTCGGAATCAACTCCGATACCGTAGGATGAATGTGCATGGCCCGCTGGATCAGCGTATACGGCGCTTTCGCGTACATCACGTCCAGAATCGAGTGAATTGCCTCGTCGCCGCCCGTGCCTAAAATCGCGGCGCCCAGGATCTCGTGCCTGTCGGCATCGACCAGGATTTTCATGAAGCCCTGAGTCTCGCCCTTCTCTACCGCGCGTCCGACTTTCGTCATGGGGCGCTTGCCGATCAGGGCTTTGCGCCCGCTCTTGCGCACCTCGGTTTCGCCCAGACCGCAGCGCCCCAGCGGCGGATCGATGAACAGCGCGTAAGTCTGGATGCGGTCACTCACCCGCCGTGGATCGTTGTCGAGCAGATTCGCCACTACAATCTCCGCATCGTTCCAGGACGTGTGCGTGAAGCCTCCCTTCCCGTTGCAATCGCCCACGGCCCAGATGCCGGGAATATTGGTCCGCAGTTGATCGTCAGCCACGATATAGCCGCGCTCATCCATCGCGACGCCGGCTTTGTCGAGCCCCAGATCGTCTGTATTCGGCCGCCGCCCGACGGCTAACAGGACATGCGTACCGCTCACCTCCGGACCGCCATCCTTGCAATCCACCTTCGCGACCGATGCCTCGTCCCTTTTCGAAAAACTGATGCACTTCGCGTTGAGCCGCACCTTAATGCCTTCGTGCTCCATGATTTCAAGGACCGCCGCCGACACATCTTCGTCCTCGCGTTGAATCAGCCGCGAAGCCATCTCAATGATGGTGACCTCGCTTCCGAAACGCCGGAACATTTGCCCGAATTCGAGCCCAATATAGCTGCCGCCTACGATAATCAAGTGCTTGGGCAAAAAATCGACGCTCATCATGGAGCTATTGGTCAGGTATTCGATATCGCCGACCCCCGGCATCGCCGGCACCACCGCGCGGCCGCCTACATTGATGAAGATGCGATCGGCGGTGATCCTGTCCCCGCCGACGCTCACCTCACGCGGGGATTCAAACCGAGCGTGCCCCTCAAACACCGTGCAGTTCTGGAGCTTCTTCAGCGATGTCTCAAGACCGGTTCTCGATTGCGCCGATATCGCGTCTTTGCGGGACCAAACCTGCCGCATATCGACCCGCACGCCGCCGTCGAGCGCCACGCCAAAGTCCGCGCCGCGCCGCGCCAGGTGCGCCGCATAGGCGCTAGCCACCATGGCCTTGGTGGGGATGCAGCCGGTATTGACGCAGGTTCCGCCGAACAATTTGCGCTCGACGATTGCGACTTTCATGCCGCTGGCAGCCAGCCTTCTGGTGATGTACGGCCCGGCTTGGCCCGTACCGATAATGATGGCGTCGAATTTAGTGGTCATGCGAAACGCGAAACGATCATCGCCGCTCCTCCCACTGCAATCAAGTCCTCCAACAGCGCGATGGGGAGATCTCGGCCTCCAGTCGCTCTAACCAACCGCGCCCGGAATTCGTAGCCACCCAGCGTCCCGGCAACGCCGCCCGCCGCACCCGCCACCAGACCAGCCATCAGATTCTCGCTGGCGGTCCCGAGAGCGGCTCCGCTGAGCGCGCCGGTGACGATCCGGAACACAAACGGCCCCGGCGTCTTGCGGCTAGGCGTCTTCGGCAGCTCATCGGCAATCAGTTCGCCAATCGCCAGCACAGTAATCAGGTAGGGCGTGAACCGAAATCCCAGAAACGCCAGCCCAGTGTTTTCCAGATGCAACCAGCCCGCTCGAGCCGCCCAGCTCACCGCCGCCGGAGCTGTCATCGAACGAAGTCCCGCTATCACTCCAATCAAAAACGCCCACGCCAGTATCGACATGATTTCCTATTGGATCACAGCAGCGCCGGCGCCATGGCGATACACTTGGATTTCGATAATCCAGCATGATCGCTCCTATCTGCGTAACCTGCGGCGCCCAATTCCCGCCCTCCGATCGTCCGCCTCAACATTGTCCCATCTGTGAAGATGAGCGCCAGTATGTCGGTCTTCACGGCCAGCGCTGGACCACCATGGACGATCTCCGCAAAACCCATCGCAATACGCTCTATCAGGAAGGGCAGGGAATTTGGGGCATCGGCACCGAGCCCAAGTTCGCCATCGGTCAACGCGCGCTGCTGATCCAGACGAGCACCGGCAACCTTCTGTGGGATTGCATCAGCCTGCTCGATCCCGATACCATCGCGCTGGTCAAAGCCCTGGGCGGCATTTCCGCCATTGCCATTTCGCACCCGCATTACTACGCGTCGATGATCGAATGGAGCAACTCCTTCGGCGGCGTCCCGGTTTACCTGCACGAAAAGGATCGCCAGTGGGTCCAGCGTCCCGACGCGTGCATTCATTTCTGGCAGGGTGAGACGCACCCGCTGGATTCCGCCTTCACCTTGATCCGGTTGGGCGGACACTTCGCCGGGTATCAAGTCCTTCACGGTCCCGGCGCGCTATTCACTGGCGACCTGCCGCAAGTGTGCATGGACCGGCGCTGGGTCAGCTTCATGTACAGCTATCCCAACTGGCTACCCCTTAGCGCCCCCAGCGTCCAGCGGATCGTTGCCGCGCTTGAACCCTTCGAGTTCCAAAAACTCTTCGGAGCGTGGCCCGGATTTGTTATCGAAGCCGACGCCAAATCCGTGCTGCGCCGCTCGGCCGAGCGCTACCTGCGCTGCCTCACGGTCGAGCGCTGAGGGTTGGATACGTCTTGCTGAATCCGTTCCGCGTATTGGTAACCGTGAAGGAGCCATCCGCTTGCGCCGACACTTTGATCCAATGTGCCGCACCGTTATGCACCGGCGCCGGCGGTGCACCGGGACCCGGCTGCGGAGGAGGCAGCGGAGCGATCGGCATCGCCGGCTGCGGATCGTCCACGGTATTCGCGATGAACATTCCCGGCACGCTGTACTCCTGCCCGCTCAGCAGTGAAAAATGCATCTGCCAGAGATCTTCCAGGCCCGGCGAGGAATGCACCGTCTTCATCACGTCCGGTTCGCCGCCTTTGCGCGTTCCGTCGTTCATGATGGCTACCCGCGGATGCATGGCATACACTGCCACCTCCGAATTCGAGCTCGATTGACCGTGGTGCAAGCCCAAAAGCACATCCACCGTGCCGATACGATTGCTCGGGCACATGAGCTGGAATTCCTTGTTCTTGGTCAGATCCCCCAGATGAACCGTGCGAAACTTTCCAAACGCGATGTGGATGCCCACCGACTGCGGATCTTCTGCATTATTCTCTCCGGGCTTGAAATTCGCGCAATACGGATTCGGCTTTCCGGCGCCCGGCAGCGGCGTTTTAATGGTTTCGCCCGCCGACGCCACCACGCGCACATCCAATCCCGTCATCGGAATTCGATCGCTAGGTTTCGCAACGGTGTGCTTGGCTTTGGCGTAGAGCTGCGGGTAAGTGGTTTTCAAAAACGTATCCGCCAGCTCTCCCGGCTGCACGTTCGGTCCGTGATCGATGAACTCCTTGATCGTGATTTTCGAAGCCAGCTCGGCCAATCCGCCGAAATGGTCGCCATGCCAATGTGTGATGATCACATGATCGAGGTGATCGAGCCCGGCGTCTTTGGTCGCATCCAGAATGCGCCCCGCATCGCGAACCGCCGCCACCGCCCCGGCGTTCCCGGTATCCATGAGCAGCGATTCATGCGCCGGCGTAACGAATAAGGTAGCGTTGCCGCCCTCGACGTCAATCACATAGATGTCGAGCGTTGCCGGCGTCCGTGTCTGCGCCGTCGCTATGACCGCTTGCAAACAGAACCCCGCCGCTATTGCAACGATTTTAAAGAGACGCATAATGACAAGGATTATACGAGCGCCGCCGCATTCGGTCAAATACAATATTCTTAGTCCCGCGAAAAACTCAATCCATGACCAAGCCTGAAGTTCGCTCCCGCATCGAAGAGATAGGACTCATTCCGTGCATTCACGTGTCCTCACCGGAGGATGCGGCTTACGCCACCCAGGAACTCGCGAACGCCGGAATCCCCATCGTGGAGCTCACCATGATCGTTCCCGGTGCCCTCGACCTGTTAGCCGGTCTCGTGCGGGACCATCCGCAGGTCATCGTGGGCGCCGGCGAGTTGATGGATTCCGCCACCACTCGCCGCTGCCTGGAGGCCGGCGCCCAGTTCCTGACCGGCCCTGGCCTGGAACTGGGGAGTGCGGACTTCGCCGGCCAAACCAGCGCCGTAATCATCCCCGGCGCGCTTACGCCTACAGAAGTGATGCGGGCGTGGGGAGCTGGTTGTGACTTTGTCAAAATCTTCCCTTGCGCCCAAGTCGGTGGCGCCCACTATATCCATGCTCTAAAGGCACCCTTCCCGAAAATCCCGTTGATTGCCTCCGGCGGAGTGAATCAGGAGACCGCGGGCGATTTCATCCGCGCCGGCGCCACCGCGCTGGGCATCGGAGAGGCCTTGATCCCGCATGAGTCCATCCCCTTGAGGCAGACCCACCGCATTCGTGAATTGGCGCGCAGGTTCTTGAGCATCGTCAAACACGCTCGCGCCGAAAAGCCCCACCGCAAGGAAGCCGGACATCCGGCGCCCTGATCCCCCCGGTAGTTCACCGCGCCGCTTTGAGAAAGCTCTGTAAATCCGCTTCCTCTACAGCCGGTTCCCCTGGCGCCACATGGTTTAACCGGCCTTCCTTCATCCATTCCTCGAGCCGCCCCACCAGATAAAACAGATGGTCGAAGGACTCCACGATGAACAGCAGCGGCTGGTAATGATCGATCTCAAAACTCTGATTGATGGCCCATTCCAGTTGCATCGCGTAGCGCTGCACTTCGGGCGATTCAATTGCGTGCTCAATCTCCCCGTAAGAACTCAGCAGACCGCTCCCGTAAACTTTTAATCCCTTAGGTGAGGACATTAACCCGAACTCAATGGTAAACCAGAAGAAGCGGGCCATCGCCTTAATAATGCTGGTGACCGCGCGGACTCGCTCGTTCGGATCCGCAATGTCCCCTGCCAAGGCCACCGCCGTATGGGCGCACTCCCCGAACCGCACCAGCGCCTCGGCGAAATGTTTGTCGGTGTGCATCGGCACATGCCCGGCAACGTCGTGGAAAATATCGGGTTCCGGCAGATAATCCAGATGATCGGCTCTCCGGATCGTGATTGTAGTGGGAAATTCCCGATTCCGCAGGCTGTCGAAAAACAGGAAAGTGGGTACGTAGCCACTCACCGCCTTGGCCTGGAATCCAGTGAGCGGTCTGAGAAAACGGTTGACGTCGGTTAGACACGGAACCCGGTCATGGTTTAGCTTGAGCGCTTCCAGTCCAGCCCGGAAATGCCGGTTGGCGTAGCGCTCCCAGCGCGGCAGCATCCGGCGATACAAGCTGCTCCACGCCCGATGATTTTCGTCGGTGTAGAGATCGTAAGGCTGATGGATGTAGAGCTGCCCTTCGTGGCGAGCCTGCTCGATAAACGGCGCCTCAGTGGTGGTGAGACCGGACACAACCCATCCCCTACTTCAATGATACGCTCCCACCGCCGTGCGCCCTGTTTCTCAGATGATTTTCTAGGTATGCGTAGGGCAAAACCCTCGTTCCGGCTCGCCGCTCCCGGCCGTTACGCTGGAAATGGAGAGTTATTGATGCGCATCCTGACATTCATTTTATTGATTACGGCAAATGCCTTCTCACAGAATCTGACGGAGTTCGGGGCGGTGGCCGCAGGCAGTGCAGTCGGCGGAGCCAGCGGTAAATCGGTGAGCAACGGTATTAGCGCCATTTTCGGCAAAGTCGACCAGCAGACCGCTAAAGCGGCCAGCAAAACGGCTAAAAAGGAAGACCAAGAAGTCGCCGTCTTGAAGGTCGCTCGAGGAGTGCCTTCGGCCGACACCGGCGGCGTGCCGCTTCCGCCCCAGGAGCACAGACACGCTGCCGCTCCAGCGATTCCGGTCGCGCGGATCGCTCTTCCCGAGGAAATAACCCGGACGCGTTCACTGGCCGAAGTGGCAACCTCCCTGCCGCCTCCGCCGGAAATGTCCGCGGAAGAATTTCGGACCATCTCTAACGGTATGTCCCGCGCTGACCTGCTCAAGCTGGGCGCTCCCGCCTCAAAAATCACCATGTTCGACGAGGGCCATTTAGTGGAAATTTATAGCTATCGCCAGAACGGCCAGAATCTCGGTGCGCTGCGGTTGACCGATGGCGCAGTATCGAGCATCCAGTAGTACCACCGCAGCGTCAAAGCTGGTGCGTTGCCGTCCACGCCGCGGCTTGCGACGCGCACTGATGCTGCTGCAAGTGAGTCTTCAGCGCCTTCAGTAAGGACTCACACTTATTGCGTTGCAGAACCACCTGCGCTTGAGCGGTTGCGAAAACTTCCGGCTCGTCTGGAGCCCCGGCTGCATCCCCCAGGATCAGCATGGCGGACCGGAGCGTTTCCACTGCCTCGCCATAAGCCCGCCGCAGATCGTGGTGAGTCCGGCAACTCATACTTACGCCACGATTGTAACCTGTTCCAAATCCGTTGAGAACCCGGTACAGTACTAGGCTTTTGCACAATAATACAGTGAAGGCTGTAGTTCGACTAAAGCTAGGTGTTTTCCATGCCGATACTTCAGATACGTTACAAACGACCTCCGCGAAAGGTATCTTGCGCGTCGCTTGACGCTACCGGAGCCTTGAGTGTTAAAGGGAATTATTGCTGGGGAAACACCGGAGCTCATTGCCCGCATCAAGGCTTTGTGCGGCAGCTTGGACGTTCTCATCCAGAAGACCGTCGATCTGCAGGGGCCACCGGAACCCGTCGTCCGCTTAGTGGGCTCCTACCGCGCGGATATCCTGCTGCTGGAGTTGAGTCCCGCCACGCTCCCGGCCGCGATTGAGCTGGCGAAGCGCCTGCAAGTCAATCGTTCCGGCACAATTTATGTCGGATTCGCAAACCAACCCTTGGCAGAGGAGCGCGCCGCGCTCGACGCCGGGATTTGGCAGATCCTGGTTTCGCCTTTTGACGAGAAGGATTTTCTCCAAACCATTCGTCTGGCGCTCGATCAACAAAAGACCGAATCCTCGGTGCATGGATTTCTGCCCGCAAAAGGCGGATCGGGGGCGACGCTGACGGCGCTCAACACCGCGATTTGCCTGACCCAGGTTCTCCACCGGAAAGTACTATTGATCGAAGCAGATTTCTATTCCGGCACTCTTCCGCTCCTGCTCAATTTCAAACCGCAATCCTCCGTGATGGAGGCACTCGAATCCTCAGCGCTGCTGGACGATCGTTCCTGGCCAACGATGGTCTCAAACAGCCATGGCGTCGATATTCTTGCCGCTTGGGGTGCCCGCACCGCGGGCCAGGATTCGCCCTTGAATTTCGACCGCTTGCTGGGCTTCGCCAAGCAACGCTATGACATCGTGATTGTGGACCTGCCGGAGGTGGTCGACCGCGTCACCGAGGCCGTGAGCTATCACTCTAGAAATATGTTCGTGGTAACCACGCCGGAGCCCATCTGCCTGGAAGTCGCTCGACGGCGTTTGCGCCAGTTGGAGGCGCGAGGCGCCAAAGCGTCGGCGCGGCGCGTGATTTTGAACCGCGTCCTGGTGCACCCGGCCACCGTGGATATTGCCGAATACGAGAATGCCACCGGCGGAAAGATTGCCGCGGTTTTGCCCAACGACTACGCGATGATACAAGCCTCGATTGCCGGAACCGGTCCGGTGAGCATCGATTCCTTGCTGGGCAAGGCCTATCTGGCGCTGGCTGGTTCGGTGGCCGGTCAGGAAATGCCCCTGGTCCCTCCTGATCCTAATAGATTCACCTCGCTCAAAAATCTCTTTTCCCTGCTTTCGAAAACCGATAGCGCCAAAGTCGCTTGAAGCTTCGTCCTCGCGGGAAAGTCCGCTTGCTCGGAGCGCCATTTTGCCTTCACGCCTTTCCCCACAGCCTTTTCTCGCTCCCGCACTCAGCAAACGTCCCGTACGGGGCCTAAGGACCACGCGAGCGGAATTCTAGACACTCCTCAAAGCGGAACAACGGTGAGGTGGGGTTAGGAGATAAAGGGGTTTGATACTGCCCACCTCCGATACCGTATAGCAAGCAAGCTGGTCCATTCGACAGA
>Ga0157370_10006051_pt1 | contig 13437 bp, 16 predicted proteins | sample C35metaG_FD_113463 | JGI IMG/M metagenome (GOLD analysis project Ga0157370, IMG submission 113463) | Corn rhizosphere microbial communities from Kellogg Biological Station, Michigan, USA - C3-5 metaG | ecosystem: Host-associated > Plants > Roots > Rhizosphere > Soil | place: USA: Michigan...
ATCCGCGGCATCCGTATACGCGCGGATTGCTCGACTCGATTCCGAAGCTCGGCGCGGGACAGCGGCACGCCGAGCGACGCGAGCGCACGCGACTGGCCGAGATTGCCGGGACGGTTCCGTCGCTCTCCGAGCCGATCGTCGGCTGCGCGTTCGCGCCGCGCTGCGGTTACGTGACCACACGCTGTCGGTCCCAATCGCCGCCGCTGGAGCAGAAGGCGAGCGCGCATTTCGCGGCGTGCTGGGAATCGGAACGGCTCGCCGGCGGCGTGAACGGCGCGAACGGCTCCACGCGCAGCAGCGATCGCCTGGAAACCGATTGGGCGAGAGGCGTGCAATGACGAAAGCAACGCCGCTCCTCGCGGTGTCCCACCTCACCAAGCATTACGCGGTGCACGGCGGTTTCTTCGGACGCTCGCGCGGCGAGGTGCATGCCGTCGACGACGTGAGCTTCGCGATCGCGAGCGGAGAAACGCTCGGGCTGGTCGGCGAAAGCGGCTGCGGGAAGTCGACGATCGCGCGCACCGTGCTGCGACTGGTCGAGCCGACTTCAGGGGCGATCGAATGGCGAGGGCAGGCGATCGAGCGACTTGCCGCCACCGCGATGCGGCCGCACCGGCGCGAGCTGCAGGCCGTTTTCCAGGATCCCTATGCGTCGCTCAATCCGCGCATGCGCGCCGCCGACATCGTCGCGGAGCCCATTCGCAATTTCGAGAGAGCATCCACGAAAGCGATCGCAGAGCGCGTGCGGTCGCTGTTCGAGCGCGTCGGATTGCGGCCCGATCAAATGTCGCGCTATCCGTACGAGTTCTCCGGGGGTCAGCGACAACGGCTCGGCATCGCGCGCGCGCTGGCGCCGAAGCCGAAGCTGATCGTCTGCGACGAGCCGGTTTCCGCGCTCGACGTTTCCGTGCAGGCGCAGGTGATCAACCTGCTGGTCGATCTGCAAGAGGAATTCGGCTTGTCGTATCTGTTCGTCGCCCACGACCTCGCCGTCGTCGAGCACATCAGCCATCGCGTCGCGGTGATGTACCTGGGCAGGATCGTCGAGCTGACGACGACGCGTGCGCTGTTCGGCAATCCGCTGCATCCGTACACCGAGGCGTTGCTGTCCGCGGTGCCGGTCCCCGACCCGACGGTGCGCCGCAAGCGGCTGATCCTCGCAGGTGACGTGCCGAGTCCGATGAACCTGCCTCCCGGCTGCCGCTTCCATACCCGCTGCCCGTATGCGTTCGATCGCTGTCGTCGCGAGGAACCGGCACTCATCGAAGTCGCGCCCGGCCATGTCGTCGCGTGTCACTTGCGCGACCCGCCGCGCGCGAGCGAGGCTCACGCATCGCACTGAAGACGTATCCTTGGTCTGCGAATCGAAAGGATGAAATGGCGAACCTGAATCGGCTGACTGCAACTGACGCGGCGCGGAAGCTGGCGGCCCGCGAGATCACGGCGCAGGCACTCCTCGTCGACTGCGTCGAGCGCATCCACGAGCGCGAGCCGGTCGTCCATGCGTGGACCTCTCTCGGCATCGAGCGCGCGATGGAGCGCGCGCGCTGGCTGGACACTCAACCCGCATCCGGCCTGCTGCATGGATTGCCCATCGCGGTCAAGGATCTTTTCGACACGCTCGACATGCCGACGGGCTACGGCTCGCCGATCTACGCCGGACACAGGAGCGCAGGCGACGCCGCGAGCGTCGCGCTCGCGCGCGCGGCAGGTGCGATCGTCGTCGGCAAGACCGTGACAACCGAATTCGCGACGTTTCACCCCGGCCCGACGTGCAATCCGCACGATCCGCGCTGCACGCCCGGCGGCTCGTCGTCGGGGTCCGCCGCTGCGGTCGCTGATTGGATGGTCCCTCTCGCGTTCGGCACGCAAACGGCCGGCTCGATCGTACGGCCGGCCGCGTATTGCGGCGTGGTCGGATACAAGCCGACGTACGGCACGATCTGTCGCGTTGGGGCGAAGATGATCTCCGACACACTGGATACGATCGGCGGGTTTGCGCGTTCCGTGCCCGACATCGCGCTTTTCACCGCCGCGCTCAGCGGACGCGACGATCTCGTCGTTCGTGAGCCGATGCGTGAAACCCCGCGCATCGGCATCTGCCGGACGTACGAGTGGGACCGCGCGCTGCCGGAGACCATCGCGCTGTTCGACGACGTCGACAAGCGCCTGCGTGCCGCTGGCGCGAGCGTGCGCGCTGTCGTGCTCCCCTCCGAATTCGCCAAGCTCGCCGCCGCGCAGATTGCGATCATGGTGCGCGAAGTCGCGCAATCGTTGTCGCACGAATGGCTCGCGCATCGCGATGCGCTGAGCGCCGAAATGGTCGCGATGATCGAGGCAGGACTCGCCGTCTCGCCTGCGCAATACGACGCCGCACGGTCATTGGCCGCGAAATGCCGCGCGATGCTTGCGCAGGTGTTCGACGGTTTCGACGTGCTCGTTGCGCCGAGCACCGCCGGCGAGGCGCCGGTGGGCGTCGACGCCACCGGCGATCCGCTGTTCAACCGGGTCTGGACGCTATTGCATGCGCCCTGCGTGCATCTGCCGATTGCGCGCGGCCCACGCGGACTGCCGATCGGCGTCTCGGTCGTCGGTCCGATCGGCGCCGATCGTGCCACGCTGCTCGGCGCGGATTGGATTCACGCGCAGTTTTAGCGTATTGCGTCGAGACTCCGGCAGCGGTAAGCGGAAGTTCGCGCCCGACGTCACTCGACCGGCATTGCGTTGCGCCGATCGAGCGTGACCGACGCGTTCGCGCCCTTCACGTCGACCGGCTGATTCCACATCATGTGCCGGTTGTCAACGGCGGTCGTTCCGTCAGAACCGCTCGACCCACGGCCGCAGCTCGACCTCCCAGGTCCATGCGCTGCGCGGCTGCATCAGCACGCCGAGGTAGGCTTCGGCAATCGCATCCGGATCGAGCGCTCGGTCGTCCGGATCGCTTTGTCCGCGCGGCCGGATCGCGCCGTCGATCACGAAGTGAGCGACGTGGATGCCGCTCGGTGCAAGTTCGCGCGCCATGCTCTGTGCGAGGCCGCGCACGGCGAACTTGCCCATCGCGAACGGCGCCGACTGGGCGTAGCCCTTCACGCTCGCCGACGCGCCGGTGAACAGGATGGCGCCGTGCCTGTTCGGAAGCATGCGCGCCGCCGCGCGCTGCGCGACCAGGAATGCGCCGAACGCGGTCACCATCAGCGACTTGCGGACAGCGTCGGCATCGAGCGTCGTGATCGGGCCGCGTACGCGTGCGCTCGCGTTGTAGACGACGATATCGGGTGTGCCGAGTTGCCGATCGACCTCGGCAAAGAGCCGGTCGACGTCCGCTTCGACCTGCGCGTCGGCTTTGAACAGGCGGGCTCCCGAGCTGGCCGCCAACTCACTCAGCTTCTGGACGTCGCGTGCCGCGAGGGCGACGTCGATGCCTCGGCCGATCAGCGCTCGCGCGAGCGAAGCGCTCAAGCCTTGCCCGGCGCCGACGATCAGCGCCCTTCGGTATTGCGATTCGGTGGCGGTCATGGTGATGGCGATGATGCAGATCGATGAATGAAACGTTTGTGCGTTTTCACGGCATAGGGTCAGGTGCGGTGCCTTTCCGGCACAGGTGGCTCGGGCCACGGATGCTCCGGCTTTGCGTCGAAGATTGCGGTGGCGGTGGCGGGCGCAAGCGTCCAATCGCCGCGTGCGATTTCGTTCTCCAATTGATCGGCTGCCCAACCCGCATAACCGATGAAAATGCGAAGCGTTGCTTTCGCAGGCGGCTTTTGCAGCAACTCATGCAGCAATTCGAGATCGCGGCTCAAATAGAGCCCGTCGAGAACCTCGACGCCATGCTCGGGTGGTGCATCGGCTCGAAAGAGAAACGATACCGTTTTGAGCTCGACGGGTCCGCCGAAATAGACGTTGTCGTCGCCGTGGCCGCCACCTCGAATGTCGGGAAAAAGTTGCGACACGGTGACTTTCGTGGGCCGGTTGACGATGATGCCGAACGGGCCGTTGGCGATGTCGTTCATGACGAGAACGGTCGCGCCGTTGAAGTTCGGATCCGGCAATTCCCCGCGGGCGATCAGGAGAATCGCCGTCAGCGGCTTCGCATCGTCCGCGGTCGCCGGCCACGAGATGGCGATCAGAAGAAGCAAAGCGAAGAGATCGCGGATCACGCTACGCCGTTCCGCCATGCGATCGTTCGGATGCCGCTGCAGACTCCATGGCGGATCATCACGCCCGCTGATGCAGCTCGATCACGTTTCGATCCGGATCGCGCACGAAGATCGCTTGCGCGCCGGTTTCGAAGCGCACGGGACCGCCGCTCAGCGGAATGCCGGCTTCCTCGAGTCGCTGCTTCGCCACGACGATGTCGCGGCACAGCAGGGCGACGTGCGTGATGCCCGGATGCTTGTCGGGGACGTCCATCAGGATGTTCGGCTCGCTTGCGCTCGCGGCGTTGAGCACGAGATTAACTTCCAGGCCGCCCGGGTGCTCGAGAATGGCGACTGGCTCGGGGCCGAGCGGACCGGCTGTCTTGACGAATCCCAGCAGCTCGTAGAACGCGACCGAACGCGCGAGATGGTGCACGCGAATGCCGATGTGTGCGAGTCCGAGAATGCCAAGGGTGTCGTGGTTTCCGGCCATGGCTGCCTTTGCAAAATATCGAGAATATTCCCGTCAGCCTGACATCATGCCGGCAACGGCAAACTGGCCCGAACTCCTACGGCGTCAACTGCGCGCGCACCTGCTCGAGCGTTGGCATGCCGCCAATCGCGCCGCGCCCCGTCACCGAGAGGCCGGCAGCCGCGTTCGCGCAGCGCATCGCGTCTTGCAGCGGCTCGCCGCGCGCGAGCGCCGCTGCCAATGCACCGGTGAATGTGTCACCGGCACCGATCGTATCGACGACGCTCATGCACAGGCCTCGCTGCGCGAGTGGCTCGAAATCGGGCCGATGGAGCACGCAGCCGTCCGCACCGCGAGTGACGAGCACGTTGCGCGCGCCGCGTCCGATGAGCGTCTGCGCGGCCGCGTCGGCGCTCGCGTCACCGGCGGCCGCCGCGAGGGCCATCAGCTCGGTTTCATTCGGCGTCAGCACATCCGTCATCGCAAGCAGGTCGTCCGGCAACGGCCGAGCAGGCGCGGGGTTCAGCAAAGTCGTTGCGCCCGCGGCGCCTGCGATGCGAAACGCCTCGAGCGTGACGGCAATCGGTACTTCGCAGGTGGCCATCACGACGCGGCATGCGGCGAGCATTGCGCGCGCTGCTTGCGCATGCCGCACGGTCAATCCCGACGTGGCGCCGGCGTAGACCGCGATGCTGTTGTCGCCGTCGTCGTAGACCAGGATCTGCGCGACGCCGCTGGTCTCACCCGCGGCGATGTCGACGTGCGTCGTGTCGATTCCCTCGGCGCGCCAGAGATCGCTGCCGATCCGCCCGAAGTCGTCGTCGCCGATACGCGCGACGAGCGCGACACGCGCACCCTGCCGTACTGCGGCGACCGCCGCGTTGCTGCCCTTGCCGCCGGGCGCGATCTCGAACGCGCTTGCCTTCAGCGTCTCGCCGCGCGCGATCGGGCGCGCGACGCGCGCGACGAGATCGGCATTGAAGCTCGCGATCGAGACGACGTCGAAGGTCATGTCATTCCATGCCGAAGCGGCTCGTCAAAAGGTTAGCGGAAAATCGAGGCTCGTCAATACACATGGCACATGGCACTTGGCACAGAACGTCCGTCCGGGTGGGCTGTGTTACCGTTTCCATCCCAGCGGACGAGAGTTCGCGCCGCCCCGGTGTCCGCTTATTTCGACCTTCCCATGATCAGCGGCAAGACGACCTTGATCGCCCATCTCGGCTTCCCGACCGAGAGCTTCAAGGCGCCGATGATCTACAACCCGTGGTTCGAGCATGCGGGCGTCGACGCGGCCGTCGTGCCGATCGGCGTCAAGGCCGACGATTACGCCGCGTTCCTGCCGCTGCTGTTCCACGCGAGCAACGTCCGTGGTGCACTCGTCACGATGCCGCACAAGGTGACCACGGTCGCCCTGCTCGACGAAGTCACGCCCGCGGTGCGCGTCGCGGGCTCGTGCAACGCAGTGCTGAAGCGTGCCGATGGATCGCTGCTCGGCGACATGTTCGACGGCGCCGGCTTCGTCCGCGGCGTCGAACGCAAGGGGCGCCGGCTCGCAGGTACGCGTGCGCTCGTCGTCGGCAGCGGCGGAGTCGGCTCGGCGATCGCCGCGTCGCTCGCCGGTGCGGGCGTTGCGACGCTTTGCGTCCACGACACGAATCCCGCCAATGCCGACGGGCTCGCTGCGCGGCTGCGCGAAAACTATCCGAGCATCGACGTTCGCACCGGCTCGAATGATCCCGCGGGCTGCGACGTCGTCGTCAACGCGACGCCGCTCGGCATGCGCGACGGCGACCCGCTTCCGTTCGACGTATCGCGGCTCGCGCCGGCCACGTTCGTCGGCGAAGTCGTGATGAAGCAGGAGATGACGGCGCTTCTGCGTGCTGCGCAGGCGCGCGGCTGCTCGTTTCAGGTCGGGACCGACATGCTGTTCGAGCAGATACCGGCGTACCTCGAGTTCTTCGGCTTTCCGAGCACGACGGCCGATGAGCTGCGTTCGATCGCCCGCATCGACTACTGAACCCAATCCGCGGCGCAAAACGCCCGGCATTCGCAACCGGCGCGCCGCGCGGTCCCGCGGAGCGCTGTTTCAGTCGAGCGTGCGCAGGTCGAACGTCATGGTGGCGAGGTCGGCGAGGATCCACGTGGCCGGTGCGGCGAGGCCGGCAATCGTGCCGGGATTCACGAGCCAGCTCGTCGCGTCCTTCACGTTCGCGACACGCTCGATCGTCGCCTCGTGCGAATGGCCGCAGCAGACGAGATCCCAATCGCCGGTGCACGCCATCGCATATCCGTATTCGGGATAATGCACGACGAAGATGCGGCGGCCGGCGAGATCGAGGCGCGCATCGACGCCGTGATAGTGCAGTTGCCCGTTGCTTTCGCGGGCCCAGCGTGCGAGCGAGACGGGATCGCCGAGGTTGTTGCCGTGAATCACGTGCGTCGAAAGTCCGGTCGCGAGTGCCGCGCGAAGCGTCTGCGTGCCGATCAGGTCGCCGCAATGGATGACCGCCGTTGCACCTTCGGCCGCGGCGTCGCGCACGGCGCGCGCCAGCGGATCGGCGCGATCGTGACTGTCAGAAACGATGCAGAGCTTCACTGGTTCATCATAACGCACGCATCGCATCATGCGGCATCGAGATCGTCGAGCGCGAGCATCGACAACGCTTATGACCCGATCAGCAATTTCCTTACACCGAGGCCCGCTCCTGCGCTAGCGTTGACGCGAGCCACAACACCGGATATCGCCATGCCCGAACTCGTACCGCCGCACGGCCAACGCCGTCTCGTCCCGCTGCTGCTCGAGGGCGAAGCGCTCGTCGAGGAGACGCGCCGCGCGCGCTCGCTTCGCGCGTTGCACATCACGTCGCGCGAAAAGGGCGACCTCGTCATGCTCGGCATCGGCGGATTCACGCCGCTATCGGGGTTCATGACGCGCGCCGACTGGCAGCGCGTCTGCGACGAGATGCAGACGGAGTCGGGTCTGTTCTGGCCGATCCCGATCACGCTGTCGACCGACGAGCAGACCGCGGCGGACATCGCGATCGGCGAGGATGTCGCGCTGGTCGATCCCGACGACGGGTCGCTGCTCGCCGTGCTGTCGGTCGCCGAGAAATACCGGATCGACAAGGCGCACGAATGCCAATCGGTGTTCAAGACGACCGATCTCGAACACCCCGGCGTGCGGATGGTGATGCAGCAGGGCGACGTCAATCTCGCCGGGCGCGTGCGTGTGCTGAGCGACGGCGGATTCAAGGCGAAATATGGGGCGCTCTTCAAGACGCCGGCGCAGACGCGCGCCGAATTCGAGCGCATGGGGTGGTCGCGCGTCGCCGCATTCCAGACGCGCAATCCGATGCATCGGTCGCACGAATACCTGGCGAAAGTGGCGATCGAGGTCTGCGATGGCGTCATGATCCATTCGCTGCTCGGTCATCTCAAACCCGGCGACATCCCGGCGGAAGTGCGCACGCGCGCGATCGCAGTGTTGATCGACAAGTACTTCCGCGCCGATACCGTCATTCAGGCGGGCTACCCGCTCGACATGCGCTACGCGGGACCGCGCGAGGCGTTGCTGCACGCGCTGTTCCGGCAGAACTACGGCTGCGCGTATCTGATCATCGGCCGCGATCACGCGGGCGTCGGCACGTATTACGGCCCGTTCGACTCGCACCGAATCTTCGACCAGATTCCGCAGGACGCGCTCGCCATTCGGCCGCTGCGCATCGACTGGACGTTCTGGTGCTACAAATGCGGCGGCATGGCGTCGGCGCGCACGTGTCCGCACGACGACGCCGACCGGTTGCTCGTGTCCGGCACGAAACTGCGCAAATGGCTATCGGAAGGCGATCCGGTACCCGCCGAGTTCAGCCGTCCCGAAGTGCTCGCGATCCTGCGCGCGTACTACGCGTCGCTCGAAGCGCACGAGAAGGTGGAGGTCAAGCTCAGCGGCCACTCGGCCCGATAGAAGCTGCGGGCGTTCGCGCTATCGGCTCGTCCGCCGCATTTTGAGACGCGTTCCCCGGCGTCAATCGGCCGCGAGGGTGCGATCGCTCGCGCGTGTCGCCGCGAGGCGTTCCTTCGCGAAGAGCACGAACTCCTTGACGACCTTCGAATGGATGCGCTCCTTCGGATACACGACGGTCAGTTGCCGAATGAGCGGCGGCGCGAGCGGAATGCGCACGAGGTCGCCGAGGCGCACTTCCTTCTCGGTCGTCGCGCTCGACATGATCGCGAAGCCGAGGCCCGTCGCCACCAGTCCTTTCAGGGCCTCCGGACTCGTCGCTTCCATGATCACCTGCAGTGAATCGAGCGCGAGCCCCGCTTTCTGCAGGTAGTGGTCGATCACCTCACGCGTGCCCGATCCGAGCTCGCGACTGATGTACGCATGCTCGGTCAGCGCCTGCGCCGCGACCGGGCGCAATCGCGCGAGCGGATGCGAAGGCGCGCAGACGACGACCAGCTCGTCTTCGCAGCAGACGTCGGTCATCAGCGTGCGCAGGTGCGAGTCGCCCTCGATGAAGCCGACATCGAGGCTGCGCTCGGCAACGCGCGCCTGCACGGCTTCCGAGTTCGCGACGACGAGCTGCGGGACGATGCCCGGATGGCGCGACTTGAACTGGCCGAGGATGTTCGGCAGCAGGAACTCGGCAATCGTCGTGCTGGCGCCGACGAGGAGCGGCCCGACTTCCTGTCCGGAAAGCTCCTTCACCTTCGCGTCGAGCTCGGCGGACAGCGCGAGGATCCGCTCGACATAGTCGAGTGCGACCGTACCGGCCGGAGTCAGCGTGATTTTGCCATTGCCGCGATCGAACAGCCGCGTATTGAACTGATCCTCGAGCTGGCGAATCTGGAACGTGACCGCCGGTTGGGTCATGCACAGCGCGTCGGCCGCCTTGGTGAACGACCGATGCTTCGCGACGGCGTGAAATGCCTGCAGGCGACGATCCGGCATGGGCCCGTTTCCTCGTGGATTGCGGTCCCGATCATACCCTCCGCTGTCCGCCGCTCTCCTTCGTGGTGCTCCGGCGAACTATCCGACCGGTTTGACCTTACGGCTTCTTGGGCGTCTTGTATTCGACTTCCTTCTGGAGCGGTTTCCAGAGGGTTTCGTATCCGACGAACCCCTTTTCGTTCGGCGCCTTCTGGCGCGTCGTATAAAAACGCGTGTGCCCGTCAGGCACCTTGGTGATGGGTTTTTGCTCGCTCATGCGTCAGCCTTTTTCGGTGAAGTCGGGATTGCAAGCCGATCTCATCATCGACGGATCGACGTTCGGCGCCGCGCCGATCGGTCCGCCGGCTTTCATCTCTTCGTCGGTTGCGTCACGCACGGTCAGCACTTCGAGTCGGAAGACGACCTCCCTGCCGCAAATCGGATTGTTTCCGTCGACCGTCAACGTCTCGTCGGTAATGCGCGTCACGATGAAGCTGCGGGTCCGACCTTTGCCGTTCTCCATGAGGATCGAGGTACCCACTTGCCGATATTCCTCGGGAACGTTGCCGATGCGATCGGTGAACACCAGCGACTCGTCTCTCGGGCCGAAGATGCGATCGCCGTCGATCGGCACCTCGATGACATCGCCGGCAGACTTGCCCGCAAGCTCCGCGTGGACGGAAGGGGCCAGGATTTGGTTGTGTCCGTGAACATAGCCCAATGGGAATTCGACGCCGGTGAGGACATTCGTCGATTTGCTGTCGATCACCTTGTAGGTGAGCTCGACGAACTTGCCGTCCTGGATGGTTTCGCTCATAGGATCCCCCGCGCTCGCTTCGCTCGCCGCCGCCGCGGGGGCGCAAGTCGCGGCTTGGGCGCGCGCGGCGCCGCTCATGTCCCGTGCCGCGCGCCCGCTCGGTCAGAAAATGGACGCCGCAAAAATCCGCACCTCGCCCTCTTCGTAGCCGAGGACCAGCCTGCCGAGCCATTCGCCCGGCTTCTTCGTGCTTCGTTGCCGGTAAAGAACCGTCACGTGCTCGCCTCGGCGAATGATGCCGAGATAGTCGAAATCGTCGGACAGGTTCCTGGCGAGTTCGCTGTTCGCGAACTGGTGATTCACCACCACTTGATTCATGGCGAGCGCCAGCGACTTCGCGAACTTCCGGACGAACTCTCCGTATTTGCCCTCGTTCGAGTACCTGAGGAGATCGCGCCATAACGGATCGGCGATGGCGCGTATCTCGTCGTCGCTTCTTTCGATGATGTTCAAGCCGACAGCTGCTGTGCCGGCGTCTGGCTGCCTTTTGTCACCTCGTCGTCGGTGACCAGGTGATAGCAGGGCGCCCGCTCCATCGTGTATTCGCCGGTTTCCGGATCGCGACGCGAAACGGTCAGCACGTGCCAGTTCTCGTCGTCCACCTTCATGACGTCGCCTCGGTAGTAGTAACCCGGCCAGCGCGTTTCCTTGCGGAAGAGCGTGTGCTGCGTGACGCACTCCGCTGCCCGGTGACGATGCTTCAGTTCCTACGAGCGCAGCAATTCGTGGAGATCCTTCGCGGCCACGCTGTCGAGGTCTTCCTCCATGATCGCGAGCTTCTTCAGGCAGATGTTCAGCAGCTTCTCGTTCGTCATGTAGCCGACGGTGTAGCCCCCGCAATACTCGTCCATGAGTTTCTGCAGGCGGTCGAGTCCCTGTTGCGGATTGATGTAGTGCGGGTTGACCGTGCCCGCCACGACCGCGTTGCGATAGATCCGGTACTGCTCGAGTGGCTTGTAGATCTCCTTGCGACGGCGCTCGATCTGCGTATCGGATACGGCGATGCCTTCGGCCTTTCCGTCGTCGATGTACTTGCAGGCGGCCTTCGCGGCGAGACGGCCTTCGGTGAACGAGCCGGACGAGAAAGCGTGCGGCGTGCCGCCGACCGCGTCTCCGGCACCGAAAAGGCCTTCGACCGTCGTCATCCGGTTGTAGCCCCAGAAATACTCGGGTGGCGAAACGTCCTCGGGGCCCGAGCACCAGGCGCCCGAGCACGTCGCGTGCGAGCCCATGACATACGGTTCGGACGTCGTCAATTCGGGATTCTCGTTCTTGGGATCCACGTCGGTCGCGGCCCATAGCACCGCCTGGCCAACGGTCATGCCGAGGAAGTTTTCCCAACCGACCTCTTCCAGGTGCGGATCCTGGAAGGCCTTCATCGTGACCATGTGGATCGGACCGCGGCCGGCCGCCACTTCGCTGATGATGCAGTGGTTGCGCAAGCAGGTCGGTATGGGGCGATGCGTCAGGTGCGAGGCCTCCGGATCGAGATACTCCTTGCCGACCATTTTCTGCAGCGCCGGGAACCACTTGGATTCGTACTCTTCGCCCAGCGCGTTCTGCGTATACGTCTTGAGGTGCAGGAAGTAAGCGCCGACCGGCCCATAGCCATCCTTGAAGCGCGCCAGCACGATCCGGTTTTCCATCTGCGTCATCTTCGCGCCGGCATTGATCATCAGCCCGTACGCGGATGCGGAAGACCACGGCGCGTACCACGTGCGGCCCGCACCTTCGCCTGTCGACCGCGGCTTGAAGATGTTGGAGGCACCGCCGGCGCCGCAGATCACGGTCTTCGATTTGAAGACATGGTAGTTGCCGGTGCGGACGTTGAAGCCGACGGCACCGGCAACCCGGTTCGGCTTGCTTTCATCCATCAAGAGGTGCGTGACGCAGATTCGGTTGAAGACCTTGTCCGCCGATTTCTTGGCGGCCTCGGCAACGATCGGCTTGTACGACTCGCCGTGGATCATGATCTGCCAACGTCCTTCACGAAGGTAGTGCCCGGTTTTCGGGTCCTTCATGATAGGCAGGCCCCACTCTTCGAACTGGTGCACCGTGGAGTCGACGTGGCGCGCCATGTCGAACAGCAGGTCTTCACGCACGAGGCCCATCAGGTCGATGCGCGCGTAGCGGACATGGTCCTCGGGATTGTTCTCGCCCCAGCGGGTGCCCATGTAGCAGTTGATCGCATAGAGTCCCTGCGCGACCGCGCCGGACCGATCGATATTCGCCTTCTCGGCAATGACGATCTTTTTGCCCTGGCCCCAGAACCTGGCTTCCCACGCGGCGCCCGTGCCGCCAAGACCCGCACCGACGACCAGAATGTCGATGCCCTCTTCGACGATCGTTTTGTAAGCCATCAGTAGTACACGCCTTTCTGCAGCTTGAGGCCGGCGTCCTCGAGCGTACGCAGGCCGCCGTCATCGAGGCGGATGTATTTCGGCTCGTTGTACAGGAGTTGGCTGTCGCGCATTTCCTTGCCGGGTGCGGGAACATCGGCCAGCTTGGGGATCGCCGTGCCCCATGGCTTCGTCGTGATGGGCGACAGGAAATTCTTTTCCGTGCCGTCGCGGAACTTGATCCTCCACGCGATCGTGCCTTTCTGTTCGTCGCGATCGACACGCACGCTGTGGCCGAGCGGCGCGAAATCGGCATATCCGCGCACGTCGATCGCATGCTGCGGACAAGCCTTCACGCAGGAGTAGCACTCCCAGCACATGTTCGGCTCGATGTTGTAGGCGCGACGATAGGTCTCGTCGATGTGCATGATGTCCGAGGGACAGATGTCGACGCAGTGTCCGCATCCGTCGCATCTCGTCATGTAGACGAAGGTAGGCATGAGTCGGCTCCTTGTGAACTTTCGTTGGCCTTATGAACCGAATCGTCTGGCTTTGCCAGCGATTCGGTTCAAACTTCACCGGCCAAAAGTAGGTTTTTACTTTTGGCCGTTTAGATCACTTTCTCCGCCCGCAGCGCGTCAATGTCAGCGCGCGAGTAGCCGAGCTCGCTCAGCACTTCGTCGGTGTGCTCACCCAGAAGCGGTGAGCGTTTCACCTCGGTCACGCTGTCGGACAGCTTG
>Ga0157370_10006052_pt1 | contig 13433 bp, 11 predicted proteins | sample C35metaG_FD_113463 | JGI IMG/M metagenome (GOLD analysis project Ga0157370, IMG submission 113463) | Corn rhizosphere microbial communities from Kellogg Biological Station, Michigan, USA - C3-5 metaG | ecosystem: Host-associated > Plants > Roots > Rhizosphere > Soil | place: USA: Michigan...
AAGGACCCGCACCGCCATGACCACTGCACGCACGCCCCTGGTGGGCCTTGTGATGGGCTCGGATTCCGACTGGCCCGTCATGGAAGCCGCCGCCGCGGCCCTGTCCGAGTTCGGCATCCCGTTTGAGACCGACGTGGTCTCCGCCCACCGCATGCCGGCGGAAATGATCGCCTACGGCCGCGGTGCCGCCGGGCGCGGAATCCGTGTGATCATTGCCGGTGCGGGCGGCGCCGCCCACCTGCCCGGCATGCTGGCCTCCGTCACGACGCTTCCCGTGGTGGGCGTGCCCGTGCCGCTGAAAACCCTGGACGGCATGGACTCCCTGCTCTCCATTGTCCAGATGCCGGCGGGCGTGCCCGTGGCCACCGTCTCCATCGGCGGGGCCCGCAATGCCGGGCTACTGGCCGTGCGCATGCTGGCCTCCGGCACCGATCCGCTGGCCGCCTCGCTGGCCGGGCAGCTTGCCGCCTTTGCCCAAACACTCAACGACCAGGCAACCGCCAAGGGGGCAGCGCTGCGTGAGAAGGCCGGGGCCACCTACCCGCTGGCCGTCATGCCGGAACGTCGATAAGGAACGCATGAGCTTCAGCAGCGCCAAGACCGCCCGTTCCTCCGGCAAGCCGCCCGTGCTGACCAACCCGGTCCGCTACCCTGAATCGGCCTCCGCGCCCATGCGCTCCAAGCGTGCCTGGATGCTGCTGCTGCTGACCCTGGTGCTGCCCGGCAGTGCGCAGCTGGTGGCCGGCAACAGGCGGCTGGGACGGCTGGCCCTGCGCTGCACGTTCGCGGCGTGGCTCCTGGTGATTGCCGCCGTCGTGCTTGCCCTGGTAAGCCGGGAAACCCTGCTGAACCTGTTCACAAACCCGTGGACGTCGCTGCTGCTGGTGGTGCTCATGGCCGCCGCGGCGGTGGGGTGGGCGGCGGTGTTCGTGAACACCTTTGCCATCATCCGCCCGGGCCTGCTGGCGCCGGGGATGCGCGGGGTGGTGACCGGGGCGCTGGTGGTGCTCATGGTGGCCACCAGCGGTTCCCTGGGCTACGGGGCGTACCTGGTCAACACGGGGCGAAACGCCATTTCCAGCATTTTTGGCGGCGGTCCCGACATGGCGCCGGTGGACGGGCGCTACAACTTCCTGGTGATGGGCGGCGACGCCGGGGCGGGCCGGTCCGGGCGGCGCCCCGACTCCATCATTGTGGTCAGCGTGGACGCGAAGTCGGGCCAGGCCTCCACCATCAGCATTCCGCGCAACCTGCAAAATGCGCAGTTCTCACCCGGTTCCCCGCTGTGGAAGGTGTACCCTCAGGGCTACAACTGCGGCGACAACTGCATCATCAACTTTCTCTACACGGACGTCACCGACAACCACAAGAACCTCTACCCCAAGGCACCGGACCCGGGCGCTTCCGCCATGATGGATGCGGCCGGCGGAATCCTGGGGCTGAAAATCCAGGGCTACGTGCTGGTTGACATGGCCGGCTTCTCCAAGCTGATCGACGCGCTGGGCGGGGTCACCATTGACGCCGGCGGGTGGGTCCCCATCAGCGGCGACGACCCCAACGGCGACGGCCACCACCTCCCTCCCACCGGCTGGATCTCCCCCGGCGTGCACAAGCTCGACGGCTACCATGCCCTCTGGTACGCCCGCTCCCGCCAGTGGGTCCTGGAATACTCCCGCTCCCAGCGCCAGCAGTGCATCCAGCAGGCGCTCCTGAAGCAGATGGACCCCGCCACCGTGCTGACCAAGTTCAATGCCATTGCCGACGCCGGCACCAAGGTGATTGAATCCGACATCCCCGCCGGGCAGCTGGGCAGCTTTGTCTCGCTGGCATTGAAGGCCAAGGGCCACCCGCTGACCCGCCTGACCATCGGCCCGCCCGACTTCCCCGTCGAGTTCTCCACCTACCCCGATTTCGCCAAGATCCACAGCCGCGTGCAGTCGCTGCTGCACCCGGCTCCGGCTGCCCCGGCTTCTCCCAAGCCGGCCGCGCCTGCCGCGCCTGCCGCGCCTGCCGCGCCGAAGACGTCCGACGCCGGCACCTCCGGCAGCGCTGCGCCCGCGTCGCCGGTGACGCCTTCGGCACCCGCTGCCACCACGCCGTCGAGCGCGCCGCCCGTCACGCAGGCCTACCTGCAGCAGCTGGCCGTGAACGGCGACGACACCGACCTGGTGGCGCTGCTGGCCAACAACGGCACGTGCACGGCGCCCTGATGTTTTGAAACCAGCTTGAATCCGTTGAGTCCGTAGAATCCGTTGAACCCGTTGAACCCAGGAGAAAAACAATGTTTGCGCTGAGCAATGTCATGCGGGACTACCCGTGGGGATCGGCCACGGCCATTGCGGGACTGCTGGGCACCGAACCCAGCGGCGGTCCGGAGGCGGAACTGTGGATGGGCGCCCACCCGGATTCGCCGTCCACCGCTTCAACGCCCGACGGCGGTGTGGCCCTGGACGCGCTCATCGCCGCGCACCCTGACACCATGCTGGGCGCGGAAGTGCGCGCTGCATTCGGGGACCGGCTGCCATTTTTGACAAAGCTTTTGGCTGCCGACCGGGCCTTGTCGCTGCAGGTGCATCCCACCCTGGAACGGGCCCGGGAGCGCTTTGCCGACGAGGAAGCCTCCGGCATTTTGCGCCGCGACGCGGCCCGGAACTACAAGGACGACAACCACAAGCCCGAAATGCTCTTCGCCTTGAGCAACTTTGAGGCGCTGTGCGGCTTCCGGCCCTGCGCTTCCGCGGCCGGGCTTTTCCGCGAGGTGGCGGAGGCCATCAGTGCAACGGGGGCCGCCGTTCCGCCCCTGCTGGCCGAGGTGTCGATGGCGTTGAATTCGCGCATGGTCGAGCCCATGGTGGTGCGCAAGGCCTTCGAGCTGCTCATCGGCGGCGGTGCCGACGCCTCCGCGCTGGTGGAGCTGGCGGCTTCGGCGCTTTCGTCTGCTGGTTCTGCTGGCACGGCCACGGCGAGCGGCGGGCTGAGCGCACCCCTGAGGACCGTCGTCGAACTTCAGGAACAGTACCCCGGCGATCCGGGCGTGCTGATTTCGCTGCTGCTGAACCGGGTGTCGCTGGTGCCGGGGCAGGCCGTGTACCTGCCGGCCGGCAACATCCACGCGTACCTGTCCGGGCTGGGGCTGGAGGTCATGGCGTCTTCGGACAATGTGCTGCGCGGCGGGCTGACGGGCAAGCACGTGGACGTTCCGGAACTGCTCGCCACGGTGGATTTCGCGCCGACCAGTGTGCCGTTTGTGCCCACCCGCACCACGGAGCTGGGCCAGGAGGTGTTCGAGCCGCCGTTCGCCGAATTTGCCCTGCAGCGGGTGGAACTGGCGCCTGGCGGTGATCCCGTGCCTCTGGTGCAGAACGGGCCGCTGCTGGTGCTGGCCGTCTCCGGTTCCGTGCTGCTGGACTCCCCGCGCGGCGACATGGTGCTGGCCCGCGGCGGTTCGGTGTTTGTGCCGGCCGTGGAGAATCCGGTGATGGTGCACCCGGCGGCGGATTCTTCAGGTTCTCCGGCGGTGGTTTTCGCCGTGACGGTGGCCGGCCAGCCCTCTTGACCCGTTGAGTCCGCAGCGATGGCGACTTAGACGGCAGCTAAGTCGCCATCGCTGCTGACTCGACGCTCAGACGAGCCCCCTTCGCTTGCCAAGCAGCCCTTCGAGCGATCTTCCGGCCAAATTGTGGGGGTCCGGCCAGCCTGCTTGCCTCAATATTCGGGCAATCTTGGTGACAACCACCAATTCACCCGCCCTGATGTCGGCCTTGTTCAGCACGACCTGATGCCAGCCCAATTCCTTGGTCAGGTAGTTTCTGTTGTGGTCCTTTGACTGTTGCTCCGGCGAAAAGTGCAGGCCGCCGTCGTACTCGGCGCACGTCCTGTACTCCTTGCAGCTAAGGTCCGGCTGCACCAGCTCGTGGCCGGCGGCGTCCCTAAGCTTCACGTTGTGTTCAAAGGTGGGCAGCGGCGAACCGTCGATCAATAGGCGCAACGCAGTTTCAGGGGGAGAATCCGAGCCCACCCGGACAAACTCCATCGCCGCCCTCAGCTTGTTCATGCCTCGCCAACCAGCATGGCCTGCCACATAGGGTTTCAGCTCGTCCAGTTCCAGCATTGGTTGTTTGAAAGGGACGCAAATGCCATCATGTGCACACACAATCTGGTCGGCCAGGGCAACAAGTTCATCAACACCCAGCAGTGGGGCGAGGTCCAGCAAGGTACGCTCCACCCTGGTCACTGGAACTCCAGCCATGACCATGAGGTCAAATTTGTCCAGGAGCACGTTGTGGCCGTTGACGTTCTTGCGCCTGGGTTGCGGTTCGCCGCGCCGCCTTGAGAGATCAAGGGGTTGCACGGATTCATACCGCAACGGCAGGTACAGCCCGTGAAGTTTTGCCGCAGTGAGATGGCTGACAAAGCTGCCGGGCGTGGCGGTAACGTGGACGCGGCACTCCTCCAGCAGGTTGACGTCCGCGAATTTGGGCATCCTGATCCCCTGGCTGGGCAGGAGCAGGTCGTCGGCCCTGGATCGGCTGCGTGAAAGCCCCCGTTGGCGGGCCTGAACTACCGTAAATGGCTGCCGGTCCAACGGAAATGGCAGCGGGTCTGGACTTCTCATGGTCCAATTACCCCAACTATTGGGGGTCCGTGGGCTCCGAATATGCCGAAATTGCCAAATCTGTGGACAACTCCCGACGTGAGTCAGCAGCGATGGCGACTTAGATCGAGGCTAAGTCGCCATCGCTGCTGACTCGACGAGGGGGCGGCGCGGTTACCGCTTGAGCAGGCCGCGAAACTTCCGGATTCCCTTCCGGCCCAGCGGCAGCGCCTTCGCGAACACCGGATACAGCGGCGACAGCCCCTTGTCCCAGGTGCCGGCCAGCATGTTTTCGTGGCTGGCGAAGCCGAACTTGAATTTGGAGACGCCGTCGTTGAGCAGGCCGTTGAAGTCGTAGCGCGTGATGCCCCGGGCCTTCATTTCCTGGATTGCCAGCCACTTCAGCGAGAAATTCGCACGCAGCTGGCTGCCGGCGTCGGTCATGCCGCCATACAGCTCAAACGCCGTGGCATCGCTCGCCGCCAGCCACAGGAAAGAGACTACTGTGTCGCCGTCGAACGCGGCATAAACCGGCGAGCCCTCCCCCAGATTGTTGAAAATGTCCAGGTAGTAGCCGTCCGCGTGGATGCCGAAGTTGGCGCGCCGGGCAGTTTCCTTGTAGACGGCCAGGCACTGCGGCAGCTCGGCGGCGGTCACGGCACGGTATTCCAGCGCCTCGCGGCCCGACTTGCGGATGTACTGGCGCGTCTTTTTCGCCATGGCGCCCAGCAACTCATCCTCGGTCTGCGTGAGGTCCAGGATCAGCGTGCGCGGGATCAGGATGGTGCTCTCGCTGCGCTTCCAGCCGGCACCCGCGAGCTGCACGGCGGGCGTCGAGTCCGCGTCCCAGTCCGGCTCCATGCTCAGCGCCACGGACTTGTGTGCCGCCTTCACATAAAGCACGACGGCGTCCAGCACCTCCCGCTCGCGGCCCGCCGCCGCCTGTGGTCCCCTGGGCAGGTAGGCCAGCGAACGGAAGGGGAACGGGAGCTTCCGCACCAGGATCTGGGCCGAGCCAACCAATTCGCCGGCCGTGTCCTGTACGAGGACCCTGTCCACGCTCCAATTGTGCGCGGCCTTCGTTTCGCCCCATCCCCACAGCTGCATGGGGTGCCCCTGCTGGCCGTTGACGGCGGCATCCCATTGCTCGCGGACAGGGCAGGGCACAACACTTAAAGTCATGGTCCAACCCTACCGGCTGCGCGGCATGGCCCGGATCCGGCGCCCGTCCTGCGGTCACCGGATTCGTGCGGCGGCGGGTCGCCTCCGGTGGCGGAGCCGGCATTTTTTGTAGGCGAGGTAAAGATAGAGAACGGGCCGCCCGCGGCCGTGGTGTCGGATAGTCGCCGGAAAAATGCCGGGCCGCCACCTGGATCTCGGCAGACTCGATCAGCGGACGCGAGCTCGCTTACGGGCGGCGGGCGTACGTCTCCCACTTGTGGGCCTGGTGCTCGCCCTCCACGAAACGGACGGTGCCGGACTTGGAACGCATCACGATGGACTGGGTCAGCACGCGGCCCTTGTCGTAGCGGACTCCCTTGAGAAGGTCGCCGTCGGTGATGCCCGTGGCGGCGAAGTAGCAGTTGTCGCTGGTGACCAGGTCGTTCGTGGAGAGGACCCTGTCCAGGTCGTGTCCGGCGTCGAGCGCCTTTTGCTTTTCTTCATCCGAGGTGGGCCAGAGGCGGCCCTGGATGACGCCGCCCAGGGTCTTGATGGCGCAGGCGGCCACAATGCCCTCGGGGGTGCCGCCGATGCCCATGAGCGCATCCACGCCGGTGCCGGTGCGGGCGGCGGCGATGGCGCCGGCCACGTCGCCGTCGAGGATGATCTTGGTGCGGGCGCCGGCGTCGCGGATTTCCTGGATCAGGCCCTGGTGGCGGTCGCGGTCAAGGACCATGACGGTGAGCTGGTTGACCTTCACGCCCTTGGCCTTGGCGATCAAGTGCAGGTTCTGCTTGACGGGCAGGCGCAGGTCCACCATGTCGGCGGCTTCCGGCCCGGTGACCAGCTTCTCCATGTAAAACACGGCGGAGGGGTCAAACATGGTGCCGCGTTCGGCCACGGCCAGCACGGCCAGGGCGTTGTTGATGCCCATCGCAGTCAGGCGGGTGCCGTCAATGGGGTCCACGGCCACGTCGCACTCGGGCCCGGAGCCGTCACCGACCACCTCGCCGTTGAACAGCATGGGGGCCTCGTCCTTCTCGCCCTCCCCAATGACCACAACGCCGTTGAAGTGGACGGTGGATAGCAGTGAGCGCATGGCGTCAACCGCTGCGCCGTCGGCCAGGTTCTTTTCGCCAAATCCCACCCAGTGGCCGCCGGCAATCGCGGCAGCCTCCGTGACGCGGACCAGCTCAAGGGCAAGGTTCCTGTCGGGCTCGTCGTCGCCCACTGCCAGCGAGCGGGAAAGCTGTGAGAAATCCAGATTTGTAGTTTTTTCAGCCACGTAAAACCCTCATTTTCGAAGTAGGAATAGGGTCACTGCGTGCGACGGTGCACGCCCCTCCCGTATGGTCACCTACACCTGCAATCATAGTGGGCGCTTGCCGCGGGCCTGCGAGTTTAACCTTCCATGACCTGTGCCGGGGGCCGGCGCGCGCTCCACGCCGTGCCCCGCACGGCCCCCGCGCGCTCCCCGCCGGCACGGGCACCCGGCATTTCTGGGACAATGGGGGCGTGAGTGAATCCCCCCAGAACACCCCCGTCAAGCCGGTCATTGCCGCAGCGGCCGCCAAGCGCGCCAATGCGTCCGTGATCGGCATGCTCCTGGCCATGCTGGCCACCGTGGCCATTGTGCTGACCATTGTGTGGCTCAACCCGCACCAGAAAGCGGAGGTTTACCGCCAGCCGGTGGACGTTGCCGCAATTTCCGCGAACGCCGCGCAGACGGCGGGCTTCACCCCGGCCGCCCCGAAGCTCCCGGCGGGCTGGTACGCCAACTACGCGCGCTGGAACGGTGCCGGGGCCGACGGCGTCGCCTTCTGGGATGTGGGCTTCGTCACCTCAGCCAACACCTTCATCGCCCTGCGGCAGACCACCTCCGCCAACCCCACGTGGCTGGCCTCCCAGGCGGGGGATGCCCCCGTGACGGGCACGCGCAACATAGCTGGCCGCACCTGGGAGCTCCGTGATAAACCTAAGGGGGATCGCAGCCTGATCTTGGTCAGCGGCAAGGTCACCATCATCCTCACCGGGCAGGCCGAATTCAAGGAATTTGATGCGCTTGCAACCGCAGCCGCCATGTCACTGGATTCCGCCCCCGCACCGACAGCTACGAAGGGCGCACCATGATGAATGGCGGAGAAGACGGCAACATCAACGCAGTAACCACCCACCCTCACACCCCCGCGGGGGCCTGGACCACCCTCATGGAGGGCAACCAGCGATTCGTCGCCAGCAGCGCCTCCCACCCCAACCAGGATTCGGCCCGGCGCACCTCGCTGATGTCCACCCAGCACCCCTTCGTCATGATCTTCGGCTGCTCGGACTCCCGGCTGGCCGCGGAAATCATCTTTGACCTGGGGCTCGGCGACGCCTTTGTGGTCCGCACCGCCGGCCACGTCATCGACAACACCGCGCTGGGCTCGCTCGAATACGGCGTGGAATACCTGGGCGTGCCCCTGATCGTGGTCCTGGGCCACGACAGCTGCGGCGCCGTCACCGCCACGAAGGCCTCGGTGGAAACGGGCGCCATGCCGGCCGGCTTCATCCGCGACCTCGTGGAGCGCATCACCCCGTCCGTGCTGACCTCCCTGCGCAAGAACAAGGACAGCGACGTCAACGCCATGGTGGAGGAGCACGTCAAGCAGACCGCCGCCCGCCTGGTGGAAAACTCCCCGATCATCGCCGGCGCCGTCGCACGCCAAAAAACCGCCGTCGTGGGCCTGACCTACCGCCTCAACGAGGGCCGGGCAGACCTCGTCTACAGCAATGGCCCCATCGGCCTTTAAGCCAGCCACCCCCAAACCCAAGCACGACGGCGGAACCCGGGTTCCGGCGTCGTGCTTGCGTTAAAGAGGGGGAAGGGTTTTGGGGGCGTGCGGGAGGCGGCGATATGGTGGAAGCATGACTGACACTGCCGCGGCCACCGCACAAGAGTTCCGCATTGAACATGACACGATGGGCGAGGTCCGGGTTCCGGCCAACGCCCTGTACAGCGCCCAGACACAGCGCGCCGTGGAGAATTTCCCGATTTCCGGCATGACGCTGGAGCGGGCGCACATCGAGGCACTGGCCCGGATCAAGAAGGCCGCCGCCACCACCAACGCCGAGCTGGGCGTGCTGGACGAGGAACTGGCGCGCGCCATTGAAGCCGCCGCCGACCTGGTCGCAGCAGGCAACTTCGACGGCGACTTCCCGATCGACGTGTTCCAGACCGGCTCCGGCACGTCCTCCAACATGAACATGAACGAGGTCCTGGCTTCGCTGGCGAACCGGGCGCTGGCTGCCGCCGGCTCCGCGAAGACGGTCCACCCGAACGACCACGTCAACGCCTCGCAGTCCTCCAACGACGTGTTCCCCACCTCGGTGCACGTGGCCGCAACGTCCGCGCTGATCAACGACCTCACCCCCGCACTGGCGCACCTGGCCGAGTCGCTGGAGCGCAAGGCCGAGGAATTTGCCACCGTGGTGAAGTCCGGCCGTACGCACCTCATGGACGCCACGCCCGTCACCCTGGGCCAGGAATTTGGCGGCTACGCGGCGCAGGTCCGCTACGGCATTGAGCGCATTGAGGCGTCACTGCCCCGCGTCGCCGAGGTTCCGCTGGGCGGCACGGCCGTGGGCACGGGCATCAACACGCCGGCCGGCTTCCCGCAGCGCGTCATCGCCCTGCTGGCCCAGGACACCGGGCTGCCGCTGACCGAGGCCCGCAACCACTTCGAGGCGCAGGCCAACCGCGACGGCCTGATCGAGGCGTCCGGCCAGCTTCGCAACATTGCGCACTCCATCATGAAGATCGCCAACGACCTGCGCTGGCTCGGCTCCGGCCCCAACACGGGCCTGGGCGAAATCTCCATCCCGGACCTGCAGCCCGGCTCCTCGATCATGCCCGGCAAGGTCAACCCCGTCATCTGCGAGGCCGCCATCATGGTTGCCGCCCAGGTCATCGGCAACGACACCACCATTGCGCTGTCCTCAACGAACGGTGCGTTTGAGCTGAACGTGGGCATCCCCGTCATGGCCGCAAACCTGCTCCAGTCCATCCGCCTGCTCACCAACACCTCCCACGTGATGGCGGAGAAGATGGTGGACGGCATCATCGCCAACGTGGAGCGCGCCCGCTTCCTGGCCGAGGCCTCCCCCTCCATCGTGACGCCGCTGAACAAGTACATCGGCTACGAAAACGGCTCCAAGATCGCCAAGCACGCCATCAAGGAGGGCCTGACGATCCGCGAGGCCGTGCTGGCCCTGGGCTTCGTGGACCGCGGCGAAATCACGCTGGAGCAGCTGGATTCCGGGCTCGACGTGCTGGCCATGACCCGCCCGCCGCAGTAACCAGCCTCCTCCCCCGTTGAGATTCGAGATAACCACCTAAAAGTACGACGGCGGCGGGTGACCTTCCACACGGAAGGTCACCCGCCGCCGTCGTGCTTTCTGTGGGCGGGTGGCGGAGGCGTGGTTATCTCCAACCTCAACGGTCGGGGCGGTGGTTATCTCCAACCTCGACGGGGCGGGTATGACGAACGCCACCCTCCAAAAACTTTGCACTCCATCCAAAATAGTGCAAACTTTTACTTTGTGACCGAAAGTGCAAATAATTGTGCCGCGCACGGACTGCGGGCGCGCAAGCGTGAGGCAACCCGGTCCGCCATCACCTCGGCGGCCCGGCGCTTCACCGCGAACCACGGGCTGAACGGCTTCACCATTGAGCAGCTCTGCGAGGACGTGGGCATCTCCCGCCGCACGTTCTTCAACTACTTCCCGTCCAAGGAAGACGCCATTGTGGGGCACCTGCTGGATGAATTCCCGGCCGATGCCATGGCCGCGTTCATCGCCGGCGGGCAGGACACCGGCGGATCGGACGCCGGCGTGGAGCGCGGGCCCGGCGGCCTGACCACCACACTGCTACGGGCACTGTTTGACCTGACGGTTTCCATGGCGGATCAGCTGGACTTCACGCGGGAAAACGTCCACGCCCTCATCAAGGTGATGAAGGTGGAGCCGCAACTCATGATCAAGATGATGGGCAGCGCCGAGGCCCGCGAGCACGAATTTGCGCACATCATCACCCAGCGCGAGGGCCTGGCCCCGGACGACCCGAGGGCCCTGCTGATTGCGAGCCTCTTCGGCACCATGTCCCGGCGGGCCAGCCAAACGTTCTTCTCCGAGGACAACGTGCTCAGCTACGCCGACATCCTGGCCGGCCACCTGGCCCAGGCCCAACAATTCTTCGTATTCTCCAAGCTGACCTTTGAAGGGACCAGATGAGCACCGCCATCAAGGCAGGGCAACCGCTCCTGTTGACCCAAACGAGGATTTGGATCATCTTCTCCGCGCTCATTGCGGGCATGCTGCTTTCCAGCCTCGACCAGACCATTGTTTCCACCGCCATGCCCACCATCGTGGGCAAGCTGGGCGGCGTGGAGCACCAGACGTGGATCACCACCGCATACCTGCTGGCCACCACCATCGTGATGCCCATCTACGGCAAGTTCGGTGACATCCTGGGCCGCCGTAACCTCTTCCTGGCCGCCATTGCCATTTTCACCTTGGCCTCCATTGGCTGCGCGTTTGCCACCGACTTCTGGGGCTTCGTGATCTTCCGTGCCATCCAGGGCCTGGGCGGCGGCGGGCTGATGATCCTCTCGCAGGCCATCATCGCCGACATTGTCCCGGCCAACGAGCGCGGCAAGTACATGGGCCCGCTGGGCGCCATCTTCGGCCTGGCCGCCGTGGCCGGACCCCTGCTGGGCGGCTACTTCGTGGACCACCTGACCTGGGAATGGTGCTTCTACATCAACATTCCCGTGGGCATCATTGCCTTCGTGATCGCGTTCTTCACCCTGACCCTTCCGAACAAGAAGGCAGACAAAAAGATCGACTTCATGGGCGTGCTGTTCCTCTCCATCGCCACCACCTGCCTGATCTTCTTCACCGATTTCGGCGGCAAGACGGACGGCTGGACCTCGCTGACAACCTGGTCGTGGGGTGCCGGCCTGGCGGCCGCCGTCGCGCTTTTCATCTTTACCGAGGCGCGGGCGCAGGATCCCATCATCCCGCTGTCCCTGTTTAAGAACCCGATCTTCCTCAACTCCACTGCCATCGGCTTTGTCCTCGGCATGGGCATGTTCGCGGCGCTGGCGTTTGTGCCCACGTTCCTGCAGATGTCCTCCGGCACGTCCGCCGCGGAATCCGGCCTGCTCATGCTGCCCATGATGGCGGGCCTGATGGGAACGTCGATCTGGTCCGGCATCCGCATGACCAAGACCGGCAAGTACAAGATGTTCCCGATTGCCGGCTCCGTGCTGACCATCGTCACCATGTGGTGGATGACCACGCTGTCCGCGAACACCCCCATCTGGGTCATTTGCGCGCAGCTGTTTGTGTTCGGTGCGGGCCTGGGCCTGATCATGCAGATTGTGGTCATCGTGGTGCAGAACTCGGTGCCGGCCGCGCAGCTGGGCACCGCCACGAGCACGAACAACTACTTCCGCGAAGTGGGGTCCGCCCTGGGCGTGGCCGTGTTCGGCGCCATGTTCACCTCTCGCCTGTCCAGTTCGCTGACGGAGCTGTTCACCAAGGCTGGCGCCTCCCCCGAACAGGCCGGCAAGTCGATGTCCACGCTGGATCCGCAGGCCATGGCGGCGCTCCCGCCGGCGGTCAAGGACGGCATCATCAACGCCTACGCCAACTCCCTGGCGCCCGTGTTCTGGTACCTGATCCCGTTCATGGTGGTGGCGCTGGTCCTGGCGCTGACCATGAAGGTCATCCCCCTCTCCGACACCGCCGGCATGGTGGCGCGCGGCGAGGCGATCGGCGGCGAGGAGGCGCTCCGGATGGAGACCGAACGCGCCGCGGGCAAGCCCGCCATGGCCACTGCGGGTGACACCCTCCAGCTCACGCGCGAGGACCCTGACCCTGCGGACCCGGCCACGGACAAACCGTAAGTAGAGCTGAGAAGGCGCGTGCCGGCGTCGTACTGCTTTCAGGTACGACGCCGGCACGCGCCTTTTGCGTCTGTCCCGCCTGGCGCTTTGGTTGGGCGGGCGGCTGTTACCAGAGGAGCGGGCCCTTGCGGTTGGGCGCAGCGTCACTGCGCCTGGACAGGGCCGGGTTCCCCTTGACGGCCACGGACCACGCCCCGAGCGCGAACCCAGCTGCCACCAGGGCGTCGAAGAGGACTTGCGTGGCACCGGCACCCGTGAGCAGGTGGACCAGCCCGACTGCCGCCAATGCAACTGCTGCGGCGGCCGCTAGTAAGGAGAGGATGAGCGCCCAGCGGGGCAGCTTTCGAAGTTCCTTCACAGCGGCCAACTCCTTGGGAATAGCACGAATGAAATACTTGCCGCCAGCCTACACCAGGCGGTTTTTGGGTCCATGGTGCAGCTCCTGCGAGCCGACGGGCCTGCACCCCGCAGGAGCTGCACCGTCGATTCTTGGGAGGGCTGCGACCCGCAGGTGGTGCACCACCGAATCAACAATGGTGGGGAGGGGTCCCAAACGGACTCCGAAGGTACAGATACGGTTGGCCGGCGCGGATTCGGGAGTTGGAATGGCACCTTTGAGGCACCGATTGGCCGCTGAGTATGCAGCGATGGCGACATAGGCCGGGTCTAAGTCGCCATCGCTGCATACTCGAGGGGAAATTCGGCGGCCGGGACCCGGATTTCGACAGGCT
>Ga0157370_10006053_pt1 | contig 13429 bp, 14 predicted proteins | sample C35metaG_FD_113463 | JGI IMG/M metagenome (GOLD analysis project Ga0157370, IMG submission 113463) | Corn rhizosphere microbial communities from Kellogg Biological Station, Michigan, USA - C3-5 metaG | ecosystem: Host-associated > Plants > Roots > Rhizosphere > Soil | place: USA: Michigan...
ATCATAAACTATGTAGGTTTAAAATTAATAAAAAGTTATTTCCGTAAAATTTTTTGAGCTGTAAGGGCCCAAAATTTTCCAGAATAACTTTTTAACTTACACAGTTAGTGAAACACTACCTTTTGATATTTTCTCAACATTTTCTGTCATTTTCTTTTTTTTATAAAATTAATTTGTTAGCGGTTAATACGGGGTTTAATTTCATCGCCAAAAATCACTGTCCCATTTTCAATTGTGTATGGGTGAATACTTTGGTAATTACCATCTAAAGAAAGAAATACTTCTGTAACAATAACATCTTTTCCATCAACTGTACCATTCCATGCAATAGCTGTTGCTCGGATATCTTCGTCCTTTAGATCTTCTCTTACTCCCTTTATTAGTAGATCATACATTTCGTTTGAGTCAGTTGTTTCAGAATAAGCACCAATGTAAGTCAAATTGCCATTTGCTCTAATATATGTACCAAAAGGAGCAAACTCACCATTTTCTTTTAGAAATAATTCCGCTTGCTCCATCAAAGAGTTTAGTAATTTTTCGATATTGTTCATGCTAGATTTTTATTCGATAAGGATAACTCTTCTATATTTGAATCCATTTTAACCAAGTAAATTTTTCTGATTAAAGTCTTTTAATTCAAAATAACAGTTTTCACAAATTAGTTTTATCCCAGCAAATTTTTCTGATTCTTCATTCCAGCCATTATATTCAATTCTGACTTTTTCACATTCACTACACCATGCTTGAAAGTCATCTTCTTCATCTAATTCCATTCCCAGATAAGTTTCAAATGCTTCTTCAAAACCTTTTGGGGATTCAAGGTTTAAGTGTTGGCAAACAAATGCAGGTCTTGAATAACCATGACTGCCACAATCAACTGTTTTTTGTTTTAGCTTTTTTATTTCAGGTGAAGATTTATCAACAAGATTTGTAATCAACATAAATATATCCAAATTATCAGTATTGACTTTATAAATACCTATACCGTTAACAAAATTTAAGCAGATTGACGATAATTCCCAACCGTCATATTCATCACTTGAAAAAGTCCCATTATGAAGTTTTTCATAATTATTTTCAATTCCAAATTCTTTAACAACCAAAAGTTGATTTTTACTTTTTTCAATGGAATGTTTATTAAACCAGCTCCACATCCATGTTTCTGATTTTAAAGAGTAAGTTCCTACAGAAACATATTTAAAATATATTTCATCGTCATCATTGTTGTACAACCTTAAAAGTTCTGTTTCACCGTCATAAAACCAGTTTGCATACGAATCAATTTCAAAAGTTTCTTTAAACTTCTCTTGAATCTGAATTAAATTATCAAAACTTTGTCTGTTGTATTGTTCGTAATTCATTTTGTGTTTATTGTCTTTTAATTACTGGGGAGAGTCTGGAACATCATCACTTGATTTTGCCCAACGTATTGGGTAGCCATTTTTAGTTTCTTTTAAATCGGTACGTTCCATTTTTATCAAATCACTTTTTATATAATACTTATCTTTCTCTTTGTAGATAACCGCTAAAGGATCTATAGCTGATTGATTATTATCAAAAATATATAACTTATTGTCTGTGGATTTGTAGTTAATTTTATAATTAAATTGAATATCTCCACTAAATCCAAATTCATTATTATCCTTAGAAATATTTATGTAGTAGTTTCCTTGTTTTTCACTGTCAATATTATAAGGATAAAGCCAGTAAATACCATCCCAATTTATTTTTTGTGCTATCATTGGGTTCTTAGATAAGTCTTCTACTTTTTCTTTTTTAAATACTACTACATGATTTTTTGACTCTGTTGGGAGTTTTTCAGATGATTGATTAATTTCTTTCTGGTTATTTTTTTGACAGCTAAATATTGAAAAAAAAACAATTAATAAGTCGATTAAATATTTCATAACTGATACTTCTTACTAAATACATAACTTTGATTTTATCCTGCTTTTATGAATATATCCTTCTTTTCCTTCTTTAGTTTTTACTAAAAATTAAAAGAACGTTTATTCTTTAATTATTTTACCTGCTTCATTAATTTTAAATTTTTCAAAAGCATTGAGGTTAGGGCCATTACCATTATATCTTTCAATAATAAAATTTGGTAATATTTTAAAAGTAACTGGGTTTTCGTCACCTATTAAACCTATCTCTTTGTAATCAATAATTACATTATTTTTTGTTGTTACTAAGACAAAATATTCTGAATCACCCCTAAGTATTGAAATAAGTAGGTACAAAAAATTTTCATCGGAATGTATTACAAGACCTTTATAGGTTTCAGCATCATAACTATTGTTCTTCAAAAAATCTATTAAAAAGGGTTTGAGTTCATAATTTGGATATTTGCTTTCAGAATAATCATCATTAAAATAGTCATAAAAACTAAATGGTAAATTTACTTTTTTGGGATTTTTTTCCACAATAAATTTATTTTCTTCTGACTTATTTTGATTATCTGGTGAAGTCGCTTTAATTAAATTTTGGCTGAATTCTATAAACGATCTACGAGCTCCACTAGGTAGAGTTTCTAAAGCATTATTTTTTGTGCCTTCTAATATGATCTTACTGATTTTACCTGTCTGATCATAGAAAAATAAATAAGTTTCATTATAAGTGTCTGATAACTGTTCATTAGTGTACATTTCAACCGTAAATTTCACTTTAAAAACAGAATTATCTTTTTCGACATTATTTGCTATATAAGTCATTGCACAACCTCCACCACAACTCACGACAAACGATTTGTATTGAAGACTCTCTAAATAATTCGTTTTAGATACCTCAATTTTTTTAGTTTTGACTGTATCTAGGATATCCCTATTTTGTGCATTTGTTTCTTTTTTACATCCTATCAATAGTACTATAAGGATGTTTAAAAAAATGATTCTATTTGTTTGCATTTTTTGAATTTATTATAGCTGTTTTTATTTGTTCTGGCGCAATATGTGATTTATTTAAACCATCATCGGCGTAATATGATTCTCCTCCTTTTGCGAACCTTTTGGTTCTTGATATAACTTTACCCTTCTTTTTTACTACTTTATCACTTATTGGTTTACCTTTTTCAACACCAATACTGGCCCATTCTTGTGCTAAAGTGTAGATTGCGGCTTCAACAGAGCCGTTTCCTTCCAGATAAGCTATGACTTTTGGCCTCTTAACTTTGATAAGATACTCATCAAAAATTTTATCCTGCATCTCCTTATCAAGCTTTTCATTCACATCCAAGCCTAAGTTAGTAACCGCACCATTTATAGTGTCAGGAACCATCTGATATCTTCCTACAGCAAAAATATCTCTATCTTTTTGTTTTTTCTGAATTTCTTTTATAGTAAGTTCTGTAATTTTTACATTATATATAATTTTTAATCCTCCTTTGGTTTGGTTACATATATTGTAATTGTCATTTGATTCCTCCTGTGCAATTAGGTTTGCAAATTCTGTATGAGACCACTTGCCTTTTTTCTCTTCTTTTTTAGTTTCTTTTTGTGGCGAGGGTAAACCTCCTCCCATACAATTACAAAGATTTTTGTATCCCAATTCTTCTGCCATAGTTACAATTGATTTACCAATCACCGAATTTTGTTCTTTCGCAAAATAACTATTTTTAAGGTAATCGGTTTCAAATAAAGAAACATCCATGTGAATCCAACTGTATGATTCATCTTTTCCTGTTCCAATAGGCTCTAATCTGTAATTATTCTTTTTTGAAGGAATAGACCAGCCCTCTTCTGCTTTCAAATATTTGATATAGAATTTATCTCTAATACCTTTTAAAGGTTTTAGATTACGCTCTACTTTACCCGAAATTTCATAACTACCTTCATTGAACTGTATATCTACCGCTTTACCCATGTGATTCGTAGAGGATCTTGGAATCGACTTATTGTGAGCAACGCACCTGTATCCCGCAGAGGTTCTTCTATATTTAAATGAATTTTGTAAAGACAAATAAAACTTTAACGAACTTACCCCCCATAAAAGTGTGCGATGTATTCCAGGGTGTTCATTTTTTAATCCTTTTCCATAGCCTGGGCATCTATCGACTTGTTTAACTTTTGAGTCAGAAGCGTGGCATAAACATTTATAATTAATAATTTTTTCAGCCCATTTATTACAAAAGTCATCTATTGCTTTTAAAACATTTCCGCAAACTTTTCCTGTTTCAGGAACTTTCATATAGTCTCTTTGGAACTGTTTAATCATTCTTTCGGTTCTGTCTGTAAATTTATCTGTTGGTACATTTCCACCAAAACCTGCTAAACGAATATTTATTTCTCTTATCAACTCGCTTGGAGCAGAATTTTTGTCAATACAATATTTACCTCCACAATTCTTAGATTCCAATTTCGGTTCTTTCACCATAGTTGCACTATTCCCACTCTCCACCTTTGTAGGCTCAGCATCTGCACTCACAGGCATCACAGCAGATTTTACGGAAGTATCATTGTGTATTACTTCTATAAAATAATCCTGTCTGCTACTATCAGTTCCAAATTCTTTGGCTTTGTCAAACATTTGTTTTGTTAACTGTACTCCTATAAAACTAGTATCGCCTGCCAATACCCAATCCTTTTCATATATCAAATCATTACTCCATGTGAAATTATCTTCTTCCCATATTTTTACCTTCACTTTTTTGCCTTTCATCTCCTTTGCTGTAATCTTTATTTTTACAGTAGTTCCTACTTTGGAAGAATGAAGTTTGTTTCCGTTTCCATCAACAAATTCAGCACTCAAAATCTTTCCTTGTGGATCATCACTTTTTTTTCCGCCCGTGGTTACTGGGAACTTGGGAGAATCTGGCTTAGGCTTGGGTTTTTCTGGGGCAGGAGTTGTTTTAGGTTTTGGTGGTGTGGGAGTATGTCCTTTAGGAACCTCTCTTTTTCTTGGAGGTTCTGGATTGTGAGTAGGGTTAACTACATTAACGTTAGGACTTGCTTTTTGTATATGTTTACTAACCACATCAGCCGTTACATAATATTCGTGGGTTGCTCCCTCGCTTTTATCGCCTGATGCAGTGCGTGCATTCGCAATCATTACAGCCATCGTGTAAAAAGGTAATCTGAAAACAGCTTCTGCCATTCCTTTTTCATTAACTCTACTAAGAACAGGGACAGGGTTTATTTTATTCAAAGCATTTACTGTGGGATTGTGTCCTTCTCCCTGAGCATCATCTTCCCAAAGGGTAAAAGCAATATTCATCTCGAACATCTCTACACAATACGCCCTTGCAATAATGGTATCTTTATAGCTTAACTTTTTACCTTTTGGAATAGGTTTATAATTGGCATCCAGAAGTTCCACTCGGGTTATTTTAGATTCTTTAGCCCTTTGTGGATGTACAATAAGCTCTCCATAATCTTCTCCCTGACGTGCAATGATCTTTATTCCTTTATGAAATAAGCTTTTTTGTCCAAAGGTAAAGGGTACGGTTTGCCCTTCTTTATCGCTTCCGCCTTTTCTCCAGCCTGTTTTGGTCTGTACCATAACTTCCCAATGTGCTTTAGGTGCCTGTAAAGGATTTTTAATAGGCTGTAAAGGATTCAGCCAGCCATTTATTGCAGCAACAGAATACATTTCCTGTTTTCCTATCACAGGTTTATCGTTTCCGATGATTGTTAATTTTCCCATATTTGTGTGTTTATTCGCAGATGTTTACATCTTCTTCCTGTTCATCCTGAAATTCTTTATAGTCAAAAAGCGGATTTATATTTTGTTGCTGTTTTGGATCTGCATTCCTAACATTCTGCTGGGCTATCTCCGCCGTTTGTCCATGTTCTTTTATGGTTATTTTTCCACCTATTGCACACATGAGTTCAGAAAGTTCTGTAATACAACTTTTGTTCATGACTTTTGTCTTCTCATAAGGTTTTTGCCATTTTCCAGCAGGCGCAAAAGCACAAGGTAAATAACCGCCAGAACTTGGTTTCAGCTTGCACTGCCCAAAACTAGGACCAGGTGGTGTAAATTGTAGATCATCTTCTGTAACGGCTAAATAATCCGCTTGTCCTTCTTTGTTATTCCAATAATGCTTCTGGTGCGAGGTTACTTTAAACTGTGGAAACTGATTTCCTTGGTTACACTTGGCTTTTCCTTTTTGGATCACGAAGTATTTACCATCGTGAGGGGATGAATTTTCTGACATCGTATTGTGAGTTTGGTGTTTTTCAAATTTAATAATTATCTGTAATTCTTTCTAATAAAAAATCTTCTCTTCGGATATTTTCATTCCCGAAATATTCAAATCTTGCTTCCATTTTATACAATGATAAATTTTCTCGGTTAAAAAGATATTCAGCAAAATGTTCACAATCTATAGGGTTCTTTTCTATATCTTTTTTCTCATCGAACTTGGAATCTGCAAAGTGCAATCCTTCCAGATTTCGATTATCAACAGAGATACCTTTTTGCTGAATTTTTACTCTTTCATCATCTACAATATCTTTAGATAATAATATGTTTTGAAATTCAAAACGTATCGGCTGAGCATCAAAGATCCAAGGATAAAAATCATAATAAACCTTTGAATTTGTCCAATTTCCTAATTTAGTTCTGTAGAATTCACCAAACATAAAAGAGTTAAATAAAGTATTTTTAAACTTCTGTGAAATGATTTCGGAGCTTCGCATAACACCTTTCATCTTTTCAATATAATCAGAGGAATATTGATCTGGAAAAAAGTTCTTTATGGAATCCAATTCAGAAACAATATCTTCTGTTTTCTTTGTTAGTACTATATCAATAAGCTTCCCCTCAGTATCTATAATATATCGGATTGGATATATAACCTCTATGCACATTTTGGCAAGGGTGTCCACTTTGGAATCTGAAATGTCCTCATTCTTTCTGAAATCAAATGCTGAAAAGAGAAAGTAATAATACCCATCTTTAATTCCTTCAAACTCTAATCTTACTTTGTTTTCATATTTTGCAAAGATTGTATCATCGGAATAGGTAGTCTGGGTAATTTGATAATTTCCCTCCCAGAGTTTAAAGTCAAAAAGAAATTTTCCTTTAGCTGGGAAATCATAAAAGCTTTGATTATTGTCTCTGATTTTTTTGTTGAGTTCAAGAATTTCAGTTGATGATGGTATATAGATTTTCATTCCCTGAACAATATCACCAGTAAAGCGTTCAGACAAAGAACAATTTTGATTATGATAGTCCCTTAAATACTCAGGGTTTTCAAGCTGTATCTCATTACAGAGATCAGCAAGGGATTGTCCTGATTTGGTGTAATAAATTATCATTGAATTTGTGTCTTTTATGATTGCAAGTATACTTAAAATTGTTTAAAAGTTATATAGGTATTTTCCCCATACTTTGAATTAATATTTCCTGTTAGGATGGATTGGGTGGATTTAAATGTGATTAGTATAGAATATTATAATGTGAGAATTTTAGTATGTATTGGTACTATGTAGCAGGTTTTCTACACCTCCCATTTATCGACATATTCAATGATAAAAATAGCCTTAAACAAAGCTTATTCATCAAAACATCATTTTAACAGCTGAGCTTTCAATAATTCTTCCAAAGAATTTTGAGGTTTGCTTGTAATGACAGTTTTTAAATCTTTTTCAGATAATTCTGCAAACTCAATTGTTTTTAATATAGAAAAAGCAACATCTTTTAATCCTAATTTTCGGAGGGAAATCCTAATTTCTTTATCGGTAGGAAACTGACTGTCATTTTATTTTAAATGGATTTTGTGATTTTTCATATTGTCTTATTTTTTCTTGTTCATTTTTTTGTAATCATAGAAAACATAACCTGTTCCATGAATATCTAATAGTATAGCTCTGTCTGTACATAATTTTAATAGGTAATAATTATCATCACCTACTAATTTGTAGTCATAAAATTTTACAGGATATTTTGGAAATTTTATCTTCTGGGAGTTATCAAACAAATCATCATCGGTATTGATAAATGTTTTACTATTGTTAAATAATTCGTTTGTACAAACTACTTTTGATTTATTTGTTCCAGTATTAAATGTACAGACAGTTGGCATCTTTTGCTTTCAGTTCAGCTCCTGTTAATCTTGGAGCAATAAAACCATCAGTTTTTGTAAGATCTGCAGGCGTGGATGTTACATCCAGCGTTGCTTTAGGAGTTGCGGTATTGATTCCGACCTGTCCATACGCAATAGAGGAGACAGCAATAGTTGCTGCTAGTAATAATTTTTTCGTCATAGTGTTTGAAATTAAAAGTTGTTTACTAAACTTTTTTTGTTTGAATAATTTTTGGCAAAGTAAATTTCAAATACAGACAACGTGCAAAAAAAGCACTACTTCAAATCTACGCCAGTTTCACAACTTATTGAAAATCAAAACAATTATTCAATAACACATAACATTGACCAACTCAGTCAAAATGATAAGCCTTTCTTTTAATTATTAAAATTGAACTTTAAAAATCTAGAATATAAGATCATTTTAGAAGCTGACATTTTCATTAAAAATGAATTTTTCAAATTAAAAGACAGATTAACCACTACTGCACAAGAACAGAATATCATCTTACAATAGTGTATAGATTTTATAAGAAACAATTCAGGTTTTGGAATACTGAAATCATTTCAAATTAATAAAATGATGATAAATAAAGAAAATAGGAGCTTAAAAAACAGATGGTATTATTTTAATCATTGACTTTTTAATTTCGCACCAACAGACATCTTAACATAACCATCTGAAAACTAAAAGACTAAAACCAAACAATCTAAAATGAAAGCTTCTAGTCCACAAAAAAGACTAAAAAAATGTTTTATCGTAAAGAATTTTATATATTTGCACCATCTAACAATTAAAAAAATAATTTACTATGTCAGACATTGCATCAAGAGTAAAAGCTATCATCGCTGATAAGCTTGACGTTGAAGAAACAGAAGTAACTCCTGAAGCTAGCTTCACTAACGATTTAGGAGCTGATTCACTAGATACAGTTGAGTTAATCATGGAATTTGAAAAAGAATTTAATATTCAGATCCCTGATGACCAAGCTGAAAAAATTACTACTGTAGGACACGCTATCGCTTACATCGAAGAAGTAGTAAATAAATAATATTCTTCAACAAAAAAGAAATTAAACAAAGTTTATGGAATTAAAAAGAGTAGTTGTAACCGGATTTGGAGCAATAACACCAATAGGAAATAATGCAAAAGAATACTGGGAAAATCTTGTAAAAGGTGAGAGCGGTGCCGCTCCGATTACTCTTTTTGATGCCACAAACTTTAAAACAAAGTTCGCTTGCGAAGTGAAAAATTTCGATCCGTTACAGCATTTCGATAAGAAAGAAGCTAAAAAAATGGACCGAAACACTCAATTGGGGCTTGTTGCTGCCAGAGAAGCAGTAGCACATTCTGGAATTATTGAAGATAATGTAGATAAAAACAGAGTTGGAGTAATCTGGGGTTCCGGAATCGGAGGATTAGAGACTTTTGAAACTGAAGTGTTAGGATGGGCCAATACGGAAATTCCGAGATTCAACCCGTTCTTTATTCCGAAAATGATTGCGGATATCACTCCAGGACATATCTCTATTGAGTATGGTTTCCACGGACCTAATTACACTACTGTATCTGCATGTGCATCTTCAGCAAACGCTATAATTGATTCCAAAATGCTGATCCAGTTGGGAAAAGCAGACGTTATTGTGTGCGGAGGCTCTGAAGCAGCCGTTACAGCAAGTGGTGTCGGTGGATTTAATGCAATGATGGCACTTTCTACAAGAAATGATGATCCCAAAACAGCTTCAAGACCTTTTGACAAAGACAGAGATGGATTTGTATTAGGTGAAGGTGCGGGAACTATTATTCTTGAAGAATATGAGCACGCTGTAAAACGTGGTGCTACAATTTATGCAGAATTATTAGGAGGAGGTTTAAGTGCTGATGCACATCACATGACCGCCCCACATCCTGAAGGCCTTGGTGCTTATCTGGTAATGAAGAGTTGTCTGGAAGACGCAGGCTTAACTGCTGATGAAGTAGATCATATCAATATGCATGGTACTTCTACTCCATTAGGAGACATCGCAGAATCCAATGCAATCTCAAAATTATTAGGCGAGCATGCTTATGACATTCAGATTAATTCTACAAAATCAATGACTGGTCACCTTTTAGGAGCTGCAGGTGTCATTGAAGCTATTGCTGCATTAGGAACTATTATTCATGGTACTGTTCCTCCTACCATCAACCATTTTACTGATGATGAAAATATTGACAGCAGACTAAACTTTACGTTTAACACAGCTGTGAAGAAAGATGTAAAAGTAGCCATGAGCAATACTTTTGGATTTGGCGGGCATAACGCTTGCGTTCTATTTAAGAAAATCTAAATTCAATGAATGGAGTTACAGAAATACTTTTCTAAATTCCTTCTCAAAAAAAGAAAAAGACAATTAACGGAGAGAGAATATTTTCTCAGTACCGAGCTTAGAAAAGTATTGGGTACAGAGGTACAGAATATAGCTCTTTACCGCGAAGCTTTTTCTTTAAAAAATTCTTCTAAAAATCAAGACAGCAACTACGAAAGACTTGAATTTTTGGGAGATTCTGTTTTGGGTACAATTATTTCTTGTCATTTGTTCCAGACCTATCCTCAGGCTAATGAGGGATATCTGACACAGATGAAATCTAAGATTGTTAATAGGAAAAACCTCAATAAATTAGGAGAAGACCTCAAGCTTACCACCCTTTTGCAAAAGCAAAACAGTTCTTCGGCTTTGGGCGAGAATATCTCTGGAAATTTATTTGAAGCCTTAATCGGTGCCGTTTATTTAGACTTCCATTATGATACCTGCAAAAGGATTATTTTGGAAAAATTGCTGACCCCTTCCGAAATCAATAAGCTTGAAAACAAAATTGTAAGCTATAAAGGTCTCCTGCTCGAATGGAGCCAGAAGAAGAAGGTGAATATAAAATACGAAACCTGCGAGGAAATACAAGCTAATAAATCTGTCGTATTTAGGTGCCATGTATGGCTGGGAGACGAAAAAATTGCTAATGCAGCGGAGACTTCCAAAAAGAAAGCAGAGGAAAAGGCAGCACAGAGGGCATTTTATATTTTAAATAAAAAAGAAAATATACTTGGAAATTCAAAAACTTTATGATCTTGATGATATAGAATTTGAAGATATTGCCATAGGATTGGTAAGATTAGCCAAAGATATACCTGCTCATGAGTTTTTCTACAAAATAAATCAAACAAACAACCTCTGTTTTTCAAGAAAGAAAGATCTTGTCTTTCATGGAGGGTATTATGATTATTTTTTCCCAAGATATGAAGCCTACCACAAGTTTTCAAAGACCGGTTTTACCTTCATTTCAAATAAATCTTCTGAAAGTAAGCAAAAAAAAATTCAGACAGAACTCTTTACAGAAGAAGAAAACATTAAATTTTTATTAAATAATCAGGTAGATGTGGAATATATTCTGCATAGTTCGGAACAGTTTCCTGATTTTTCCGTAATTTTGCTCCCTGAAAATCTTGTGTTTCCAATTCAAGATTATACACTGAGTTCTGAAGAGGAACTTTATCAAATTATCCAGTATTATGAATAAGTATTTAAAGAAGACAAAAATTATCGCAACACTAGGGCCTGCTTCATCGTCGAAGGAGGTAATGTTAGATTTAATGAAAGCGGGTGTTGATATTTTCAGAATAAATTTTTCCCATGCAGATTACGACTTAGTTCGAACAAATATTGAAATAATTAGAGAGCTCAACAGCGAGTATGGTTATTCAGTAGGAATTCTGGGAGATCTTCAGGGCCCTAAGCTGAGAGTGGGAGTTGTAAAGGAAGGGTCTTACCTGAATCCAGGTGATATTCTTACCTTCACCAATGAAAAAATGGAGGGAGATTCCACTAAGGTGTACATGACGTACCAGCAGTTTCCACAGGATGTAAAAGTAGGGGAAAGAATCCTTATTGATGACGGGAAACTAATGTTGGAGGTTATCGAAACCAATGAAAAAGATACTGTAAAAGCAAAAACCATTCAAGGAGGTCCTTTAAGTTCTAAAAAAGGAGTGAATCTACCTAATACGAATGTTTCTCTTCCTGCTTTGACAGAAAAGGATGTTCAGGATGCTAATTTCATGCTTGACATGGAAGTTGACTGGATTGCTCTTTCTTTCGTACGTCATGCCCAAGACATCATTGACCTAAAAGAATTAATTGCAAACCATCCAAACGGTAAATTCAAAACTCCAATCATTGCGAAGATTGAAAAGCCTGAAGGTGTTAAAAATATCGAGGAAATCCTTCTTGAATGTGATGGATTAATGGTAGCTCGTGGAGACCTTGGAGTGGAAGTTCCAATGGAAGAAGTTCCTGCTATCCAGAAAAACCTTGTAGAAAAAGCAAGATTCTATTCTAAGCCGGTGATCATCGCTACCCAGATGATGGAAACTATGATCAATAGCTTAACGCCAACAAGAGCAGAGGTAAATGACGTTGCCAACTCTGTATTGGACGGAGCTGATGCGGTAATGCTTTCCGGGGAAACTTCCGTAGGTAGATATCCGGTACAGGTTGTGGAAAACATGGCTAAAATTGCAAAGAATATCGAAACTACTCATTTTTACCAGCACAAAAATGAGCCAATCGAGAAAGATTATAACTGTATTGATGAGAGATTCATTACAAACAGGGTTTGTCTTGCAGCAGTAAGAATTGCAAAAACAACAAATGTTTCTGCTATCGTAACACTTACTCATTCCGGTTATACAGCTTTCCAGCTTGCGGCACACAGACCAAATTCTCATATCATTGTATACAGTGGCAACAGAAGAGTAATTGCTATGCTGAATCTTCTTTGGGGTGTTCACGCCTATTATTACGATATGAAAAAGTCTACTGACGAAACAATTATCCAGGTAAATATGTTAACGCATAACTACGGTTATATTGAATCCGGAGACTTTGTAATCAACATCAATGCTACTCCATCATATGAAGGAGGAAAAACGAATACGTTGAGACTGACTACAGTATAAGCAATAAGCAAAATTACTTTTTGCCCAAACAGATAAAAAAACTCCCGGAAATCAATTTCCGGGAGTTTTTTATTTATAATCTATTCGCAGATCTTAATTACCTACAATCGTCTTAGCGGTTACAAATTCTTTTAAAGCTAATAGAGACAGCTCTGTTCCATATCCTGAAGCTTTTGATCCTCCAAATGGAAAACGTGGATCAGAACTTGTCATTCTGTTGATATTAACGGTTCCTGATTCAAGGTTTTCAATAAAGAATAACTGGCGACCCGTATTTTTAGTCCATACAGAATTGGAAAGTCCAAAAGGAATATCATTCGCCATCTGTAAAGCTTCTTCATCAGTTTTTGCAATCATAATCATACCCAGAGGTCCGAAAAGTTCTTCTTTTAAAATTGGGTTTCCTTCC
>Ga0157370_10006054_pt1 | contig 13428 bp, 15 predicted proteins | sample C35metaG_FD_113463 | JGI IMG/M metagenome (GOLD analysis project Ga0157370, IMG submission 113463) | Corn rhizosphere microbial communities from Kellogg Biological Station, Michigan, USA - C3-5 metaG | ecosystem: Host-associated > Plants > Roots > Rhizosphere > Soil | place: USA: Michigan...
CACGATATCCGCCGGATGCGCGCGCCGAGCGCCGAAAGCTTTTCCTCGATGCGCTCGTATCCGCGATCCAGATGGTAGATGCGGTCGATCGTCGTTTCGCCGTCGGCGACGAGTCCCGCGATGACGAGGCACGCCGATGCGCGAAGGTCGGTCGCCATCACGTTCGCGCCGGTCAGCCGCGCGACTCCCCTGACGACCGCCGCGTTGCCCTCGACCTCGATATCGGCGCCGAGCCGCTTCAGCTCCTGTACGTGCATCATCCGGTTCTCGAAGATCGTTTCGGTGATCACCGATGCGCCCTCGGCGAGCGTCGCGAGCGCCATGAACTGCGCCTGCATGTCGGTCGGGAACGCCGGGAACGGTGCGGTGCGCACGTTGGCAGCGCGCAATGCGCCGTTGCCGCGCACGCGGATGCTCGCGGCAGCCGCTTCGATAAGCGCGCCGGCCTCGCGCAGCTTGTCCATGATGGCGGCGAGAGAAGCCGCGTCGGCGCCGCCAATGATCACGTCGCCGTGCGTTGCGGCCGCCGCGGCGAGAAACGTTCCGGTTTCGATGCGATCCGGCATGATGAGATGCGTGGCGCCGTGCAGTGCGGGCACGCCCTCGATCACGATGCGATCGCTGCCCGCACCGGTGATCCGGGCACCCATCGCGCAAAGGCACGTCGCGAGATCGACCACTTCCGGCTCGCGCGCCGCGTTGTCGAGCGTCGTCACGCCGTCGGCCAGCGCCGCGGCCATCATCAGGTTCTCGGTCCCGGTCACGGTGACGACGTCGAACACGAAGCTCGCCCCGCGCAGCCGGGTGGCGCGCGCATTGATGTAGCCATGCGTGAGGTCGATCTCGGCGCCCATCGCCTGCAGCCCCTTGATGTGCTGATCGACCGGTCGCAGGCCGATCGCGCAGCCGCCCGGCAGCGAGACGCGCGCCTCGCCGCAGCGCGCGAGCAGCGGCCCGAGCGCCAGGATCGACGCGCGCATCGTCTTGACCATCTCGTAGGGTGCCGACGGCCAGTCGATGTGCGCAGCGTCGAGCGTGATGCCGTCCGGGTCGTGGCGTTGCTGGCGCACGCCCATCTGCGACAGCAGCGCGCTCATCGTGCGCACATCGTTGAGGTGTGGAACGTTGGCGAGCGTCAGCGGCTCGCGTGTGAGAAGCGCGGCGCACAGGATCGGCAGCGCCGCGTTCTTGGCACCCGAGACGCGCACTTCGCCCGTGAGGCGGCGCCCGCCTTCGATGACGAGCTTATCCATCCGTCGAATCCGCTTTCCCGCTCGTGGCATGCTCTTCAGGCGTCTGCGTGTTCATCGACAGTGCATGCACCTCTTCGCGCATCCGCTCACCGAGCGCCGCGTAGACCAGCCGATGCCGCGCAATGCGCGACAGGCCGCTGAATGCGCGCGAGACGATCAACGCCTCGAAATGATGACCGTCGCCGGTGACGTCGACGACGTCGCAGTCGAGGCCGGTCTCGATTGACGACCTGATCGATTCGCTGGTGACCATTCGTTTCCCTTCAGTGGCGAAGCTTCCAGCCGCGCGAGAGCATCAGCAGCGCGATCCCGGCGAGCACGGCGGCCGCGGCGGCGACGAGCGCCAGTGAGAAACCGGGCGCGATGTCGGACAGCCCGAAAAATCCGTAGCGAAAGCCGTCGATCATATAAAAGAACGGATTGAAATGCGACAGCGCCTGCCAGAACGGCGGCAGCGAATGGATCGAGTAGAACACGCCGGACAGGAACGTGAGCGGCATGATCAGGAAATTCTGGAATGCCGCAAGCTCGTCGAACTTGTCCGACCAGATGCCGGCGATCACGCCGAGTGTCGCGAGGATGCCGCTTCCGAGCACGGCGAAGGTGATCGCCCAGGCCGGATGCGCCATCGTAAACCACCCGGGAACGAACAGCAGCGTCACGGCGAATACGCCGATCCCGACGACGAGGCCGCGCACCATCGCACCGAGCACATAGGCCGCGTACATGTCGAGCGGCGACAATGGCGGCAACAGCACGAAGATCAGGTTGCCGGTGATTTTCGACTGGATCAGCGACGACGACGCGTTGGCGAACGAGTTCTGCAGCACCGACATCATCACGAGCCCGGGGACGAGGAACGCCGTGTAGCGGACCTGGCCGTTGAAGACCGATACGCGCGACTCGAGCACGTGCGAAAAGATCAGCAGGTAGAGGAGCGCCGTCAGCACCGGCGCGGCGATCGTCTGGAAGCTGACCTTCCAGAAGCGCAGCAGCTCCTTCTGGAGCAGCGTGAGCCAGCCGGAGCCGACGACTTCGATCATCGGTGGTCCCCCCACGCTTGCGGCTTCGCCGCTGCGCTGCCCCCGGCGGGGGCGTTCGCGCCTTGGGGCGGCCCGGCGGCGCTCATGCTTCCGGAATCGCGACCGGGGGTTCGGTCTCGTCGGTCGTTTCACTGCCGGCCATGATGCGCAGGAACACCTGCTCGAGATCGGTTTCGGCCAGCGCGAGGTCATCGATCGAAACACCCGCGCCACGAAAAGACGCGAGCAGCCGCTCGAGCTCCATGTAGCTCTCGAGACCGAGGTAGTAAACCGATCCTTCGCGCCGGTGAATGCGATGCTGCCATTCGTCGGGCAACCGTTCGGCCGACACCCGCACCGTCAGCCCGGCGAACCGCGACAACAGGTGCTGCGTCGTGTCGAGCGCCACGATGCGGCCCGATTTCAGCATGGCGATGCGGCCGCACAGCGCCTCGGCCTCCTCGAGGTAGTGCGTGGTCAGGATGATCGTGTGACCTTCGCGGTTGAGCTTGCGAATGAACCCCCACAGGTTCTGGCGCAGCTCGACGTCCACACCCGCCGTCGGCTCGTCGAGCACGATCACCGGCGGCTTGTGGACGAGCGCCTGGCCCACCAGCACGCGCCGCTTCATGCCGCCCGAAAGCGAGCGCATGTTGGCATCGGCCTTTTGCGTCAGGTCGAGGTGATGCAAAAGCTCGTCGATCCATGCGTCGTTGTTCCGCAGGCCGAAGTATCCCGACTGGATGCGCAGCGTTTCGCGGACGCTGAAGAACGGATCGAAGACGAGCTCCTGCGGCACGACGCCGAGCGCTCGGCGCGCCTTGCGATAGTCGCCGACGACGTCGTGGCCGAGGATTCGCGCCGTCCCGCGATCGGCGCGCGTCAGTCCGGCAAGAATCGAGATCAGCGTCGTCTTGCCCGCGCCGTTGGGGCCGAGCAGCCCGAAGAACTCGCCCTGTGCCACGCGCAAATCGATGCCGGCGAGCGCCTGCACGCTGCCGAAGCGGCGCGCGATGCCGATCACGTCGACGGCATCGGGCATCATGGCGGAAAGCGCTCAGTCGAGCAGGTTCTCGACGCCGTAGACGACGGCGAGCGAGCGCAGCGATGCCGGCAGGCCGGTGGCCGACAACGCGCGGCCCTCGGCGGCGGCGCGCCGCTTCAGTGCGATGATGATCGCGAGCGCCGCCGAGTCGGCGTGGAGCAGCCCAGTGAAGTCGACGATGCCGTTCGCCGGCAACGGCGTCTCTTTCGATGCCGCGAAGATGCTGGCGGCGCCGTCGAGTGTCAGCGCACCCGCGAAATGCCAGCCCGCGTCGGATGCGATGAAGCTGCCAATGGCCTCGGCGTCGCCGGACGGATGCTTGATCACTTCGCGGCACCGCCCGAATTCTTGGTCGCGAGGGCCCGGATCAGCCCGTCGATGCCGCCCGATTGAACCTGCTGGGTGAACTCGTCGCGGTAATTCGTGACGAGCGACACGCCGCCGACGATCACGTCGTACGCTTTCCAGCCCGCGGGGGTCTTTTCCATGCTGTAGTCGATCTCGACTGGCGTCTGCCCGGGCCGGACGACCGTCGTGCGCACGGTCACGTCGCCGGCATCGGGCGCGGCACGCAACGGCTCGTACTGCAGCGTCTGGTCGCGATACTGGTTGAGCGCATTGGAATACGTGCGTATCAGCAGCGACTTGAACTCGTCGGCCAGGCGCTTTTTCTGCTCGGGTGTCGCCTGCCGCCAGGACCGCCCCATGGCGAGCGCGGTCATCCGGTCCATGTCGAAGTGCGGGGCGACCTTCGCCTCGATCAGCTCGCGAATGCGCGCCTGGTCGCCCGCCTGCACTTTCGGATCGGTCTTGATGATCTGGAGCGCTTCCTGCGACACGCGCTTCACGAGCGCATCCGGCGCTTCCTGCGCGAGCGCCGGCAACGCGACGAGGGCCAGAACGGCCACGGCAACGCTGCGCGCACCGGCCGCCATGCGGGCCGCGCGACGCGAGTGCGGATTCGACGTCATTCTTCATCCTTGGAAGGCGGCGGCTTCCCGTCGTACACGAGATATCGGCGGCGCTGCAGATACGAGCGCCGGATGAACGTGTACGGATCGAGTGCTGCCTGGTTGACGAGATTCTCGGCCTGCAGCGCCGACGCGCGCAGATCGACGAGATTCAGCGCCCAGAGAATGTTGCGCGTCGCGATGTCGTTGATGTAGCCCACCGGGCTCGCGTAGCCGCGGACGATCCAGCCGCTGCCGTCGCGCACGGTCGTCGGACCGAATACCGGAATGAACAGGTAAGGACCCTGCGGCACGCCCCAGACGCCGAGTGTCTGCCCGAAATCCTCGTTGCCCTTCGGGATACCCGCGTCGCCCGCGATGTCGATCAGTCCGACGATGCCAAATGCGGTGTTCGTGATGACGCGGCCGAGATCGTTGCCGGCCTTGTCGGGCTTTCCCTGCAACACATCGTTGGCGAACGAAAACATGTCGTCGATGTTGCCGAAGAAATTGGTCACCGCCTGACGCACGAGCCGTGGCGTGTAGTCGACGTACGCCTGGACCACCGGCTTGACGATCTTGCCGTCGACCACCTGGTGAACCTGGTACGAGACGCGATTCGCAGGCTCGAAAGGATCCTCGCGCGTCGGACCCATGGCGCAGCCCGCGAGCAGCGCGACAACCGTCATGGTCCCGGCGCAATGCCGGAGGATGCGCAGCGAAGTCACTTGCCACCTCCTGCGGACACTGCAGCACCGGTACCTGAACCCGCACTTGCCGCGACTGGCGGGTTACCGCTGCTTGTCGACGCGCCGTTGCCGGCTGCGGCCTTGTCGAACATGAACTGGCCGATCAGCTTCTCGAGCACGATCGCCGATTGCGTTTTCGCGATGCGCGCGCCGTCGGCGAGCATCTGCGTGTCACCGCCGGAGTCGAGCCCGATGTACACCTCGCCGAGCAGCCCGGACGTGAGGATCGACGCGATGGTGTCCTTGGTGAACTGATAGCCGCGATCGATTTTCATCGACACGATCGCCTGGTACGTTTGCGGATCGAGCCTGATGCGCTCGACGCGGCCGACGACGACTCCCGCCGCCTTGACCGGCGCGCGCAGCTTCAGGCCGCCGATGTTGTCGAATGCGGCGTCCAGATGATAGCCGGGCGCGCTGCTGACCGATGTCAGGTTGCCGACCTTGAGCGCCAGGAACAGGATCGCGGCGACGCCGATCGTCACGAAGATGCCGACCCACAGGTCCAGCGTCGATCGATTCATGCGCGCCCCTCGCCGCGGGCGTCTTCCCACCGGGGAAAGCGTGCCGAGCGAACGCGACGCGAGTGAGCGGATTGTCCGGGTCTCATGCGCTTACACCTACCCCTCTGAACATGAAGACGGTGAGCACGAAATCGAGCGCCAGAATCGAAAGCGAGCTGGCGACGACCGTTCGCGTCGTCGCAGTCGAAACGCCTTCGGCGGTCGGTCGCGCGTTATAGCCTTCGAACACCGCGATCGCGCTGACCGCGATGCCGAACACGACGCTCTTGATGAAACCGTTGAGGATGTCGTGGCCGAAGTCGACAGCCGCTCGCATGTTGCCCCAGAACGCCCCGGAATCGATCCCGATGAGCTTCACGCCGACCAGGTAGGCGCCGAAGACGCCGAGCGTCGAGAACAATGCGGCAAGCAGCGGCATCGATACGACGCCACCGACAAAGCGCGGCGCCACGACGCGCGCGAGCGGATCGACTGCCATCATTTCCATTGCGGACAGCTGCTCCGTGGTCTTCATCAGCCCGATTTCGGCGGTGACGGCGCTGCCCGCGCGGCTCGCAAAAAGCAGACCCGCCACGACCGGCCCGAGTTCCCGAACGAGTGACAGCGCCACCAGGATGCCGAGCGACTCGTTCGCGCCGTACCGCGTGAGCACCTCGTAACCCTGAAGGGCCAGCACCATGCCGACGAACAGCCCCGACACGAGAATGATGACGAGCGACAGGACGCCCGAAAAGTAAATCTCGCGCAGCGTCAGTTGCAGGCGCCGGAACGCGCCGGGAAGATGCATCAGCACCGCGACCGAAAAGCGCGCGGCGAACCCCAGGCGCTCGATGGAGTCGAGCGTATGCCCGCCTACCCGGCGCAGCGCCCAGGTAACCGAATCGGCCGGCATGCGCTGTGCGCCCGCCGCTTGCCGCTGCCGCCGCTCGGCGCTCACGCAAACTCCTCGGTCACCGCGCGCGCCGGATAGTGGAACGGCACCGGTCCGTCGGGCTCGCCATCGACGAACTGGCGCACGAACGAATCCTTCGATTGCCGCACCTCGTCGGGCGTCCCCTGCGCCACGATCCTGCCTTCCGCGACGAAGTAAATGTAGTCGACGATCTTCAGCGACTCGTAGATGTCGTGCGTGACGACGACCGACGTGATCCCGAGGGCATCGTTCAACTTGCGGACGAGCTGCCCGACGATGCCGAGCGAGATCGGATCGAGGCCGGCGAACGGCTCGTCGTACATGACGAGCATCGGGTCGAGCGCAATTGCGCGCGCGAGGGCCACGCGCCTCGACATGCCGCCCGAAAGCTCGGCCGGACGCAGCTGCGCCGCACCGCGCAGTCCCACCGCGTTGAGCTTCATCAGCACGAGGTCGCGAATCAGCTCCTCCTGAAGTTCGGTGTGCTCGCGCATCGGGAACGCGATGTTCTCGAACACCGACATATCGGTGAACAGTGCACCGAACTGGAACAGCATGCCGATCCTGCGACGAAGTGCGAACAGCGCCTCGCGATCGAGCGCCATCACGTCCTGGCCCGCCACGGTGATCGTGCCGCTTTGCTGGCGCAACTGGCCGCCGATCAGGCGCAGGATCGTCGTCTTGCCGCAGCCGGAGCCGCCCATGATCGCGACGAGCTTGCCACGCGGGATCGCCATGTCGATGCCGCGCAGCACCGGCCGGCGGCGATCGTAGCCGAACCACACGCCCGTCATCCGGACGGCAATTTCAGTCGGACACGTCGGCAAGACGGCAGCCGGTTCGACAACGGACATTTGGGGGACAGCGGGAGGGCGGAAGAGGGATTGTATCCGGTGGGCGAAACGCCCCGCAACGACGTCAATCGGAGACAGTGGAACCGGGCCCGGTCGAAGAGCCCTCCGCTTACTCGCCCTTCAGCAACCGCTGCTCCGCGCGCGTCAGCTCCGCGGGCCGGCCGAGCAGCACGACAGCGTCGCCCGGCGCGAAACACCAATCGGCGCCCGGCATCACCGATCGCGCACCGGGCCGGCGCACGCCCGTCACTTCGACGAGCGCGCCGATGTTCAATTCGTCGAGCGACCGGCCGATCGCATGCGCGCGCTCGCCAAGCAGCACCGTATGCAGTCGCGGCTGCATGTTGTCGGCGGCGTCCGCAACATCGCTCGCGCCGTGGAAGAAACCGCGGAACAGTCCGTATCGTTGCTCGCGAACCGTCCGGATGCGCTTCAGCACACGGTTGAGCGGCACACCCAGAACGAGCAGCGAATGCGACGCGAGCATCAGGCTGCCTTCGAGCACCTCGGGAACGACCTCCGTGGCGCCGGCCGCGAGCAGCCGGTCGATCTCGCCATCGTCGCGCGTACGCACGATCACCGGCACTTCGGGGCGCAGATGCTGCACGTGGTGAAGGATCCGGATCGCGACGGCGGTATCCGCGAACGTGATCACGACGGCGCGCGCCTTCGCGAGCCCGGCGGAAACGAGCGTCTCGCGCCGGCTCGCATCGCCGTAGATGACGCTGGTGCCGTCGGCGGCCTCGCGCACGCGCTGCGGATCGGCATCGAGCGCGAGCCACGCAATGTCCTCGCGCTCGAGCAGACGCGTCAGGTTCTGTCCGCTCCGGCCGAAGCCGCACACGATGACGTGGCCCTGCCGCGCCATCGTCCGGGCCGCCACTTGCGTGAGCTCGGCTGCGCGCGCGAGCCAGTCGTTGGCGGTGAGCTTCCTCACCCACCGCTCCGCGTGCTGGATGAGCAGCGGCGCAAGCAGCATCGACAGGATCATCGCCGCGAGCACCGCTTGCGCGAATCGTGGCGACAGCAGCCCGGTCTGCGTCGCGAGCGCGAGCATGACGAGCGCGAATTCGCCCGCCTGCGCGAGATAAAAGCCGGTCCGCAGCGCGGTGCCGGTCGGCGCGCCGAATGCGCGGGCGAGGACGACGATCAGCACGAGCTTCGCCGTCACGGGAACGATCAGCAGCAGCAGCACGTAGCCCGCGAGCACGCGATCGACGTGAAGGTCGAGCATCATGCCGATCGTGATGAAGAAAAGTCCGAGCAACACGTCGCGAAACGGCTTGATGTCCTCTTCGACCTGGTAGCGGAATTCCGTTTCGGAAATGAGCATGCCGGCGAGAAACGCGCCGAGTGCCAGCGACAGGCCGAAATAACCGGTGATCGCCGCCATCCCGAGCGTCACGAGCAACACGTTCAGCACGAAGAGCTCCGACGAGCGCTGGCGCGCGACCAGCCGAAACCATGCGCGCATCGGCCGTTGCCCGAGAAACAGGATCACCGCCAGCGCGATCGCGGCCTTGAAGAGCGCGCCCGCGAGCACCCACCCGGTGACAAGACCAGGCAGCCCGAGCGACGGAATCAGGATCAGGAACGCGACGACGGCCAGATCCTGGAACAGCAGGACGCCCATCACGTCGCGTCCGTGCGGCGTGCCGAGCTCCGAGCGCTCGGCGAGCATCTTCGACACGATCGCCGTCGAGCTCATCGCGAGCGCGCCGCCCAGCACGATGCCGGCGCGCCACCCGTAGCCCAGCAACTGCATGGCGAGCGTGCCGGCGCCCGTCGTGATGGCGACCTGCGTTGCGCCGAGTCCGAAAACCGCACGGCGCATCGTGCGCAATTGCGGCAGGCTGAACTCGAGTCCGATCGAGAACATCAGAAACACGATGCCGAACTCCGCGAGCTCGCGCGTCGCATCGTCGTTGGGGACAATGCCGAGCGCGTGCGGGCCAAGCGCGATGCCGACGATCAGGTAGCCGAGGATCGGCGGCAATCGGATGCTGCGGCACAACGCGACGACGACGACGGAGGCCGCGAGCAGCATCAGGATCAGCAGCAGCGTGTTCGGCATGGGCCGAGGAAGTTAGCACGCCGCCGATGGTTGCGCCGGTACCGTGAAGGGGGGCGGTATACTTTGCGCGATGATCGCCCATGCGGATGCGCGCAGCGATGCGCGCGACGCCCCACCCGGTACCGTCGACGCGCAACGCGCACTGGCGCTCGCCCGCAACGTTCTCGACACCGAGGCGCGCGCGATCTCGTCGCTCGGCGCGCGGCTTTCCGCACCGTTTGTCGCTGCCGTCGAGCTGATGCTCCGTTGCCGCGGGCGCGTCGTGGTTTCCGGCATTGGAAAATCCGGACACATCGCGCGGAAGCTCGCGGCGACGCTGGCGTCGACCGGGACACCGGCTTTTTTCGTGCATCCCGCCGAAGCGGGACACGGCGACCTCGGCATGATCACCGCGGACGACGTCGTCGTCATGCTGTCGAACTCCGGTGAAACCGACGAGCTGATGATGCTCACGCCGCATCTGAAGCGCCAGGGCGCCCGGCTGATCGCCTTGACCGGCAACGAGCAGAGCTCGCTCGCGCAATCGGCGCACGTCCATCTCGATGCGGCCGTCGATGCGGAGGCGTGTCCGCTCGGGCTCGCGCCGACCGCCAGCACGACGGCGGCACTGGCGCTCGGCGACGCGCTCGCGCTCGCCGTGCTCGATGCGCGCGGGTTTTCGGTCGAAGACTTCGCGCGCTCGCATCCTGGCGGCGCGCTCGGCCGCCGGCTGCTGACGCGCGTCGCGGATGTCATGCGCCGGGGAAACGCCGTGCCACGCGTCGCGGATACGGCCACACTGGCCGAAGCGATCGTCGAAATGACCGCCAAGGGCATGGGCATGACGTGCGTCGTCGATGAACACGACAAAGTCGCGGGCGTGTTCACGGACGGCGACCTTCGCCGTGCCTTGAGCCGTTCCGGTGATCCGAAGTCGGCGCGCGTCGCCGACCTGATGACGAAGGCGCCGCGCACGATCGCCGCGGAACGCCTTGCCGCCGATTGCATCGTGCTGATGGAGACAGCACCCAAAATCACGTCGCTGCTCGTCGTCGATGCCGCCGGCACGCTGGTCGGCGCCGTGCAGATGCACGATCTTTTCCGCGCGCGCGTGGTTTAGGGATGAGTGACAGCGGCAAGTGTGGGGTACACCAATGAGCAGCGCGGTCCCATGACGGCCGATCTCACTGTCCGCGCGCGCCGAGTGCGGCTGCTGTCGTGCGACGTCGACGGCGTACTGACCGATGGGCGCATCTATATCGACGATCGTGGCCACGAGTTCAAGGCGTTTTGTGCGCTCGACGGTGTCGCGATGCATCGGCTGGCAGACGCTGGCATCGTCGTCGCGTGGATCACCGGGAGCAGCGCACCGGCGGTGGCGCATCGCGCGCAGCAATTGCGCATTCCGCATCTCGTACAGGACGCGCACGACAAGCGCGTGCCGTGGGAGCGGCTGCGCATCGATCTGGGGTTCTCCCCCGAGCAATGCGCGCACATCGGCGATGACCTGCCGGACATCGCCGTGCTGGCCGCATGCGGCCTCGGTGCAACGGTGCCGCACGCACCCGCCGCGGTTCGTGCGCATGCGCATTACGTCACGGTGCGCGACGGCGGCGGCGGTGCGGTGCGCGAGCTGGCCGACATCATTCTCGCCGCGCAAGGATACGACGACGCGCGCGACGCGCCTGCTCGGGCGCAAGCGCTCGCGCCGGCGCGCTGAAGATCGAGCCCCGCGATGGATCGCACGCGCGCTTTCTTCGATCGCCTCGTCGCGTGGTCGCCGGTTCTTCTGCTCGGCGCGCTCGCTGCGCTCACGTACTGGCTCGATGCCCAGGTGCAGCCGCCGCCGGCACGGCGCGACGGATCGTCGCGCCATGACCCCGATCTGTTCCTGCAGGATTTCAAGGCGATCACGTTCGACGCGCGCGGCTTGCCGCGGGAATCGTTATCCGCGGTGCGCGCCGATCATTTTCCCGATGACGACAGCGCCGAGCTCGCGGAGCCGAAACTGTCGCTGACCGAGCCCGGTCATCCGACGATGACGATCAGCGCCGATCGCGGAACGATTGCGGGCGACCGCGACCGCGGCGATTTTGCGGGGCACGTGCGCGTCGAGCGCGCTGCGGAAACGCAGCCGGCGAAGCCGGGCGAGACACCGACCGGCCCCGTTACGCTCACGACCGACCTGCTGCATGTCTTCACCAAGGAGCAGCGCGCGCAAACCGATCAGCCCGTGACGATCGAGGAAACGCGTGGAATAATCCGCGGCCGAGGCCTCGAATTCGACAACAAGGCGAAGCGCGTGCGGATCAAGTCGCACGTCAGCGGCACGCTGCAACCTCAACACGAACCCAGATGACGCAACCCGGTATTGCCGCGCGGCGAGTGGCGGCGCTCGCCGCATGCACGATCGGCCTTCTCGTCCCCGCGGTCGCCGGCGCCGAGAAGGCCGATCGCGACAAGCCGATCCACTTCTCGGCCGAGCAGCCGGCGGAAGTGGACTTCGACAAGCGCGTCGGCACGTTGCGCGGCAACGTCGTGATCACGCAGGGAACGTTGACCATTCACGCGGACAGGATCGATTTCAAGCAGAATCCGGACGACTCGCTGTCCGCGACGGCAGTCGGGAAACCGGTGAGCTTCCGTCAGAAAAAGGACGACTCCGACGAGTATTTCGAAGGCTACGCGCAGCGCGCCGTGTACGACGGCCAGACGCAGACGCTCGAGCTGTTCGACAACGCGCTGCTCAAGCAGGGCAAGGACGAAATCCACAGCAATTACATTTCCTACAACAGCGCGACCAACATGTTCCGATCGGAGGGCCGGCCCAACGCTCCCGGTGCCGAAGGTCCGGGCGCACGCGTGCAAGGCGTATTCGAGCCGCGTACCGATACACCGCTGGGAACGAAAGGCGCGCCGAAATCCGACGGGAAGGAAACGGCCCCGGCCGGAAAGGCCGCAGCGACAACGAAGGATGGCAAGCCGGCAACGCCCGCCCCGGCCGCAAAGGCGGCCCCGCCGCTCAAGCTCACGCCCGACCCGACGCTGCAGAAGTGAGTGCCGCCGCGCCGATCCAGCATGCGAACGCCTCCCGCCAGGAGGCCGCGCGGGGACCCGGCTCGCAACCGTGGGGGGAACACATGAGCGGCGAGGGGCCGCCCCAAGACGCGAATTCCGCCCCCTGGGGGGCAGCGCCGCGACGCACGTCGCAAGCGTGGGGGGAACACATGAGCGGCGAGGGGCCGCCCCAAGACGCGAATTCCGCCCCCTGGGGGGCAGCGCCGCGACGCACGTCGCAAGCGTGGGGGGAACACACCAGCAAGCTTGCGGCAGCGCACTTGCGCAAGCGCTACAAGGCGCGCACCGTCGTCCACGACGTTTCGCTCGAAGTGGCGAGCGGCGAGGTGGTGGGCCTGCTCGGCCCCAACGGTGCGGGCAAGACGACGTGCTTCTACATGATCGTGGGGCTCGTTGCGGCCGACGGTGGCAATATTTCGCTCGACGGCGAAAACCTGTCGCGGCTGCCGATCCATCGGCGCGCGCGGCGAGGGCTTTCCTACCTGCCGCAGGAAGCGTCGATCTTCCGCAAGATGACGGTGTCGCAGAACGTGCGCGCGATCCTCGAGCTGCAGGACCTCGATCCCGATGCGCTGTCGAACCGGCTCGATGCGCTGCTCGAGGACCTGACGATCTCGCATCTGGCCGACGCGCCGGCGGTATCGCTGTCCGGCGGTGAGCGCCGGCGCGTGGAAATCGCGCGCGCGCTGGCGACGCGGCCGCGCTTCATCCTGCTCGACGAACCGTTCGCAGGCGTCGATCCGATCGCCGTTCTCGACATCCAGAAGATCATCGGCTTCCTGAAGGAGCGCGGCATCGGCGTGCTCATCACCGACCACAACGTGCGCGAAACGCTTGGCATCTGCGATCGCGCGTACATCATCAACGAAGGCCGGGTCCTGGCATCCGGCGCGCCGGGCGAGATTGTTTATAATGAGGACGTCCGGAAAGTTTATCTCGGGGAGCACTTCCGGCTCTGACTCGCCACGATGCGAGCGACCGGATGTC
>Ga0157370_10006058_pt1 | contig 13419 bp, 9 predicted proteins | sample C35metaG_FD_113463 | JGI IMG/M metagenome (GOLD analysis project Ga0157370, IMG submission 113463) | Corn rhizosphere microbial communities from Kellogg Biological Station, Michigan, USA - C3-5 metaG | ecosystem: Host-associated > Plants > Roots > Rhizosphere > Soil | place: USA: Michigan...
CGCCAGTTCGGGGTAGTGGTCGCGGGCTTCTGCTCATTCCTGCAGATGTATTCCACGCAGCCCCTGCTGCCGATGCTGACGGGAATCTTCCACGCCAGCAAGATCGCGGTCAGTATGACCGTAACGCTCGCGGGATTGGGTGTCGCCATCGCCGCGCCTATAGCGGGGATTCTAGCGGACAAGATCGGACGGAAACGCATAATCGTCTGGTCCGCGGTCCTGCTGGGCATCACTAGTCTGGCCGCCGCGACATCTCCGGGGCTCGGCATGCTACTGTTCTGGCGATTCTGCCAAGGGCTGTGCACCCCCGGAGTATTTTCCGTCACCGTCGCCTACATCAATGACGAATGGGCCTCGGCCGGGGCAGGCGCGGTATTGTCTTCTTATGTCAGCGGAACCGTGCTGGGCGGCTTTTCGTGCCGCTTCATCGCGGGCTTAGTTGCCGCTCATTTCGGCTGGCGATGGGTCTTCATTGTGCTGGGTGTCTTGACGCTGGCAGGTGCCGGTGCAATCGCACGATTACTGGAGCCCGAGCGCCACGCGCATCATGAATCGCAGTGGGAAGGTTCGTGGTACTCGGCGGTGAAATCGCACTTGGGGAATCGCCGGCTGCTAGGAACGTATCTGGTCGGATTCTGCGTTTTGTTTTCCTTGGTGGCGATCTTCACGTATGTGACGTTCTATCTTGCGGCTCCGCCATTCAATCTGGAGCCGACGGCACTGGGATCCATCTTCTTCGTATACCTTGTGGGGGCGGCCGCGAATCCCGCGGCGGGGCGCGCCATCGATCGCTATGGTCAGCGGATGGTGCTCACTTGCGGGATCGGAGCCGGTGTAGCGGGCATCGCTCTTACTCTGATCCATAGCCTGTGGATGGTCGGGCTGGGGTTGACGATCTGTAGCAGTGGCGTCTTTGCTGCGACCACGGCGGCCAACAACTTCGTGGGTGCAGCAGCGGAGCACAATCGATCGCTGGCCGTGGGTTTGTATGCCGCGTTTTACTATGTGGGCGGCGGTTTGGGTGCGGCCATCCCGGGATACTTTTGGAATCTGGGCGGTTGGCCTGCCTGCGTAGCGTTCATCGCCTGTGTGCAGATTGTGACGGTCATGATTGCGTTGACGTTCTGGCGAGGTCCGGTGCGCGCGGGAGTAATGATACCGACATAAATACTTCTTATGAGCGGCCCCTCTTGCATTTGCGTTTCTTGTGCTGTATTCTTGGATTCATAGAGACGACGATGTCATTTGCAGATCCCAACCAGGCTCTCTCGCGCGGCAACGCGGTTTCTATCGAATTCATTCCTGTAACAGGGCTCGTTCTTATTATCGGGGTCGGTGTAACCGGCCCCGCCTGAACGGCCCGATTCGTAGGGATACGGACTTGGCCACTGGCGGGGACAGAAACCCCGGACAGTGGCCTTTTCCTTTTTGGGAGGATGTTTAAATGTCGACCAAATTGATGAGCGGCGCGCAGGTCGTGCTCGAGTGTTTGCTGCGCGAGAAGGTGGATACCTTTTTCGGATATCCGGGTGGCGTGACGCTACCCCTCTATGACGCGCTGTACGATCATCAGATCAAGCACGTCCTGGTGCGGCACGAGCAGAATGCATGCTTCGCGGCGCAAGGGTACGCGCGCGCCACGGGCAAGGTCGGCGTCTGCTGCGCGACTTCTGGTCCGGGCGCGACGAATCTGGTAACTGCGCTGGTCGATGCGCTGATGGACTCGATTCCAATCGTGGCGATCACGGGGCAGGTTTCGACCAAGCTGATCGGCAGCGATGCGTTCCAGGAAGCCGACACGTTCGGCATCACGCGGTCCTGCACCAAACACAATTTCATGGTGAAGAAATTGTCGGAGCTTCCGCAGGCGATCCACGAGGCGTTTCACATCGCGGCGTCGGGACGGCCCGGCCCGGTGCTGGTCGACATTCCCAAGGACGTGTTTCAGGCCCAGGGCCACTACACGCCGGTTTCGACGATTCATCTGCCGGGGTACCGCCTGAACACTGAGGGACATGCGGGACAGATTCGGCGGGCGGCGGAAATGGTGTGGGAAGCCGAGCGTCCCATGGTTTACGCCGGCGGCGGGATCGTTGCCGCTGAGGCTGCAAGCGATCTGCGACAATTCGTCGAACTGGTCGACATACCGTCGGTGTGCACGTTGATGGGCCTTGGTTCCATGCCCAGCACGCATCCGAATTTTATCAGCATGCCGGGCATGCACGGCAGCTATGCTGCCAATATGGCGATGACCGAGACCGATCTGCTGATCGCGCTGGGCGTGCGATTCGACGACCGCGTCACGGGACGGCTGGCTGCCTTCGCGCCGCACGCGAAGGTGATCCACGTGGATATCGATCCGGCCGAGATTGGCAAGAATCGCGCGGCGGAACTTCCCATCGTGGGCGACGTCAAGAAAGTTCTGGAGCGCCTGACGCACGAAGTGCGCGAACTGGCGCCCTCGATGAAGGATAAGAACGCTTCCGCTCGCAAGGCGTGGTGGGCGCAGGTCAAAGGCTGGAAGAAAGAGCATCCCCTGGAACCCGAAGTTTCGACCGACGAGATCAAGCCGCAGCATCTGATTTCGGAAATCGACCGGCTCTCGGGCGGGGAAGCGATTGTCGCCAGCGACGTCGGACAGCACCAGATGTGGGGTGCGCAGTTCCTCAAGTTCAACCATCCGCGGCTGTGGCTCAATTCCGGCGGCCTGGGATCGATGGGTTTCGGCTTGCCCGCTGCTATCGGCGCCCAGTTCGCACGGCCCGACAAATTGGTGTTCGCGCTGGTTGGGGACGGCGGATTCCAGATGTCTATCCCGGAACTTGCGACCATCGCCAATCACGCGCTGCCGGTCAAGATCATCGTGATGAACAACGGCTACCTAGGCATGGTCCGGCAATGGCAGGAGCTGTTTTATAACAATCGCCTGAGCTCGGTGCAGCTCGAAGGGTTCCCCGATCCCGAAAAGCTGGCGGGTGCGTATGGCTTCCGCGGCAAGACGGTAGAGAATGTTCGCGAACTGCGGGGCGCGCTCGAGGCTGCGGTCAACGAGCCAGGTCCTTACCTGTTGAACGTGCGCGTGACGCCGTTTGAGAACGTATATCCAATGGTTCCGGCAGGTGGCGCGATCAACGAAATGGTGTTAGGTCCCGTGCAGCCGGTAGCTGTTTAGCGGAGTTTTACATGCTTCAATTAATTTCACTATTGCTCGAGAACAAGCCGGGCGCGCTCATGCGTGTGACCGGTGTACTCTCGGCGCGCGGGTACAACATCGAAAGCCTGACGGTCGCACGAACGCTCGATCCGGAGCTGTCGCGGATGAGCATCGTCGTCGATATCGAGCCTTCCCAGCGCGTTCAGGTAATCAAGCAGATCAACAAGCTGGTCAACGTGCTGCAAGTCTCCGATCTCACCGAGGGCTCGGCCGTAAGGCGCGAGCTCGTATTGCTGTGGGTCGGGACTACGCAGGAAAATCGCATGGCCGTACTCAAGGAAGCCGAGATGTTCGGCGCGAAAGCCGTCGACAGTTCGGTGGATGGCTATGCTCTCGAAGCTACCGGCGATCCGGAGAAGCTGGATGCATTTATCCGGGTGATGCAGCGCTATGGCGATATTGAAGTAACCCGGTCGGGGCTGGTTTCGGTTCCACTCGAAGCCAAGAAACTGAAACTGGCGCCGCCGGTGCGCAAAGAACATCTAGAGACGGACGTCCTGGAAACGAACAGGCGGTCCTAAAAACCACGGAGTTAATTTAAAACGTAATGGTCACCAAATACTACGAAAAAGACGGCGATCCTTCGCTATTGAAGGGCAAGACGATCGCCATTATTGGCTACGGCAGCCAGGGGCATGCGCACGCACTGAATCTGCGCGATTCCGGCCTGAACTCTATTGTCGGCTTGCCTGAAGGCAGCAAGAGCAAGGCGAAGGCGGAAGCCGCCGGGCTGAAAGTTCTCTCGATTGCCGATGCCGCAAAAGCAGCCGACGTGATCATGATGCTGGTCCCGGATCACGTTCAAGGCGAGATCTATAAGAAAGACATCGAGCCGAATTTGACGGCCGGCAAGACCCTGATGTTCGCGCACGGCTTCAATATTCACTTCGGGTTCATCACGCCGCCCAAGAACATCGATGTCAGCATGATCGCACCGAAAGCTCCGGGCCATCGCGTTCGCGAGGTCTTCACGGAAGGGCAGGGAGTTCCTGGTTTGGTCGCGATCCATCAGGACGCGTCGGGCAATGCGCTAAAGAATGCTCTGGCCTATGGCGGGGGCATCGGTTGTCTGCGCGCCGGGATTCTCGAAACGTCGTTCAAGGAAGAGACCGAAACCGACTTGTTTGGCGAACAGGCCGTTCTCTGCGGCGGCGTCAGCGAACTCATCCGCGCCGGGTTCCAAACCCTGGTCGATGCCGGATACGCTCCGGAAATGGCCTATTTCGAGTGCCTGCACGAAGTGAAGCTGATTGTCGATCTGATCTATGAGGGCGGCCTCAGCTATATGCGCTACTCGGTATCAGATACGGCGGAGTATGGCGATTACACGCGCGGTCCGCGCATCGTCACCGAACAGACTCGCGCCGAGATGAAGAAGATTCTAGGAGAAATCCAATCCGGTCAGTTCGCGCGCGAATGGATGGAAGAAAACAGGACGGGACGCAAGAAGTTCCTGGCCATGCGCGCGGAACAAGAAAATCAGCCTATCGAGAAGGTCGGGGCGGAGCTGCGCAAAATGATGACCTTCCTCAAGAAGAAAAAGGAAGTCGGCGTACCAGCCGCTACGTAACTCTTATGCGCATCTTCACGTTCGACACCACGCTGCGCGACGGCACTCAGGGCGAAGCCGTCAGCTTTTCAGCCGACGATAAAATCCTGGTCGTCCACAAACTGGACGAGCTGGGGATCGATTACATTGAGGGCGGCTGGCCGGGGTCGAATCCGAAGGACAAAGACTTCTTTGCCCGGGCGCGCGAGCTGCAATTGAAGCATTCGCGTCTGGTAGCGTTCGGAGCAACGCGCTTCGCCAAGAATGCGGTCGAAGAGGATGCCAGCGTAAATGCGCTTATCGCCGCCGGAACTCCAGTCGTATCGATTTTCGGCAAGAGCTGGGATCTGCACGTCCATCGCGCCCTGGGAATCGAGGAGAACCAAAATCTCGAGCTCATCGCCGATACGGTGAAGTACCTCAAGGCCCACGGCAAGGAAGTGGTCTACGACGCCGAGCATTTCTTCGATGGTTATTGCGCCAATCGCGATTTCGCCCTGCGAACGATTGAAGCCGCGAAGAAAGCCGGAGCCGACGTTCTGTGCCTGTGCGATACCAATGGCGGCATGCTCACCAGCCGGCTTGCGGAAATCTGCGCCGATGTTCGCAAGAATTTCGATGGTGTTCTGGGCATTCACACTCACAATGACGCCGAGCTGGCGGTGGCCAATTCGCTAGCCGCGATCGATCAGGGATTCGCGCACGTCCAAGGCTGCACCAATGGCTACGGCGAGCGCTGCGGCAACGCCAACCTGATCTCGATCATCGCTAATCTCGAGTTGAAGATGGGGCACACCACCATTGGAAAGGAGCGGCTGACGCATTTGACCGCGGCTGCCCGGTATATCGCCGAGCTGGCCAATCTGCCGATCCGCAACGATCAAGCCTACGTGGGTCCCAGCGCTTTTGCCCATAAGGGCGGTGTACACGTCAGCGCCGTACTCAAAGATTCGTCGACATACGAACACATCAATCCCAAGCTGGTCGGCAATCGCCAGCGCGTGCTGCTCAGCGATCTTTCGGGGAAGGGAAACGTCCTCTACAAGCTCAAACAGCATGGTTTAGAAGATCGGCTGGACGATACCGCGCGGCGGGAACTGCTGGATCGCATCAAACAGATGGAGTTTGAAGGCTACGAGCTGGAGGCGGCCGAGGGTACTTTCGAGCTCTTAGTCCGCGAAGCCCTGCGCCCCGGTCTGCACTTCTTTGAGGTGGTCAACTATGAGACCACCACCAAATCTTCCGGCAGCACCGCGGCCACGGTGACTCTGAAGGCGCAGGACGGAGTTCACTCGGCGACAGCCCAGGGCAATGGCCCAGTGAACGCCCTGGACCTCGCGCTCAGGCAATGCTTGTCGTCGCTTTATCCCGGAATCGCCGGAGTGCGGCTGACCGACTATAAGGTCCGCGTGCTGGACAACAAGAAAGGTACTGCGGCCCGCGTTCGGGTGCTGGTGGAGTGGTCCGATCATCGCCGGAGCTGGGCCACCGTCGGCGTCTCGGAAAACGTGATCGAGGCCAGCTGGTTCGCCTTAGTCGACGCTCTCCGGCTGGAACTAATGCGGTTGGGCGAAAACGACCCCACCATTCAGCGGGCCGTGGAAGACTACTGCTGGGGCGTCTGAGCCCGCAGCTAGGCAAAATCCCTACGTCTTTCCTAAGGCGTTCACTGCGTAGTATTTTGACCGCCCCAACCGCACAATGGAGGGGATGTCATGGTCAGATGACACCCGGTGTCTCTATTGCGAGGGCAGACTGCCGCTCTATCGCAAGATCACTCATGGGCAATTCTGTTCCAGCGCGCACCGCAAGGCCTACTGGCAGGAACATGAGCGGTTAGCGCTCGAACGGCTTCATCAATCTCACAGTTCGCTCCGTTCTTATCGCGCACTTGACGCGCCACAGGAGGTTCTTCCGCAAGGTGATCCCTCCGTTGAACTGTATCCGAGTCCTGCGTTCGACGTGAACTTATACCCGATTCCGGATGTGAAGGAGCCAGCCGAAGTCGCCTCCGAGCTGTTTAACCTCATGGCGCCGGCATTCGTTGCCTTAGGCAGTTCGCCGGCACTGATCGCTCTCGACCCGTTCGAATACGAAGCCACAATGCAGCCGCTGGCGCCTTTGCACGTGGGCAGCCTGGCAACGGCGCCTTTGCCGAAAGGCTCGCCGATCGCTGCGTGGTCCTACATTGGACCGCGAGTTTCTAGTCCCACAACTGTCCCTGGCGTAGCCAACATGGAATCGGATGGCGAGCTTTGCCATCCGCGATCGCATCATCCCGCCGCGGGCATGCGCCTCGCGAACCGAGTAGGGTTACCGCCAACGGCCGCCCTGACAGCCCGGCGAGCCGTCACCGAAACGGTATCAAGCCTCCAGATTCTGACGATGGAGCCGATGCCTGTAACGTCGGTTGACCTGGAAGTGCCCGTGCAGAGCGACGTGCTCCTGCAGTTGTTTGACCAGCAGGTTCCGCAGCCGGATCGGTTGCACGCGCTCTGTCCATTCGCGGCACACCCGTTGGCTTTCGCACTGGCGGGGCAGTCGCCAGAGCAGTTCGATGCTGCTCCCCGCACTGTGTTCCCGGCGGGAGCAAGTGCGGCTGTAACGGATTATCAGCTTGTTTCGCGCGCGGAACCGCTGCCGCTTTCTGTCGATGTGCTGCCGAGGCAAGGTGCGTTTGTAAGCCGAACCGTAGTTACAGGAATGGCCGCCAATCCACAATTGCGGATTGCCCCGGTGGCGATGCCAGCTCCCCAAGCGTCCGTTTACGGTGTTGGAATAGCGCGACTCCAAAGCCTTCCATCGAACTTGCACCAGCCGGTGCGAGGACTGTTCCCGGGTCAGACTGGCAACGTCCTGGCGTTCGACCTTTCAATGGGAGTCTCATCTGACGTCACCTACCCGAGCATGGCTTCGGTGGTCGCCACGGGTGAGGCTCCGCTGTTCACACGGATGCTGCCGCTGACGTTTGCCAAGAAACGCAATGCCGCCAGCGATCGGACACCTGTCGCACCAATCGCGCGCTTATTGCCCCAGGCGGTTGAGATGCATCCGGTGATTCCAGGCTCGCGACTCCAGCCCCTGGATCGCAAGCCGGCCGAGGATGTACTTCGGCGGCCCCAGAGCGTCATCGGATCGCTGCGTGGCAATGGGCTGTTGAAGCTGGAACCAGCCTGGGCGCACGCCACGGGCTTTTGGCATCACGCCCCGCGCGATCTGAAACTTCTGCTATTCATGATTCCGGCGCTGCTTGCCCTGGTGTTCCACCCGGGATGGCCGCGAGTAGCGTTCGCCGCTCCCCAGCCTTCCACCGGTTTGACGGGCAGCTTCCGGCGCGTTCTGAATGGCGAATGGGTGAATGTCCGCCAGACACTGGAGAATCGTGCGGCCGTGGCGCTGGATGAGGATTTCCGATCCGGCTTGGACAACTGGGCCAGCCCCGGAGGCTCTACGACCGAATGGTCTTTCGATGCCACCGGATTCGTTCGGCCGGGTCCGCTAGCCCTCTACCGGCCTTCGGTAAACCTGAGCGATTACCAGGTACAGTTCCTCGGGCTGATCGACAAGAAGGCTTTGAGCTGGGTAGTGCGCGCGGCGGATTTCGAAAACTTCTATGTGGTGAAGCTAGAGGTCCTTAAACCGGGGCCCCTGCCAGTGATCGGGCTGACCCGCTATGCGGTGATTAACGGCAAGGCGACGGACCGGCACGACGTGAATATTCGCCTGGATGCGCGCGCGGATACGGTTTATCGCGTTCGGATGGATGTTCAGGGATCCGACTTTTTGGTAGAGGTTCAGGGACAAATTGCCGATAGTTGGACTGAGGCCCGCTTACCGCGGGGCGGAGTTGGATTCTTTACCGCAAGCGGTGAGGCGAGCCGCGTGCGCTGGATGCAGATCACGCATCAATACGACATGTTAGGGCGCCTGTGCGCTTATCTGGCGCCTTACGACACTACAAACGGGAGTTGGCAACCATGAGTGGAAAGAAAAAAACAGACGCGGGATCGGGTTCCGCTAACGCACAACCGGTATCGTCGTCTCTGGCGCGAGCCGTGTCGTTGCATCTGGAAGGTAAACGCAAGGAAGCCTTGCGCGAGCTCAACTCGGCCATCGAAAACGGCGAGCAGGGCGCCGATATCTATGCGGCCAAAGGCCACATCCAGTTCGAGCTGGAGCAGTATGAGGATGCCGTAAAGACCTACGAGAAGCTGCTCGGTGCGGCTCCGCAGCATCCCACCGCCAACTTCAACCTGGGGATCTGTTACGAGAAGCTAGGCCGCTGGCAAGAAGCCTCGGATTCGTTCCAGAAGGCGCTGGAGGTGGATCCGCAACGCGAGGAAGCCAATCTCGGCTGGGGCATCTGCTTGCTCCGCCAGGAAAAGCCCGAGCCGGCCATCGCTTGCTTCGATAAGGTTCTCGCCTCGAATCCAGAGCATGAGACAGCGCTGTTCGGCAAGGCTGTCGCATTGCAATTGCTGTGGAAGTTCGACGAAGCCACCAGCCTGTACGTCAAGATCCTGGGCAAGAATCCGCAATCGGAAGAGTGTCTGGTAAACCTGATCACGATCGGCATGGCGCGCAAAGAGACGGCTTCGATCCAAGAGTATTCCGAACGGCTGTTGACGATGCGCCCCCATTCCCAGGCCGCGCTCGAAGGTTTGGCCACCTGTGCGTTTCACTCCAACGACTTTGAGGCGGCCGCACGCTACTGCGAGAAATTAGTTGAGTTTACTCCAGACCATTTCGAGCGCTGGTTTAACCTGGGCGTGGCGCAACAGAAGTGTGGCCGAACCGATGACGCGGCCAAAGCCTATGGGGAGGCAGTTCGCATCCGCCCTGACGCCAAGCAGGCCCACGTGAATCTTGGAATCGTCCTGCAAGAGAAGGGCGATCTGAAGGCTGCCCGAGAAAATTACGAGCGTGCTCTGCAAATCGCGCCCGATCTGGCGGACGTGATTTACAACCTGGCCAGCGTGCTGGAACAGCAGGGCCAGAAAGAGCAAGCCGAGCAGTTGTATGCGAAGCTTCTGGCGCGGAATCCCGAATGGGAAGACGCTTGGTTCCGGCTCGGGTACCTGCGTTTACAGCGCGACGATCATCGCGGGGCGGCGGAAGCTTTCCAGAACTGCGTCCGGAAACGGACCCCGTGGCCCGAAGCGCAGTTGAACCTCGGTCTGGCGCACTGGAAGCTGGGCATGCACGAGGAAGCCGCGAAGGCTTTCCAGGCAGTGCTCGAAACCGATCCCACGTCTTTGGACGCGATGCGCGGGCTAGCCGCCATGGCGGTCGAGCGCGAGGATCTGCCGAAGGCTCTCGACTTGCAGGCCAAGCTCATCGAATCCGGCGAGCGCACTCCGGAGCTGTTCTACAACACCGGCTTGCTGCTACAGAAATCCGGCCAGCTGGACGACGCGATCAAGCTGTACAAAGAAGCGCTCACCGAGCGGCCCAACTTCGCCGAAGCTCTTCTGAATCTGGGGCACGCGCTCAAGGCCAAGGGAGCGGTCGAGGAAGCGCGCGATTACTGGCGTCAGGCTTTGCAGCAGAAGCCCGAATTGGCTGCGGGATACTTCCAGGCGTAGTAGTGGGACAGGCGATCTTGCTTGCCCGCAAGCGGGTCGCCTGTCAGTTTCCGACCATCTTCATAGGATCGAGCAGATCCGCTAGCTTTTCGCGGGGGATGCCGCTCTGTTCCTCCGCGACTTCTCGAATCGTCCGGCCGGATTCGTAGGCGGTCTTTGCGAGGACCGCAGCGCGTTCGTAACCGATCTCAGGCGTCAGCGCGGTCGCCAGCGCGAGCGATTGTTCGATCGTGTCCCGCAAACGGGTTTGGTTCGCTTCCAGTCCGGCAATGCATCGTTGTGCAAAGTTTCGTGACGCTGCGGCCAGCAGCTCGATCGATTCCAGAAGGTCGTAAGCGATGAGCGGCATCATCGTGTTCAGCTCAAAGGCGCCAGCGGCGGCGCCCCAGCTAATCGCCGCATCGTGACCGATCACCTGCGCGCAGACCATCAGGAGGCTTTCGGCGATCACCGGGTTTACCTTGCCCGGCATGATGCTCGATCCCGGCTGCACTTCGGGTAAGTGAAGCTCGCCTAATCCGCAGCGCGGTCCCGATCCCAGCCAACGGACGTCATTGGCAATCTTCGTCAGTGCGATCGCATAGCATTTGAGTGCGCTGCTTAGAAACACAACCGCATCGCGGGCGGCTTGCGCTTCGAAGTGATTTTGGGCTTCCCGAAAGGGCAAGCCAGTTTGCTCGCCAATAATCGCGATGGCGGCCCGAGCGAATCCAGGAGCTGCGTTTAGTCCCGAGCCGACGGCGGTCCCTCCGAGAGGTAATTCATACAAGCCCTCCAGAGCTTGCCGGATTCTCATCTGCGACAATTCCACTTGGCGGGCGTATCCGCCGAACTCCTGGCCCAGGCGCATAGGAACGGCGTCCTGCAGGTGAGTTCGCCCGATCTTGAGAATCCCCCAGAACTGCTGCCGTTTGATATCGAGCGCTTGGTGGAGTGCGTTCATGGCTGGCAACAGCGTTTGATGGGCGATTCGCGTTGCGGCGATATGCAACGCCGTGGGAAACACATCGTTGCTCGACTGGCCGCGGTTCACGTGATCATTGGGGTGCGCGGGGGTTGTTCCAGCGTGTCCGAGTAACGCCGTGGCCCGCGTGGCGATCACCTCATTCGCGTTCATGTTCGTGGAAGTCCCACTGCCGGTCTGGAACACATCCACTACGAATTGGGAATCGTGGCGGCCATCTATTACTTCCCGCGCGGCGGTTTCGATCGCGCGAGCGATCGGCGAGGGCAAGGCACCCAGTTGCTGGTTGGCCCGCGCCGCCGCGAATTTCACCAACCCGAGCGCCTGCAGGAAAGGCCGGCCGAGGCGCATCCCGCTGATCGGAAAATTCTCGACCGCGCGCTGGGTCTCCGCGCCGTACAAGGCGTCCAGTGGAACGCGTACCTCGCCCATGGTGTCATGTTCGGTTCGAAAAGATTCGCTCATGTCTCCATTAAAGCTCTTGACAGTACGATAGCCGCGGAGTATATTTAACTCCGTGGTTATGTAACCACATGGTTAAGTGCAGATGACGAACGATTATCTCAGCTCCACCTTCGCCGCCCTAGCCGATCCGACGCGTCGTGCGATCCTCGCGCGCTTGGCGTCCGGGGAGGCTCCGGTCACCGAGCTAGCCAAGCCATTCGACATGAGTATGCCCGCCATTTCGAAACACCTCAAGGTGCTCGAACGCGCGGGCTTGATCGCTCGGAGCAGGGAAGCTCAATGGCGGCCTTGCAGGATCGAAGCCGGCCGGCTGAAGGAAGTCGCGGAATGGCTCGATCATTACCGCCGCTTCTGGGAGGCCAGCTTCGATCGTCTGGATGATTACCTCCGCGAGCTGAAAACAAAAGACAACCCCAAGGAGAAGAAGCATGTCCGCAAGCAATCCAAAAACTAGCATTGCTGAGAATGCCATGGAGCGGGAACTCGTCATCGAGCGCGTTTTCGATGCGCCGCGAGAGCTGGTGTTCCAGGCCTGGACCGATCCCAAGCACATGCCCCGGTGGTGGGGACCCAAGCATTTCACCAACAGAGTTGAGCAGATGGATGTGAGACCGGGCGGCTCTTGGCGGATCATCATGTGTGCCCCGGATGGCGCCGAGCATCCTTCTCAGGGTGTTTATCGCGAGGTCGTGCCGCCCGAGCGGCTGGTCTTCACCAATACGGCCGTGGATAAAGATGGCAAGGTGATCATCGACGGCTTTACGACGGTCACCTTCGCCGACCAGGACGGCAAAACCAAACTCACGCTCGAAACGCGCGGCGTGGCCAAAGTCGACTATGCGGCGAATTACCTCAAAGGAATGGAAACCGGCTGGACGCAGAGCCTGGAGCGCCTTGGCGAGTCCCTGCTTGCAAGTACGGCTGATCGTGAAATCGTGATCACACGCGTGTTTGACGCGCCGCGCAGTCTGGTATTCGATGCCTGGACGGATCCCCAACATGTCGGCTCGTGGTGGGGTCCCACGGGATTTACGACCACGACTCACGAAATCGACGTGAGGCCCGGAGGCGTCTGGCGCTTCATCATGCACGCTCCGAATGGCGTCGATTATCCGAATAAGATCCTTTACCTAGAGATAACGAAGCCCGAGCGTCTGGTCTACGATCACGGCGACGACGGTCAGCCTGGCTATTTTCGCGTGACTGTAACGTTTACCGATGAGGGCGGCAAGACCAGGCTCACCATGCGGTCGCTCTTCGCGACTGCCGCTGAACGTGAAGAAGTGGTCACGAAGTATCACGCCATCGAGGGCGGGAACCAGACTCTGGATCGTTTCGGAGAGCATTTGGAAAAGGTGAAGCGCGCATGAACCGAACACTCTGGATCATCCAGATATTGCTGGCGGCGTTGTTTCTGTTCGCGGGTGGAGCGAAGTTCCTAGTGCCGGCTGATCAGATGATGCAGGGCATGCCGGCGTGGCTTTCGATCTCATTCCTGCACTTCGTGGGTGCCTGCGAGGTGCTCGGTGCCATCGGTCTCATCCTCCCGGGACTCCTGCGCATCAAGCCGGGTCTGACGCCACTGGCGGCGGCATGCCTGGTGATCATCGTGGTCGGGGCCACTGTGGTCGTGCTGATGGGC
>Ga0157370_10006063_pt1 | contig 13414 bp, 1 predicted proteins | sample C35metaG_FD_113463 | JGI IMG/M metagenome (GOLD analysis project Ga0157370, IMG submission 113463) | Corn rhizosphere microbial communities from Kellogg Biological Station, Michigan, USA - C3-5 metaG | ecosystem: Host-associated > Plants > Roots > Rhizosphere > Soil | place: USA: Michigan...
CGCCATTGGTGTTGCTGCTGCCCTTTCACCATTTACAGGTTCATCGGCAGGAGTTTCTTCATCTTCTTCAGGCTCGTAGTCCTTGAATACAGGAGTACCCATATCAGCTTTTTCCAATATATCCGTAAGGTCAGCAATCTGACTGTCACGCAGTGCATCCTCATCCAAAGGTTCACTTGTGGTTTCTTCAGTGCTTTGGGTTTCAGTTGTAGCTGTTTTAGGTTTTGCCTCAAATATAACAGCAGTCTGGTCGCCTATACGGCTCAGTACCTTTTCACTTCCGGCGTAATAATGCTTACTAAACTTACCATTCTCATTTACCACTAAATAACCACTTGGGTACGTTGTGTAGGCTGTAAAAGTTACGCTGCCATCTACAGGCATACCATTGTTATAAAGTGCTTCAACTTTTGCAGTGGCTTTAAGCACTCTTTCTCCAACAGCATCATAAATATTATGCTGCATCGCATTGGTATTTACTACCGCACGAAGACGGTGGCTTTCATCCCAATACAGTTTTTTAATGCCTGTGGTGCTATTGGTACGCTGTGTTATATTACCGCTAAAGTCATACACAAATTGTTCCTGTTGTGCCGTAGTTACATCTATCACTTTATCCAGCCTATGAGTATTGGGAAAATAAGTGTACGTACTGTTGTAACTGTTAGGCACTACCGCTTGTCCGTTTTTATTATGTACCTGCGTCTTTTTAGCTATACCATGGGTAGTGTTATACTCCATTGTAGTAGTATAAGACGAAGAATAATCATTATTGTTTGCCGCCTGCTGCGGGCTTCCTGTAAACTGCCCCGTAGATGATGTCAGCCTGTTCATGTTGTCATAAACATAAGTATTGCTGTTTGTACCTCCCATTATGTTACCCGGAACAAAAGCAGCTGTATTATCATATTTAGTAATGTTGCCAATTTTGTCATACGTATACTGTCCGTATAAAAAGACCTGGTTAGATGCTGTTTTACCCGATACCTTATCTAATCGCCTTAACTTATCGGTATAAGCATAGGTTGTCTCGGTATTGTTACCATATTTTATATAAGTTCGCTGTTCAAAGTAATCATAATCAATTCGCTGAACATAGGTAGATGGCGAAATAGAGGTTTTTATATTAGAAAGGTTACCCCCAAGGTCATAACCATAATTTACCTTCTCTCCATCAGGATAAACAATTGTTTTTATCCTGTTCCAACTATCATAGTCAAATTGGGTTACAAAAGTCCTGGTAGGTATATTAGGCCCTACGACTGTTCTTGTGTTGCTAAGAACCTCACCCATCTTACCGTAAGTGAATTTCTGCACACCGGTCGCATCTTTCTGGTCTATCACCCGGCCTGTATTATTGCCCGATCCTGCTGCACCATAACCATAATATACATTGGCAATATTTGACGCTGAGGATGGTAGCTGTGGGTACAGTATCGTTTTAACCCTGTTATAATCATACTGGTATTTAATATATTGATCTGCTGCAGGCAGTGCCGTGTTTGCCAGAAGATTTGCAGTTTGCAGCTTTATTATATTACCTGCCGGATTGTATATATAACTGGATTTACCCGTATCCGGATTACTCATCGTTAATTTCCTCCCTGCAAGGTCGTAAGAATACGAAGTAATTAAGCCTTCATTGTCGGTATATGTCATAATATCTCCAACAGCATTATAGGCAAATTTTGTCCAGATGCTCGTTGTTGCAGAACCTATCAGTACATTTTTGGTCGAAGTCACTTTACCTGTTATATCTTTATACACTTCGGTTGTCGTAGGGTTAGTTGTATTAGTCACAACCGTTTTTGTCATGTGTGCTGAAGCTCCAAAACCATCTGTACCAAGGGCATACGTGATATCGGTAGGGTTACCGTCAGGATCTTTAACTTTTGTCGGCCTGTCCATTTCGTCCAAAGTAGATTCCGAATAATACGTTGTAGCAGTACTATTAAACAACTGGTTGATATTACATTGCTTGGCTTCATGCCATGGATGGTACTGCCTTACAGCCCTGCCAAACTCATCATACATCACCATACCTGAAACTGACATGCGTTCCTGTAGTGTCGGGCTTGCAGCTGTGCCCACATTCATCTGGATATCTTTTTTCACTTGCACAGGCCTTGCCAATCCATCTATTATAGTTATCGTTTCTATATCGTTTGTTGGGTTCTGTACATCAAAATGCTTCGTTACTGCAAAAGGCATAAACTGCGCAGTTTGTGTAATACAGGTTCCCGAAGGCAGATCTGCAAGTGTTGGGTAGTAGTCAAACTTAATTGTATAAGGATTACCCGCTTCGATTTCCTTTGGTGCCCTTACAGTTAATAACCTGCCAAAGTTATCATACGTATAGGTCATACTGTTACCCGCCATATCTGTTGTAGATAATACTTTATCAAACCTTGGGTTGTATGTGCTTGACGATGTATATGTAAATGCATCAAGAGTACCTACAACATATTTAAAATTGACAGTATCATAAGTATACGTATACGTCATACGCTGTGCAGTCTCATTGGCTGGCAATGTTACTTTTTTGACATTACCGTAGATATCATATTCATATGTTGTAATAGCGTTTTCAGTACCATTAAGCTTTACTGATATTTCTGTAACTGCCCCGGTTGCTGTATCAACTTTTGTTGTCCGTGAACGCATAAGTACATTGCCTGTAACTGCATTTACATTTACAGATTTGGGCAATGCTATCATGTTTTTAGCCAGCAGGGCTGCGTCATCATGATAGGTTATCGTCGTTTTATAATCATCTGCGGTACCCGGCGCCCCGCTGTCAGTATATTCCGTGACAGCGCCATACTTGTTATAAGTAAGGTTAACCTCGGTTGTAAGCGGAGTCTGGCCCAGTTCGTAAATATATTGCTGCGTTTTTGTAAGCAATGCAATTCCTGATCTTCTGCCTTCCCTGCCACCTACATCATAAGTCAGTGCCTGCGCGGCAGTCACCAGGTCTACATTTCCGAGAGCGTCTAATTTTCTTATCGTATAAGTATTTACAGTTTTTGAAAATAAAGTGGTAGCTGCCGATCCTTTATATACTGTATTATCTGTTACCAAACCATTTAAGAAATAACTTCGGTTGTGGTATTTCGTCTCTGTCCTTCTGTATACATTGACCGGATTTCCACTGGTATCCATTTTATAGTCGAGAGTCCTTACCGTTTCAAAACCATAAAATTCTCTCTCCCTGCGGTCATAACGGGGTTTTTCATACTCATATTTTTTCTTATAGGTATCAAATCCGTCATTTGTAGTGTCATAGCCATCCTGAACAATCACATCTGACATTACCCATTTAGCAGAAGGGTTGTCATACGATGGTGTTATTACCTTATAATCAACAGTAAATTTTCCTCCCAAAGGATTAGTTACAGATTTAAGCATATCTGTTCTCCTGATGTTTGAAGGTTTTATAAGCACAGTTCCCGGGCTTGTCTCTTCTAAAAGATCAGGATAGCCATCTCCATCATAATCGGTAATATTTTTCCTGGTGTTATTTGTTGAAGTACTGTATGGAGAGCCATTTACGTTAACATCAATTAATTTAAGCGATATGGATGTAAAAGGTATTCCAAAAACTAGCGCAAAACTGGCACCAAGGTTTGTTGCCATACAAACACTCTCAAATTGTTTATTTAGATTATAAGTTGACCATGTTGTTTCAGGGCCAAAGTTACCCCCTCTGTTAATTGAAACTTTAAGTCCGGCATCTGTAGAAGTTACAAGATCGACAAGTCCGTCACCATTCATATCTACTAAAGAAAAATCGGTATGATTAGTACCCTTATTAAGAGATGCACCAAGTTCAATGCTTCCTCCCCATATGTTAAATCCGATACCACCACCGCCAGCTGCTGAGCGCCCATTGGCTAATTTAAAGGAACCCCAGGTGGTTTGTGTACCTGTTGCAAGAGGCAGGTTGTTGCTCCCTAAATTCATTGCTACTGTAACAACTCCTGTTATAAGGTTACGCGATACAAGATCTGCCATGCCATCTCCATTTATATCTGTCCACATTCTTCTTGTCTCACTTTGCCCTCCTGAATAGTTACCGGATATCCCTGTTGAGTTATTTCCGTTAAACATTATGAATTGTGGCCTTTTCGAAGTAGGCTGATTTGTTGACGGCTTACCTCCTTTATAAAAACTGCCACTAGCACCTATGCCCCAGTTAGAATTCGTATAGTCTCCTAATAAACCTTTGTAGGTAATATTCATGTCTACGCTTGAATACAGACCACCAGTCTTAGTAGTATATTGTACTTTGTCTTTAGATACAATATCCGGGTATCTGTCACCATTTAAATCAACATAGTCAGTAAGCATAGTACTTGAGGCGTTGATGGTTTTAGACCCCTGAACCCCTACTGTCACCCCTGCTTCCTGGAAGCCTGCATTTACTCCTGCCGATAAATTCGTGCTTTCACCTGTTGAATACCTGGTAATTCCATATGCTCCTGTCTGTAATACGTCCTGTTCAGTATCAGTATCCTCCGGATCCATTCCTGAGTAAGCCTGAGCCAAAGTAGATGCCCTGTAACTATTTTCACTGGCATAACTTTCGGCATGAAGCCCCTGCCATTTTTCCTGATAACCTGCCACTGGAGATAAATTCCTACTGGCTGTCAGGGGAACAAAAGGCACGTTGACAAGTTGTTGATTATTAGACTCAAACTGGTTCATATTCGTAACAAAAGTTTGATAGTCTGTCTCAAGATTTACATTTTGGAATAATCCTTCGGCGCTATTGGCCGCGTTTTGAATTTGTTGCGAATTAGCATCTGTAAGTAATAATTTATCCTCTTGGATAAGTGATCCATACGCTGTCTGCGTACCCCCAGTAACTGCTGATGGATTGTAAGCAAACTGCCCCCATTGACGGTACATAGTACCGAATTTGCTGTTTGGCCTCTGAAACAGGTTTACACTTGTCTTAAACACATTTGCAATCAGTGCATTTGTTGAAGTATTTCTTATCGATGCTAAAGGTGTTGAACTACCTGCAACCCTTGCTAATAATGATTCTTCAATATCTATAAGTTTACTGTCATCAGAATAGAACCCTATTTCAATTTTAGCATTCGTGGTAGGGATTGATATAGCAGCACTATTATCTACTGTTACAGAAGTATTATTTATAGTAAATGTTCTTCTACCTATAAATACTCCTCCGGCTTTCACTACAAAATTTAATTGTCCTTTTAAACCGCTAAATGAAATACCGCTTAAAGTTGGCAGGATACTTTTTGTTACAGTTCCTCCCACAAGTGCAAGGTCATAAAGATTGTATTGCGAAGAACAGGGGAACGATTTATAGATGGTATAATCGGGAAGAGGATACTTAACGTCATTGAAAGTAGCTGTCCCTTCTGAAGTCTGGGCTTCATTTAAAACCGGACTTTGAGTTATGCAGGTTACTTTGGGTTTCCATTGCCATTGCTTCCATTTGACATTTGATGTCGACCGTACCCTGAAGTAAAACAGTGTAACAGTAGGTGTTACCGGATTATTTGTAGTACCTGTAACGGCAAGGCTAGCTAAATTAAACCCTGCAATTTGATTAGATGATGGCGTGACAAGAGTAGAGACTCCAGGCTGACATGTCTTTTGATATATTACCGTTTCAGGAATCGTACTATAATTTGCCTCGGCACCTGAAAGTACCTTCTTATACACTTCATAATAAACAATATCAGATGGGTTGTTTACTGTAATGGTAGGCCATGTTATCTGAGCCGTTCCATTACCAGGAAAAACAACCGGAGAAGCTCCTGATAATACAAAACCGTCAGAATACTGGCTTAAAAACGGACTTTCCCCATTTTGGTCAACCACAGTTGTCATAGCAGTATTTGTATATTCTACTCTTGGATTCCAGTTGATCATAGCATTTCCATTAGCCACCGAATGCACCCGGAAATATATTTTATCTCCTTTTCTTACATTTAAAATTCCCTGATTAGGATCACAAACAGAGCTATAATTTGTAATAACATTATTTATAACGCTATTGCCACCATTCATATTGGCTCCAAAAAGCAAACAAAGATTATCAGCTACAGGAGTACAATTAGTCGGATTAAATGAGTTAACAGAGTATATTTCCTTACTGGAATTACTCAATAAGTTTTCGGTCTCGAGTTCTGCTATGGCTTTATCCCTAGTTTCAATTCTATTTTGAAGTTCTCTTTGTTTTGAAATTTCATTAACGGTATCATATTCTTCTTGGAAATTATCCGGTAATAGGGTATTCAATAAATCTATTATAGATTGATCATATACTAAATTTTTATTTTCATCATACCATTTCTCTCCATTTTTATTTTTAAATAAAGTATAAAAGCCATTTGTAAGATCACTTTCTACAGCATCACTATTATAACTTGTTATATAATCAATATCTGTCAGCGGTTCATTTAATTCATTACCCTCTGCTGTCAATTTTTTTATTGCATATTCAATTTTTTCAGATGGTAATTTAGCTTTCTCCCATCCTGAAGTTTCACTTGAAGTTTGTTTAAAAGAGGTACCACAAGCGGATAAATTATAACTATTCGTAATATTATCTTGAATACTCACAAATTTTATTGTCGAAATCGAAGGATTACTTGTAGATATGGTAGCTCCATTTGGCCAATTTGAATAATCTACATTACTGCCAGGATACAAGCTCTCAAATGCATTCTTAAAACCACTTGAATCTTCGTAAATATTATAAGGTCCTCCCTGCATTAGAACATTATTTACATATACATTAACATCCACACCTAATGTAAAACTGGCGGTAGTGGGTAATGCTCCATAATTTACAGGTAGTTCTTGTTCCGTCCATGAGAAAAAGCCACCTGGAATATCAAATCCATACCTAACTTTGAACTTTTGCCCTGCTAAAATTTCACTTGAGTACCATTTAATTTGCAATTTGGCAACTTCAATAACTTTATTTACGCCTGGATCAAAAACTATATATCCTTCATTTGAAGAAACAAGCCCAAAGTGGTCATATGTAAATCCGTTTAATACATTCTCCATCCAGGTCACTATCTTAGCATCACAATATGGATTTTTTATGTAGGTATTAGGTGTCGTAGTAAAAGGTCCTGGAGGACAACGATTAACATTATAGTTTGTATTATCTCCATGAATTAGAAATATATTCTGTAGTATTGCATCATGGATGGCATTATTATGGTCAATAAATGAACTAATTTGATATGATCCAAAATAGCATGAAGAATCATTATCTATATATTGCGTTAAACTATGATTTCTAGAATACTGATAAAATTTCACTAAGGGTACTGGGAAATCTGTATTAAAACAGCTTTCTTTTTTCTTCATCTCAACAGTCACAGCTGCCTCTTTAGAAGTATCTGTTAATTCTATATTATTAGTGATCTTTATAGCTCCATCGGCAGGTGCTTCCCAAACTTTTACAATATCATGCTCTGGGAAAGTAATGGTCTGCTGGGTATATTCCGCCGGTTTTACAATGTCTTTTGCACTGGCTGTAATAACAAGGTTTTCTGTTTTCCAGCTATCGGCTTCAAATTTTGGAACACCATTATCATTATAGTTAAAATAAACTACCTCATTTTTAACGATATCTATAAGGCCATCACCATTAGCATCTGTAAAATAGATATCCGTCTCTGATTTTGTACTACTCTTGTCACGGCCTGCAAAACCGCCCATTACAACTGCTTTAAAGGTTACCTGAAAGTTAAAACTTGATGTTTCACTTTTTGACCTAAAGAAATTATTTATACCCTGTATCAGGACTTTTGGCTCATAATTATGCGTAATAATTTCCAGACCCTGGGCATCGTAGGTTCTTACTACAGTGTGTTTCTTGTAGTAAAGTTTGTCATTATCTTTTATAATAATATCTTCGAGCCCGTCTCCAGTAATATCGACTGAGGCTACATATCCCATAGCTTTATCCCATCCATGAGTATACTGACCTCCAAAGGTAGTTGGCTTGCTAAGTGCATTACCTCCAATACCAACTCCTACATAAGCTCCCACATTAAAACTTTCAGATTTTGTACTGCCTAATGCTCCGGGAGCCGTGATAAAAGAGGGCATATAGCCCTGCATTAAAAAATCATAATTTATTAGCCATGGACAATTAGGATTCCCCCCGGTTGCAGCGCCTGAAAAACCGATTGTAAAATTGTTCTTTATATTATTATAAAAACTATTATAACTGTAGTCAGGATCTGCTGGTGTACTGAAGGTCGTAACACCCTCCCTTTGGCCACTTATACATGCATTGAATGGTTTACTGCCTGCATAACTGCTAGGATCACTGGTGAAATATGTTTCAATAGTAGACAATACCGTATTTCCTGATCCTGAAAAACCTAACGTAAATTCATACGCAGACCCATTTTGACCAGTAGATACCGTTACGTTATATCCATATATACTTGTTATATTAGAGATTAACTGATTAATATTTTGAGGCAAAATATAAGAGTTTGGTAATGCAACACCATTTATTTTAAGGAATATCGGCTGGCCGGGATAATATTTAAATGTTACCCTAAAACATACATTCCCTACCACCAGTGGACAACCATTATTTGAAGCTGGTCCTGAAATATCTGGACAGGCATCTGCTGCATTACAAACACCGTCATTATCATTGTCGGGGCAAACCTGTTCTCCATCAATACATATACTTTTACTTACTCCTGCACCGAAATAAGTATCTACACCATTTTGCGTAATGTCATTATAATATTCAAAGGTATGTACATAATTATCCAGGCCGTCTCCGCTGCTTTCGGTAATAGAAATAGGACGGCTTTTTCTTAGCTTACCAATATCATAGGCAATAGAATATTTTCTTACTAATGCATTTGCCCCATCAGGGAGATAATTAACGAGTATGTTTTTAAGCCTATAGGGCCAAACGCGTTTTACACCCAATTTTGCGTCAATAGTAATATCTTCCCTAACAATGGATGTCTCTCTTTCAAAATCAATCCTGTAATTACCGTTAGCACCGTCCTTACCTGTATAGAAGATATATTGTATCTCAAAAAATCTCCCTCCATACACTCCGGGGGTCAGCGTAACAGTATTACCAAGGTTAAAAGCCTGATAGAAATATTTTATATTATTACCATATACATCTTCGACCATAAACAGAGCCCAGTGCACAATGTTCTGAGGGTTTTTACCGTCTTTGATAACAGCACTGCCTGCCGTCACATCAGCAGCAGTTTTACCTCCATACCAATAGACCGTACCATCAGTATCTGTTACTTTCCAATAATATGTTGAAGGTGAATTTCCTAATCGTTCAATTTTCGCAAAGCTTCCCTGCTTTCTTGGGTAAAACGTTTTGTTACCTGAAGGATTTCTGGGTTGCATAACTGTGGTTACTGTACCACCTGTACCATCCTGATGTCTATGGGGTAAATAATTATCAGGATACATTAACTGTTCACCATTTAAAGAATAAAGTTCTGTTTCTTTAGATGTATCAAACAATGGGGTTCCCCATCGGGTATCTAATGTTATGGCAGGCATGGCAAGATTCCAGCCTTGTCCCAGCCAGCTGTCTCCTCCTTCACTTGAATATTGAAATGCTAATTGCGGTTGCAAACCATTTCTCCCTGACGGTATTTTTATAGGATAAGCTACATTTACATCGCCTTTTTGAGAGGCTGAAGGCGGACTCATTAATGTGATGTCTGCCGATGGATCTGCCGCTTTTATATCGCTCATCATGGTAGATGAAAACGCACCTGTTTCAGGACTATCCGGAGCCTGGATAATGCCATTTATATAATCTGTAAAGTGGGTAGTCTTAGAGGAAACTGATTGTTTTTTCACATCCAAACTATCTTTTTCTACAGCAATCCATCTTTTAGACTTCCTGTCAAAGAAATACGTATCAATATCCTTTGGAGAATATCCCGCCGGTAAAAGTGCCTTATCATAATCCAGTGCTATGTTGACTGGCTTTTCAAATTTTGCGCCGTCAGGCAGAAAGCGATATCCGCCACCGCCTTTGGTTACATTTACCATTCCGGATCCCATAGGCGGAATATCAACATTTCGCAAAGCCGTGATCGAAACCTCAAAATCTCTTATAAGTGCGCTATCGCTTACGTTTATAGATGCTCCTTCAATATCAAGTTGCGAAGCAGTAGCCGCTTTAAACAATTGTGTTTTACCTGACTTTTTTCTTTCTAACGGAAAGAAACTATCACTTTCTATAAGGTTATCAATGAATAAAAGCTCCTGACCTAAAAAACTTTCATGATCCGTAGCCTTTATAAATATCAATTTATTTTTCTTTATCTCTTCAGTTAATGTAACATAACCCTCAAATTCACCATTATTAATCTGCAAAAAAGTGCCTGAAGCCTCAACCTTTGCGGCGGGATGATTACCTCTTAAAAAACCTTTTACATAAACTCTGTTCTCTTTTGTTAATGTCAAATCCTGATTATTCAATACCAATAGAGAATTTGCTTCTTTACTTTGCTCAAAAACAATAGATAAATTTCTCACCTTATACTGGTAATCTGCACCTGGTATGATTGTAAATAGAATGTTATTTTCCCCTTTCTTTAACCAGGAAATATCAATTTCTTCTTTTTGAGTTGACCATGCCTGCTGTTTCTTTACAAGATTACCTCCTACTGCAAGTCCGTCATTAATACTTCTGGATACAGATTGATGGCTGGCAACGCCAAAAACCTCATAAGACAGATAGGCCTTCGTCTCATTAGCCGGAAGCTCTTCAATAGTTACTTTAAAAAGGTTATCCGAAGGATTATCCAATGGCATATCTTTTGAGACCCCTATAATACCCTCTGTAATATCTGCACCTAACGAATAGTTGTTTTTATCAAAAATAACAGTGTTAGTTTTTACTGTTCTACCATAAGGTAAGGTTTGATTTTTAACTTTATCAGATACATTTTTTATCGTTTCATTTTGGATGTCCTCAGCAAGAGAATGACCGGATCCTGAATGATTTGTTTCTCTTTTGTTTATATAAGCTTCTATTATACCTTGAGCCGGTGCAACAAAAGTGCTGTGTAGCATTGCAAGCAAAGCTGCATGGTGCAAAAAAGACATAACAGATTTATTAAGGCCGAAAAAGCGGGCTTTATACTCCATGATAATATTTTGATTTGATTGGTGTATGGTTGTAAAAAGAAGATTTTTAGTGTACTATTAATTTTACAGTTTCTGAAGTATCACCTACAGTTACAGTAACAAGATAAATTCCCCCGGTTTCCACTGACTCATTAAAAGTAAAGTCTTTAATTTTTCCTAATGACTTAGTAAGAACCTGTTTTCCTTCCATGGAATTAATCCGAATGGCAACATTCGATTCCTTATCAAGATTAAAGATTATTGAAAAGTTCTCTCCGCCTTTAATAGGATTGGGATAAAGCTTCCAGCCTGAAACCAGGTCCTTACTACGGCTTACTATTTGAAATGGTATATCGATACTACAGCCATCTGTTGTAGTAACAGTAAGTATATAATCTCCTGGTGTGTTTGAGGTAAACTGTTTTTCTATAGAAACTATTTTTGATCCATATTTCCATTCATAAGAAAAAAATGAGTTATCAGAGGTTTCCTTAGCAGGAGCTACAATTACTTCCCCTGATACTCCCAGATACCATACAGGTGCCAGGTATAAATTTGTTGCCTTAAATGTATCTAATTCTATAATTGCCTCTTGCAATTTCTTTTTACTTTCGATAACCTTCATTTTATGTTCACCTCTTGCAAGATGGTCAAATTCATAACTGTTCCTGTTTGTTACAAATTCTTTATCGTCAAATAAAACAGTGTAAGGAGGTGTGCCTCCTACAATTTTAAGTGATATAGCTCCATCGGCAGAAGTACATGCAAGATTGCTTTTATGTTCAATAAAGAAATCAGGTCCTTTTACAAAAGTGAAAAGTTCAGTTCCATTTCCATCCTCGTCCCACTTTACTCCGTCAAAATAAATGTAATTTTCATCTTCAGATGATTGCTTTATATATTTCGCATTTACATAGTCAAATTTAGAATTCCCTGATGCATTTATAGCTAGCCATAAATATTCTTGCCCGGTATTTTCATTTGTATAAATGCTTTCCTTTTTATCAATTTTTAATTGGGTTGTTATGCTATCCTGTTGTGTAAAGCCGGAAAGCTGCATTTTCCAGATACGCTCCATCTTTTTTAAACGATTCTTTTTATCTTCTGTAAATATTTTTTTCCCTGCATTGTCTCCCCAAAGTATAAATGACATATCATTTAGGTTATACTTGTTCAGGGCATTTGTAGTATCAACTTTTCCTAAACCAATATAAAGTCCATCTTTTTCCGAATTGCCTGACTGCTTTTGATATAGTCCGTATGCATCATCTCTGCCTAATCCTGTTACGCGGTTTGAAAAAACTTTATTTTCTTTCGAATCCCAAATTTTTTTTGCTTCTGAATTCAGATAATCATAATCACCTAATATTGATATACCATACTTTATGGAAAGATAGGTTTGAATTTTCTCCCGTTCAATATCATTAAGGATTGTTGGATAGTAAATTAATTCCATTAATTGTTCTTTACCCTCTTTGTCCTGCCCAAATAAATCATCTATTGTGATACTATTTCTTTTTTTTCCGTTTTTATCATTATTACCATTTATATAGCTCAGAATAAAACCATTTCTGGAGTTTACCTTTTTATATATAATCTCTCTCTGATTTAGCAATTCTTTATTGGTTAATAGCACATTTGTTTTCCCCCTGTTTACTGTCATAACAGCATGCTCATCCTCAAAATCGGATTTGAAAACAGTAAATAATGAGTATTGCTCACTTACAATATTCCTAAATAATAAATTATTTCCTGACTGTAAATTGACAATAGGATTAAAATTGAAATGAGTTATTTTAACATCCGTGAGATTTTTGATTTTCTTCTTAGAAAGAGTACTTTCTTTATCAGCGATTAGCCACAATTTGTGACCCGGTATCCCACCAGGTTGTTGCGCCAAACAATTTATAGAGGAAAAAAAAATAAATAATTGCAGGAGAGATAGATAAGCTTTCATTTACTATTAAAATTTTGTTAAAAACTTTACAAATAAAAGTTAAATACAATTTCTAAAAAATACCCATTAATGGGTATTTTGCCCCATATGCATTCTACGATTTGAAAATACTTCAGTTTTAATCCCATTAAATGAATATTTACTTAACAGTCATTTTTATCATAGAAAAATAAAATCCGTAATCTGAGAATATCTAATTTTGCACTTATGTATGCCTTAGTAGACTGCAATAATTTTTATGCCTCGTGTGAGAGGGTTTTCCAGCCGCAATGGCAGGGAAAGCCTGTTGTGGTATTATCAAACAAC